>Ga0105239_10000386_pt1 | contig 64466 bp, 59 predicted proteins | sample KBSC44metaG_FD_92761 | JGI IMG/M metagenome (GOLD analysis project Ga0105239, IMG submission 92761) | Corn rhizosphere microbial communities from Kellogg Biological Station, Michigan, USA - KBS C4-4 metaG | ecosystem: Host-associated > Plants > Roots > Rhizosphere > Soil | place: Michigan, USA...
ATTTGTTGGGGGGAGAATGCCAGTGCCAGTGGAGGAGAAAACGTGCGTAGATTAATACGGAGTAGAGGAACACAGTTTACGGAACCCTAACCAAGTCGTACCAGCCAAAATTACCTTAGGTGCCCGGAAGACTGAATAATGGCGCCATGTAGTCTCACCCCTTTCAGGACCTGAACGGCTTGTGTCCTCCGTCCAGCTTCTCGTCCAAATCGTCAGAGTGAAGTTCGTCAACGTAATATCTGAAGTGCCGCGAGGAGAAGCAATCCAGTATGGCGTCCAGCGAAGGGGAGAAATCTCCTAAGAAAGTCTGGACTACCCTGATCACCAACACCAAATATTTATCTGGCCTGCTCACGCTAGACTTCTCATTGAGGAAAGCTAGGTCGAAATATCCCCTGGTCGCTCTCTACACCGACACATTCCCCTCAGAAGGGCTCCAGGCGCTGAAAACGCGCAATATTTTAGCAAAGAAAATCCCTTATTTATTGCCGTCTGTCCCAAAGGAATACGCCAATGATCCACGATTTTACGACTGCTGGAGCAAACTCACTCCGTTTAGCCTGACAGAGTATGAGCGAGTGGTGCAGCTGGACAGCGACATGATGGTGTTGAAGAATATGGACGAGCTCATGGACCTGGAGCTAGACGCACCTGAGTTGAATGGTGAGGGAGATAGGGTATATGCAGCCGGTCCTGCCTGTGCCTGCAATCCCTTGAAAAAACCACACTATCCCAAGGATTGGACGCCCGAGAACTGTGCATTGACAAGCCAGCATGGCGATCCGGACAATGCTCAAGTTCACGGTCCCTCTTCCACCACTGGGATAGGCCTGCCAAATGGTGGGTTGGTAGCCTGCAACCCGAGCAAAGGAACTTACGAAAAGATCCTTGAGACGATGAAGGACGGTGGCTTGACATCTACCTACGAGTTCGCTGACCAAAGCTTACTCGGCGAACGGTTTCATGGACGTTGGGTCGGGCTGCCGTATATTTACAATGCCCTGAAGACGCTTCGATGGCAGGGTGTTCATGATGCGATCTGGAGAGACGACCAGGTGAAGAATGTGCATTATATTTTGAGTCCCAAACCTTGGGATGAGAAGTATGAGGAGATCCAAGATGAAACTCACAAATGGTGGCATGACATGAACAATGAGAGATTGAGTCAGGAGAAGGGAAATGGAATTGATGACGGATTTTGAATGTAGTTCTGTCAACGACGAAGAGTTGGGGATGCATGTAATCGTCAGGGGGGATTTTCACGGTCCTTGCTGGGCGATTAGACAGGAGTTTATAACTAGAACGGCCATGCTCAGTGCCGTAGAACTTTGATGCAAGATTCCGATATTGATCGATTTCCAAGGCTCTCCATTCTGCCAATAATTTCAACTTGATTTTAAGTAGAGAGCGTTTGCTGCTTCAAGATTGGAGCATTTGGCCAACCATGATGTTTGTACGGATGCTTCGTATGTACTCCGTACAGGAGTACTAATGTCATCTCAATCTGCGAGTCTAGTCGTGTCTCAGAAGGACCTCTTACGCGTGCCAGGTACTCCGTACCTGTGCTTGTTTATCACTTCAAAACACCGGATGGACACCTCAATCTTGGATCTGCGCAAGCGCTCGCGTAAATCCTTTGCATTGCCTGGACAGCCATCGACCAAATACATAAGCGATCGATGGAGAGCCACTCGGGTGATGGTCGAGTAGGAAGTTGAAAGGGCATAGATCAGTGATGATCCGACGATGAGGGTGTTTCAACGCTTGCATTTCGAGCCAAGGCTAGCTACGGTGCTTCCCCCGTGGAGTCGTTCCATGAACCGTGCAGCCTATTAGGGGCGAGGCTGGTTATGATTGAGGTAGTTTCCTTGCCACTCTAAGTAGCCCTTAAACTTATCTCGTGGGTAGAGTGTGTACCTCAAAGACCAGTACACGGAGCACTTAATGGCATATATAGCATGTGTACTCCCTTGACCCTACCAGGCATGTCCAAAATTGAACGCCGACAAGCACGTAGGTCTCGGCCCCCAGGTTTGGTGTTGGATTGAGTAACTTTGAAATTGGCAGTACTGGCAGTCTGGCACAGAACCTCTAGGTCGGAGGATTTAAAGCAGGCACCAAGCAGGCCATGCAAGTCATACAGATCGGTGTTCCGAGTTGTTTCATCCTTCTCTCGCCAATTATTCCTTGCAGCGTAATAATGCTGCGGGCATGACTCGAAAGACACAGACTCGGGAGCTTCAAGTGATTCATTCGATGAATCGCCTGGCACCTCCCTTCATTGAAGCTGGTTGGTGGGAGGAACGTGATGTCTCCATTAACTGGCCACTTTGACAGTAGAAACTCACGCGATCTGCAACAAGAAGAGGAACACAAGCTGTTCTAGAATCAAACTGCCAATGTTAGTCAAGATTCGACAGCAAGGCATGTTCCAGTCTCAGCGTCCGACGGAGGCTACGAATGAAAACGTCAGCCATATTTCAACCCAATAATATCAAATAATCGGCCTTTCTAACTTACGGGAAACGTGGTGTCACTGCGTGGGGCTGCGGCATGTCGTGTACTCGTGGGCAATGATTTGTACTGGCTCTGTAGCAGGCAGTCTCCGTGGCTCCATCGCCCAAGTAAATTATAGGGTTCTGAATGGAGTACGGAGTACGGAGTACTGGAAGTGCTCGTGGGAAGCAGCTTCAGTGGCTAGAATGGGAGAACTTCTTTCAAGTCACGAGGGAGGAAGATTCAACACGATTTCCCCTTCCACAAGAATCCATCATGAGGTCGCCGTCTCTTGCCTCGTTGTTCCACTTGAATGGTTACCATCAGGTTACTCCGTCCAACTCATTCTTTCAACAACGCGCTGACACGGCATATCCAAACACTTCTATCTTGCACCCTGGGTGAACCAGAGGGGCATTGGGATTGGGATTGGGATTGGCATCGTCTGTGGCTTTCGTCGGGAACATGAGTTCAAGCCAGCTGCACAAAACATGATTCAGCTGATCACACAATTGTAAACCCACAGGTCGTCTTGCACATGGTTTATCCAGCTGCAACTGGATTCGCTGGGGAACAGTCAAAAGAGAGTTCGGTTTCAGTAGAATGAGGCCGGCATAGCCGTGAAATCTTCCTCAGCAGCCTATCCACAATCACTGGTGTTCCATCGCTGATTCTTGGTGTCTTCGCAACGGGCCGAAGCCTGAAAATCAACAAAGGTGTCCTGAATAACTGGTGGAATTACTCCCGACTTCCATCCAAGGTAGGTAATTATGAACCAAATGATAGGTGCCAGAGGACTGTGTTCCCAATCGCTCCCGAAAGGGTCCGTGGGAGCCCAACTACTGTGCCGCATCTGCTTGCTATCCTCCACATCCTATCGGCATCTCATCGAAAGAGCATCCCACTGCTTTAGCGAGATCTTCGGGGCCAACGGGGCCTGTACTCCCGCCAAAATTCAGCAACAAGTTCATGACTTTGGACTGCTCGGGCCATAATCACCTGTCGAGGTCAGGTCTCGGTCAGCATGCTCAGACTCCCAATCCAATGGCTCTGTGCTACGTGGGCTGGGTGGAAGGCACTGGACTCCCAATGATAAATCCTTGGTCTATCGAGACCTGACCCACGTTGCCAGATCATTACTGAAAGGATTGCTTCAACTGGACTTCCCCGTCCGCATGCGAGTCCCAATACGTCGCCCCAAGATCAACATCGCCACCCAATGTTAACAACAGAGATGGTGGGGCGGCGGAAGCTGCCTGCACATTGCCAAAAGGCGAAGGATCATAGCGAACGGACTGCGAAAGGAGCCAAAGGAGCCACAAGAGGCAGCAGCACGCTAAAACCCAAATTCAGAGCTACCAGTGCCTACCCAGTACCAGCCAGGCAAGGGCGAGTGGCCACGGTCTTGGAGGGACTGAAAGTACGAGTACTCTCTGACGAGGCAAACTTCCTAGCCCCGAAGACTCCACCACCAGCCGTGAAACTCCCTTCCCACTCGCTGTGACAGGGCGAACCACCTTGAGTTGACCAGTTATCGACCACGTTTAGCCGATATATCTCACACTGGTCAAAAACCCCTGCATTTTTGGGCGTTCAGGTCCGCCTTCTTGTGACACTAGGTGTCTTTCCCACCATCACGATTGAGAAACCATCCATGCCAGTATCTGCGCTACACCGACGGGCTGCCAGACTAGAACTGCAACGATACCTCAAGCCATGCGTTTCCCTCGCATACGTCGTCCTCCGCGACTCGAATCTGAGGCGAGAGGAAATGGAGTCTGCATCACACATCTCGACCTCGTCTTTAGCCTTGAGTTCTTGGAGTAGAAAGTGACTTTAGTTAGCTCACCTGCTGCTCTACTCGTAACTCTACCTGATCTCTCCTGGCAGTGGGATGGCAAATATCTCAACTTTTCGCCATCACCAAGACCTTTCCCGTCACAATATCCATCACTCCACGAGCGCTTCCAAACAGATTTGATCATAAATTTCTCTTTGTCTTTATTTCTATTTCCCGCCGTTCATATGCATGTTTCCTCTGGTAACGTGAGACAGAACCTGTCACTCATGACCTGCATGACCTTTCTGTAGCAAACTGGTCCAGGCCTTGAATGTACCTCGACGTCACCGTTGAGAGTCTTTTGAGACCTACTTGCGTGACCTATTTGTGTCTACTGTCCTTCACTTGACAGTGTACGTGCTTCTGGTCTCTTTGTAGACCTTTACACAAATCTTCACCGCCTTCTCAGTACCTGAAGAAGTCACCTGTGCCTGTTGCTGTGAAGCAACCTCTTGCACCACCTTTAAAAAGTATTCGATCAGAAAGATAAAGATTTTCCTCGATCCGCACCACCGCAACACAAACACAAGCATCAAACCGTTGATTGAAGGCTTTACCAATTTGACCTCTTGCTCCCGGTCACTGTGTGCGGAGAATGTGTGTTCGTACCAAAACCTCGTATGGCTGTGGGCATGAGTACAAGACGACCAACGAGTGTTATTCGTCACGATGTACTGGAGTTGAGAAGTATCACTATCCCAGAGAAGGGGATTGCAAAGACTGCAAGCGTGGCGGTATCGAAGTGACCCGAGGCAGAGAGGGTAAAGGCCGATATGCCCAGGCAATTGGTCGGCGCACACAAGAGAAGGACAAGTCTCGGGAACCACTGGTAGAAATCTCCAACAACATCGAAACACTGACACTAGACGTTGGTGGAGGAATAAGTCCTTGGGGACCGCCTTTACAAAAGGAGAAGGACTGGGGAAGTCCGTCTCGGGCAAAGGCAGATCGAGCTTGGCTGGAAGAGCACGGCGAGAGAAATGTCGACCTCCAAACGATACGAGAAAGTATGTCGTCGGCGGCGTCCTCGGATGACGCATCGACGGCCATCTATTCGCCGATTCGATACGACAGACCTGTTTATGACCATGAGGAGGACCATCACCACCAAGACTATGAGGAGGATCATGATCGACGACGTCATATGGACACGACGGAACGCAATCTCCAGATTGAGATTCGGAGCATCAATGATGATTATGAACGACGAAGTCGACGCCCCACACATCATCGTCAGAGGCACGATAGTCAAGAAAGCTTCCACTCACACAGCTCTCGATCATCTTCGCGCAGATATAAAGCTGCCCCAGCCAGCTACACGACGTACGACTACTACGAGCCGCGTGACTCCGCATATGGGTCACTAGGATCTCGAGGCTCCAACGGGTATGAAGTCGCAAAGACAGAGCCGTACATGTATTCACCTCAACCACGGGTTTTGAAGTTGAAGGCACCTTCAACTACATCTCACGGAGTTTTCCACACGGGTTTTGGCATTGGAAGCGGAGGTGGCGCGGTCGACATTGTCTCGCACGTACCTCTCTATACAACGCACAGCCACCGAAGGTATTGATGTTGCTCATGGGCCGATATTACAATTTCACACACAAAGGTATGGCGTTTCGAATGATGATGAACTCTACCTCTCTATCATCAGGATCGGGAAAGGGAAAGGCCAAAGGGAAATCCTAACCAACTCAGTACTTGTTCCAGTCAAGACACAAGGGCCAAGCGATATTATTACAACCAGTTCACAATGATGCCTAGTGAAAGCAAGAGCACGTGAAACCCAGGATGAGACAAAGATTCTAAGGAGGAGTTATACCTTAGAGTTGTCATGGAGGACCGCGGGGAGGCGCCGTTATACTTGAGTATTACTTGGAAGGGAAGGCTCTTCTTCATTTCTTGTATGATGATGATGCTTTATGATAACAATGGGGAGAGAGCGTTCGGATGCAAGGGAAGGGCATGGGGACAGGTATGGCTGCACTCAATGGGAGGGAATGGCTCATAGTATCGTGTATTGTGTACTCTACCGCTAGTAACCAGGTGATACTATCTCTCTGTCTTGCTCGCTCATTCTCTCCGTGCGGTGTTCTTGGGTTCTTTGCGGGCTGAGGGTGGATGTCTATTCTCCCTCCTCAGACAAGCAGTTCCTTTCCTTACAACTTGGACACAGCAACCAATATCTCACTAGCTGTTTCTCCCACAGCGCTAACCAGCCCCAACCAGCACACATTTTGACACCCCATCTCATATCACAGAAATCTCTATCACTCTTCGATCCGTACATCGTGGGCAAGCTGCACAATGCGTCACTGTTCAACCCCGCCACCCCTCCACGCACATCCCACATCGAGAACCAACCAAGGATCATCTGTACTCGTAGATCCATGACCCTGTCCCCCTCCCTTTTTCTGTCCTGTACCTGAACCAAGCAAACAACCTTCCCGTATCCTCGAGCCAATGGCTGATCGTTTTAAGTAGGGCAATCGCCAAAAAATAACGACACGAGCTTCTTCGCGCCGTGGCCCGTGCCCGTGATGGACAGGGCGACATCACTACCACTTCGCGTTGCGGCTTGTCACCGTCATCCCCGCAAACCCGGGCGCTCGCGGACGCCCCGTCCGTCATTCCAGACGCCCCAAGAAGCCAGAGCATGCCTATCACCCAAGCGCCCAGAACGCCCCGCCTTTACCCCACTGGACAGATCTTCGTGATCAACAGGACAGGCCTGCTGCAGCTGGTCCTAAACACAGAATGTGTGGTGGACTCTGGTTAAAGGCCAGGCACACACGCATCCACAAGCAGACACATGCACACACTGGGGATGGAAACGTTGTGACGAAATTTGCACACCCGGTATGAGGTTTGTGCGAGTGCTCCGCGGAGAGCTACATGTGACACCACCTGGCTGTGGGACGTCGAGTAATGTGACCATTCTCGAGGCCTTACTCGTAGGTAAGACAAGAGAAATTGACAGCAAGGAAAACAGAACACAAGTTCGTTTGGGACAATGCCTCTGCGTACCCTACATACATACAAGGTTCATCCCTCGTTCTACGCAACAAAGACACTTTCCTAAGTAGGGCTCTAATGATAGACCTTCAGGTCTAGGGGAGGGCAGTCCAGAACGTCACGGAATACTAATACTCGCTCACAGATTGAAAATGGCTGAAAGGCGGTCAAAAAACTGGCTTTTGGAGAGGCCATTGAGAGTAGTGTCAACTACGAGGACCTTACAGGCGTGACGTGCAGTCCACTACTAGCTGGTAAGTAAGAACCTAACTAACTAGGATCGAAAGGATTGAGAATTTGGCCGATAGTTGTCAGCACCTAAGCCCTGTTGCAGGACGAAGGATGAGGAATAATAAGGCATGCAGCTCGCATGGCTCGCTCTTTCGTGGGTGAGGCTGAGACTTCGTGGGTGCCTAGGTAAGTAATACACAGTCGGTAGTCGGTAATTATTACCAGATCATGAAAAGAAGGATTCTCAGCACTCAGCACTCAGCACTCAGCACAGAGCGGGTGGGTATCGTTAAACTCCGTACTATTTTTAGTGAAGGAGGACAAAGCTATTGTCATTCCTACAACATCTTCCGTTTTGACAGTTTTGCTAAAGTGTATTCCTACGGGTAGGTAAGTGATGTGGAAAATCGAGGCTGGAATGTTCCAGCCCAGAACTAAAACCCACACCTCGCAGTGAGGGAGAGAATAAGCCAGGCGTCTGCGAACCAGGTCCGCATCCATTTTGCTCACTAATTTAGGTAATTGACTTTCCCACGCTCCAAATACCTGACTTCTGAGTATTAGTTTGCTTGTTCGAAAAAAGAACAGTGCAGGTATGTGGTGTGGTAGCGAATACTCTTTTTGAAATCTGAACATCGTTCAGAAACGAACGAGCGCAATCCTTGCAAAGTGTTGTCTATTCTAGCACGGCCCATCCATCCGCGGTACTCACCATCCTTCATCCCTGTTACAACCACTTGCTCAAGCTGAAACCAAATACATGGAGTACCTCTCCTAGGTCCTATATCCCGACTAACAAAACCGGTGAGTGCCTGGCCCAGAACAAGCAGCGACAGACAGAAGCTCCGGATAGCCTTCCTGGTACTCCGTACTCGTGCCTTCCCGTCTTCCAAAGATGGAAGCGCAATAGTATCCGTATTTACAGATGTGTGGCTTCGAAAATGACCCTTCACGACTGGTTGCATCGCTGGGCATGTGTGGCTGCCCAGTCCGCATTCCAACTTCAGCAGTTGTGATCGCAATTACATGGGCAGTCAGGAAGGCCCCACACGTACGTCGGCACGCAGGGTTTGAAGCAAGGGAAAAGATGCGCGTTTCTCGGCTTACAGCCTTACTTCTCTACTGGACTTAGCTGCAGCCCGGTAAGGTAGTTGTTGCTTAACTTGGGTACTAACACCCATTATTCATGTAGGACTGTGGACCGCCAGTGGGTGAGGCTGACTGAGATCGATGTTTCTCTGCCTGGCCCTGAGGTGCTGGTACTGGAGGAGGACTTGGAAGGAAAGTACCATGATTGTTTTCTTGCTCGCTTGATTTGTTGGCTTGCTTGCTGGCTTATTTGCTTGCTTGCTTGCTTGTTTGCTCGCTAGATATCTAGCTAGGGAAGGGCCCCGCGTGGCTGGGTAAGAAGGTGTCAGGTAAGAGCAGGACTCATGGGCTGACTAGTCAGGTATCTGATTGTTTGATCGTGTGGAAGAACATGTGCCTGCCCGGAGCATCTGGTTAGGTATCTAACTCGCTAGTGCCTAGGATGTGCCTTCCAGCTACTTCCTTGTCCTTGGGTGAGATAGGAACTATGACAGATCGGTGTACCGATTGATCGAAGGATGCCATTGAGCCTTGCTTGTGGACAATGGCAAGGAGCTACGGTGTTGACAGACATCGCATCTAGGCTCAACTACCACCGCAGAAAACGATCGAGAACCATCCATCCATGATATATGACAAATAGGTCCTTTCTCATTAAGGGGGACTATAGTAACTAGAAACTAGCTAGCTAACCAGCGTGACTTTGTGAAAACATAGAGGAATCTGCCCGGAAGGTATCAAATCACTCAGTGCTCAGGGGGCACTGCACAAAAGGAAAAAGGGAAGGAAAAAGATAACGCCGTAGAGGTATCTAGAACTGCACATTCCATGTGCATTGTTCCACCGAGAAGCCTTCGTGACGTGGTTGAAATCGAAATTGGGCTGGTTCGGTTGCACCCCGAGGATTGCTCTGTCTTTAAGTTCCGTGCCTGCCGTTTCTGTTCGTTGTTCGTCGTCATGGCTTAACTTGGGTCTCATTTCTGGGGATGATGGCTGACTAACGGGCTGGTTGTGGTGTGGGCGTAAGCTCGATTTCAAGTTGTTTGGAAGTGACGTCTTTGGATAAAATAGGATGGAGAGGGCTGACGAGTGAGTGAGTGAGGATGGACGGAAGCAGGCTGAGACGATGTAGAGATGTGTCGGTTATCCAGGAGGACCGCCAGGCACCTCCCCAGATCCAGAGACAAAACTGCCATGCCAGCCGCATACTCTCGCTCATGTATCAATCACACGAACTGTTTCTCGTTGATCACCTCACCACCAGCTTCGGTGCTGGCCACGCTATCATCATCCCTCCACAACTTCTCACCCTTTTCATTGAAAACCTTGACAACGGCAGGCATCTTCTGACCGGCAGCGGCTCCCTGGCCCATCTGTGCTTCGACTTTCAACTTGATCTGCTTCTTCTCATCATCCCAGACCTTGGCCCAGTCGATGACCTTGCCATCCTCGGTGACATCACCCTGTGGAACCCAGCGAGACGACGGGCCCATCTTGACGGCACTTCCGAGTTTCGCTACGCCGTGGCCGACTGCTCGGACCGTGGCGCCCACGCCCGTGATGGCGAGTCCAATGCCGCGGAACGGTGCCTTGGCGATCTTGACGCGCTTGCGTTCCTTGACTTCGACCATTGGCATGCGTGGGAGCGCTTTGCGGTCACCGGGCTGCAGGGCCAGGCACCAGTCCCATGTGTATTGGCTGCTGGCTCCGCGGTATTGGAAGTAGAAGTTTGCCTGTGGGGGAGGGTGCACAGAGCTGTTAGTTCGAGATTATCATTGTTGGATGGATGGATGGGCGGGAAGGGAATCAAGGGTCTGCTTACAACACCAGTCCTGTCTGCCACAGACCAGGTCAACTTCTGATCAGGACCGACAACAGGGCGAGTGAGGACGATGGCGACGAATTGGATCTTGGCGTTCTTTGGATGCAGTCTACTCTCATTGATGGGACAGTATGCATAGTCTGGGAAGGACTTGGTGTCTCGGACTAGCATCTCAGCCTCTGGGATTAGGTGGATGGTCTCATGAGGTGTCAGGACCTTGACTGTGTGGAGGATTTTGAATTAGTCTCGCTCAGCAGTGCCTTCTCATATGGAAGCCAAGAGGGGAAGAGAGGGGGGTAGAGACTTACATAGCCAACGGTAAATCTTCTCAGCGACTGCCTTCTGGCTCTTCTCATCGTCTCCTCCAGCCTTGATCTCGAGATGGTTGGTGCCCCATTTCTTCAAGTCCTCCTTCTTGGTAGCGTTGCCTTCGTCCTCGTAGATGTTGACGCTGACGAAATTACAGCCGTTCTTGATGGCAGCGGCGCGGAGGGCCTTGACGGTTGCGAGTTTCTTGGTCAGAGGGTCCTCACTGGATCCAGAGAACTTGTCGGCAATGAGGGGGATTTCGGTCTTGGAAGTAAGATGCGTCAGGAGGAGGTCAGATAGACGAAGAACGACATTGGAGTCGGTCGGGTTGTGGACAATGGCAGAATCGGGGAGCATGGTGTGCAAGTGGCCAATGTGAGGGATGCCATTCTTTGGGTCGTTGATGTACAACCATGGCGCGATCGGCGTTGGCGGGGTGCTGATAGCAGTGGGTTTCTTTGACTTTTTGCCCATGGTTTCTAGACAGTCTCGGGAATGATAGGAGGGTCTACGATAACGAGTATCGTTCTTCGTTTGTGATGAATTCGATGGAATACCGTTGAAGCAAGTGGTACAGTGTGGTGTAGAATAAGGCTGGAGGTCAATGGTGGGGTAGATAGATAGTCAACGAGAGAAGGCCCAGATATGAGAGAGTTTGTACCAACGCGTGGATGGTTAAAGATAAGATCGATCTGGCCTGGAGGGGGACAAACCAAAACTCTTGAATGCCTTTGCCAGTGACAACTCACAGGAAAGAGAAAGGAAGAGGTGAACACTGGTGAGATAAAGGTGAAGGAGGCTGGCCGGGGTGACTCAGTGAAGCCGGTTAGAGGCACGATTCACGGACACGGACACGATCCAGTGCATCTGGGAGGCGTTGGATGTGGAGTGTGAGGTTTACACGAACCGTGAACCGTGAACCTCAGAGACTGAACCAAAGCAAATCATTGAAGTGAAAAAGGAGGGGTAGGTCAGTAGGCCAGGCAGAACCAGTCATCATGAGATACCAAAGTTGGAAGGGTACCAAGCAGCAGGACTTGGAAACAAGGCTGAATTCCTACTTGGACGGCTACGAGCACTTTGGAGGATAGGCAGGTTGAAAGCTCCTGTCTCCTTCTGCGAATGGTCAATTGTCAGTGGTCAATTGAGCTGTCTGCAAGCTTCAAGGTTGTAGAGAAGACAGCCAAGTTCGGTTGGCGGGCTGCCTCAAGGCATACCTACCTGGGTTCGGAGTACATCTCACATTCTTGGTGCTCAATTCAGCCCCCTCCCCACTTCACATCACACGTACTCGTAGCATTCAGTTCTTCCCTCAATGCGCAAATAACGCTTTCCATGGCGGGATGCCATTATCCAACAGATGCAATACCAACACGCTTAGATTTAGGGCAACCTCAAACTCATGAAGCTCCCATCACAACTCAGCGTTCTTGAACGTTAGGCTGAACAAGCTAACGAGGGGATTTCGATCCACTCCGTTCTGGCCTTTCTCCTGATTCGTTGGCCGTCCTACCACACGAGGGCGGATTCGTGGCCATGCATGTGCAAGGCAACAAACCGTCCAACGCCCAATAGTAGTACCTACTCAGAGGTGGAAGTGCGTGGGTTTTTGGTCTTGGTTACGAGTACGTCTTCCATCAGACCCGACCGTGGTAGGTGAGAGAAAGCCCGGAGGCCGCCTCGACGGAAATGGGGTGATGTCAGTCGAATGGTATTGGCCGAAGTGCGCCTGATGTGCCCATTCTCTTCCGCATTGCTTCACCAGCCGCTACCGTGCTGGGCACCCTGATACCGCAGCAGTCACCCCAATAGTCTGGCTCGTGTCCACGTTCCTTGACATGTTGCATTCTCTCGGCTTGGAGACGAACCGTCTCCGGATCCAGTTGGCCCATATCCTCAGTCCCAGGAACAAGGCCTCCAAAGAGGAAATGCTGCATGATAGGAAGTTTGCCCAGGACCTCCTTGACAAACATCTTTTTCATGCCATCTTCCACCTTTTGCCAATTCCTTGCGCCGGAGATGTCGTCTAGCATCGGGCTATGCCAGCGAAGCCCTTTGACGGTCTTGACATTATCCACCCATCGCACTTGGTTGAGATAGAGGTATTTATCTCCCTCCTCGTCCAAGATCACATTATTGTGAATAGATTTGGGGGTGATGTATGGATGCCCGACTAATTGACTGGCGCCAAACAGGAATGGGAGGAACTGATAATCGTCCAGCCCCCAGACACCGTGACTTCCGGCTGGTTCTAGGTAGTATGTACTCTGTATCTTTCTCATCAGGGCAAGGTACCGTAAGAATGTGTGTAGGACAATGGTTGGAAAGTCTTCTCTTTTGATCTCCCCCAGCTGGTACAAGCATAGCAGCCACATGAGGAAGTTCAATTCATGACCAGATCCATAATCCAAGCGTTCCTCAGAACCAAAGGAATTGATCAGGTAGACCGAGACTTCTTGCACTGCTTGTTCGTCGGCTAGGCCGAGCGTCTCTTTATGCATTTGCCCGACATCTTGAACAATGGCCTTATGCAGGCTCCGAAACGCTGGATTACCGAACCTGGACCCAGTGTCTAGAGCAGGATTCTGTTGAATGAGACCTTCAAGCTGGTCAAGGATGGAGTCGACTCGACGGACTGTGGCTGACAAATGCCGGGGGTCGATAGAGGCCGTAGTTTTAGCTCGAACAGAGTCAGCTAAGGTGAAGATCCATGCTTGTAGCAGGATGTAGGTGGGAGAAGCAAGAAATTTCTGATGGTCTGCTGGTGACAAGATTCTTTTGACCGGCGGGGTAAAATGTATAGAACCCGGTGCTGGAGGAGGCGAGAGGGTAGGGGTTTCGGGGGCAGACTCGGAGGGATGGGAAGGGTTGGCTGGTTTTCTTCGAGATCCTGGAATCAATTTGGGAATGCTATTTGAAGCTGGGAGTCTTGGAATGGCTTGGGAAGCCATATCGACACGGAGGTTCCAGGTAACGTGTGCCGAGCGTGTAGATACAAACACCACCGCGTTAGTAGGGTTGTGTATGCAAAAAAAAACATCAGGCACCTTCACCGTGGCAGTTGGCACGTTGTAGAGTTCCCCATCTGGGTTGCCTCTGCGCAGTGGTGAGCTGACTTAAGCATGGTCCACACCACCTGACATCCACCTGATCACCCACTGATGTCTACGGAGTACACGCAACTTCACCAGACCATCTCGATGCCCCTCCCTCGCCCGGCCTTCTAGCGAGCAGGCTGGACAGGCCTTTGGGTGACGTTAATAGGGCTGTCTTGTGGTCGGTGTCGCGCTGTTCTGGTTAAACCGCTTATCCTCGCTTTCGCCCAAGGGATCCTTTTGAGAGGTTCATCTCAGCCACCCGACTTTCCCCAGCTCCTTGGTCTTTAGCGGGCACATACCCCTCCAATTGCAATCCTGGTGCCTACGATCACCTGCAGATGTCAATCAACCTGCTAACTCCAAAGCCTCGAAGGCGAGGCCGAGGGCCAATATAGTGCCCAGCTAATATGTCTCTCCCTGCACCAATAACTTAAGTTTGCACTTGATATCATTCGCGCCGTCTCGTGCATCATCGCTGCTCTATCAATCCTTTTGTCCATCACGCAATTTCTTGGTTTTATGATCAATTGCTTTCTTTTATCGTCTCTCACCCTCCTGCTATTCCCATATCCTACCCAGCCTGATCTCCACTCCATTTGTCCCGCATGCCCGTCTCCATTCGATCCCATTAGCAAAGAGACTAAACACATGCTTTGCTGAATTAGCTTGACTCCCAGTCAATCTCATTCGTTGAGCACTGCAACTATTTTGGGAGCAGCAGAGATGTCGCCTGCCTGATCCTCTACCTCCGGAAATCGCCCAAACTCTGCCGGCATTAGCTGTTGGGTCCCATCGTGTGAGAGCCTAAGCATGGCTTCGAACTCGCAGACCCAGGAGCGCAATGCGAAATCCCAACCAAAACCCATTTCTTCAGATGAAGCTGAGACCTCAGACTCGTCACCCGAATCCTCTCCGAAACCTGTTCGAAGGCAATCAAGTATTCGCTTTTCCGAAGACAGCAAGAAGCATTCTCAGTCTCCAATGTCAAGCCACCACTCAGCACCAGCAGGCTCAGACGAGATCACACCTATTCGAAGTGCAGATGGCCATGCCAGCCGAAGGTACAATACTGAGTCGGCTCCTCCTCCCCCCACCGACCCGGCCGGGGCCTCGCAGGATGTAGGACAGGGTGATAACAAACAAAAGCCTTCATGGTGGAAAGGCGTCGTGGAGAAGTATGGCTCGGTTTCCTTAGAGAACAAAGGTTCGGTAGCCAGAGATCACCTAGCCCTGGAACGAACATTTTTGGCATGGCTACGGACCAGCTTGGCTTTCGCAAGCATAGGGATTGCTATTACACAGCTATTCCGACTCAACACCAATATACAAAGTCATCAAAACTCCATCTCTCCACTCTCAGCGCGCTCCAATGTTCCTTTCTCGCCATTGGTGGGACAATCACTCCCTCCGGAGTTGTTGCCATACATGCAGGAACTCATTTCATCTGCGGCAGTTACTGCTGCTCAGTCCGTGCCTACTCTTGGTCCTACTCTCCTCGATCAATTGTTACTGCTGGGCCCTCGGGATGAAAATGGTCACCAAGTGCGTCATGTTGGGGTCAGTCATGCCCTAGTATTTGACGAAGATAAAGCAGCCAGGCTGCGACATGTTGGAAAACCACTTGGTGCAACATTTCTGGGCATCTCCATCGTGGTACTGTTTATTGGATTCCACCGTTATTTCGAATCACAGCACTGGATTATGAAAGGGAAATTCCCCGCCAGTCGTGGAAGTATCTTCATTGTCGGGTTCATCACCGGATCCCTAATTATCGCGAGTTTGGCGGTTGTTCTTGCTATTGCACCGACCAGTTTTGAGAAAAAGTAATGAAGCGTTGCTCCCTCATTGTTATGTTTTGAACAAGAATGAAACATGGCCATTTTATGGAACAGATTGTCACTAGTTCATTCTGGTAATCAGGCGGCGGGCCTTGAGACCTTCTGAGAGGCAGCACAGTCATACTGTAGAATCTTCTCTGCGTGTGGTGACGTTTCAGAATTTGGGGACAGACGCAAGGGGTGAGCCTACGGTAGGCTTACAATACCAGGGAAGTCATTGCCCACGTGTTGGGGACGAGGCTGTATCGCTGGCAGCACGCTCAAGGGTGATTTTCGAGATTTCGATATCTCACAGTCTGGAGTGGGATTAGAGGATCGAAAGACTCGTTGTCTGATACCAATGTAAAGTGTTCGGTATCGTTTGTGAAGGCTTACAGCTATTTTCCTTTGCGCCCGTCGCTAGTGCACCGTGCTTGTTTGAGTCGGGTTCCTTCCATACATACGCAGGGCATTCAGCCTCATCTATCGTATCCAGGCTTCCTGCACCCAAGGAAGGTTGTCCAAACATTCCTCTTCATGGGCCAATTGAAGCCCTCTGGCACCTGAAATGGAGCTGCAATGAGAGACACTTAGAGCACCAAGTTGAGTCAGCTCAGTTGGATAACGTCGAGATGGCAAAGAGCTTGTGCCCATTATTGCTTTCAGTAACATAGGATGACATAGGATTAACAGCTCTTTGTCCAATACAGGGCGATTGGAAAAGGACAACATTTAATATAACTTAATTAGTGCTTACTATCTCCCAGGCGGGTCGAATGGAGAACCCAGATTCATAGCGAACTCTAATTATCAGGTTTAAGGGCAATGTTAAGGAAAGGTAAAACTACTCGCGACACATCACCACCACCCATCACCACCACCGGCGTTGTATCGGGGCAGATACTTGGCAACGATTTTGGCGGATTTTGGGGGCCAACGATTCTCTTGGCAGAGGGGTTTTTGATGCCAAGAGATGTAAACCGCACTTGATTTTGCTGTGAAATCGACTGGTTTTCCATCTATATCCACCAGAATCCCGCAGAGAGGGTTCTTTAGCTCGACGAGGCACCCACAGACGCACTAATGAGCGAGCACTCACGGCTAATGAAAGGGCTATGTAGCAAGAGCGGCGGGAGCGACGGATAGCCCTACAACAAGAGCGCTTACAAGCAATTAGGCGGCAGAGCAAGTAGTGGCGGTAGAGTAAGTAGGTACCGCCTTAGAGGCCCAAGGATTACAAGAGGGGACTACTATTACAGAAACTACACTAGAATTGGCCCTTGAGAGCATCCCTGGGACTCCCCCAAGGTCTATAGGTCTGTCCTTACCCATAAGGACGCCTGAGAGGCCTCACCAAGTGCTCTACTACCGACCTCAACTGCGTCCCGAGTGCTTACCAGAGGCAAGAGGCGCCGTCAACCCACTACAAAGGCAGTTGAGGCGCGGGATCAAGGATTTATTCATTAAGATAGTTGTGGAATGAAGAACGTGCTCTCATACAAATTTAGCTAGTGGCGAGATTAAGGTTGCATTAAACCCTGGCAGGGGTGATGAACGATTGAGACGATATATTGGACTTTGACCTAATCGAGGTGCATAAATTCTCTTAGCAGAAGGAGAGAAGTTGAGGAAGGAATCTGTATTATTAGAGACGTGTACAATATGATTAGGGTGAGCCCAGGGTAGTTTTTACATTGCTTTAGCTGCCAAGGAGTAGAAGGATGAATAGGCTCATGATTCACGTTGTTCGGAGAATTTCCAGCTGCAAGTCATCCTGACTCGTGAGAGGCGAGCATCGGCAAATGCAGAGCGTTCAGGAGTACGAGAGGTTGCCAGGGTCCAGGAACAGCATGTTAAGTTTCCCAGCCACAGCCTTTTTTCCGCTCCACAGGTTTACGACTGGAGGATCTTGGGCTCTCTGACCAACGAGAGAGTGAGAGCAGGGGTTAGCCATGAAGCGGACTTGCGTCAGAGCTACCAGTACTCGTAACAGAAGCGAATCTTGGACGAAATTATGTAAACCAAGCAGAAAGCAAATCCAGCTTGCGGCCTGGTGGCTGATATGTTTTGCCCAGATTAGAGGAAGCTTTGCATGGGGATAAGATGAAACGCGGTACGAGGCCACGGTGGCCAACCAGCGACGTGAGGGGGCACAAATCTGGCATATGAATCAACATATTAGACGAGACGGAGTGTGGGTGGGAAGGATGCAGAATGACACAAGACAGGGGGAGGTGGCAGATACAGGATCCCCAAATTTAGGGGAAGCGTCCAATAACAATGTTTTGGCGATACTTTCGTCCCACGATTTGGCGGCCACGGTTGATTCTTCAAGATTGACTTGTTTGCTGCCATTGGTTGTTGCAAATGTGGCTTGATAGCTTGGTTCCTTGGTGGTTCCAGTCGCCAAATGCTTGTTTGATTAGGATGGGTCAGGACTCAGGATCCTGATGGGGCAGCATGCTATCGCCAATAACACAGTGCGGCAGTGCCTTGCCCGTGCTCTTTACATACCCGCAGGGAGTATGGACCCCCCGAGCACAGGAGAACGGGAGTACGGAGTACTGGTAAGGCTGCCTGGGCTTGTATCTCTAGACAGAACTCGTGCGAGGACGGAGTACTCCGTACGGAGACACGGATGGAGTGAGCGGTTCTACATGGACCCAACTTCAACTTCAACTTCAACGACAAGGGCATGACAACTATAAGCAGCCTTGACTCCCGCGCTGAACCTATGAGCGATGGATATCCCAGTTTGCACGGGCTCTCCTTTCATGATGTGCCTGGTTGACGCGGTATCCATCCAATGGGTATTGGCCCTGCCGGCAAAGTGTGGTTGTACAAGAGGTCATTCATCAAGACGGCCACAGAGTACTGTGGCCTACAGAGCAGCAATTCCATGTGCGGCGGTTATTTGATTGTTCTCGTTACATCCAAGTCCTCCGTACCTGGGATTTTACTCCGGATTACTCGTGTCTTCCAAGAAATGTCGACAATGTCACCAACAATCTGAAGTGGCACAGAGCAACAGCAGCAAACGCAATGACCAACATTGATCCCCATCAATAATCTAAGGATTCAAAGGGGGCTGGCTTCTGCTGCCGGACGGTATTCATGCTCTTAAAGGAAAATTGCCCAGATGTGCCCAGGTGCCATGTTTTCAGTTACCCATATAAGTATCCACGGTGGCAGAGGCAGTGATGGTAAAGTGGTCCCCACAAGGTAGTTTTCATTCTTCCAATTTATAGCGGGTCACAGTTGTTGCTTGCTTTCGAGACATGATCGTCGGGATACAATCTCTTGAGGGATAGTCGAGATGGTTAAGAGAGGGAGACCGGCCCACTACTTACGTTGCCGAGTACATCCTCGCAGCCCGTAGGTGAGGACAACCACGTCGTCGAGTCCCGTCCATTGCGTGGTCAACCTGCATGCGGGGGGAGGATCGAGATTGAATGCAAAGGTGTCGCCGAGCTTGAGATTAGCATGGAGCGCTAGTCGAATAGTAAGTGTTAGTAGCCGATTGAACACCTTGTAGTGCTACTGCATGTGCAATGCTCAAAGTGGTTTACCTAAGATATCACCAATCCAACCGCTCAGATCGCAACTTCGCAAGTTAGGCGGAGAGACTCGTCATGTTAGCTCTCGACTCACTCTCGCTTGGCGATTGTTCAGTTCATTGTCGACGTGTTCATTGTCTACGGCTATCTCACTTAGTGAAGGGAGTGTAGGTTGTCGCCAATGACATATTTCCACGGCGGTAGTGGAAGTGGAGTGCAATCTCTCGTTGGCTCCAGCATTGACCTTTAACCACCAGGGGATCGCCCAGTTGTGGCTAGTCCCCGAGCACCACCGCGCCAGGGACAAGGGCTAAGGGGGCCATGCACCCCCAGAGGTGATGGCCTTCCTCACCCCTGGCAAGCCTAGAAAGATGGAGTTCCAGGCTAAACCTGTTCCTGGGACGCCTCTTCAACCGCCCCTTGTCCACCCTCTTTGTCCACCCTGGCATCCACCGCCTGCTCCTCGCCCAGTCGCCCAGAAGCCCAGCAAACCCAGGAACCCACGCCCAGCTTCTTGAACTCCTTGGCTTGCTCCTCTTCACTGCCATTCACTGCCTCCCCTTTCCTACACCGTCTGCAGTCCTCCGTACATTTGGCTACAACATTCGTTAACCTGCCTCGCTCGTTCTTTTTTTCCTCTATCCTTTCAGTTGGCTCACGCTCATTACCAGAGAGACTTTTCTCTCGTTCCATTCCTTTGAGAATCAAAAAACCACCCGCGGTTACCCACCGTCGAACCAACTCTCCAGCCAACTCCTCCCCTTACAACCCGCGCTACGACCTCCCACATTCCAGCACAACTGATCATATGAGTCTCTGGCTTTGTATGTACAACAAACCCCCTTCTGCGAACAGGGCCTTTTTTTGGAACGCCTGCCCTTGACTGCCACTGTTACCTTTCTTCTCCCATTTCCCGCGAACAATCGCTTCGTGACAAAGACACCCATACTAACACGCTGGTCGTGACAGATCAATCTATTCTGGTTCCAACTAGTTGCACTTCACACACCATTTGAGGCCATATTCAGTATCTACTACAGTCTTTGAGAGACTCAAGCTATCCCAGTTCGAACGCAGTCAACATGAAGTTCACCTCGATCGCCTTGACGGCCGTCTCGGCGTCTATTGCTCTCGCCCAGCCTCATGTCCATGGACATAACCACGTTCACAAGCACAAGAGAGATGTCACGGAAACCGCTTGGGCTCCCGGCCCAACTGCCTACAAGTATGTTCTTAACGGCAAGGAGATCTCTGCCCAGGAGGTTTGCGAAGGTCTAAAGGACAATGAATTGAAGTTCGTGGATGGTCAAGATCCTGGTGTCTGCTCGACCTCCAGCTCTGCTCCTTCCACCACAGCTCAACCCACGACCACCACAACCACCACCACCACCAGCTCCGCTGCCGAATCTTGGTCCAAACCTGCCGAGTTCTATCAATCTCCTGGCTCTTCAGGATGGGCCAGCCCAAGCGCGGCCCCTAGTTCGTGGGGAGCCCCTGCCCAACCATCTGGTGGTTCATCTTCCAATGGCGCAACTGGCCTCGATGCTGATTTCCCCGATGGCCAGCTCGACTGCAGCACTTTCCCCTCCGCATATGGTGCGGTCCCTGTGAGTTACCTGGGAATGAGTGGTTGGTCTGGTCTCCAGGCAGTTTCCATTGCTGGAGGCTTTGTCAATCATATCGTCACTGGAGTTTCTGGGGATTCTTGCTCTGAAGGTTCAATGTGCTCGTATGCTTGCCCGCCGGGTTTTCAGAAGTCGCAGTGGCCCAGCACTCAGGGTGCCACTGGCCAGTCTGTTGGTGGATTGTCATGCCAAGGTGGAAAACTTCATTTGACCAACCCAGGTCTTTCCACCAAACTCTGCATTCCCGGTGTTGGAGGTGTCCAGGCTACCAATAAGGCTAGCAGTGTGGTTTCAATCTGCCGAACCGACTATCCTGGTACGGAATCCGAGACCATTCCAGTGGAGCTCCAGCCCGGTCAAACTGATGCCTTGGCCGTTCCTGATGCTGCGACCTACTACGAATGGCAAGGACAATCTACCTCTGCACAGTACTATCTCAACCCAATCGGTACCCCCAAGGAAAAGGGTTGCCAGTGGGGAACTCCCGGTCAACCATACGGAAACTATGCACCTATCAACTTCGGCGTTGGTGCAAAGGACGGCAAGACCTGGTTGTCCATCTTCCAGAACTCTCCAACAACCAATGCCCAATACCAAGGTACCGTTGAGATCCAAGGTAACCTGTCTGGAACATGCAAATACTCAAATGGCCAATATTGTGGCGTCACTGGATGCAATAGCCAAGGCTGCACTGTAAGTTTCCCCAGTGGTGTACCCCCGATATATTGTATCCACGCATGCTGACATGAACAAATCTAGGTCGCGGTCATCTCAGGCACAGCCACCTACGTCGTCTCTGACTAGAAACCTTTGTTTTGAAAATATAACACCTCCATTGTACACGACATGACCCCCCAATTGCATTCGATATTTGCATAACATATATAACTATTTTCCCGCACCGGCGTTGACGTCAGGTCCTTGCTCCTAAATCTTACACTTTCCTTGTTCGCTATGTTTGTTTGTGTGCTATGGGAAAAGAAAAACTGATCGATCAAAAAACCTCTGTGTCTCTCTCTTCTACTGCAACAACGCTGTTTCGAGTCCTCTTGTATATTGTGCTACTCCTGCTGTCACTACGATTCTGGCAGATTGACTGGTGATCATTTAATACGATTTTACACAGAAACGCAGGCTGGCGCCCTCTCCGTCGATCTACCATCAGAGAAGAGTTGCCATGATCATCTGTGACCACATAAGATCGATCTCGAGACCCACGTTTGGAAGAGCAATCATAATCAATCGGCCACATCTTGGACTTCTAGCTGTACGATATCTGCCTACAAATGAAAGAGATATTCGGACGACGCACATATGCCGAATGCACGGGAATCCCTAGTGTTCTGGTGGATAGATGAACGGGGAAGGAAAGGCTCTTCTACATGCCGTACGGAGTACTCCGTACTAGACGAGAACGTCAAGGAGTCCAGTCAATCCAGAGCCCCCCATATCCGCTGGACGTCGACTATCCCTAGCATCGCCAGTGTAACGATATATACCTATATGCCTAAGTAGCCAGAGAAACGCAACACACCCAACGAGGAATTACTCGGTCATGCATGCTTCTTGTTCCTTGTCTTGGTTTCGGTCCCTGTAAATTTTTTTAGAGTTTGCAGACGAGGTACCCCAGGCGACTCCCTGACTAATACCTTCCCATGACCTCTTGACCCCCTCCACAATTGGGTTCGCCTTCCCCTTTTCCCTCTCGACAAGGCTACGGCGCACACAGCATAGCGTGGCCTCCAGACTTCTCTCGCCTTAGAGGACAAGCGTCCTTTTCTTTTCACTGCGAGTAATTAGAAGGCCCAATCATACATGCATTTTCATTTTGCAATTCCTCGTCAGCTAATAGACGTTTCCTTTAGTCCTTCTCGACCATCTTTTAGCGGGGGAATGGAATTTCTTTCGCGGTTTTTTCTTTTCTTTTCCCCCTCTAGCTGTTTCGCGATTCTCGTTCTTGATGATCTCACAAAACAGCAACCCAAGAAGAAGAAGAAGAAGAAGAAGAAGAAGAAGGACCCAACTAACTAACTAACCCATCCAGCCATCCATTCCACTAACCCCCTCCCCCCTCGGAGCTCACGAACGCAATACATCCAACTGTAATGTCCAATGACGTGTGCCACACTCGACCTGGTCGCGCTCGTAGACGCCCGGCCCGCACGCAGCGGTGCCGACGCCCGCGTTGGCTGCATCGAGGCGCCACAGCGCACCTTCACGCTTTGCGCCTGCTTCATCTAGATTACACGGGTGCGCGGCCTTTTCGAGCGTCGAGGCGTCGTATTGTTGCGTCGAGAACTGGAGGTGGTGGCGGTGGCAGCCTACGTTGTACGGCCTTTCTAGCTTTTCGTGGGAGTGCCCATTGATTGTGGCGCGGAGAGGCGGGATGGTCGTTCTGGCCGTGGTCCTGGCGGTGGAGGCAGTTTCCGAGTTGTCTTTGGGTGGACTAATATCAGCCTCTATTTCTGGTTGGCTTGAGACGTGTTCATATTCGTCATCGGATTCGTCATTCTCATCTTCACCTGCTTCTTCTTCTTCTTTTTTCTTCTCTAACTTCTGGGAACTGACGGTGCACCACCTTGTCCCAACCCTATTGCCATTCTCCTGAGGCACCTCGTAATTGGTGCGCATGTCATCTATCGCCTTCTCCCAGATCCCGAGACGCTGGCTTGAGAGCTTGTCTCTATAGCTCTCGCCAGGTCCAAGTCCGAACCAGGCCACGTGATTGTATGCGGGTGACAGCTGAATGTTGTGGCCTATACGTGGCAGATTCCGCGGGTGGTTTCCCTTGGGCGTGACGAAAGTGCGAATCTGGAGAGCAAAGGGTACGTCGGCGTTTAAGTTGGCGATGACGTTGTAGCTGGTTGTGGCTTCCAGTCTCCACGCGAGGGTCGGCGGTGCGAATTCCTGCCTGACTTCGAATGTCAGTTCCCGTTTTGTATCTTCGGTCTCTCCGATGGTGGCACCGATGAATTTGAACGAGACTAAACGGCTGGTCATCATGTCAAGCCCAAAGCGCTTCCATTCGCCCGTCTGCCCTGCCATGTCGTTGTTGGTTGGTGGGCGCCAGAAATCCAGGTCTATCAATGGAGCATCGGTGTTGCTGGGGTGGAGTAGTGGGATTCCGTTGTACGTCCACCCTGTGATGTGGCCGCGGAAGCGATCGAAAGCGAGGAGAAAACTTTCATTCGATACTTTGTATTCCTGTGCGGTCTCTGTGAGGGTGAGTGAGCATACAGGGTCATCGTCATCGGCAAGGTGGTGATATTCGGGGATTCGTTTCCCCTCAAGTGAATGTTCTGGCAATCCCCAGTCGTAGTGAAGTGCCTTCTCGTCTATATGGCCAGTAGGATACAGCTCAGTTTGATTCCAGGTAATAACATGGCCTGCTTTCGCCCAGGGTGTATCGTGCCTTTGATAAAATGTCACAGTCAACCATAGCTCAGAGAAGTTTACGAATTTGTAGATCTGGCTTGGAAGTGGAACTTTAGCGCTCGTCCCTGCTTCAATGCATGGGAGAGCAAGAGTGCCTGATGCCAGAGTCTCGGTCCTGTAAGTGTTGTATTGTGATCAGTCAACAATGAAGTAGGCATTTGAACGGGGATTTGAGGGAGGGTAAGGGCCATACTTTTCGGAAAAACGTTCGAGTCGATAGTCCACACAGACATGGTCAAGACTTAAGAAGTCATACTCATTGCTGACCACTAACTCCTTCTTGTCGATCCATGCTCTAATCGGGGCAATGACTTTCTTCAGCTCCACCAATCCAGGCGTGGGGGTGTGGTCGCTGAAGCAGAGGCCATCCATGACGAAGTCGCCATCGTTAGGCACGTCTCCAAAATCGCCTCCATAGGCGTAGTACTTCTTCCCATTGGCATCTTCTTTCCAGAGTCCATGATTGGCCCATTCCCAGATAAAGCCACCCTGCAGTCGACGATGCTCGCGAAAAGCAGCCTGGTAATCTTCTAGCAGGCCCGGCCCATTGCCCATTGCATGGCCGTACTCGCAGAGAATGATCGGCTTCTCAAAGTCGTCGCCTTGTGACTCTGCCTCCTTTATGAGATCTTCTGGGGACGTGTACATGTGTGATATCAGATCTGTGCACTCAGCTTGCCCATCAGGCTCATAATGGATTAGACGGCTTGGGTCTCGGGCCTTGGCCCATTTGGACATGGCCACGTGGTTCCGTCCAAAGAAGGATTCGTTCCCAAGGGACCAGATGATCACGCTGGGGTGGTTCTTGTCCCGCTCCACCATCTGTTGCATCCGGTCGAGGTAGGCTGCTTCCCAATTTGAGTTGTCCGAGGTGTATCGGGAGGGACCTGAGGACTCATTTTCACCCGACGCGGCAAATCCATGACATTCAAGATCAGCCTCATCGATCACCCAAAGTCCGAGCTCGTCGCAGAGTCCTGTAAGTGCTGGATGAGATGGGTAGTGTGAACAGCGAACCGCATTGATATTGTGTGCTTTCATCTGGAGGAGGTCTTCTCGGACAAATTGCGCTGATACAGCGCGCCCGAAGTGGGGATGGTGGTCATGCCGATTGGTGCCGCGGAAAGTGATGGCTTTGTCGTTTACACAGATATTGCCGTTCTTCAGCTCGACACTGCGAAAGCCAATCCGATGTTTTATTTCTTGCCTGGTGCGACTTTGCTGGCCTCTTACCACGAGTTCAATATCATATAGGGCGGGGGTCTCTGCGGTCCACTCATTGGGGTCCTCAACTTCAAATGAGCTCTTGATGGTACAGATGGGATGTCCGGCTTTGATTGATTTCTCTTTGTCGAGGGCTGGATCCTTAACCGTCGTAAATGCACCTTCGATTAACCAATTTCCTTGGGGGTCCTTGAGCGAGAAGTCAATGATACAGGGCTCATCATACTTTATGTCCATGGCCAAGTGCAGCATTCCATACTTGTGTTTCCTGTGCAGAGTGCTGGTGAAAAAGAAGTCTTCAATCCTCGTGCGGCCTGGAAAGGCTATTAATGTAACGTCACGGAAGATTCCTGCTCTCAGTCAGCTGAGTGGTACTTTTATCTTTACGATAAACACATATCGCAATGTCCAAAAGGTCACATAACCTCATTCTTCGGTATAGTGAAGCGACAGCTCTGAGCCACCTAGGCTAAAGCCTGGAAAAAAACCACTCACCAGATAACCACCACTGATCCTGATCTTCGATATAACTCCCCGAACACCATTGAAGCACCTGTACAACGAGGTAATTGGGTGCGCCGGCAGTGACTTGGTTGGTGATGTCAAATTCCGCAGGATTTCTACTCCCCTGTGAGTAACCAATCTTGACGCCATTGACCCAGACGTAAAATGCACTGTCGACGCCGTCAAATCTCAATCTCAGGTGGCAATCCTCACGCCATTCGGAGGGCACGCTGAAGCTCCGGAAGTAGGTCCCCGTAGGGTTCTCAGTCGGCGGATAAGGCGGATCGCAGGGAAACGGGTAGACGAAATTGGTATACTGGGGTCTACCGTAGCCTTGGAGCTGCCAATGGCCAGGCACTGTGATCTTGGCCCAACTTCTGCCTTCGCTGTCTCTGTTTTGGTCGATCAAATGAGCAGCATTCTCTGTGTTGTAGGCCTCCCCTCGCGGGGCATGGAAGGGCGTAGGTGAATAAGTAAATGCCCATGCTCCATTCAATGAGACAGACGTGTCTGGAATATAGTACGAGCGAGCAGGAAGCCGGTTCCGCTGGAAGATTTTTTCATTGCACCAATCTGGAGTAGTTGGGTTGTTGTGTGGCTCGTTCATTGTCACATCTCGTGGAAGCCAATTCATCGACAAGCGCCTGTTTAGATGTGATTATCGAGATCACAATTATAACCAAGTGCCTGTATATGTGATTCACAGGTTGAGGAATAACAGCAGTTTCTGTAGACGGAAGAACAGCGCCAAATCGTTACGCTCACTCGTAGATATCTGATGTTATTGTAGACTTACAAGTGCGGAGCACAGAGCATGATCCCCCCTGCCAACCAATCATTAATTACCTGGTAGGCAGACCCGTCCCCCATTCCCATCCCCGCGCTTTAACCAGCTTAGGCCCTTGGGCCAAAAGTTCACAAAGTTAGCTACGACGGTGAGATCCTTTGGGTCGGTTATCAATTGTTCATATGAATACGGAGGAGGTTGAGCAGTCTTATCAGCAGATTGGGACATTTGATCATCATATAGAATACGTATGTGACAACTTCAAGATAGCTAAACCTCCTAGTGCACTGTACGTCAACCCTCAAGGAAATGTGTCGCCGAAGAATCTAGATATGGAAAGGATAGATTGCCACGTGCATCCTGCCCCAAGACCAAGAACTTATGTAACTTGAATTTCAGCCCCAGGTCTCGCAGATCGATTCTCAAATATGATACTCGATATCTTAATAGGTCTGCACAACTTGAACAGACTATCTGAGGGATTTCGGCTCGGTATAGGTCTCAGCCTCGCCTCTTTGTCTCGCCTCAAGAGAATCCCGCCCCTCCCTAGAACTGTCATCGTGTCCAAGAGCGCCAAAGGCCGCTTTGGACTGCTGCTCCTCCTGTGAGACATCCTCAAACCCTTCCTCGACAGCACCGCTGGTCCCCAATTCACCCTCACCAAGGAGCACGGCTGGTGCATACGGTAAATCTCCTTCACCCTGACGGGTTTTAGGGATGAAAACGTCGAAAGATCGAGGTAAAACGAGGCCTAAGACCACCAGGGCCATGACGACATGCCCAACGCAAAATCCAAAGATGTGGAGCGGGTCATTCTTGACATTGTTGAAGGTGGGATACGCAAAGCTCGTAAGCATGGCGAGAATAGGAGCCGAAATGTATCTGAGGACTGGTGCCCAGAAATAGGGCAGAGGCCAGTTTTTACCGATCGCAATTGTAACATTCAAGTCACGGGTCAGTTGATTACCCTAGCGAGATTTCGGTTAGCTTTTCTTCAAATCGCAATGTTATTGTCCCTCTTACCGAGTAGAATACTATCCACCAAAAGCGTCGTACAAAGGTATTTTTGCCCCAGAATCGGGGTGTTTCGGCATCGGGAATTCTGCTGATGAATACTGCAACAAGTGTCCCAGCGACGAAGAGGCCAAAGCCGACCCCTGCTCCTGCAGGGGCACTGACTGTATGGCCAACCAGAACTCCAAAGATCTGACCGCCAAAGTAGCCAGTATTGTAGACCAGATAAGCAGGCCACCCGACTTGGCCAACAACATCCTTATAGCGATAGATGGAGGTGCTGAAAGTGCACTCTGACCATGCGACGAAAAAGAGGGACATGAAATTGGTCCATGTGTCGACTGCATCCAAAAGGTAGAAGCCAAATTCGGTGCAGAACATGAGTGAGAGAAGGCAAGACACAATGACTGCAATGGTTGAAACTAGGGATCGTGGGATCTTGTTACCCCAGTCGGTATCCTTGACAAGTGTGACGATTGACTCCAACAGGGCGAATGCTGAGCTGATCCCCAGGAGCATCAATGTGAAAAAGAACAGCACCGACCAGAACTGCGCACCGGGCATTTGGACGAGAGCCTCCGGTAGGGTAACGAATGCAATGGAGAATGTCGACTGTCTGGTCTCAGCGCTTGGGAAGAGGCCAATATTGCCGATAACTCCAAATACAGCGAAAGCAGCAAGAACTTCATAGGCACAGTTGCAGAAGGCGATGATAAGGGCGTCTTGTACGCAATTTGCGTACTTGGGTTTGTAAGATGCGTAGGATGTGAAATAGCCCATGGCAACACCGATGGAGAAGAAGATGTGGCCACATGCGGACTGCCAGATAGCTCCCTGGCTTAATTTGGCACCATCCCACATGCCAATATATAGTCGGATTCCGTCCCATGCATTGTCCAGTGAAGCCCCCCGACCAATGAGAATTATTGCTGTCACAACAGGAAGTCCCATAGTAACGTAGACCACCCTTCCCAAGAGACCAACACCCCGGAACATGCATATAAATATGATGAACCATGTGAAGACAACCCAGCCTGCGGTTTCACCGACCATGCCGGTGCCAGGATATCGAATCCAGCCGCCATCTTCAGGTGCCTCTGGTGCCACGTTCGCAACCACATCGCCCATATAGAACTCTTGTAGTCTGCCCTCCCAGGGCAAGGGACTCCGGAAAGAGTTCCGGAAATAGTTCATGACCCAACCCAGGAGAGGCACGTAGTAGAGTACAATACAGTAACCAGTGTATACAATGGCCACCCCGACACCTTTCGCCCGCTTGTTGATGTGATCATAGGCAATGGCACATCCGCCGCGGTATGCCTGACCGATGGCAATCTCCAGTTGAAGGATTGGTATTCCAAGAAAGAAAAGCGCCATCAGGTAGGGAATGAACCATTGTGCACCATAGTTGTTGAAAACCTGGCCAGGATATCGAAGGATATTTCCCAGGCCGATTGCACCTCCCATAGATGCGAGGACGAATTGGGTGCGCGATCCCCATTCATCACGTCCATCGGCTGCTTCTTTGGACTTGGGCGCGAGGAATCGCCCAAACCTCTGCAATTTCTCCATGTTGGCTTACCTGGAATCGAGTGGTGCCGAAGCCAGATGAGGTGGAAGGTGAAAGTTGTTTCGGTAGAAGAGGGGCTCGTAGAAGGGACAATGACCCAGAGCAGACACCGAACTATATGTCGAATGTTGCATTCAAGCCAAGAGACTCCAAGACTCTTGATAAGAGCAAGTGTGGTGGCAGGATCACACTTCTCGGCCCCATCCTCTGCATTGAGCAACGGCCACGTCAATCACACGATCGACCGTGATAACCGAGAGTAACTGGGGGACTGGGATATCTCTTAGCAGTGAGGAGCAGGCACTACTCGCCATGCCAAATCTTGGTAAAACTGGCTCGTGAGCAGCTTGCAACATTTGACCATGTAGCAGTGCTCCGAAGGGATAAGGCTGTCCAATGGCTTCTTAGCACTGCCGGCCAAAGCCAAGACGGCTGAGGGGCCAACATCCAAGTGATGAGCGCCGAGGCCCGATGTGGATAATCTCCTCCTCGCCTCTTCTTCACAACGTGACCCAAGACATTGTAATCTGCCAATTGATATCGGAATGGAGATGGGTCATCGGCTCCTTGTCGACAATTGGCAATGGACATTCCTTGTGTAGTCTTGGACATGTTACAGTGGCCCTTGCAATCAGGTGTCCATATGCTTGGCCTATAGTTAATCGCTCTTCTGTTAGTCGTCGCTGACAACTGCCAACGCTTGCTATTGTCGAGCCCATGCACTTGGTATGTCCCACCACCATGTGGCGAGGAGGGTCGAGAAACAAATCCCTGTATTGTCCCTCTGGCTATCGAGAGCCGGGAAGACTGGGTTGTCCCATGGCCATGCTGATGTTGGGTAAGAGGGAGTTGCCAAGGACTTGGGCCTCGAAATGGAAGGCATATAAAAGATTGCTTTTGGCAACAGCTCAAGGTCCGCGGAAATTATACCAGTACGAGTACGTCGGAGTGCAGGAGCACGTGGTGGCGTGTGGAGAAATGCGGGGTGTACATCGCTTCCGTTAGGCTTGCACAATCAAACGGCTATCACGCTACACACCCCTTTTCTAACACGACATGGAAAGATCGCATGCTCTACGGAGTATCCGTACATCGACCTCACGAAGCTCAAGAGCTAGAACCGAGGGCCCACTTTGGACGCTTAGCTCACCTACAGAAGTCCAACTACAACTGTAAGATAGTATCTAAAGGTGTTAGGTTAGCATAGCCTTCTCGACATGGGCTTCATTGGCATAAAGAAAAGAAACAACTTCTAGGCAAGGGAACTTGCCAACTGGATATCATGCGATCGGGCTTGTAAGCGTAAAAAATCGTCTAGACGCCTGAAGCAGCCGACTTGCCGTGCCTGGCAGCCAATGCTTCATTTAAGGTGCGTATATTGTAGGGGATCGATATCTGTTCCAAGCAACATTAAAAGCCTCACTCATTACAGCGACATCCAAGCCATTATCTACCGGTCAAGGGGATACATTTCGGGCTAAGGCAATACGATTCCAACGATGGCCTTGGATGGACAAACCATATCACAATTTCATAGAATGATTGTCACGTAATGAAGTGGGATGTTTTCCGATGGCTACAGGCGTTCTAGCTGCTAAATCAACAATCAGACCCGCAGTTCAGATCCTCCTCGAGAGTGTGTTGCGAGCGCTGACAACGGACGAGGCACGCTCCATTGGTGAATGATCAAAGGTAGGCAGTGACACCAGATTTCGACCCCATATACGCCGAGCGAATTGATATGAGCATTGCAGTCTCATCCCGTCGACTTGTGCACCTAGCAACCCTTAGATCGTGCGCCCTGTTAGTGCTGCACAGAGGAGGTCAAAGGAATTAATGGGAATACCAGGCTGGCATAACCGATCGATTGGGGCCCATGTCCGCAATGATGGCCTTCGCTCACAATGACCGCTACGAGTCAACCGTTGGAGGAAGGGCAATAGTGTTCTTCAAATTTTCAAACTCTCCACAATTCAGGCGCGACCACGGTGGGCAGGGAAGTGTAACCGCAGACATCAGGAACCGGGTACTATTCCTACATTTTTGCCCCTTCAGCAATTTGGCCGAAAGGGCAACCAGCTCCCCTTCCTCAGTTCCACTCACCAGATGTGACCTATGCAGTTGGGATGTGATTGAGAATTCCATGTTTGAAAGCTGCAGATGATTTCGCGGCCAATCGCAAGACGGACAAGAGCATGGTGAAAAGAAGACGTGTGTGGTTATGTCATTCTCAAGCGCTGGTGTGCACTGTATCGGTTTTGAAACATTCACATTGAAGATGAAGCTTAAAGCCCAAGTTTGGGGACTTAGTATGTCTTCTTCACCGATGTTAACATGCCAGCTTCCAAGCTGTTAGCAAAAATTGTAAGGATTTCTCGCTGAAGTTGTTTCTGGCAAGCGGATGGCTGTCAAGAGGGCATGATAGCCGATGGCTGCGGACACAGAAGCGGTGGTAGGTATTTGGAAATACAAAAGGAGCATATCAAAGCCAGTACACTCGCTATGGATTGATCGTGAAGTCCCCAGAAGGGACCCCAGCGGCAGCGCAGCGGCACCGCTTCATTCCAGGAAAGAGAAGGACAGTTCAGACTAGCAGGGTCCATTGCATTGACAGCAGCAGTAATGGTGATGTCGCAAAGGATCGTCAAACCAAGAATTGTACCGACGAGTGCGTAGCCGATTATTGTTCGAAATGCCAACCCAATTGCTAACTCGGCGAACTGAAAGTGCCTTCTAGGGAAAGTTTGCGGGGTTGCCAAAGGAGGGGGGAGGGGGTGAAATATAGTATTCAGCTTCCCTTGGATGCCCAAAGCATGTAAACTGCCACTTATTGGCCATGGCAATCGATGCTAGATTTCCATGTTTCTCTTTCTCCATCGCGAAAGCCTTAACTTCAAGGAGGGGTTTGCAGAAGGGGGTCTTTGCCTGACGTCATGGCAACAAATACTCCGTACCCCACAAAACATGAATTCTCTACTACCTAGGCACCCACTAGGTAAGGTTCAATATGAGTGGTCTGGGTCGCTGGGCAATCGGAGATGTTATCCTTTCCCTGGACTCCCTTGGCTTGTCACGAAAAGGAGTTCCAATTGGGCAGTTCGTTTGCGGGAAATGGATCGTTGGCGATCTGGTGGGAGGTCAGAAGAACACCACAATTCATTGCCAAGCCTGCGAAATCCCGGATTTTCACCGAACGAATATTCCCCGGCTTCGGATTTGATATAGCATGGGTGGCTGCTAGCAGTATGACTCAGTACACAGGTAAAATACATCGTCTCTGCGTCTGACTGAACGTCAACTTGCGTGATGCTCCGAGATAATAGGTATTTTGTGTCCTTTGTGGCCGGGCTAACTCGGTGTATCGCTGTCTGACGGATTGGGTTATGGCATGTCTCAACCGAAGGCTATAGCAACTTCATCGAAGCAGCAGCCTCGGAAGAGCTTTCCTTTAGCCATGAAACAGACCTCACTTCCGCTGAATAATCTTCCTTCCTGGTTGCATTTCAATAACATTCGATTGTCGGGGGCTTCAGTGGAACCCCACATTGTTGCCCCGGATGGCACCGACAAAGGCGGCGGGCTGCTGGCAACCGTTGACCATGGACCTGGGGAAACAGTTCTCTCGGTCCCGTTGGACCTGTTATTGTCGAAAGAACGTGTTGAGCAATGTGCAAAGGAAGATAAAAACTTCAGTGCATTAACTGAGGCCGTGCCCTCTTTATTGCAGGTTGGTGAAAATTAAATCGATTACTACTCGGTGGGCCCCAGGTGGATTTTCTGTCCTGTGAGGCTGACGTATTGAATCATGATATCAGACACCACGAGCGGCAGTACTGCTATTTCTAATATGGCAAATGACCATCAACAATCCAGATGCTGAACAACATGGCCTGGGGGTTCACAATCCATTCGCCGACTATATGAAATTCCTGCCAAAAGAGATTCCCCTTCCTATATTCTACACACCGGCGGAGCGGCAGCTACTCATTGGTACATCCCTGTGCGCTGCTCTGGAGCAGAAGTCCGCTAGTCTGGAACGAGAATTCGACAATCTCAGAGAAGCCACGCAGGTCATCCCCTGGTGCCAACGTGTCTGGTGGGACGATCAACCCACAAGCCTGGAGATTGATGACTGGAAACTTGCAGATGCAATTTACCGGTCGCGTGCTTTGGAATTGCCACGAGGGGCGGGCTTGGGCATGGTTCCCGTATTAGATATGGCAAATCATGCTTCAGATGACCACTTCAACGCACGTTTCGAGGTTGATGAGACGCAGGGCCAGGTGTTACTGGTCGCCAGGGATACCAAATCAATCTACCAAGGGGAAGAGATCACTATCATGTATGGGGTCGGTGGTGCCTGCGAGATGATTTTCTCGTATGGATTTCTTGACGAGCACGCGACCAGCGCGAGGGAGATTTTTCTCGATCTCCAAATCTCATTCGATGACCCATTAAGGCTGGCAAAGATCCGGTTCGCTCAGGATGCCCCTGGAGTGCGTGTCTACGTGGACGAGCACAACGAAGTACAGTGGGAGAGTACATTTGTGTGGTGGGCCTGCGTGAATCAAGAAGACGGCCTGGACTTTCGAGTGGAGCAAGCGGTGACCGGAGACACGGAGCTCAAGGCGGTATGGAATGGGAAGGACCTACCAGCAGATGCCCTGCAACCGACACTACTCCAGCAGCGTCTGTATGATGTCTTCTTGCTAAGAGCGACCGTCACCATTCAAGAGAGGGTTGAGATGCAGGGCATACACATGGCTTCGAGCCAGGATACCTTTGAAGCGCAACGTCCTGACAATGTCAATATCAGAACATCGGTATATGAAACCATCGGGAGACTTCGGAGCCTGGAGACAGATCTATTGACCAGAGCATATGAAACACTGGAAGTGCAGGTAACGCGATCTCCTCTATGTACAGGGGGAGACCCAGCACGGCTAACATCAAGCAGAAACAAAAACTCCTGGAATCTGCTGTAGTCCTCGAATACCTTGATGCTAATAATAATTAACCTTGCAGCCCTTGCGAGTACTCGGTCTAACACTCTGTACGCACACAATACGAAGATTTCACGTTGATGCGATTACTCCCGCAGAATTGACCCGACAGAACCTGAATGACTGAACAATCTGGAGAGGCGGCGGTATGGTCCAACCGCTAGGCAAGTCGTAGTTTCTCGTAAGCTACATTGATCCCAGCTGCATTCAGTACGTCGGCGAGGCACGGTTACAAAGGCTCAAAAGTGGTGTGCAGTGAGTGCCAGAAGCGATCAGAGAGTGGACTGATGGATGCTTTCGTATTTTTCAAAAGCCCAGCGTGTTCTAGATGTTCGGTGGGATTTTCCGCGTCAGGACCTGCCCTTTCCTCTCTCTGGTTGTTCAATACACGGGCCAACTCGAGCCTAGTATTAATAGTACTCGTACTTAGAGCGCATGTGGATGCTCAACAAGCCAGCACTTGGAAGGCTTCAATTCATCTGTTGGCCGCTTTGGGCTTAGTGTTCCCGCGATGTTCCGCTCGTCCAGAGATGCACCAGGCACACACAACGCATATGGTGAAAAACTCTATTGCCTTCGTCTGTCGACGTGCTCTAGTCAGTCGCGCGAGCTCAATGTGCCTCTGGTCCTTCTGCTCGCAACCAGGTGGGCACTGGGTAACAGTGGGTAACAGGGCTGTTGCATGCGAGTAGAGAGGCGGTTCTGCTCCGTCCAGAGCAGGTCCTTCCCAAGAACAGGTCCCATGGTTAAGCGAGGCCTTATATCATCTTGACAATGAGAGTGGGCTTCAGGCAGATCTCAGTCCTTTTGAACAAGATGGTCTCATGAATGCGTTGAGATGCAATTCAAGCTGATCATGATGGAGAAATGTGGTACGAACGAGGGTTTGGGCATTGAGACAGACGCCCTGCTGGGTGGGCCGCGGAGCCAAGCTGAGCGGAACAATCTCGGATCGATGGAAGTTGAGGATATCAGTGATGGGATTGGCCTTGACAGTCCTGGGCCCAGGGCCAGCGTGCACGGTAGCCGCAGTTCTGGCCTCTCCCATGAGTCCTTCGATCCTCTAATGCGTCCATGTCATTCGCTGCGACTCAACTGCTCGCTGATCCTGGGAGAACGAATGAAAGAATCAAGCCAAAAAGACATCAAGATTTTTACCCATTGCGGGGGAATGGAAGCCGTCTAGAAGAAGAAAGCAGAATTGCGAAACAGAGCAATCCAAGGGCCTGGAGGCGAGGGAACCATTGAACCAGTCACCATTCAGAGGAGCTGCATCAGTGGCGGCCGCTTAGAAGGATTAACTAAGTCCTTTGGAAGTGGAGTTTCTCCTTTGGCCCTCGTAGGCTGCATGGGCAGCGTTGGTCCCTGTTCGGTCCCTGTGGCCCAGTGCCTGGAGGGGCATCCCTCCCGGTCTCACTGGGGGGTCGGCAGCCCGGGACAAGTTTTGCGTCGTCACAGGCCACGTTAAGCCCTTGAAGATGCCCCTCCAAGCCTAGCGGCTCCATCCAGCCATGGGTTAGTGTATGAGCCCTAAGCTTTTGGCACGCACTCCGCGCACCTTCCGCGTCCCTCAACAAAAACTCTGATGCTCTGGATGGCGAGGGGTGGTAGGCAGGGACCGCACACCCAAGCCTTGAGCAGCTGGCACTCAACCCAGACGCAGAGCCCCCGTTAGTGAGCCCCGCCAGTGACACGGGCACGCTGGAGTCTGGCAGCCCGGGCCTCCCAGAAAGGCTACCCCCCAAATTCAGCACCCCAGCTTCACCCGCGAACCACCCACAATCCTCCCCCAGAGCCAGGTTGGTAGGCGAAGCTGGAGGGTCGATTGGGCGATTCGGGGCACGACATTCAACAGGTTGGCGAAGCCGACGAGGACGCACTGGCTGCCGTATCGATTCCCACACACACCCCAGACTCTTTCCCATTCTCTCCCTCATTTTCTCCTCCATTCTCCTCCATTCTCCTCCATTCTCGTCGTCTACATCCCGCTGCTCACACATCCCGCAGTCCCTCATCCTTCCGTGTCTTCAAAATACGGAGTGCTCGCTACCCGTATTGTCTTTCACGCTGTCGCACTAGTCCAGGCAGTTACTTAGTGGCGCACATCAGCTCACCCAATAGTCATTTTCCCGACCCTGACCTTCAACACGAAAATCTTAAGACCTGTCCCTCCACCGTCTCGGGCGGCATGCTGTCATAATCCTCATCTCACCCCTTTGCCTCTTGCATCAGGCCCTGCCTTCTTTCAAACAACCCAAGAACCCCAGGCCTCTGATAGAATTTCCAAGAAGCTGACGTCGCCTACATCTCGACTATCCATCTTACCCCACTGGAAAATCAACCTGGATCTCTTGTCAACTCTTTCGTCCATGCCTCTGCTATAATCTGAATCCATCTACTGATTTTGGACGAGTCTCGCCACCATGCCTGGCATTCTACCGATGAAAATGATTCGGGTGGGCAGTGCCACCCAGAGTCGTATCGCGCAAGCCTGCGATAGGTGCAGAAGCAAGAAGATCAGATGTGACGGTGTGCGACCAACTTGCACACAATGCTCCAATGTCGGCTTCGAGTGCAAAACCAGCGACAAGCTCAGCCGGAGAGCCTTCCCACGGGGCTATACAGAGTCCCTAGAAGACCGAGTACGAGGTCTTGAAGCTGAAGTACGGGAGCTGAAGGACTTGTTGGACGAAAAGGATGAGAAAATCGACATGCTTTCTCGAATTCACAGTTTCTCTCCTCCCTCCAGGAAGTGTTCGGCCTCATTGTCCCCAGCACATGCTGCCCAGGTCAAGGCTGAGATCGAGTCCTCCCACGATGAAGTTCTCCACGTCGAAATTCCTGCTCCAGTTTCACCAAAGGCCACTTCGACTGGATCCTCAACCACATCTGCCTTTATCGAGGCCTTTGACCAAAGCGTCCAGGATGCCGGTCGTCAAGTGACCGGAGTTTCATCTTCAGGAATACATAAGGCCATCCAGCCTTCTAAGCCGACCATCAATGCAAAGGTACCACCAAGAATTCTATCAGATCAATACATCAGTGAGTCTCTCCTTTTCCTACATCATCCCCCAAAATCCACATTCCTGACCGGTCCTAGATCTATTCTTCCAAGAATGGCAGCCTCTCCTACCGGTGCTCCATCGCCCAACTTTCCTCAGAGTATACGAGCAATATATTGCGAACCCGGATTCTGGAAACTGGCAAAACAACAAGCAGGCATTGGCTCAATTGTTCCTCATCTTCGAAATTTCAGCGCTTTCGTCCATGACGACCCCCAAGAAGAGCACTCCGTCCTATGAAGGCCAGTGGCGAAAAGCTTTGTATTCAACTTCATCCAGCGCATCCCTAGCAACTCTTCAATGTCATGTGCTCGCCCAAGTATGCTATCTTCTGCGAGCCGACTACACCCATCTTGCCCGCCACCGAGGTATCGCGGTCACCATGTGCCACGAGTTGGGTCTCCACCAAGATCAGAAGTACCACAACCTATCCGTGCTCGAGGCTGAGACAAAGAAGAAAGTCTTCTGGTCGCAGTATGCTCTTGACAAGTATGCACCCCTTGGAATCTTTCAAATGTTATATAGTCGCTAATCCACGCCAGGTTCACCTCTGCCGCGACCGGAACCCCAATGCTCCTTCGTGACGTTGATATTACCACAGAGTTCCCTGCTGATGTCGATGATGAAAACCTCAGCTCACAGGGCATTTCGCCTACTCTCCCTGGCGAGTTGACCAAAATCTCCAGCGCTCTTGCCCTTTTCCGTGTCTCCAGAATCCTGTCCAAGGTCCTCGAATCTCTTTATCCCGCAAAATCTAGCTATCAATTGTCTCTCACTAAGCTGCATTCCTTGTCCGATGAGCTTGATCAATGGTCTGAGGAACTCCCCGAGCACCTTCGTCTGCGATTCTGTAACGATAAGCCAGCAACGCACCTGATTAGCTGCAGATCACCCTTATTGGTAAGTTGCCCATGGACACCTTTCTTGCAATTCAACTAACCTGTGCAGTCCATCGCATACTTCTATACTCGGAGCTTGATCCACCGCCCATTGCTCTGTCATGGATCCGGTAGCGCTGCCTCTGCCGCTGGTATCGTTCTAGCAGCTGCTGGAAAGCATATTCTGCAAATCCTTGACCTTCTCGTCGAAAGGCGGATGAATTACACCTTCCCGATGAACAAGACCGATCTTTTACTCAATTCCGGATTCTCGATCATGTGGCAATCGCTCGATTTGGAAGACGACAGCAAGCTTGTCAAGGACAACCAAAAGTCTTTGACACTGTTGTTGACGTTGTTGAACACCGAAAATCAAGTCGCAGCTATTGAATGGCGAAAGATGGCGCAGTGTTTCATTACCCTCGAGGGACAACCGATTCCCTCACCCGCGGTTTCCCCTGCGACCGTCTCATCGTCCCGCGGAAGCCCCACGATGGCAGCACCCAACGACCCCAAGTCCAAATCAACTCGAAAGCAACTCCAAGCGATTGCGTCCAAGTGGTCCTCATTCAGCAACAAGGGCAAACCTGAAGATGTTCCCAGACGAGCAACTGTGCCACAGACTAGCTCCGCATCCAGAAGCCCTGCACATCGTGCTGGTAGCACAGTGAGCCTGCCATCAACTCGATCAGCCCCAGTCCTGCCAATGAACACTGCTGACCCTAACCAATTGACAACCACACATTCTATCGATGTTTCGGGTATTAATCTTGACTACCTGCCTCTGGGTGACGAATTTGGCGACTCGCAAACAAGGACGTCTTCAAGCACTATGCTTCCCCCTCGAAAGCAACAGACACCAACGCTGGTGGACGCTAGCTGGGACCAACTTCTCAACAATTTTGACGGAACCCAGCAAGGTACCATCTATCCCGATGTGAACATTGGTGGACAGGCACTATATCAAACGACCAGCAATGAATGGGTTCCAGATGCGTGGCATCTTTCGCCTATGGATTTCAACGCCAAGGGCAATGTACCACAGAGTTTACTCAGCTTCTCAGAAGAGTCATTGACCAGTGGCGACGATTTTTTATTCTCGGCACCTCCTAGTAATAACGGATCTACAACCCATGGAGAGAATATCGATATCGCAGACAGGTATCGAGGCATCACGATTCCTGTCGATGACGAATTTGACTTCCACGAGGTGGAAGCATGATCTGACCTCATCACCTGTTAGGTCGGACCACTTGGATCGCGGGGATTTTCGGAGCTAGGGAATGACGGGAGAGGGACGGGAAACAAATTGTACAGATTATACAGGATGATTTGATTCACACAAATTGTGCGACGATATGGAATGATGGATGACATTCAACGCTTGGAACGGAACCCGACGGACAGACGGAAAGTTGATACTGGTGATCTGGATTTTTTTGTTGTGTATACATGATCTATTCTTTTGTTGATGAAGATGATTATCACGGATCAAGAGATACCCGAGTGCGACGCGCGAATTGTGAAACTCTGGAACAAGATTTTGTTTGCAGACCTGGGGAACAAAATCTGGAACTTGGACTTGACCAGAGGCGGATGATTGGAGTCAAGAAATTTTATACCTGAAAGTTGTCATGGTGCGATGTGGAAAGAAGTCGAGTTTGGAAGTGCAAATTAAGACTGAACTACCTTAGCTTTTTCATAACAGTAACTATCTTTTTGGATAATATACACTATGTTTGGTGCGTCAACTTGGTGTATACCTTGCATGTATCTATTTCGTAAGCGACAAGTAGCCGTTTGACCTTCGGTACCTGGGTACCTATGAATTGACAAGCTCTCAGATTGATTACCGCTAGTAACAACACAAGAACGCTGGGTTTATTCCATCTAATTACAATGATCCGATATTTTCCGACTGTACTGGGTTCGGTATGTAATCACCGAGCCACATCTTCCATTTGTCCCTCTGACTGTGTATCAGGGTCTAGCATGGTTCTTGGAGTTCCATGATCCCGCCAAGCAAGTCCCATTGGACGTATGATCGGAAGTCGGTGTGATCGGCTTTGTGACTAGGTGCTTTAGTATTATGTTCTCGGTTTTTGAGCAGCGCACAGCCAAAGCAAAAGAACATCTCAGTCCCAAAAGTGGATATCAATCCGGGCCACGTTGCTCCGCGGATAACGTACCCCAGGGGCATCGACAGCTTCGACTGACACTGCTATCGACATCCCACCCGATCCTTCGGGACCAATGAAGTGCTGTAGGCGAGCTCGCAAACGAACAAGCTAGTCATATGAGTCGCAGCACACAAGGCTGCTGGACATGCCGAGTCCGACACAAGAAGTGCGACGAGACACGCCCCTTTTGCAGGGCGTGCACTTCCCGTAAGGTACAGTGTCATGGATATGGCGACAAGCCAGTCTGGCTTGATGGCGGGCCGCTAGAAGAAGCGCATCGGAAGGATATCAAGCGGGCAGTCAAACAGAATTTCAGATTGCTGAGGAAGTCAAAATCTGCGGGGTTCAGGAGCAGGAGTAGCCCCTCTACGGAGCAGCGGCTTCATGATGAAGATCTGCCTTCGCTCAAAGGGCCCTCTTCATCCCATCGAGGAGAGCCTCCAGCGTTGATTCCGCCACAGTCAGAGCAACCGTACAACTCTGAACCGTCGGGCGAGCTCCAACTAGGACCACCCAGACATGGTTCTTCCTCGAGTGTCAGTTCCTTGCAAGTTCGGAATTTCGTGCCCCTGGGACGGAACGTCTTCGAATATCGCGATGCAGAACTTTTGATGCACTACTTTGATTACGTATTCCCATTGCAATTCCGCTTCCAGACGCAGGATCTCGAAAAGGGGGGACGCGGCTGGCTCCTCTGGCTCCTCGTCAAGACAGGACCCCTTTACCAGGCAGCGCTGAGTCTAGCTGCTCTGCACCAATACACGCTGCGCTACCGCGACCAAAGTGAGAAATATGTTGAGTTGCACAATTATCACTCTAAGGCGCTGCGGGATTTGCAGCTGTTCCTGCAGGAAAACCATGCGACCAATAGTGCAAGCGAAACAACCCGGCAGATGGAGGTTCTCGCTTGTGGAGTGTCGTTGATTAGTTTCGAGGTGAGATATGCGCTTTGTCGTGGGCAAGATGTGATTTCCTATGATAGCTAATCGTATGTGCAGCTATTCCGCGGCGGTGTGAGCGATTGGCAGTTACATCTCAACGCACTCGCGTCGATTGTACAGAGCCTTGATCCGAGAGTGCTACACCCGGACCACGATGTCGAGGAGAGCCTACAGCGTCAATACCCATCATCTGCTCTTCGTCCTGAAAGAGCTGCTGTTCCATTCCTTGTTGCGGTTGTGCTGTGGTTCGATTTATTGTCATGCGCATCCACAGGGACCTCTCCTCGTCTCGCCTATGAAACAATCCTTCATGACTATGACATCAACCTGGAAGATGTCGTTGGCTGCCAGAACTGGGCCATGGGGGCAATTGGTGATCTAGCCGCTTTGGACGTGTGGAAAAAGCAAACCCTACTTAGGGACGATTTCAGTAATCAAGAATTGCTCGCACGCAGCCAGAATATACGAGAGCGGCTAGAGGAAGGACTTGCAAGTCTTGAATCCAAGTCTGGTCTCAGCTCTACACCAGGAGATGCGCAACACTCTACCCTCGGAAACCACAGCCTGGTGTACAAGGTTACGAGAGTGTTTGCTAGTGCTGCCCTCGTGCAGTTACACACAATCGTGCATGGCGCCTTCCCCAACCACCCTGATATTCAACTCGCAATAAAGACCGTCATCAATGCCTTGGAACAAGTTTCGGACCATCAAGATATGCGCGGCCTGGTCTGGCCCATCTGTATATCTGGCTGTATGGCAGAAGCGTCGCAGCAATCCATCTTTGAAAACTTGATACTGAGGGTTGTCAGTGAGTCTCTGCAGGACTTTGGGAACTCAACAACCGCACTTCTTATAATGCAGAAGTGTTGGAAATTGCGTCTTTCCGACCCAGATGAGCAGTGGAATTGGCAGAGCACAATGGCCGTCATGGGTATCTGCGGACTGCTTGTTTGAGAAGATCTGTCTGGGGCAGATATGGTCCTTTCTTGATGGTCCTGTGCCATCCATATTTCAAGCGGCAACTGCGACCACATCATCTAGGGCTGTGACCTTGGATGAACTTCTATCCTTCTGTGGTAGTCGCTGATTTGCAAAGCTTGCTTGTGCAGATTGGACTTCACGTACCGCTGCAGATGTTAAGGAAGCCTCAACTCTTGCGATAATCCGCAGTAGGCGTTCCTCTTGAAACCTTCTGGTTACTATTTGAACGCCCACGGGCGCATTTGCATATCTCTCAGACCCTTGAGGGTCATACAACTCCCGGAACCACTTGTCTGTTGCACTGAGACCTACGAAATCGTCTGCCGAATCAGCCCATTTGTCAGATGCCAGGACTTTTCTATGGGGGATCACAGCGGCCGAAAAGTCAAGGCCATTCCAGACGCTGGTATAGCCCCAGTAACGGCTTTCGCCGTGGACGGACGCTGCCGTCGGACCTGCTGGACAAATAATAGCGTCGATACCTGCCGCATTCCACTGTCTTGCGTACAGTGTCCTCAGGAGATCAAGCTGCGAATTCAGCTTCTCATTGTGTTAGCAAGTCTCCCACAGTGAATAGAGGTAGTCTCATTCATACCTTCCAAGTCTCCTCAACAGTGTATGCTCGATTCCCATGGGTTTTCAATATCCATTCCAGCATTGGCACTGGAGGTTCTCCGCCGGAGTCCAAAGCCTCATAGTACTCTTTCCCCCCATCGAGGAAATATGCTTCGTTAACTAGGTTCACGAGAGCCTCGTGGAGCCCCACATCCCAATCAATGACAATGTGACCTGAATTTCTCAAATTGGAAACCACTTCCTGGAGGGCTTTGGTTACTGGTGGGTGTGGTCGGACCAAACCATCATTCCACATCACTCCAAATTTGAGTTTGGTCGGCGTGTGGGCCTCACCCTTCCATGGAATTTCAATCATTGATGGCTCATGGTCCCAAGGACGGTTTGCCAGTGCGGCCGAACAAAACAATTCGATATCTTCGAGGCACCTAGCCAGGGGGCCTACCGCACCAATAATATTCTGCATGCCATCATGGAGGCCACAAAGACCACTGTGCGGCAACCTTCCCACACTTGGCTTTAAGCCATAGATTCCGCAGAACGCACTGGGAACACGTATAGAGCCTCCGATATCCGTCCCGATGCCTAGAACACTGCCTCCCATGGCTATCAAGGCACTCTCACCTCCACTGCTACCACCACAAGTCAGATTCGGGTTATGAGGATTCAGAGTGCGCCCAAACAGATTCGAATCCGTCTCGATGGCCATCAATGTCTGCGGGTTGGTCGTTTTCACGTGAAACACGGCGCCCTGCTCCCTGAAAGTCTGTACTATAAGGGCATCACATGGACTCATTTGATCGGCCCAAGCAATTAATCCAGATGTGGCTCTGGTTCCCCGGACAAAGACATGTTCTTTGACCGAGATCGGCAAACCGTGAAGCATTCCCTTGGGTTTCCCTTTCACTCGCATATATTCGTCAAGCTCTTTTGCTTGTTCCAGCGCTTCTTGAAACAGAAATTCAGCCACGCAGTTGGTCTATCACCCGTTGTTTGTTTGATCAGCTCAAGCCATCATCACGAGAAAGCACAACCGGAGTATCCAGGAATCTTCGCTGGTCTTACTTACCGCTTGATGAGCAATTGCAGCCCTCTTACAAAACGCCTTGGTGACATCAACTGAACTGAATTTCTGTGCACGGATTGCGGCGAGAATATCGACGGCTCGCATCTCCGTGACCTCAAGTTCCCACGCCGTCAATATCCCAGATACGCGCGGGAGATCCAGCACCGTCTTGGTGGTTTTTGCTTCCTGTAGCATATGCTTCGACACTAGCCATTCGCCGGGGATGCGGCTGTCAATCTCGTGCCGTCGTCGGTCCGCGACCTCATGCCAGGTGGGTTTTGTACTGCCCATTGAATCAATGCGGGTATGAGGTGTTTGTGCTTGGTAGGTCGTCACTCAAGTACTATGTCTGCTGTAATTTGATTGATAGATGCGTAGCTGATTGGCCGCAAAGTTATTATGTACCTTACCCGGGTACGTAGAGGATGGATCACAGAATGGAGCCTCGCAAGAGAATAACACTCAATTAGTGGTCTTGACACCTCACTCAGCCAGATCACACTGATCAATACCTAGTTACAAAATCACGAAGCTCGAACGTGGTAAACGAGAAGTCAAAGACATGACATTGGGAAACTGGGAACCACGCTCCTCTTTAAGTACACGAAATATTCCATCCATCTCAACCTCCCCCGCCTCCCAACAAATGCACATCCTACCCCGGCACAGTCTTACCGTCCAACGTGCTGCTTATCGAGCGAGAAAAGAGGCATATCGACGCTCAACATAACGTAGTGCGACGGTGAAGTCTAGGGAATGGCGAGACGAGGTCAATCGCTCTGGTGGAGAAGCTTTAGCCGAAGAGCGGGAGCGGAGCCTCATCCAGCCTTGCTTCCTCCTACCTCATTACTTGGGTAGGGTAAGAAGCGAATTTTCAAACACCCCCTGCGTAGAAGGATGCGGACCAGCCCGCCTTTTTTTGCATGTCGATGCGTGATGCCATTGCAACGAGATCTTGAGTGCTCGTTTTCGGGTAATTAAGGAGGGGGGAGAGGAGGAGGCAACTAGGAAACGACCCCGCGTGCAGTGAGTGAGAGTGGCTTTGTCACAAGATCTCGGGCTCGAGGCAACCGTGTATGTAAGTAAGTATATTTCTCCTCTCTACACACTCTAAACACATTGGGAATACCACGCTGTAATAAGCGTACTATGTAAGTAAAAGGAAGAATATTTCGGGTCAAAAGCCCGACGAAGGCCCCTTCCCCCTTGGCATAACCTCGACTCTCGAAAATGTCGTCATTATTTCGACATCATTAGCCTTGGGTGAGCCTCAGGTTGTAGTATTATATCGTATCTATGTAATCTGGGGCATGTAGGAGCGCCCCGCAACATCGAATCGTCCCTAGGTCGTGAATCCAACGTCCAAAATTATTGTGTTGATCTTTGCTTGCGCTCCTCATTTTTTTGAACTCGCATCGCAGTACAAGCATCTCAAAATCTGCATGAAGCCGCTTTACGAACTCTCCCTTCATAGACACGACTCTTTGGTCTCATTCGTAACTGAATATTAACTGTGTCATCAAGCCGTTATATCATGCTTCGTTTATCGCCGCAGGCCATACGGCAGGTCCTTCTAGCCCGGAGACAAACTACCTCCAAGTTGGGCACTCGCCCGATCTCAACAACCACATCCTTTCAGGCCAGCGGCAACGACGCAACATCAGGCTGGGAGGGCAGGCATAGCGATGAGCATGCTGTGAGGCGAGATGGCCTGGACGTGCAGTCGGAACAATCACATCAGGCCATGAAGAAGTATGCATCTCTGGAGGAGGGTAGCCAGGCTATCAGCCGGCTGGATGAGGGCGATAACAAGAGGCGGGCCAAGCAGGACCATCCCAAGGCTCCAGATCCTGTCATCGGAATGAACGATGAAAGAGGCAAGGTGAGTTTGGAATGCCCAGGGAGACAATGTTGGGTGTCATGGCTTCGAATTCGCTGACAATCGTGACAGAAAGGACAGTAGTGGCCATTACTCGTAGCCTTTCGGTTCTCAAGGATATTTCCTCCTCATGGTGTCCTGTAAATAGTGTCCTGTCCGGAAGGAACAAACATATTGATCATCATCTTCCAACATGGAAGGAAAGGATATCGTTCTTTCCTACGCCCACGATCTGATCCTCTGCCACTCTTCGGCCACCGTCGCCTTCCACGAAAGCGATGGGAGCGTCGCCCATGACTTTGCGAGCAACATCTGCCACCGTGCTGTTTTTCTTCACCAGCACACAATCGCGGAATACCGCTGACGAGCTGCTGATGCCAGAGCTGTACGTATGGATATTCTTGACAGGGAAAACGGGGACGAGTCCAAGTAATGCAGCTGCTCGGGTCAATACTTGGACAACGCCGGTACTCCCGAACCGGTACAAAACCATGTCTTTGAGGTTCTCGATCCTTTGACTTAGTTTATCGTCCATTTCTTTGAGCCCTCCCCCGTCCGGATCCCCTTGCTCGATTAGATCTTCTCGCGTATCCAGGTATTCTGCTCCTTCTTTGTATTTGATATATCCCTGCTTTGCCAATCTCCGTAAAAAGACTTCTGAGATGGCTGAGCAGAGGACAATGCTGTCGGCTGGCTGCTGTTTGGCAATTTTGGCAATGTTCCGATCAGCGTCAGGGTGATCAATCTTGTTGAGGGCGAGGATGGTAGGGAATTTCTCGTCCGTGAATGCGTTGACGACTTTGAGAATCGTTTCGTCGCTCCATTCCTCAAGTGGCTGTTTGAGCTGAAGGCGATCAAGGCATCGGGCAACAATACTGCTGGTACTTCCGTAACCTGAGAATTGGCCTTGCAGTGTATCCACAGCCGTAGCTTTGATGGCAACATGCCTTCTCTTGATACTTCCCCATTTTTCCATCAGATTTCCTTGGATCCATCGAACGATTTCTCCTCGTAACCATTCGACGTCCACACTCGGGTCGTAGCCTCGTGTGGCTTTGCCTTCTGCATCCGTTGTTCCGCTCACGTCGACCACATGAATAAGGGCGTCTGCATGGCGCAAATCGTCAAGGAACTTGTTGCCTAATCCCTTGCCTTCATGTGCACCAGGGACGAGCCCAGCGACATCGAGTAATTCGATGGGGACCGATCTCTTGCCATTTAAACACGAACCATAGTTCGGTTTGCATTTTTCGACCAAACCATGCCGCACGCATGCGCAATCGATCTGGAGGTATCCTACCGCACGTTGAGGGTCTATCGTTGTGAAGCTGGCGCTTTGTTTAGTCTGGGCCTTTGTAACGAGAAAGATATCATTTTCTTACGGGAAATTGCCTGCGCATGAAGATATCAGCCTTGCCCTCCTTCGCCGTTTATGGGGAATTTATCGGAGACTGACCAACTTTCGAAGAAGCATCTGTCAAGCTGTGAAGGAGCGTGAGCAGGTGCTTAGAGGACTTGGTCGCATGAGATGGAGGCCGCACCTATTTAAAGTGGTGGATTTGCCTGAGGAAGGCTTGCCCACTAGGCCGATCAATGGGTCACGAGGCATTGTGGGCGCTGATAGAAACAAAATATTTCCCTAAAGACCATCCATGTATAACTGTCTAGAATAGCTTGAGTTCACAGGAAGGGATGGAATAGACATTGAAAGGCTGAAGGAAGAATATGGCGGCGAGCCCACATTGTCGATGCCCGAGCCCGCACTTTTCAAATGACTTGTCATAGCAAAAGATGCTTCCTCGATGCCCGCGTGTCCTGGGCATCTTCCATGCACCAGAGTCATTTGCATTTTAGTCGCGTCTAGCAAACCCAGGGGCGTGGTCGTATTGTTTGGCTTTCGACTCTGCCGCTAGAATGAAACGAACTTCTGAATATTGAACGAGAGTCCTCTAATGGATGACAGTTAGATTGAAGACATGCTATTCTTAGCACAAGGAACTAAAATCTCAGGAGGCTTTGGCAGGAAACACGATGGTCTTCTATCAAATCTACTATCGGGTGGCCTTTCTTACAGCTGCAATCATTCACCTGCATTGGAACAATTTGATTGAAGCGGGTTGGACAATGGTGGTCTCCTGTTTATCGGCGACGAGCCAACCGATTGTGTTGAGGCTCATACGCTTGCACACAACGGTTATGTTGTGCTTTGTTGTCGGTGTACTCTTCAAAGCTGCCTCTGCAGCTCCAGACCAAACAATTCTCGGAGACGGAAATGCTTCATTGCATGTAAGATAGTTTACCGATGGCAAGATGTACCAAGTTAACAATGGTTCAGTTCGATGATATGGACACCTCAACTGGTTGGGGTGTCTTCTCAGGACCGTATCGAGGCCTGGTCTTCGAGGGTTTCTATCCCTTCAAACCAAGCCATCCAAAGTTTGAAGGCTTGATATCAGGATTTGATCTCAATTGCGCCGTGTCCAAACCAAATGCTCTCCATGGCTCAAGATATAACTTTGAGTCCGGCGTCAGGTCCATGGACGGATATGACGAACCCACGAAGTTGCCTTCCATCACACCGAAAGACAAGGGGTCTTCGTTCAATCTCTACTCGTTTAGAGTGAAACCTCTCAATTTCCCCATCAATTCTGTCACCTTCAACCTGCGCGGAACACGTGCGGTTGAGTCAGCCTCTCAAACGGACGATGAAAAATCGTCGGACTTGACATGGAGCGTGGACTTTCCAGTTGGATACCACGATGTCCTGAATGTGTCGATACGGGAATATACTCATTATGAATGGCATAATCTGTCCCGAGTAGCGCTCTGGGCAGACTTTAACAACGCGGACACCACGATGGACTGGGAGTTTTGTATTGATGATTTGGAGGTCGATTTCAATACACCTTGAACACCACGACACACTGCGCACCTTGCAATCCACCTTGCAGCATTATCCGTGAACGGATGTCTAGAGCAATCTTGAAAGTAAGAAGGTCATTCGACAGGCTTCAATGCACGCGACTCAAGGCTCAGGTACGAGGATAATCTGATTGGCCCGGAAGCCTTGTACCGTGTTTTACCCCCTTCCCGGTCATCCCTGACCATATATGATGATGGTCGCATCCCGATTTGCACAAATAGTGGATGCAGCCTTCACGATGATTCTTTCAAACGTCAATCCAGCGACGTTATGACGTATCGAAAATCCTCGACCTTCTCCACACAATGAGGGGGATTTGCTGTGAGGCATCATTGCTGCACCCTTTCCCGAGTGTGCTTCTGGTCGCGTGAGGAACTTGCCAGTCAAGGAGTGGATATGATTGCCAATGAAAATCTTGAACCATGCTTGCGAACGACGAGCCTTGGTGGGTTTGACCAAGAGTGACGTCTATCCTCTGTGTGTGTGTGAAAAGTTTGAATATATAGGATGTGGACTTCTCTTGAGCAATTCGACGCACAAAAACGTTCTGATTTGGCAAGTTACGAACATCCAAAGTGCCACTCGCCGCGTATTCCTTTCAACGTTTAATCCAACCCAGCCTCAATATGTCTGAAGCGACCTATCACGTCACGAGCGAAGACGTGCGCAAGCTCGAGGCCCAAGAGTCCAAATTCCACGATGGCAAGACGCCCAAGGACTCAGATGTCTCTGCACTAAAGGTACGCTTTAGATCATAAACTTCCTCGCACCCTCATCTTCCCAACTTCAATTCACAATCCCTGTTTCATCTACAGCAACTCCTCTCGGAGCAAGAATCGAAACAAGATGAAATCGACCGAGTGAAAGCGAACCTACCACTGCCAGATCAGCCTGTGGGCGGTGCCTCCGCGGACCTGCAGTCTGCCGACCAGCGGACCGTGAATGTCGGGAGTGGCGGCGTCAATGTGAAGCTTGGAACGGAGAGTAGCAGTGGGTTGAGAGAGCCCGCAACCGCTGAGAGCTCGGCAAGGGTTGATGGTGAGGAGATGAAGAAAACGACTGCACCATGAATGGGGATTGCTTGTTGCAGGTGCGGTCATGATTTGATTTGGAATGTTAATCATCATCCTGAGGGAGAAACGAGCACTGTGAAATATCAGGCATTCTAGGAGTTTTCCATCTAGCCCATATCAACGAGTAGAGACGAGACGTCTCGAACGCTTGTACCTCCATTTGATTTGTATGATCGTCAACTCTTCGTAATACGTGCCTCAATTCTTCGCCGCCGCCTGGGCGTGTGTCAACTTTGATACGCTCTGATTTGAGGCATATGGCGAAGTAGCCCATGGCACCACCCCTTGCGACTGTCTTTGCCTTTTGGCTCAGATCAAGTGTAGGAGTGTTGCTCGTGGCATCAAGCTTGATATTTCATCCAGCCTGTCTGGTTTCACAATAGGCACGGCCATAAACCCAATGGCAATCCTCTGTGTAAAATATAGCGCCTAGTCACTTCTGAATCCATCCCATCCCACCTTCTCAAGATTTGGGAATCAATCCTCTCAAACTCAGATCATACACCACATCTTCCACCTTTTTCACCGAGTACTTGAGCGCATCAGATCGTCGGCGAAGGATGTCGTTCTTCAAGTTCAAGAGCTGAAAGCCTGCGTGGACGTCCTTGATGAATTTTGAGATCTGGAGGGGTCGCGTGTAGTCTCCAAGAGTGACTGCGTTAGGAGCAAGGCGGGCAAGTTCTTCGATCGTGTTTGTCAGAGCAATCAGGTAATCTTCAATGGTAATATGGAAGGTGTCTTCGTTCTTTAGATTGACGGGAACTGTGCGAGAGGATGAATTGTCAGTTTGAAGCCTCTTGTTGTAGTAACCTGCGTTCTGCTTGCTGAGTGCTCACCATTCAACCGTTGCCCAATCTCCTCCAGTGTGACGAGACTCCCACTCTTGAGCCAGTCAGTCAATTGGATACTGCCAACCACAGCTTGAATGTCTCTTTGCCATATTGAGTTCCACTTGTAGAAAGGGTATTTCGAAGCGGACTCTCCGAGATTCTTGACTGTGGCCGCTTGCTCGGATAGTGCGTCAGCGGCAGGCGTGAGAACTCGCTCGTCAAGATCATCAGAGGACGTATTGTGGATGCGTGACAGGATGGACTGAGTAAGGCGACTTTGCTTTTGTAGGTTCTCGACGTGGGCTTTCAGTTCATCGCGAATCGCGCTTTCTTCGTCGATTTTTGTTTGCAACGATGTGAAGATTGCGGGGTCGACATGCGGCGAGGATGCTCCTGCTGGAGGATTTGTCATGGCTGTGTCGTCTGACATATTGCTGTTCAATAGCAAGAGAATGGAAGCGTAGTTTCCTTGGTGGTGGATGGATCTATGTTTCTATGGGCATTGGGTTGGAGAAAATTCGACTACACATTATCACTGGGCGGAGGTTCAGATCTGACGTCGTTCAGCAGGGAATTGTGCCCTACATATAAGGTTATAATAAACTACATGGAAAGGCGTTGCCAGGAAGGAGCTGACGAGTTATGACTGGCCGCTTTCCACCTTGTCATGGCCATGATGTTGTCGCTGCCATTCGGCGACGTGCTGGAACATAGTTTTGCCACACTTGATATCAATTTCACCTCCCTACCCACTTCAACCAACAACTATTCTCTTCTCCAAGGCTTTGCTCAATGGCAAAGGAACAATGATGAAAAGGGTTTTGTTCGCATCGCAAGGTGGTAGTGTAAGACCAAGGACACGGTGCTAGAAATCCATTGCGCAAGCACAGAGGGATTTGACCAGCGAGATCCAAAAATGAGAATAATCAATGTATTCATCCCGTAGGATGATTTCAGAGATTAAACTGAAAAGAACAGATACTACACTTGATCTAAGCCAAAAGGCAAAGCTGCAGAAGATGTTAGCAAAGATGTACGAGAAGGGGCGGTTTGGGGGGGACGGACAGAGCTACCTCTTTTCAAAGAAAGTTGGGGGGAGAAGGAGGTATATATACGTGGGAGAGTCAAGCCCTCGCCAAGAGTCGGCGACCGCTGGGATCTGAGGCAGGGCTCCGTGCAGTGAATTGAGACTAGTCTCCTTTGAACGTCGGGCGCTATTGGCTGAGCATTGGCAAGTGTTTTGATAAATCCCCAGCCGGTGAAATATCTAAGACTTATCATTGGCTAAGAAACGGTTCAAGGTTTTGATCACTTCCCAAGCTGGTGAAGGATAAAAGACTTTTCATTGGCTGGAGTGAATAGATTATGATCTTGGAAGAGGGGCTGATTGTGGTTCTGCCGGCAAAATTTCCTGTAATATGTGAACAAAAGCCGGGTTGCCGACGATCCACCATACGCCGTGCCCAATGGGCAATTTGTGCTCTCTGTGAAGGGGTGTTATGAAAAGGGCTTTCTGAATCCATGCTTGCATCGCCCCCTAAGATAACCATCCCTTCCAATCGATTAACCTTCATTCATCAGTGCTTCCTTTCCGTTAAGTATCTATCAGGAGGCATATCTCACGAAGCTCGGGAAATGCCTGCCCCTTGCCCTGCCCCAAAACAACGCCCTGCTGACAGTGACCGAAGCCTTGGTGCTTGATCATGACTGATGCTGGTCTCCTGTTCAATTTTCATAGACATGTGTGAAAGTTGTCACTTCGGGATGCGGCATCTCCTGAATAGATTGCCGTTTCGGTTGCGGGTTCAATGCCAGTACCATTTCGTGGTCTAGAGGGCAATCCTCAATGAATTTGGTGAACGAACAAGGGCGGTTGAGGTGCGCACAGCGCTCACATGTGTCCCTCGCAAACCGACCAGGAGGAAGGGTTTTTCTGACGCACCGGACCAGATAACTTTTGTAATGGTCTTGAACAATCTATGTGATGTTAGTATCCACGAGGATGAAGGATCAAGTTCTCACTCACTCCATTAGCGCTTCGTGTACGTGAGGCCAGACTGTAGAGATAACAAGAATCACAGGCACCGCGAGGACTTCTTACTCTTGTCGAAGGTTGGTCGAGCTGTCCATATGGGCGCCAGACACTGAGACCAGCTGCTTCGAGATCGTATTGCATGTCCCAGTCCGGCTTAGGACGTGAATGTCTCACCGTTTGATTCTTAGGCACCACATCGGTTATCTCAATCGTTTGTGTCAGCCAGTCAAGCTTTGCTTCTTTCAGCCTTGCGATACCATAGTCGTACAGCCATGCTGGTCGACCTTCCTGATTGAGGCGAAGCTGCCTCAGGAATCGGAAAATTGCAATTCCCTGTGCATACGTATTGAACGCACCTGGCTCATATAGCTCTCTGGATCGAGGCGTGAGGATCTGCGAGGCCGCTAGATAGACGCAAGACCATTTATCTTCAGCGGGATTCGCCCTCCACTGCAGCTTTAAGCCCCACGATCTTGCCAGGTTCCAGTCAAACCATGGACCTGTGTTAGGAAGCCTTGTCCAGGACTGGGGATGAGGAGAACCGTCAATATTCATCTCTATGATCGGATGGACAAGGGTTCCGAGGGGAAGGTCAAATTCTTGAGGGATGTAAATTTCGAATTTTCCCCGGGTCGTTGCCTCAGATGGGAGTTCCATTGTGATGTAGACCACTCTGGTACCCGTGTCAGCCCTGGCTTGCACAGGGGTGCGGACCGACGAAGGGAGAGGATTTCATACCCTCCCTCGGGCAGAGCCCGCAAAGTATTCAAACAAACAACAAACTCTAACATTTTCTCGAACACGCACGACTCACAAGAAAAACACGTCGCAACGCGCTCAACTCACCTCGCTTTTGAGTATTCCAATAGATCATGTGATCTTGCTTGATATCATCCCCAGGAAGGCGCCGTAGTCACTGGGCGATATGATTTGGGAGGCCGCCATGATCTTGGGAATGCATTCACATGATTCCGGATTTTGGAACAACCCATGATCCGGGCAGTGAGCATTCACTTCGGAGAACTGCAAGATCAGAGCTGTGAAGATCGAGCGTTGTAATCTTCACTGAGACAACATGAGCCCCAAGGTGACATAATTGAAGGATCACCAGGAGCGTAGTGATGTACTCATAATACCATGATTCTGGGACTTCAAAATGATCTAGGGAGCATGAATATTCACCCCATGGTTATAGCAGACCCTTGTGTGAAGCCCAGCAAGGCGGATTCTGAACGGGTGTTCGACACTGAGTCAACTATGGATGGCAAAACCCTCAAACGGGACATGTCGTTCGAGTAACAAACGCTGCTTTTTCCTCGGTCTGTGTCAAGCAATGATTCAACTGGTGGTTGACCGAGTATCAATCGGGGCTGACAAAGAATTGGAGGTGTAATATGTCATGGGAAACACATGTGCACAACTATCTCCCATTCTGTAAGCATGTCATTGATGATACTGAATTAATTTGAAAACATATTCTCATCCCATCAATGTGAAGGGAACTTCAGGTACAATTCGCCGATCTCAGGGGCACAACAAGGCTCCAAGTAAGCCTTGTGACATAAAGAAATGCCAAGCTCACTAAGAGCGGTTAGTGCCGCCGAGCCCTAGAATTTCGCATGCACAACCAGAAATCTCCTCCAAAATCGCGAGGATTGAACAATTGTCGAATTGAAGATCGCATCTTTTTCTTCTTTCCGCACTCTCAACCCACTCACCCTTCTTCCATCAAAAAGGCGCAGGATATAAATTTCTTTGCGACCGCCCAACAAATACCCTACCCAGGTATTCCCATTCTCTTTTCATTCTCATATCGCAATGTCTCCCGCACAGTCTCAGGTAAGTCCGCCGAACCGAACCGCTTTGCTGCTTCTACGCCCCCCTTCCTGAAGTTTGCCGTTGGACGACAATTGCAAATCGGGGAGGGAGCAATTATGAAGAGAACAGTAGGCTAAGGTTTTTTTCTTTCTCTGGAATCTGTAGGCTCGTGGTGGCCAAAAGGGCAAAGGATCAAAGGCCAAAGTGACCCAGAAGGTGAGTTTCTTGCCTCCAACCCCCCGTCGCTTTCTGCGACCGATGGTTTGCATTGTGCATGCTAATATGTATCGAACAGTACGTGATCAACGCAAGCCAACCGGTGAGCGACAAGATCTTCGACCTGGCCGCCTTCGAGAAGTTCCTGCACGACCGCATCAAGGTCGAGGGCCGCACCAACAACCTCGGGGATAATGTCTCCATCTCACAGGTCGGCGAGGGCAAGATCGAGGTCGTCACGCACATTCCTTTCTCGGGCCGCTACTTGAAGTACCTGTACGTTTTTATCTGCATGACTACTTGAAAGAGCAGCGAGACACAAGGCTAACATCTCGGCACCGCAGCACCAAGAAGTTCCTCAAGAAGCAGCAGCTCCGTGACTGGCTCCGTGTCGTGTCTACCAGCAAGGGTGTCTACGAGCTCCGATTCTTCAACGTCGTCAACGAGGAGGGCGATGATGACGATGAGTAGATATCGCGTCTGGACAAGTGAAAGCAATCGAACGGGAAGGGCAAACAAAAGGTCAAACATAGAATGGAGAGCACTAGGTCATGAATCTTCGGGTTCTATTCTTTGATAGAGATGAATCTGATACCTCATGTTCTCGAGATCGATGGGATATTTCAGTAATGGACTCAGTCTAAACCATCGTGAATCATCAGAGACACGTTTCTTCCACTTACGGTTCTTGCCTGCGTCTCCTGCCACCTCGAGAAGCGCATGGTCGAGTAGCCACTTCATGGGATAACGCTTTGACGTTGCAGCGTCACCATCACCCATGGTGACTTCGGAGTAGCTACCGGGACTGTCGACGACGAGGAACCATGAACCCAAAGCCATTGTGTCAGTAAGCGCCAGCAAGAACGCAGTGGTGCGTGCTATTGAAGTCGCAAACAGCTCGTTCAAGGTGAACATGATCGTGCACAGATGAACGCCACTCAGTAGCCCACGAAGAATGTCCTCATTGGCGTTCAAGATATCGTGTTGCGAAAAGCGAACCTGCAGGCGACCCGGGTCGATCAGGGGCTTATTCGCGGCTTTCGCGCTCTCACTTGCATAGGCCGACAATTGCTGCGGCGAGGTCAGAGCGGTCGTCAGCTTTTCAACACAACTCGACCAGTCTGCAATGTCAACGGCACGTATTTCCGCTTTGGGCCGCGGAAAGGGAGATAGTAGTGCTGCAGCGGCAGATGCAACCAGCTCGGCGCCCCCGCCACCTCCAATGCAGGCGACCCTACAAGCGCCGCCTGAGCTGGACGTGGCGGTTGTCTGCAGTGGATCATTTGCGTTGTTATCTGGGCTGCTTGCAGTATTGATGTCGCTGAGCCAGACAGGCTGCAGGTCGCCGTGGAGGAAAATATCAAGGTACCCAAGGGCACGGCTGGCGCTCCACCGGAGTGCATAGGCATCCAGGTATTCTTGATTGGCAAAGGCTTTGGCAAAGTCGCGCATGAAAAGGTGACCTTTCACCTCTTGAATGGTGGCATTTGCTTGGTCGCGCTGGTTATCATGGAAGGCTCGGCAGAAAACATCTAGAAGTGCTTGTTGGAATGCGACCGGAGCAGGCGCCTGAGTGTCGGAGACTTTCTGTGCACTACTAGTTTGCTTGTGTGGATTTGAACCGGCGTGTAACTTGCTCGCGGCCTTCTGTTTCTTCCGCGGTGCCATTAAATTGTGTGTCACAAGGGACAAACTTGACTGATGGAACTGTGGGCAGTGGTTTTGAGGGTACAAATCCGAGATTGAAAAGACTGGTTAGGTTACTCGAAGGCGGTGCTTTTGGACTGTCATTGACAGGTCACGCAAGCCGCAAACAACAAACCTGGTAAATTCAAACTCGACCGGCTTGAACTCGTGCTCGTAGGTATTAGATGCAATCTGAATGGGCTTCCCTCCTTGGAGCTGTGCTGAGAGAGCAGCGGCCCACAAGGGGAACAGCCAAAGTCGGTCGAGTGGTCGAAAAGGGTATCGATGTGGATAGGCAAAGGCTTGAAAGGATTTGGGCTACTTGATAATCACCAGTTGGGCAATGGAATGATGTGAGAGGGTCAAAATAATTGGTGGCCACCTCTGCAGTGGGCGAGAAGGTTAATGCAGGAGAAATTTTCTTGCATCCTCGTGCGGACGGAGCATTTGGTAATTAGCAGCTAGAGGCTACCAGTAGTAGCGGTACCACTCATGTTGATGCCCTTGCATAATCGGCTGGGTCGTGCAGGAACTCCCCTTTGGTAGGGTGCACTACATGCAGGTCTCCGAGAGGCCTGCAGGAAAGAATACAGGAGATGGCTGAGGACTGGCGAGAAGAACCAAAGTTTTCTCCTCTAGTTGCAACGTTGACTGGTCGACATCTCAGGGTGATTGATGACTTACCAGTGGTTATTGACGTGAGGTGGTCGAGGTTTGGATAGGATTGGTGCTTGGGATGTTCAGCTACAAGTTGGCGGTGAAGAGTGGCAAAGAAAGCCCAGTCCAAACGTAGCTAATACTATTAGTTGATAGCACTACTGACAGTGATTTTCGATCGAAGGAGCCGATTCAAACTAACGAGGCCTCATGCACAATATGACTACTCGTACACTGACTGGTGTCATGTGAACACTCTATCGTGTCCATCGAACAAGCGAAATTTAGGCGCATGGTCGCTGTGGTGACAAACGACAAGCGAGTATCAAGTTGGTGCACTGATCTGCCATCTTCATCAGTGGCTTTTCAGGATGAAACCTTCTCAACTTGGTCAAGATTCAAAAGAAATCGCCGGCATGAGCCGCCCAACTGGTGACTGATCCATACAGATACGAGCAGAGAATGTGGTAGACTGGTGGTTAGGTGAGGAGGGCCGAAAGTGGTCTGGGCCATCAGCCTATCTCTTTTGATAAAGGGAATGGGAGTGGCAGTAGCAGTGGCAGTAGCAGTGGCAGTAGCAGTGGCAGTAGCAGTGGCAAGTCAGGAGGAGCTGGACGGGACTCGTAGCTGCAGGTTCCTGCATAAGCGCAGTTGAAGAAGGGGCTAACCAAAGGCCAAATCCCTCGTGTTGGGAGGTGGTTAATTGATAATTAATTGATACGCCTGCCGCCTTGACCGAAAGAAGCGACGCGAACTGATGTCGTGGCATTTGGACGAGTCTGGATACTAATAGCATCTCTCCTCGTCCAAGTGCAAGTTCTCCACAAACTTGAAGCCGTTCCTCAGATTCATCACCCATGGATCCATGAACCATGGCCCATCCATCCACACTAGTCAAAAGGCAGAGGAACTGCGAGCTGGCCATGCCCACTTGGCCATTTATGCCTGCTTGGTGCACACCTCCAAGAATCTCAGCTTTTTCGACACAGCCAGAAAAGTGGACTCTCCCTTGGCAGCCAATCTGATTCGTAAAATTGCTCATCTGGCGTGCCAGGGATGCGCACATTAGGCATGATTAGAGCCGCTAATTAACCACCCCAATGACCTCCCTTGCTGTCAAACGCAGCCTCTTTCTGTTCAGGACTCGTACGGAGCAGTGGTGTTCAATGTCAATCTATCGGCATCAGATTCACAGGAGAGATTGTGCATGCGGCCTTTGAGTCAAGGCCCAAGGGTTCGAGTTTCGGAAGTCCAGGCTTCTGCAGTATGAGACTGGACGGATCAGTAATAGATGGATAACCCAACGGCTGGCTGGTGAAGTCCCCGCCTACTCGGTACGGAGGACTTCCAAGGTTCCTTGCTCAATAATGCATGTCAGCAATCAGATCCAAGGAACCGTTGAGCAGGCACCCGACAGAACGGAGTACTCGACGAAGCATCGCAATGTCACCGTATTCGTCCAGTTTGATGCTAATCAACACTCCGTACTCTGTAGGGAGCTCCAGTCCACGTACATCCCTCATCCTACGCATCCGAACGGGTACCAGAGACTCACACTCGGCTTTCGTATCTCATCTCGGACCCACATGACGTGAGCCGTCTGGTGTGTGCCTGGCCCTGTGGCCACGTCTGAAAGTTCTTCATCAAAGGAAGGGAGGCAGAGAGACATGCACCCAACAGGGCGACAGGGTGACAGCCTGACAGGGCAACAGGGCTTGGGGCTGGCCACTAAGCCTAAAGCCCCTCTCGGCCCATGCCTAAAGCTGAAGACTCGAACCCACCCCTTCAGGCACCCAAGCCCAGCGCCACCTCCACCTGCAGCAGCAGTGCCAACAGCGAGAGTCCAGTAACCAATGCCACCAATACCACTTAACCAAGTAGCTTACCTTTCAAGAACCCCCCCCTAGTCCCCAGTCCCTGTCCCCCGTACCTGTCTCGTCTCTAGTCAGGGCTGCAGCTCCCTCGGTGGCCAAAGGTGGTCGTGTTCCTGGCCCACCGCCAGTAGTGCCAGTGCCAGTGGGAGTAGTACCTGACTTGGCCTGCTGTGCGTCTTGCTTTCGTTCCTGGTCCTGGTGTCTGTGTCTGTGTCTGTTTGCTGTTGCCCGTTGCCGCTGCCGCTGCCTCCTGGCCAAGTCAACCAACCGTTCGTTCGTTCCTCTGCTTTCGTCTCTCCTCCTCAGTCGTTTCGATTCAATCCACCACCACCACCACCACCTCCTCCTCCTCCCCCAGTTCATCTCACCTTCACCTCATCCTTCGGCGGCTTCATTTTTGGCTCCTGCAGAAGCAGAGATCCTCCACAGGGTCCTTACTTCCAGGTTGCCGTCCACTCCTTCACAGCCAACCCGATCCAACACCAACGCAACGCCATTCGCCCCTTCGACATACACACCACTTCCACCACATTGCGACTTCTTGTTTGTGTCTATACCATCGGTCTTCAGGTACCCAAGGCTGTCTACCAGACCTGCCCTGGGCGCATTCTGACCCGTCTCAGATCCACTGTTCCAATCATTCCTTACAGAGCCTACTTCGTCCCATCGCCTTTCTACCAATATTGTAATGGTGGCTGCCGTTCGTTTGCAAAACCCCAGAAGAAAGACTTCAAAGGTGCTGGAACACCTGCAGCCCTATTGATTGCTCCTGCCTGCTGGACAGTCTGATACAAATCTACCAATAAAAACATCTTCGAAGGGTGGCTCCTTGATCCAAAATGACTTCGCTTTCAGTTCCTGCTCCAGCACCAGTTTTATCTCCATTCGACTCAGTCAACAACACCCCTCCAAGATCACCCCAGCCGCATCGAAGACGAGCCTCTCGAAATCCTAATGCCACCGCCTTGCCTACCTTTAATTTCAATCCAGCTCAAGATGAATCTGTGAGGGCAGAGAGTACCACCGAAGAGGGGAGCCCCAAGCCCAAGACAATGGCCACCGACGGCCAGCGACGTTCTCCTCGTCCTACCCTGCCCGAGTTCAAATTTAATCCTGGTGCCGATCTACCTCCAGAAAGAAGCCCGAGCCCAACTCATCCCGTCCTGCAGGAGATGGCTCTCAATCAGCAACGAGCCGTGCGTTCGGCAAGGCCTGCTCCCCTGCCCGCCTTCACCTTCGCACCTAATTCAATGTCTGTCCATGGCTCACCGAGTCCGACAAAACCAGACTTTACCGAGTCCCAGCCTCCTCGCTCAGGCCATCGTCGTGGAGTCAGTGAATTCGTGGGAGGTGGTGGAACCGACGGTCCAAAGATGGTCAGTTCCAGTCCGGAAAAGCCCGAGTACCGACCTCCTCCACGAATGCACGCCCATAAACGCAGTCAAGCCGTTTCTGTATCTGATATAGATACGTCCGAGCTCATCAAGGCCAACGCTTTGGCCAAGGCTCGGGCGGGTTCAACCCCAACCACCCCGTCAGATGCACAGACTTTCTCCTTCGCCCGCTCAAGCCCTCAGGTCCGACAATCAATGTCAACCCACATCAGAACCCCACCGTCTTCTCCTCGTCGCAGGGATAGCGCCCCTGGTGTTCGTCCACGTGTCGGATTCTCTGAGCATGTCGATGTAATCCCACGACCACTGTCAATGATCTCATCCGAAACCGAAGGAAGCAATTCCACAATCCGTGGATGTCATTCATTGTCTGGAAGTATCAACTCTATCGCAAGTCCCACGCCTCGCCCTACCCTTGTGGTTAGCTCGTCAAGTGAATCAACCAATACTTCTCCTGAGAGACCTCAGACTGCCGATGCTCTTTCCACCCTCTCTGTCAGTATGGCTTCCGGTAACAAGTCACTTGATGTCATAAGTCTTCCAAAGCGTCCTTTGTCAGCCTCTGGATCTCCTGGTAACTTGAGCTCTGGCAGTCCACCCAATAAGAAGAAGTATTTCTGGCTCAGCCATACTAACAACATCTCGCCCTTAGCCACTCCAAGGGCAGAGAATTGCAATCCAGTCGATGTCTTTGTCGCTGCCTCTCCCCCAACCCCGAAGCGATTGGAGGTATTTGGAGATTGCGCCCGACCTAAGACATCCTCTGGAGAGGCCACTTCCTCTCGAAAGCGGAAATACCACACGTGGACCTCAGGTATCTTTTCAAGAAAATCCGAAAAGCGCTCTGGTAAAGTAAAGCAGTCACCGGCACCTAATCCTCCAGTCTTGAACAGACGGCCCAGCGATAGACTGAATGAAATCTTTGATGCGGACGATACCATTGTTCTCCGAGAACCATCGCCCGTCTCCACGCGGATTCGACCACAAACACAGCCATTGCCTCCGATTCAAACCTTCAGTACAAGTCCATCCGGTGCGCCGATCATGAGCCCCGTGTTAGATCTCGATGCTGCCCTAGGACCCTTTGGAAGCGAGGAGAAATTCGGTCAGGACACCAACAGTAGACAAATCCCTCCATCCAGGATAGCCAAGTTACACAGCAGCGAACGACGAGGCACTCCCGATGCCTTTGGGATGGTTCATAGGAGAACCGAGTCCGCTCCGATAATGCCAGCTGTCAATCGATCTACCTTTGGTGTGCATCGGATGGGTAGTAACCCTTCACTCTCCGAGGATGTATTTGATGAGGAGGAGGAAGACAAACTCCTGGCAGAAGAGAATGCAAATTCCATGCCATCGGCAAAGCTAGCGCGAATTCAGTCACGTACAAAGAAACCTGCCGGGCCCCCGAATGAACCGAACTCTGTCACCCCCACATCGAAATCTGGGGAGGGACTAGGACTGTCTATCAGCGGCGGCCGCGATGACGATGTGATCATAGTCGATGCGGAAGAAGATATCGGACGCGGGGGATGTGCACGATCGTCAGACTCGACCATCGAGGCCCCTGTATTTTCGGATCTTGCTGCTTTGAAGCGCCCGGCCTCGTCCCCCATGACGTTTGCATACCCAGCTCCCCAATCCCACTATGCTTCATCAACAGAAGGCAGAACAACTTCAGCTTCGATGATATCTTCGCCGGATGCGGATTATCTATCGTTCGACAACCTGTCCCCACCAACTCGGTCTCACGGCGAAATCAGCCCAGATTTTGTGCTAAGGGCGTCCAACGATGATTTACCTTCACTCAGCGACAGCATCTCCAGTGGCGCACTGCCTAGATTCTCTAGCAGTGCCGGTACAAGATCATCCATCGAGCATCGTTCTGCCTCTATGATTGTCCCATCTACGTCTAGATCAAACAATCAACAAGCATGGAAGCGAGCCAGCTTGGCAAGTCTCAATCGATTGATTCCGGGCTCTTCAAATGGAAGTAAATTGAAGTTTGAGACGGTCCAGGATCCCCCCACTACCGATGAAAAGGCCAAGCGAAGGTCTCACAGAATAAGCAAACTTTTGTTCTGGCGATCGAAGGAGAAAGACGAGAAATGACAGAATCATAGTACTGGTGACGATGGAGTACTTCTTTACGCTTTTATGACCAGGGTTCAGGTGTTTGAGAGCTCTGACGAATCACGGTTTTTGGCCATTCCAGCAATAGGCATCTTTCTGATGGGCCAATTTTCTTAACGACACATTTTACTGGAACGGGAGGCTTTATCTCAACAAAGATGGCCGGATTCAACCCTTCCTACTCACTCGAGTCAATCATTGAGATCTGATTTTTCATTTAGCGGGTCAGCATTGCAGCTTCCGTGCAACCACTTCTTTACTATCAATCAGTCGATCCTGACATGATTGTGTCACGGGGCATTTGGAATGTTTCGACTACGGACGAGATTCACAGGTTCCACCTACTTCCACCAATTTCACAGTTTTGAAGGAGTGCCAATTCATCTTCCTGTGCACCAACTAGAAAGATGAATTCGGATGTCGATATGGTGAAGCTTTGAGAGATGCAAACGAGTTGTTTTATTCATGGGAACGAGAGCTTGGAGGGTCTTTGATATGGGGCGGAGATGATGGAAATTATGCATGAGATGGAGCGGCCAACATCCCACTTGCAATCGATATCCGTTCGCGCGTGAACTGATGGATGATGGCCCAGTCGATGCTACATAGCACAGCAAGCAATTAGTGACTTGATCTTTAATGCCACGCTGCTCCTTCATTTGATTGATGCAGTTTAGTTGCTAGAAAATAAATGATAAAGCTTTGTCAAGTCAATCACTACTCAGGCATATTTTCATACTTTGTACTCCGTAAGGAGTGTTCTTTCACAGGTACAGTAGTAAGTAGCCATAGTCTAACCAACTAGGGTTAGTTAGAGGGCTTATCCCCGTTCACCATGAAGCTGATAAACAACTTGAACGTGTCATGGACTCATGGGTGAATCCGACAGGTCAGTATCCAACTCCCTTATCGAGCTGCTGTTCTTGGAGAACGACGGCACCTTTACAAGCCAACCTACTCAGAAGGGCAGGACCTTCATATGCTGCTAGTGAGTGAGAGGTTCACATATCCTCACGTTCAAGCAGTATCGTCGGCCTTGCTGATTTCCTGTCAGCTTGCCAGAAGTGGACTTGTGTTCTTTATGGTTATGTTGCATATTTCGCTTGACCGTCATCGGGTCAGGCACATGTGCAATGATCCATAGCCTCGTGAGGGCATCCAGCAAGCCGTCTTCTGGAGCGGTCTGGTATGCAGAGCAGCGAGGCCCAGAATGAACTAGCAATACAGGACTGTCTTGCTTATTGAGAGATATTGCTGATCACACTCGTAGCTCGACCTCCTCTGCCGGATTCATATAGGTTGCTTTTGTGAGCCACGGTCAGTGCTCTTGCGGGACGTACATCGAGCCAAGGGGGTGAGCAAAGATCGATGGCGGCGATCGATGGATGCCTTAACCCGCAGCGATGATGCGGAAACTGGCTCCTCCTGAGAACAATGCCACTGGGATACTGCAAATAGGCAAGAAGAACATCAAGTGGGACAGTGCGCAAGACATGAAAGTGTTGATTCGCAAAGCTAAAAGATATTTCAGAACAGACACTTCGTCACAGGCACAATTTACAAAGCAGGAGGGTATCAAAAGCCCGCTCTTGGATGCTGGGAAAGCAACTCTGCATCAGTCATAAGTATTAGGACGCTCGGATACGCTCCGCATATTGTTCACAACCTTCTCAAGGGGCTTGAATCGAGGTTTGTGGACATATCAATGGAGAAGCAAATGTGAGGCTCGCGAGGAGAATGAACAATGTCACGTGGCGCCGAATTCATAAAATAAACAAACAAGATAGGTAAAGAATAACAGATTCGACAGAAGGACCAAAAATAATTG
>Ga0105239_10000387_pt1 | contig 64448 bp, 63 predicted proteins | sample KBSC44metaG_FD_92761 | JGI IMG/M metagenome (GOLD analysis project Ga0105239, IMG submission 92761) | Corn rhizosphere microbial communities from Kellogg Biological Station, Michigan, USA - KBS C4-4 metaG | ecosystem: Host-associated > Plants > Roots > Rhizosphere > Soil | place: Michigan, USA...
GCGGGTCTCGCCGGCGTGCTGGCCGTCGTATCCTGGAACATGGCTGAGAAGCGCGACTTCGCAGCACTCATTCGCTCTTCATGGGGCGACGCCATCGTACTGTTGGCGACGTTCGGCCTTACGGTCTTTGTAGGCCTGACGATGGGGATACTCGTCGGCTTCTCGCTGGGCGCGCTGCTGTTCATTCATCGCATGTCGCAGACGACGGCCATCGAAGAGCATGTGCCGGTCATTCCCGACGATGTTGCCGACACCGATGCCCGCGCGCCTTACGACCCGGCGCTGGCAACAAACCAGGACTTCACGGTCTACCGCATTACGGGAGCATTCTTCTTCGCTGCGGCCTCGACGGTGGGGATCGTGCTCGACGGCATCGACAGCCGGCACTTGGCCTTCATCATCGACTTCGCTGCGGTCCCGCTGATCGACTCTACCGCCGCCAACGCGATCGGGGCCGTCGTCCGCAAGGCGCGCCAACGCTGCGTCGCTGTCCTCATCTCGGCGGCGTCACCCGCCGTGCAAAAGATGCTGCTGAGCCACGGAGTCGAGCCACCTGCGGCTCAGTTTCTACCCTCGCTCGACGAAGCGACAGACTTGGCCCACAGGCTCACGCAGAGGCAGCAGCACCAACTCCCTGATCACCCTCAGGACGTAATCTGGGCAGACGCCGACGACTAGGGCATGCTCGCCTACTGGCGGCAAATTCGGCGTGGCTGGTCTGGCTAGTAGGGACGCGATTGACTCTGTGCCCGGCCCACCCCGTCGCACAAGTGACGGTAGTCTGATATCTGATGTCTCGCTGGTCCTAGAGGATGAGCGCCGTGCGAAGGTTGGAGTTTCTATCGCCCACCGCCCAAGCTCTGTTGCGACATGTGAAATCGCTTGAAGCGGGAGATGTCGCCGAGTTTGCCGTCCCGCAGATCCTTATCGATATGAGGAGAAAAGGCTTCAGCATAGACAAGACACTATCGGCGATGGAGGAATGCGGCAAGGCGCAGTGGCTGATCCGATCGCGTGTTCTCGGCGATCAACCCGGTGAAGTCACCCTGACCCGGGACGCCTCCCTCGCTTTGAACCCGCCATCGTCGGGTACTGCCCCTCCCTGAAGACGAGGCACGCCGGCTCTGCCACTCGTCTCCAATTTCGACGCCATGCGGTTCGAGCCAACCAGTTACCAAGCGATGTCCAAAAAACATTTTGGAAGGCCCTCAGGCTTCCGGTGCCAGCCATGCCGCCAATGCTTCTGCGAAATCAGCCGGAGTCGCCACTGCGTCGCGCGCCCCATTCTGCGCCGGCTTCTTTTGCCGGCTCCTTCTGTCAGTCAGTTGGACCGAGCCATGGCTTTACGAAAATCTTGTCGCCTCTCGCAACACGATCGCCGTTATCGTTTGGGGCCATCTAGGTCCGACGCGAGCGAAGCTTCCTGAGGCAACGTACCTTTGCCGAGCTGCTCTCCGAGGGTAGACCTGACGACCTAGTCAGTCGCTTCGCCGACGCCGACAGAATTGAGCCATGAGTCGTCCATCGCGGGGCTCTCTGTGAGACGCTGTCACACCGCCCATTCCGATACCTGGTCACCTCCCCGGCGTAGGCGCCATGGCGCACCTCTCGCCAACGGCGTCTTGGATGTCGCCGGCTTCATCGAGAAGCCCGACCGAGCGGGTGTCGATGTCGTTAGCCAGGGCGCCGTTCTCGCTTATAGATAGCTTCCCGATCGCACCATTCTGACAGCTAACCGATGTATTCGATCAATCTATATTTAAATTCGACAAACATATCCGCGTAAGCGGAACTACTTAGTGCTATACTACAAATAATTAACACACTATCCAAAAACAACGTTGCTTCAGAGCATCTAATCAATCTTTGAAGTCTTTTGTGGTGCAGCACCGAATATCGGATGCGACTTGGGGACCTTGGGGTCCTGGAAGCACAGGAGACTTCTTACATGCGCAGTTCAAAGATAATTGTCAGCGCCTTCGCCGTGTCGTGTCTATTGGTAGCGCCGGCCTCGGCGGCCGGGCTACTTGGCGGTCTGTTGGGTGGGAGCTCAAGCAGTTCATCGAGCTCGAGCGGGGGCTCGTCTAGCTCAGGTGGCGGAAGCGTCGGTGTATCCGGCGTCGCAACCGTCTCCACCAATAGCGGGAGCACAGGTACGACCGCCAACGGTACGTTGCTGGGTGGCGGCGGCAGCACCTTAAACATCGGCTTGGGCGGGGTGATCGGCGGCAACAGCAATCTGGGTGTCACGCTTCCGGGGACCGGTGTTTCCACGGTTGATAATCTTGTCGGCGACGTCGGGGGTACGGTAAACGGCGTAACCGGTAACGGCGGCACCGTGGACACACTGCTGTCCGATACCGGACTTAGCGGCAGCACTGGCGGCCTTGGTGGCGTTTTGGGCGGCGGCGGCGGCCTCTTGGGCGGCGGAAGCGGTTCCGGCGGCATCGGATCGAGCTCTGGGGGCGTCGGCGGCTTAGGCGGCTACTTTGGCGGCGGTGCCGGCGGTCTGGTATCTTATGGCACAGGAAGCTCGGCTTGCACGCAAGACACCCGCAATCTCGCTCGCCTTCTTCAGACTCGATATAGCGCAGCGCAGGCCAATGCTTGGGGCCATGCGGCCGGCGTGCAACTCGTCAAGGTCCCGGTCTGCCCGCAGATCAAGGCCTCCGTTGCGCGTGCAGCAGCCGCCAACGCGAGCATCGGCATGATGCAAGGGATGGCCGCGGCGGACCCGCTGATCAGTACGTCGCTTGGCCGGGCCCGCTCGAATGCGAGCCGAGTGCTCGGTGTCGGCGAGGCTGGGGGCAATCTGGTCGTCTACGTTTATTGATCCTCGGATATAGGTGACCATGTCGAGGCGCGGCTCCCTGGACCGCGCCTCTCCTTTTCCCAGCGAGACCCAACCACACCACGGACTAGAAGCTGACGGAACCACACGCCGACCATGACGCGCTCAGTCTGGCGGCGCTGAGTTAGTCCCGGCAGCAAATAAAGGATGGCCCGGCCGCCGCGCGATCGGGTGGCCAGAACCGGCAGAATGTTTGGAATGGGGACCGAGCAATGCATCGCCAATATTGCCCAAGATGCCTGCTCAGCCCTGCGTAGAGGCTGAGCGGCATCTTGAGCACCGGGTGGCAGAGTATTCACCCGGTATAGACCGATAAGTCGCGACGATGAAATCTGTTCCGTCGCGTATCACCTACTATCATCGTTTGGTTTACAAAATATTGTATTAACAACTACCATCGTCGAAACGGCCAGCAAATGACGTACTTGCCGTCTAAGTATGAATCGATGTTCGATTTTGCAATAATTCTAAATATATAGACCGTACGCATAAGAACGTATGCCCGGCTCCGAGGGTCGGCATTGGGATTTGATAAGCACCGTTCATGAGCAATTAACAGGCCGGCTCTATTATTTTGTACATCCTGAAACCTTAGAGATGCCGGGGCGGTTGATTAGCTTCAATCGCCAAAACAGAAAGGACGTTGCTTTGCGCTCCAATCCAATTAGGCGGCGCGTCCCGGCACCAGCAGACCACGACATCGGCGCACTCGCAAAGCTCGCGACCGCCTCCTCCGAAATCGTCGAACGGGACGTTCTCAGTAGGCTCGCAGCGCTGGAGTCTCAGGCGCTGCGCTACGAGACCGCCTTGGACAAAATCTCGCAGGGGGTTTGCTTTTTCGACGGCGCGCAGCGGCTGATTCTCTGCAATCGGCGCTATGCTGAGATTTACCACCTCCCCATTGAAGAAGTCCTCCCTGGCACGTCATTGCGCGACATCGCCGACCGCCGCTTCGCCGTCGGAACGTCCCCGATGGATACCGAGGACTACCTCAAATGGTGCGCCTCAATCAATTTAACTCCCGACGCAAAGACGTGGACCGCCGAACTCAAGGATGGGCGCACCTTTCACATCTGTCACCAGCCCATGCCAGACGGCGGATGGGTGGCGACCCACGAGGATATTACCGAACTCAAGGCCAATCGCACCGTGGCCAACGAGCGGCTTTCGCTACAGGCCTTGATCGATTGGGTGCCCGACTATTTATGGGTAAAGGACAAGGAAAGTCGCTTCGTCGTCGCCAACAAGGCCCTTGCCTCGGATAGCGGTCGGACGACCACCGACATGATCGGTTTGACGGACTTCGACCTTCACGCACAGGATGTTGCGAGGCATTTTCGAGCGATTGAAGAGAGGATGCTCGCCAGCGGGGAGCCAATGATCGACAAGGAGGAAACCATTGTCGATGCGACGGGCGCCCACAAGTGGGTTTCGTCGACGAAAGTCCCGTTGCGCAACAACCACGGCGAGATATTCGGCTTGGTCGGCATTGCTCACGACATCACCGCGCGCAAACGGGCCGACTCTCTGCGCGACGGCCAGGCGCGCATCCTTGAAATGATCGCCATGAGCGCCCCGCTGGAAGATGTGCTTGAACACCTCGTGGGCCTCATCGAGTCCCAGCTGGTAGGGATCTTGGGCTCGGTCATGCTGCTCGATGCGGACGGGCAGCACTTGCGGCTTGGCGCGGCGCCTGGTTTGGCGAAGGCGTATACGGACGCCATCGACGGCCTCCAGATCGGCTCGAAAGCGGGGTCCTGCGGTACCGCCGCCTTTCGTCGTAAGGCCGTCATTGTCACCGACATCATGAATGACCCGCTTTGGGACGACTATCGGGACCTCGCCGCGGCGCATGGTCATCGCTCGTGCTGGTCAACGCCGGTCTTGTCACACCGGGGTACTGTGTTGGGTGTCTTTGCGATGTACTCCGCCACGGTCCGCGAGCCGACGCAAGGAGAGATGCGCTTGATCGATGCCGCGACCCGCATTGCCGGCATCGCGATTGAACGCAAATTGGCCGAAGAGCAGGTGCACTTTCTTGCACACCACGACGCTCTCACCGGCTTACCAAACCGCATTCTGCTCATCGATCGGTTGTCGCAGGCGATTCTGCACGCACGCCGGGACGACCGCTCGGTGACGGTAGTATTTGTCGATCTCGACAACTTCAAATTGGTCAATGATAGCCTCGGACATAACGCTGGCGACGAGCTCCTAAAGGCGGTGGCCGGGCGTATGACGCAATCGGTTAGAGCGACCGATACGGTGGTTCGCGTTGGAGGGGATGAATTTGTCATCCTTCTGGCTGATCGGCCGAAGAATGCCGACCTGATGCCCACGACCATTGAGAAAGTCCGCGCGTCCATCGGCGAAGCCATTATCGTCGCCGGGCAATCGCTGCAGGTCACGTGTAGCATGGGTATTGCGACTTACCCGCGCGACGGAGTGGATGCCGAAACGTTGCTCCGCAATGCCGATACCGCAATGTATCAAGCCAAGGCCCTTGGGCGCGACAATTTTCAGTTCTTTACCGACACCATGAACAGCAGGGTGCACGAGCGTCTATCGTTGCGCGAAGCGATCCGGACCGGTCTCGCGCGCTCAGAGTTCCATTTGGTGTATCAGCCGCAGGTCGATTTGCGCTCCGGGCAGGTGTTTGCGGTCGAGGCCCTGGTGCGATGGCAACACCCGACGCTCGGTCGAATCTCGCCGACAAAGTTCATCCCACTTGCCGAAGAGTCCGGATTGATCGTTCCTCTTGGTGATTGGGTACTCCACGAGGCTTGCCGCCAAAATAAGTCGTGGCAAAACGCCGGCATGCCCCCGGTAAATGTCTGCGTCAATGTCTCGGCTCGCCAGTTCCGCGACAGGACCTGGATCGACCGCGTCACTCATGCACTGGCGGAAAGTGGTCTCGACGCCAAATATCTCGAGCTAGAACTCACCGAGAGCCTTTTGATGCATGATGTGCAGCAGGCGATTGTCACGATGAAGGAACTGCAGGCGCTTGGGGTTCAGTTTGCGATCGACGATTTCGGTACCGGCTATTCGAGCCTCAGCGCGTTGAAGAATTTTCCGGTGGCCCGACTCAAAATTGACCAGTCCTTCATTCGCAATCTTCCTAGCGATGAAGACGACCGAGGTATTGCCGCCGCAGTGATCTCCCTCGGGCAGAAGCTCAACATGCGCGTCATCGCCGAGGGTGTTGAAAACGACGAGCAGTTAGCCTTCCTGCGTGATAACCAATGCGACGAAATTCAGGGGTATCATTTCAGTAGGCCGATCAAGCCCAGCGGCATCGAGACGTTGCTTAGGCGAGGCTCGCAGGCTCCGAAGGGGGCTTGAGCGGCAACCGTAATTCTCAGAACCAGAACATCTCATATTGGCGGTTGAAAATCCTTGCCGGTGCGACAGTTGCCTCCGACCCCGGGGCACCACGCGGATAGTACTTCGAGCGGCAGCCGCAATGCCGTTCTCGACGGATCGGCCGGGGGCGATCTCGGTGGCGGTCTATCATGTGGCGCGCAGCGCCGCGGCGGGAGACGAACTTGGGGCCATCAAGTCGCAGCCGGCGCGCGGTCTGCCTTTGATCAGATAAACAACGACAAGGAACCGAGTTAAGGCTCGTCATATGTGGGATCTGATCGGCGCCCGCGCTATATCGCCACCATCGAGCGGCGGAGACACCAACAAGCGAACCAGCAGTCGCTCCTAGGCGGCGCGACGATGTGCCGATAGGGCCAAATTAGGCCGACCAGCTTGCGAGCCCTACTGAGGCGAGTCGCGACCCAGACGTCGGCCTACGCGTCCAAGCCCTAGGCCTTTGGCAATGCCCGATCGAATTGTCGCGTAGTTGGGAGCCACTATCGGATAGTCCGAAGGTAGCTGCCATTTGGCCCGATAGCCTGCAGGGCTTAGGCCATATTGGACGACCAAATGTTTTCGGAGCGTCCTAAATTTCCCGCCGCATTCAAGGCAAAACAAGAAATCTGGCGTGACCGAATTATGGATTGGAACGGCCGGCTTTTGCGCCGTGTCCTCTCCGAAGTGCGTCACGGTGGCAAGCTCATGCAAGGCTGTGTACCCAACGAGCATTATGACGAGGGCTACTAACAAAGCTGCAGAATAGGCTTTTCGGATGTACGAAGTATTTATTGCTCTTCGGCGAAGAGCGCATCGGCCACGCCGACCGGCGTCGCCGGTGCGTGCTTGGCCTTCGCGGCGGCGAGCCGTGGGCTCAACACACCGGTCGCCGTTGACTCGCTGATTTTATGGTTGCGCTCGCGGCGCAGAAAGCCCGTCCTCATCTCGAAGCGAAGAGGAGCTGCCTCGCTTACTGGCGTGACCGGCTTACCGCGTCGCCGCAGCATGAAACCCTCGTTCGCGAAGTCGCCTACGTCGCCCGCCGCGGCTCGGCGCCCCTATCGCGCCAATTGCGGAGGTTGAACCGAACGCCGCCGATCTTTGATCCCTAGGCAGGATAAGCGCGAACGGCTGCGATCACTCAGCCACCAAGACCTCGACGCCGGCTTCTGCCAACGCCGAGGCGAGGCCCGGCGGCGGTGCCTGATCCGTTACCAGCGTATGGATCCGATCCAGCGCGGCAATATGCGCGAAGACGGATGCCCCGAACTTGGCGGCGTCGACGACCACGACGACACGCCGGGCGGAGTTCATCATGGCGCGGATCATCGAAGCCTCTTCCAGGAGCGTCGTGGAGAGGCCGCGAGTGGAGGCGCCGCCGACCCCGATAACCGCCGTGTCGGCGCTGATCGGACCGGCATCTGGAAAGCCAACGGCCCCGATCGTCACCTGCAATTCCGGCCGCACGTGCCCGCCGAGCAGGTAGACCGCCCGCGCAGCATTGGGCGCGATAGCCGCCGGAACCCCGAGATTGTTGGTGACGATGGTGAGGTTTCGACGCGCGCCAAGTTCACCGACAAAGGCGCGGGTGGTCGAGCCACCATTGATGATCAGTGTTTCGCCGTCGACGATGAGAGCCGCCGCCGTGCGGGCGATGCGCGTTTTTTCGTCGACCCTGGCGGTGAGCCGCATCGCGAGCGGTGTGTCCCGGTCCATGAAGCCATCGACCGGCACGGCGCCGCCATGGGTGCGCTTCAGCAGGCCTCGGCTCTCGAGATAGTCGAGATCACGGCGGATGGTGTCTACCGAGACGGAGAACTGCTGGGCGATCTCGATGACCGTAATCGAGCCCCGGCTCTTTGCCACCTTCACCAACTCGGCACGCCGCCGCGCGGGCAGTGCGTAGTCCGGTGTTTCGGCCTCGCCTTCCCGATCTTTCGGCTTTTGCCGCTTGTCACCCGCCATCCCAAGCCCCGCTGAATCTCTTCCCCTCGTTTACACCGCAACCGACTGCTTGACTATGCAGTTCTAGCGCAGTAGAAAGCATAAACACGCAGATAACAGCATATTCGTGCAATCTCCCGCACGGGTAGAGCAAAAGGCGCGAGGGAGAAGGAGGAGTCACAAATCCATGGATAAGCAGATCAAAGGCGGCGCCAACACGCCGGGTTCAGGTCTTCGCCGGCGTGATTTTCTTGCAGGTTCGGCCGCTGTGGCGGGCGCCGCGGCAACAGGTGCATTCACGCTGCCCAAGCGCGTCTACGCGGCCTCAAAGGCCGAGATCACCTTCGCGAGCGCGAAGTTTTTCGCCAAGGACTCGATGAACGAGGTCATCGACAAGTACAACAGCTCGCAGAGCGCGGTGCATGTGACCTATACAGAGCTGCCGCCACCGAGCAGTTCGACCGAGGTGCACCAGCAGCTTGTGCAGATGCTTGCCAGCAAGAGCGGATCGCCTGACGTCTTCACGCAGGACATCGTCTGGATCGCCGAGTTCGCAGAGGCAGGATGGGCTCTGCCGCTCGCACAGTATTTCAGCGCCGACGACATGAAGGCGTACTTCCCCGGCATCGTACAGGGCTGCACCTGGAACGGGGCCCTGACGGCGCACCCCTGGTTCGTCGACTCGGGCATGCTCTTCTACCGGAAAGACATCCTCGACAAGATCGGCGCAAAAGTGCCCGAGACTTGGGATGATCTCGTCGCGGCCGCGATGAAGGGTATGGGCGGCGACACCAAGTTCGGCATGCTCTGGCAGGGTAAGCAGGCCGAGGTTTTGGTTTGCGACCTCGTGTCATTCGTCGGTTCGAACGGCGGCTCGATCCTCGCGCCCGACGGCAAGACGGTGAAGATCGCCGACCCGGAGGCGATCGCAGCGGTGCAGCTGATGTACGACACCATCAATAAGCACAAGATCACGCCAGCCGACGTGCTGAGCTGGGACGAGGAGCCATCGCGGCGCCCGTTCGTCGCCGGTCAGTCGGTGTTCCTGCGCAACTGGAGCTACACCTGGGCCACGGCGCAGGACAAGTCGACGTCCCAGGTGGTCGACAAGGTTGGCGTCGCCCCGTTGCCGCACTTCGCCGGCAAGTCGAGTGCGGCCTGCCTCGGCGGGTACCAGTTCGGCGTCAACGCTGCTTCCAAGGAAAAGGACGCGGCGATCGACTTCCTCAAATACCTGTCGACGCCGGAAACACAGCTCCATTTCGCGGTCACCCAGGGTCTCGCGCCGACGCGCCAGGAGGTGTTCGACAGTGCCGACCTCGGCAAGGCCAACCCCTTCATGCAGAGCCTCAAATCGGTGTTCGTGGGGGCCCTGCCACGGCCGGTGACCCCGCAGTACCCGCAGGTCTCACTGGTGCTGCAGTCACAGGTCTCTAAGGCGCTGTCCTCGGGCGACATCGAGGGATCTCTCAAGGCGGCGAAAGACCAGATCGACCAGATCCTCGCTGGCTGAGTGCAAGGAACCCGGAACTGGACGGAGGGCCAACTCGGTGAGCACGATCGCCGCTGAGGAAACTGGAGGGAGGATCTCCATGGACGCTATCGCCAGATTCTGGGGCGTGGGGCGGGCCGCGGCACTCATGCTGCTGCCCGCCATGGCGGCCCTTGCCACCGTGTCGGTCTATCCGGTGATTGAGGGGCTGTGGTTATCGTTCCGCAACACGTCGCTGATTTTCCGGACCGACAAGTTTATCGGCCTTGGCAACTACATCGCCCTGATGGGCAACGACAAGTTCTGGAACGCCTGGCGCAACACCATCGAGTTCACGGTGCTGTCGACGGCCCTCGAGACGGCCCTCGGCCTCGGCATGGCGCTGGTGCTCTACGAGGCCTTTGCCGGCCGCGGCGTCGTGCGCGCCGCCATGCTGATCCCCTGGGCGATCCCGACGGTCGTGACATCGAAAATGTTCGGCTGGCTGTTTGACGGGCAGAACGGCATCGTCAACTACCTGCTGCGCGCCGCCGGGGTGATTCAGGACAACATCAACTGGTACGGCTCGACCGACCACGCGCTGCTCACCATCGTCATTGCCGATGTCTGGAAGACGACGCCGTTCATGGCGCTGCTCTTGCTTGCGGGGCTACAGACCATTCCGCACTCGCTGGCCGAAGCGAGCACGATTGACGGCGCCAATGCCTGGCAGCGCTTCTGGATGATCCGCCTGCCGCTGCTGCTGCCGACATTGCTCATCGCCGCGATGTTCCGGACGCTCGATGCCTTCCGCATCTTCGACCTCGTCTACGTGCTGACGGGCGGTGGTCCGGCGGATTCGACGGAGGTCCTCTCGACCCTTACTTACAAGACGATGTTCTCGACGCTGCAGTTCGGCGTCGGCTCCGCCATGTCGACGGCAATGTTCGCGACCGAAATCGTCATCGCCATCGGCTTTGCGGTCTTCATCGGCAGGCGCCTGCCGATGGGGGGCTGAGATGAGCGTCGCAGCCCTCACTCTCGCGCCCGCGGTACGGAGGCGTTCGACCACCCGCTCGCTGCGCACCATCTTCTTTCGCATCGCCGCAACGCTGATCGTCATCTGGTCGGCGGCGCCGTTCCTCTGGCAGATGTCGACGGCGTTCCAGAGCGACGCCAAGCTGATGTCGGCAACGCCGAGCTTCATTCCGAGCCCGCTGACGTTCGAGCACTTCTACAACATCTTCGTCGTCAAGAAATTCCACCTCTACCTTCTCAACTCGCTGATCGTCGCAGGATCGACGACCCTGGTATGTCTGGCCTTCGCGGCGCTTGCGGCGTTCGCTTTGGCGCGGCTCAAGGTGCAGCGGCGGTTCGGGCTACTCGGGCTGATCCTTTCGGTCTCGATGTTCCCGCAGATCTCGATCGTCGCGCCACTCTATCTCATCGCCAGCCAATTCGGGCTGCTCAATACTTACGCCGTGCTGGTCATCGTATATGTGGCGCTTGGCCTGCCGCTGACCATCTGGGTACTGTTCGGCTACTTCTCGACCATTCCCGCCGAAATCGACGAAGCGGCCAACGTTGACGGAGCGGGGCCGTTCCGGACCCTCTGGTCGATCACCCTGCCGATGTCGCTTCCCGGCGTGGTGACCACGGGGCTCATCGCCTTCATCGCGGCGTGGAACGAATTCATGTTCGCGCTGGCCTTCACCTCGGACATCAGCGTCCAAACGGTGCCCGTGGGCATCGCCAATTTCCAGATTCTCTACTACGTGCCTTGGGGAGACCTCGCCGCCGCCTCTGTCGTCGTCACGGTGCCGCTCGTCGCCATCGTCCTCATCTTCCAGCGTCACATCATCGCCGGGCTGACGCAGGGGGCGGTGAAGGAATGACCACTCCCTTCTCCTGGGCTGACCAGTACACGGCGCTCATCGGGCGGTTGCCCGAACTCATCGCCGAGGCACGGCTGACCTTTGGCGGGTTCAGCGTCTGTACCGACGTTTATCTCTCGCTGCACGAAACCTTCGACCGGCTCGACGCGGCGGCAGGCGATGCGGGCCCGGCACGCAAAGTGATGAATGAGCTTCGCCGCCGGGCGCTCGGTGGCATTGGGGGCGAGCTTGCCGTCGAATGGGCGGAGGGCCCGGCCTGGATCGACGCCCACTGCAACGGCCGCCACGCGGTCGGTGGCACCAATCTCCAGGCCGCCCACATGCTGGCCATGCTGGGCGCTCCCGCGATGTCGGCGCTCGAGGATCGCAGCGCCGGACAGCTCGGTGTGATCCATCCGGATGTGTTGGTGGCGACCGATGCCGGACCGAAACCCCGGGCCAGCATCACCCCAAGCGGCAGCGGCCGACCGCCTCACTATGTGTTCGAATACACAGCGGGCGAGAGAATCGGCGGCGCCGTGGTACCCCGCTCATCTCGCACCATCCTTCGCCTCGATCACAGCGAGCTCCAGCACGACGATCAGTTCGACCGTCTGTCGGTCGAGCTGGCACCCGATGCCGGTAGCGCCATCATCTGCGGTTTCAACGAGGCGCCGCCCGATAAAATGTCGGCCGAGATCGACTACACGCTCCGCCTCGCCCGCGCCTGGCATGCGGCGGGCCTGTCGCTCGTCCACTTCGAGCTGGGCGATTACGCCAGCACCGCCGAACGCGATCTGACGGTCGAGAGCATGCTGCCCGAGGTGACGTCGGCCGGCATGAGCCTCTCGGAGCTGCGCGGACTCGATCCCGGCGCGGCAACGCCCGATCTGGCGGCGATCCGCCTCGCCGAGCGCTTCGACCTCAACCGCGTCTGCATCCACGCCGATGAGTGGGCGCTCGCCGCGACACGCGATGATCCGGCGCGCGAGCTCGAAGCCCTTGAAGTGGGATGCCTCCTTGCCTCCACCCGCGCCGCCGCCGGCGATTTCGCCGTGCCGGCGCGTCTGCCGGACAACGCACGGTTTTCGACGCCGCCGCTGCCGCTCTCCCGACGGCAGGGGAACTGGTCGATCGTGTGCTGTCCGGCCCCCTATCTCGAACGACCGAAGGCCACAATCGGCCTCGGCGATACCTTCCTCGCGGGCACCCTGCTCGTCCTCGGCGGCGCGCCTTCGGCACGTCCCCGGCCAATCCCCCAAATGGAGACTTAGATGACTACCACCTATGCCCTCGACACGCGCGTCGCCGCAACGCAAGCCGCCCCGCGGGGCAAGACGGCGTATCGCCTTGATGCCAAACTCGCCAAGATTCGAGCGGGCAACTATGCCCGGGGGGATTTCATCATCGCCGACGCCAAGGACGGCGATATGTCCAACCCGATCCCCGGCACCGGCCCCATCCGCGACGCCAAGGGGCAGTTCGTGCGCTTCCGCACCCGCGCGGAATTCCTCGCTACGATTACCCAGATCATTCGACAGGATCAACTCGACATCATGCTGGTGTCGGCCTCGAACCTCCAGCTCCTGATGGAGGCCGGCGCCTTCAATGGCAGCGCGGTGAAGCCGGCCTTCCGCGGCAACGACACCACCGACATCTGGGGCGCGCGGCCCAACGGCTATGGCAAGCTCGGCGCCTCGCGGCCATTCCGCACCGTGTCGCTCAAGGACGTGGCGGCGGCTGGGCTCTCCGACCTCGCGCTCTATTCAATGACCTTCGTCAACGACCTCGAAGCGGACCTGCGTTCGCTCGAAGCCTTCGCGGCCTTCCGCGAGGACGCCGCGGCCAACGGCATCGGCTATTTTCTCGAAGTGTTCAACCCGAACGTCGAGTCGGGCATTCCCCCCGAGGCGCTGGGTCAGTTCGTCAACGACAACCTCGCCCGCAGCCTTTCGGGCGTGCTCAAGCACAAGCGTCCGCAGTTCCTCAAATATCCCTACAACGGCCCCAAGGCGCTCGAAGAACTCGTCGCGTTCGATCCGCAGCTCGTGGTCGGCGTGCTTGGCGGGGGCGCCGGTACCAACCGCGATACGTTCGAGCTGATCTACCAGGCGGAAAAGTATGGCGCCCGCGTCGCGCTGTTCGGGCGCAAGATCAACCTCGCCGAAAGCCAGCTCGATATCGTCCACCACATGCGCCTCGTTGCCGACGGCGCGATAAAGCCGCTCGAGGCGGTGCAGTCCTACCACGCGGCGCTCAAGAAGCAGGGCGTCGCAGCCGTGCGCCCGCTCGAGGAGGACAGCAAGGTGACCGAGGCTGTGCTGAAGGAAGCAGCGTCGACCTGACCGGCTGCGTCCGCACTGTCGGCTCTGCGCCAAGGGTGAATGCAGCCGCTGCCAGGTGACTGCATTCACCTTCCAGCTCCACCGCGGACTTGCTCTAGAGGCAAACTTTCGTTCGGCTTTGGGTCAAAAAGCGGCACGCTGAGGTACCCTTATGCCGCGCGCTGGCTATCCTGCGCGACGGGCCAGTTTACCAAAGAAGTCCTTGAAGATCGGGTCGCGACGGATGTAGGTGACGTAACGCATAGTGTGGCGGCCACGATCGAAGCTGTAGGTGGTGTTGTCGGTAAGGATCGGAGTTGAGACCAAAACGCTTGGCGCCCACTCCTCGTCCAGGAGCCAACCGACCGGCGCCATGTCCCAGATTTCTTTCGACCATCCCATGTAGTCGCCGTCCTCGGCGTACTCCTTGAAGCGCATGGCCAGAAACTTGCCGATCTCGCCATAGGGCTCGACGTACTTCTCGATCTCGGGAACCGACGAGTGCAGGTGCGACACGACACCCATGCAGGGAACGTTGACAACCGGGGCGCCGGAATCGAACAACACCTGAGCGCCGCCAACGTCCTGCTTGAGGTTGAATTCCTGCTGATTGGGCCATTCGAGGGCGGAGCCACCGAGCCAGACCACCACGATCTTGTCCGCGATGTCCGGTGCTTGGAGCAGGGCCGAGGCGACATTGCTGATCGCTGCAATAGCGACGACGTAAAGCGGGTTGTCGGATGAGCCGGTCCGAGCCCGCGCGATGAGATCATCCACCGCTGCGGCAGGTCGGGCCACCTTCTCGCGCCCGACATATTCGGTGACGCCCCGGTGGACGAGTCCATCGGGCTTCACATCTAGCCGCTCGAGCAACCGGATGATTTCCTCGTAGCTCAGCTCCATGCCTTCGCCGGGGCCGCTCGACCGGTCGTTGAAAAACGGCGCGGCATAGATCGCCTGGAGATCGAGCCGCTCGGGTGAGAGGATCATCTGGACCAGCGCGAACTGGTCGTCGATCTCGTTGTAGGTGTCGGTGTCGAGCACGCAGCGCACGCGTCCGGCGCGCGGCGCCAGCATTTTGAGGCGGGTGGCATCTGACACGGGCGTCGCGTTGCTGGCGAATTCGGGCCAATACGGCATTGAGTTACTCCTTGCTGCCCGTCGCGGCGACTGAGCTGGTGAAATATTGCTGGAAGCCCACGAGGATGACCATCGGGATCAGCGAGAGGAACATGGCGCCGGCAAAGATCAGCCCGAAGCTCACGTGATATTCGGTCGAGAACTGCGCGAGCGCGACAGGGGCAACCTTCATGTCGTTGGATGGCGCGATCAGTAGCGGCCAGAGGTAAGCCTGCCACTGGAAAATGAACATGATCAGCCCCGCGCTGATCAGCGCGGGGGTCGAGAGCGGCAGGTAGATGCGCCAGAAGATGCCGAACCAGCCCATGCCATCCAACTGCGCCGCTTCGCTCAGATCCTTGGGAATGCCGAGGAAGAACTGCCGCAGCAGGAACACCGTGAGGCCATTGCCCAGACCGGGGAGAATGAGGCCGGTATAGGTGTTCTGCAGATTGAAGCCGCGCATTAGGTAGAACAGCGGTACGGCGATGGCATCGAAGGGGATCAGGAAGCTGACGATCATCGCGGTGAAGACGATCGCCCGGCCGGGGAACTCGATCGCAGCGAGCGCAAAGGCCGCCGGCGCACACACCGCAAGACCGGCGACTACCGTCACGATGGCGACGAACAGCGAATTGAAAATCGCGCGAGCGAAGACGCCCGTCCACAGATTGACGATATTGTCGAAAGTCAGCCGGTTGGGAATGAACGTCCAGAGACTGAATGGATTGAGGTAGCGAAAAATGTCGTCCTCAGGGCGGACGGACGAAAGGGTGAGCCAGTAGAGCGGCAACAGAAAGGTGAGGCCAATGACGACGATCACCGCCATGTGGAAGACCTGCCGCGGCGTGATGCGATCGATGCCCGAGGGTTCTTTCACTTCTCCCCCCGGTCGCTCATCAGGCGGAACTGGATGAGGACGATCACCAGCACAAGTGCGATGAGCACCATCGTGGCGGCCGAGGCCGACCCCGGATCGGAGTTGATGAAGGCGCTGGTGTAGATCTCGTTCATGATCAGGTCGGTCGACCCCTGCGGGCCGCCATTGGTCAGGATGCTCACCGGGGCGAAGACCAGGAAGTTGGCCACCGTATCCGCGACGAGCACGAAGGTCAGCGGGCGGCGCAACTGCGGCACGGTCACGTGCTGGAATTTTTGCCAGGCGGTAGCGCCGTCGATGGTCGCCGCCTCGTAGAGCACCTTCGGAATGTCCTGGAGGCCCGCGATGAGCATGGTCATCCAGTAACCGACGCCGATCCAGCTCACGACCAGGATGATCGAGGCCAGCGATTGGTCAGGCGATGTGATGTAGCGCTGCGGCCCGATGCCGAACACCGCAAGCAGGCTGTTGAGCAAACCATCAGGCCGGAAGGCGACGGCCCACACCACGGCCGACACGCTCTGCGGGATGGCGACGGGCAAAAGGATCAGCGACCGCCAGAATCCCGTCCCCGGGAGCTTGTTGTTCATCACTACCGCGAGGCCGAGCGACACGGCGATCTGCAGCGGGTTGACGATGATCGAGAAGAACAGCGTTATCCACACCGAGTTCAGGAACACCGGGTCGGTGAAAATATAGATGTAATTGTCGAAGCTGTAGGTCGTGGCGCGGGGCGCCAGTAGCGACTGATGCAGCGCGAGGATGGCCGGCCACAACCGCAGCACAACCACCGACAGGATGGCGGGCAGCAGAAAAATCATGGCGACCCAGAAATTGCGCCACTTCCTCATGATTGCTGGCCGAGCCTCGGTGAAAAGGGACTGGGGCCGCGGCGGTCCCAGTCGTTGAAGGGCGTGAGACTTACTGAATGCGGCGAAGCTGCGAGGTCAGCTGCTGCTGGGCCTGCTTTAGCGTTGCCTCGACGTCCGAGCCATTGCGGATATCGGAGAACGCCTTGTTCATCACCGTCTCGAAGGCGACGTAGCCGATTGAACGCGGACGGCTGACGGCGGTGTCCGCGATCTCGTAAGTCATGATCTTCTTGGCGTCCGGACCGATCTTCGGATCAAGTGAAGCGATCCAGTCGATGTAGGCCGGGTAGGCGTCCTTGTTCACCGGGATGATCGGATTCTGCTTGATGATCGGCGCGAGGCCTTCGGCATTGAGCGTGATGTACTCAGCCCATTTCAACGCCTCGGCGGGATGAGCGGCGTAAGGGCTGATCGCCACGCCCCACGAGTCGGTCGGGGTCTGCGGCTTGCCGTCCTTCCAGTAGGGAACCGGCGCCACGCCATAGTGCAGATCCTTCACCGAGTTGAAATTGGTGAACTGCCAGGGTCCGCCGACATAGAATACGTCCTGACCGCTGGTGAACGTCGTCTGCATCTGGTCATCGGTGATGCCGCGCGGTGCGATGTTGTCGGCGAACAGAGAAGCGTAGAACTTGCCGGCGGCGATCCACTTGTCGTTCGTCACATCGGGGGTGAGGTTGTCCGGGCCGGTTAGACCGCTTCCACCGCCATTGCCCTCGAAGATCGGCTGCAGCTGGTAGTAGCGGTCGATCTGCTCCGGCACAAAGCCGTATTTAGCCCCTGACCCAGCCATGACCTTCTTGGCCATGTCGATCGTCTGCTCATAGGTCATGCGGTCCTTTTGCTCGGCCGAGGGATAGGCAACGCCGGCTTTATCGAACAGGTTCTTGTTGTAGTACATCAGCTGCGTCGACGACCAGAACGGCAGCGCGTAGAGGTCGCCCTTGTAGGTGAGTACGCCCTGGCTCTCCTCGTTGGCGACGGCCTTCACCTTGTCCATCTCGTCGTTGATCTTGGCGAGGAGGCCGCTATTGGCCATCGCCGGTACACGCGGCGTGTCGACGAGGAACACGTCGATCGATGAGTCCTTGCCGCCGACTCGGGCCTCGATAGTCGGCACCATGCTATCGAACGGCACGGTCTCGAAGTTCACCTTGATGTCCGGGTTTGCTTTCTCGAACTGCGCGATCGCGTCCGCGAACGTCTCTGGCTTTTCGGCGGTCAGGAAATTGACGGTCACGGGATCGGCGAACGCCGAACCAGCAGCCGTCAGCAACAGCATGGCGGCCAGCCCCGCCAACCCCGTCTTCATTGCTCGCATGATGGTTTCTCCTCGGTCGGGTCAGTTTTCTGCACCCGTGTGCATACGCTAAAAGTGACGCTGCCGGGAGTCAAGCGCTGGCGCGACCCGCCGCAGAGGCCAGCACCCGAGTGGTGCTGCGCCCGACGAGGCGCGCTGGGATAACGAGATGCTCGACCTGCGGCTGCGCGCTCGCGAGCTTCTTAATCAGCAGCTCGATGGCCACGCGCGCCATCTCGGGCATGTCCTGATCTACTGACGTCAGGTCGTAGAAGGGCCAGTGGGCGGGTTCAGAGTTGTCGTAACCCACAACGGCGAGATCCTCGGGCACCCCGAGGTGGAATTCCCCGCGCGCTACTTCGAGTGCTGCCAGCGCCATCGTGTCGTTGGCGCAGAAGATTGCATCAGGACGCGGCGACAGGGAGAGCAGCTTGCGGACCGCGACCGCACCAGGTTCGCGCTCGTACTGCCCTGCCTCTTCGGCGTAGACGGCAATACCGTGGCGGGCTAACCCCTCCCGCAGGCCGCGACCGCGATCACGGCTGCTCGATGTATCGTCCTGCCCGGCGAGATAGGCAACGTGGCGGTGGCCCGTACGCGCCAAAAAGTCCCCGACAGCAGCGCCTCCGCCGACATTGTCGCCCGAAACGGAACTCACCACGTCGTGCCTAAGATAGCGGTTGACCAGCACCACGGGCTTGCCCGAGTGCTGCAACTCTATTGCAATCTTCGAGCCGAGCGTTGCGGCCGGGAGGATCACGCCGTCAACCTGATACGAGAGCAACCTCGGGATCAACGCGTCGATATTGTCGCTTTCGGCAATGAGAAGGAGGATGGCGTAGCCGCGCTGTTGCAGCATCTTGCTGAGTGTCGCGAGCATCTGCGCGTAGAACGGGTTTTCCAGATTGCTGGCAACGATGCCGATAAGTTGGCTCGACTTCTTGCTGAGGCTGCGTGCGATGGCGTTGGGCCGGTAAGCGAGCATCTCTGCCGCCGCCAGTACCTTCTGCCGTGTCTCGGGCGAAACATAAGCTCCTGGGGTGTAAGTCCGCGACACCGCCGAGCGCGAGACTCCAGCAAGACGTGCAACATCGGCGGAACTTGCTGCCCTCTTTTGCATAGTCTTCTGCAACCCCTAGTTCGCTTGGCGCATGCCGGTGTTATCGCGCTGCATGCGCGTGCAGCGTAATCTTCAATACGCGAAGGGCGTGGTCGTGCTCAAGAGCCGAAACGGACTGAGCCGGGAAGGCACCGACGGAGGGAATCCCAACGCTATCGCCAACGGCGCCCGGACGTCGCAGCGCTTTTAATCGGGGTTGACTGCTCTCCCGAACGCAGGTGGTGCTATTTCCGTGAAAGGCCATAACCAAAATTCGCGGTCCCCTAGAGGGCTGTTGGCCCGGCCACAAAGCACTTGCTGCATGCAGTAGCCTCGACCGGCGTTGGCTCGGTTAATACTCAGTTTCAACTCTCGATCAGCAACGCTGAGAAATGACTGGAACTTTCGGTCCCTTAATTCAATTGCGCCAGTTCGAATAGGAACTCCTGGGAACGAGCTGTGGCCGACAACGCCTATCCACGAATTCGCGCAGAGGTTGAAGAAGGTCGGCAGGGTCTAACGCTGTCCGTCTGGTACCTTCACGCGGCGCTGCCAACAGTCCCGCGCTTGCTCATCGACATGACTGCTCGCTCACCCGAAGATGCTGAAGCTATCGTCCGGACGATAGCCCAACGGCAAGGCGTTCCCACGGACCATATCGATCTAGCGACCGCCACACCGCACGGCGGCGATAAATGGATCGCATTCAAGGAAAACTAGCCTGACGGCAGTCGCACTTTGCTAGCTGTGATGGGTTACCAGGCTCGCAACTCGGCGGTGCCCACAGGCTGCGGCTCCGGTGCGAGTGAGAGGTTTCCAAGTGCAAGAGCGTCGGCGATCTCCTCGAATGGTGGTGGCTCAGCGAGCCCACATCGTGCTGCCGGCGATCCGGCGCCCAATGCCCTGCACGATCCGAAATATCTCGCTACACGGTGTGCTGATCCACCTCGATGAGCCTCATCGGCTTGAGGGTCACGTCTCGCTCCTGATGAATGGGACCGAGCTCCGGACATGTCACGTAGTCAGGCATGCTGGCGGCGAGATCGGGCTAAGTTTTGCATTGAGCTAAGAACCTTCTAGCGACGATCCCACGACTTCGCGCCGCGAGTCAGCCTTGTGGATGTGAGCTTGGCTAAAATTGCAGGTTGTTTGTGATTAGTCGGCTTAAGACGGCAGGCAGATATTCCCCCTACCGTGTCCGAGCCTCAGGTTCTGGTAGCGGTATTGAATGCAGTCATAACTGGCGCCCGGTTGAGCACGCCACTCACCGGGCGTTTTTCGCATGGGCATTCAGCGCGCGGTTTGCGCGCAAAGCGGCGCTAGCCTGCATCACTGAACTGATGGCTTGACTGTCGTGCGCTGTCGACGCGGGTCGCGTGGCCCTGGAGCTGGTCAGGACGGAGCCGTCCCCGAGGACGTCGCGCCTGACCTATGCGGTTCGGAAGCGGTAGTTGCCTCGACCACTCACGGCGTCTTATCCGGCTGATCGATTTACATCTTTGTATAGCCTGCAACCCTCTCAAGTCGGATACCTTTGTCCAATGATGACCGTCAGTCTTCGGATCAGGGGCAAAATGTCACGCTCCGCGACTCATGCGACGCTGCTCAACTGACTTTGCCTTCGCAGCAGAAGGCGGATGCGAACGGAGTGGGAAATATGAAGATGCGCGTTATGGCAACTATAGCGTTTGCTGCGATTATTACGGCTGGGCCGGCGTTTGCCGCGGCTGCGGCAGCTACGACTTCGGCTCCAACGGCCACAACGGCGACCGCCGCGGCTCCGGCGATGACCAAAGCAAAGCCGAAGACGCACTACTACATCGCTCAGGCAACCGACACCAAGGCGTGCTCGGTCGTGACGAAGAAGCCTGACGGCAAGACAGCTACGATGATTGGCAAATACTGGTACGCCACGGAGGCCAAGGCCAGCGCCGCGCTTAAGCGCCAGGCCGCCTGCAAGTCTGCCTGAAATCTAATGCGCCAATTGGGCGGCACGTACAGTCGCGCCGCCCTACCGTTGACTCGATAGCTTGGCGAGTAGATAGGCGGTTCAAAGTGGATGGGATAGTGGCTCGAACCCGGCTGGGACGGCTTAGGCCGCGATCCGGCGCGAGGCGGAAGCGGGGTCCGCTCTGCGCCAGAAGCGGACATCGAAGCGACCTGTTCTTTCGAAGTTAGTCGATCCGCGCGCCGGTGAGGGCTCGCGGAGCCGCCAGAGCCAGCCGGCCGTCACCGGCTCAATGAGGCTAACATCATTCTGCGACCGCGGTACCGCAGTTGTGTTGTCACCCGACAAGGCCCAGCCGGACGAGACTCTCGCCGGCCGCTAGGATGGCCTCTTTCGGCGTGCGCGGTTTCCAACCCAAAAGGCGCTGCGCCTTTTCCCCGCTCGCATCCAGTTTGACGCCGAGGAGCGGCACCAGACCTTTCATGGCTGCATTGGTAAGGGCCATGGTCTTGATGACCACGTCGGGAATCTGGTTCGTGGAAATTTTGGCGCCCGCTGCTCCCAGATTCTCTTTCAGGATCTTTGCGATCTCGGCCAGAAAGAGGCTATCGCCCGAGGTTGCGAGGAAGCGCTCGCCGTTTGCGGCGGGATCGGTCATGGCGCGGAGATGAAGGTCCGCTACGTCACGCACATCGACGACACAGCTTTTGATCCTGGGATATCCCGGCTGTCCGTCCAGCATCTCCTTGATGGTTCGGATCGAATGCGAATAATCCGGCCCCAGGGCGGGCCCCAATACCATGGTGGGGTTCACGGCTGCGAGCTGCAGGCCTTGCCCTTCCGCAGCGATAAAATCCCAAGAGGCACGCTCAGCGAGCGTCTTCGATTTCTGGTAGGGTGCGACGTTGCCGCTGAGATCGCTCCAGTCGGTTTCGACGAAGGGACGGTCGAGGGTTTTATGGCCGACCCCGATCGCACCGAACGCGGAAGTGAGAACCACACGCTTCACGCTTGCGGCACGCGCTGCGCGAAGTACCCGCAGGTTGCCATCAACGGCCGGCCGCACCCAGTCGTCTTCCGTCTGGTGGTTACCGGAAGGGGTGGGCGAGGCGCCGTGGAACACATAGGTGCAGTCTCGTGCGGCCTCGTTCCAGCCCTCATCCGAGGCAAGGTCGGCGCGCACAAACGAAAGCCGCTCACCGGGTTCGGCGCCGCCGGTCTTCAGGTTCCGGCGGACTTCTTCTTCCCGCGAGAGGTCCCGCACCGTCGTCTTAATACGGTAGCCGGCACCCAAGAGGGATAGCATGCAGTGCTGGGCAATAAAGCCAGTGCCGCCGGTAACTAGGACGAGTTCGTTCATTTGTCAGCTCCGTTTCCATGAGAGGAAAATAATCGCACTTCGTCGTACGTTGAATAATTGAAAGTGCGTCATTCATGCGCGATAGTGCGAAAATGGAGATCGATCCCCTTTCCGACGTTTTGAGGCTAATGAAAGCGGAGCCCACGGTGACCGGCGGCTTCACAGCGGGAGGTCCTTGGGCGATCCGCTTTCCGGGGCGCGACAAGGTCAAGTTCTTTGGTGTCGTTAGAGGGGAGTGCTGGGCCCGGTTCGAAGGCGGAAGCGAGGCGGTCAAATTCGAGACCGGCGACGTGGGACTGCTTGCTGAGCAGCGTCCGTTCGTCCTGAGCAGTGCACCGAGCGTGACGCCTGTAGACGCAGTGACGCTCTTCTCGGACGCCGGTCGCACCACTGCCGTGATTGGCGACGGCAGCGCGTTCGAGCATTTCGGTGGGCACGTGCTGTTCGATCCGGCACAGGCATCGCTCGTGAGGAGTGTTCTTCCGGCTTGGATTCACATCCGGGCGGCATCCTCCGAGGCCGTTGCTTTCGGGGCATTGTTCTCGCAGCTGGTCATCGAGCGCGCCGACGCTAGACCAGGCGGACAGCTTGCTTCGACGCAGCTCACCCAACTGCTGTTCATCCATATTCTGCGGGCGCACCTGAAATCGGGAAGCCCAATGGCCGCCGGCTGGCTGCGCGCGCTGGCTGACCCCAGGATAGCTCCTGCCCTTCGACTGATGCACGGGTCGCCTGACCGTTCGTGGGGTCTCGAGGAGCTCGCCCGTGCCTGCGGCATGTCCAGAACGACGTTCGCCTCGCATTTCAGGGAAACGGCCGGCCTGCCGCCCCTGAGCTATCTTACTGACTGGCGTATGCGTTTGGCCGAGCAGGCCTTGCGCGAGACAGCCACCCCGATGGCCAACATAGCGCAGAGGCTTGGTTACGCGTCGGAGAGCGCATTCAGCAACGCCTTCAAGCGAGTCACCGGGAGATCGCCAAAGACCTTCCGACGATCGGACCAACCGGTGCCTTCGTCGCCGCTCGATCATTCGGCCGCCGAAACTGGCCTCGGCTGGACATAATACGAAGCCAGCTGAGCGACGCCTGGCACTGACCGGTTCACAGACTTAGGCGCATGCGATCGTTAGTTGTTCCCATCGGGTCGATGCGTTGACGCGATCGGTTGAACCCACCGCCAAAAGCAGCCGCTCGCAAGAGTCCACGTTGCGCCAAAAGCAGACTTCCGGACCTCATTCGTGTGTACTTAGGGCGAACGTGTCGTGCTAGCCCGGGCTGCAACATTAAACCCTAGGTCGACTCTACGTTGAATGGGACGTTCGCCGGACCCGCGGATGATTTCAAGTACGCTCGCGGCAGCCCAACGCGCCATCTCAGCGCGTGGCGTCGTTACAGAACTCAGCGATGGAAAGGTCGAGGCAGAATATTCGAGATCGTTGAAACCGAGGATTGCAATGTCCTCCGGGATTCGGATGCCGCGGCGCTGACACTCGAAGATGGCGCCTAGCGCTAGATCGTCGTTGCAACAAAAGACGGCATCGAGATTTGGCTCGCGGCCCAGCACTTCAAGAAATAGTTCTCCGCCGATCTTAACCGTCGAGGCGCGGGGCGTCGAGGCAACTAGCTTCGGCGATCCGATGCCGGCTTCGTTCATCGCACGAAGGTAGCCCTGATGCCGGCGCCGCGAGCGGGGATCGAGCCGAGCCGTCAGATGGCCGATGCGCCGACGACCAAGATCGTAGAGGAACCGCGCGGCGCGATACCCTGCATCGTCGTGCGAGAAGCCGATGTTGAGGTCGACCGGGTCGTCGGTCAAGTCCATCGTCTGCACGACGGGAATGCCGGATTGCTTCAAAAGCATGCGGGACCGCTCAGTCTGATCGACGCCCGCAACGATCATGGCTTCAACGTGATGCCCCAGCATCGTATCGATGGCCCGCTCCTCCTCTTCGGCCGAGTAACGCACATTGAGCACCATGACCTGGAATCCGCCCGGAATCATCAACTCATGAATGGCGGTAAGGTATTCGACGAAGACACCGTTAGTGAGAGACGGCACAGTCACACCGATAACGCCGCTGCGCGTCGAAGCCAGGGCGCTAGCGAGTTGGTTGCGGACATAGCCAAGTTCGGTGACCGCTTGGTCTACCCTGTCGCGTAGAGCCTCCGAGACCATCTCCGGATGGCGCAGAACGCGCGAGACCGTAACGGCACTGACGTCTGCCTTGGCGGCCACGTCAGCAAGAGTGGAACGTTTTTTTCTCCCTGTTTCGGACACTGCCTTCAATTCCCTGTGCTTTGCCGGTTCTATTGACCTGATTTTTAAATGTAAAAATCAGGTCAACGACTTGGAGTCGGATGGTTTTTTATGAGCGTAACAAAGCGAACCTTACCGCCAATTACGTTTCGTTGACAGCGCTTTCATTTGAAAATAAGGTCCGCACTCGCAATCATCGTGAGCAGACCGGTCAATAACTAGAATGAATAGGCCGGGACTGGGAGGAGTACCCGAACGTCACTGCTTAGCGCAGTTTGCGACAACAATTTTCACCTGGGAGGATGACCGTGAGATCGAGAGTTCTGATGCACTGCGCCACTGGTGTTGGCGCGGCGTTGCTTGTTTCTTGTGCGTGGGGGACCACGGCGCTGGCTGACGGCCCGCAAGTTGTCGCCGGCCCAGCGTCTGACGCCAAGTGCTATGTGCCCAGTGCGGCAGATACGAAATTCTTCCAGTATCCGGCGAAAGCTGGGCCGTTCCGGGTCGCTCTAGCCAACGGCTACATCGCCAACACGTGGCGTATTCAGATGGTGCAAACGGCGAAGGCCTATGCCGCGCTGCCCGACGTTGCGTCGCAGTTGAAGGAGTTCAAGGTCGTCTCGACCGGTGAAGACGTCGCCGCGCAGATTTCTGCGGTGAGCAATTTCATCGATTCCGGATATGACGCGGTGGTCATCGACGCCCAAAACCCCGAGGCGTTCGCCCCGGTCATCAAGAAGGCGAAGGATGCGGGTGTTATCCTCGTGGCGTTCGACAACACCCTCAACACAGAGGATGCGATCAACGTCAACGTCGACCAGAAGGGGCTCGGGGTGCTGTGGGCCAAATGGCTGATCGACCACGTTCCCAATGGCGGCAAGGTACTCGAAGTGCGTGGCGTCGCCGGCACGTCCGTCGATACCGATCGCCATGCCGGTATCCAGGAAACGCTCGATGCCTCGGGCAAGAAGTGGAACCTCGTCGAGGCCGTCGGCAAATGGGATGACGGCGTCGCCCAGAAGGCCACCGCCGATGCCATCGCCGTGCAGGGACCGTTTGACGCCATAACTGCTCAAGGCGGCGACACGGGTGTCGTCCAGGCGCTGATCGATGCGAAGCAGAAGTTCGTACCGTTCGGCGGCGAGACGGAGAATGGTTTCCGCAAGTTCTGCTCAAAGTACTCGGCCGACGGGCTGCAGTGCACCTCGGCGGGCACCGGCCCGGCCCAGGTGGCTGTCGCGATCAAGACCGCGCTCGACGCACTGCAGGGAAAAGTAGTGCCACAGTCGGTCCTGCTGCCCCTGGCAATCGCCTCGGACCCGATGACCGATGGCAAGGACTTCTACTCCGGCCAGTCCGACAACTTCTTCGTCGGCAACTCCTTCCCGACCTGCGGCATCAACTTTACGGCGCAGCAGATCATGGGCCAAACCAAGGAAAACCAGTAAGCTCACGCAAACTGGTCTGACTTCTGCCGCGGGGTGAAGTCCCCGCGGCCTTGGGGCTGGGGTAGGGTATGGCCGACGACTCTTCACTCTTCCGCATGGAAGGGGTTTCCAAACGTTATGGCGGCGTTCGGGCGTTGGAGAATGCCAGTATCGCTGTAGCTGCGGGGCGTGTGCACGCGATCCTGGGCGAGAACGGCGCCGGCAAGTCAACCCTGATCAAGATCATGTCGGGGGTCGTGGCTCCCGATCAGGGTCGGATGCTGCTCGATGGCCGCGAGGTGAGCTTTGCCAATCCTGCTGCTGCCAACGCCGCCGGCATCGTCTGCATCTTTCAGGAGCTGTCGCTCATTCCGGAGCTGACAGTCGCCGACAACATCGTCATTTCTGATCCGCCGAAGCGTTTCGGCATGATCGACCGCCGGGCACAGCGCCGCATCGCCGAGGAGGCGCTGGCGCGCGCCGGTGGCGAGGACATCCACCCGATGGCGCTGGTCAAGGACCTGCCCCTGTCGCGGCGCCAGATCATCGAAATAGCCAAGGCCCTCGCCCGGAAACCGCGGCTTCTCATCCTCGACGAGGCAACCTCCGCGCTGACGGCGGCCGACGTCACCAAGGTGTTCGCCGTCCTCAAGCGGCTCCGCACCGAGGGGCTCGCTCTGCTCTTCATTTCGCACCGCATGCACGAGATTGCCGAAATCGCCGACGACTGCACCATCTTCCGCAACGGCCACAACGTCGCGACCTATCCGGCCGGCAGCAAGACCGACAGCGAGGTGGTCGAACTGATGATCGGCCGCGAATACAGCCACCAGTTCCCGCCTAAGCCTGCCCAAATGGTGTCCGACAAGCCCCCTGTCCTCGAGGCAAAACATCTGACCTGGACAGACCGGTTGCGCGATGTGTCCTTCACCGCCGGTGCCGGCGAGATCGTCGGCTTCGGCGGGCTCGACGGACAAGGGCAGCGTGAACTGTTGCTGGCACTGTTCGGTGTGTTGCGCGGTGTCTCGGGGGAGGTGCTGATCGACGGTAAGCCGGCTCGGATAAACAGCCCGCGCGTCGCCAAGTCGGAGCGCATCGGCATGGCGCTGATCCCGGAGGATCGCAAGACCGAAGGCCTGATGCTGCCGATGTCGGTTCTCGACAACCTTTCATTTTCGGCGCTCGGCAGCATGTCGCGCGGCGGCATCATCGACCGCGGCAAGGAGCAGCGTGCCGTAGCCGAGGTGATCAAGCTGCTGGCCATCAAGACAGACGGCACCGCGGTCCCGGCCGGATCGCTCTCGGGTGGCAACCAGCAGAAGCTGGTGATCGCCAAGTGGTTGATGCGCAAGCCGCGGATTATCCTGCTCAACGATCCGACGCGCGGCATCGATGTTGGCACCAAAGAGGAAATCTATGTGCTGCTGCGCAAGCTCGCCGATGCAGGCGCAGCGGTGCTGCTCTATTCGACCGACTATGACGAACTGATCGGCCTCTGCGACAAGGTGCTGGTGTTCTACGACGGCGCGATCAAGCGCACACTCGCGGGGGCCGAAATCACCGAGCGCGCCTTGATCGGCAGCGCGCTCAACATCGACACCGACACCAGGGAGCCGCACGGCGTGCCGGCCATGGCCAAATGAGCGATTTCCGCTATGGGTTCGCCGAGCAGCGCGGCACGTTGCTCGCACTGCTGATCTTTGTGGTGATGTTCGCCATCTATGGCGGCAATCACCCGGCGCACTTTTCCGCCAATGTCATTCAGACGGCGGCCAACAAGGGCGTGCTGCTCGCCCTTGTCGCCATGGCGCAGACATTCGTGGTGCTGACAGCTGGCATCGACCTCTCGGTCGGCATGGTTTTTATCCTCACCTCCTGCCTCGCCTCATACGTCGTGATCGGGTCACCGCTGGAATCGGCTGGTGGCGTCGCGCTCGTCCTGCTGACCGGCCTCGCCTGCGGCGCGGTCAACGGGCTGATAGTGGTCTTTGGAAGGCTGCAGCCGATCGTCGTCACCATCGCGACGGGTGCGGTCTATTTCGGTTTTGCGCTGTGGCTCAGGCCCGATCCTGGCAGCACCAAAGCCTTCAACTCCGACCTTGCCGATGCGTTCACCGGCAAGCTTTTCCACGTCGTGCCGACGAGCCTCGTCGCCCTTGTCGTGCTGGTGGTGCTGATCTGGATACCGTACCGTCGGTCGGTGGTAGGCCGCGCTGCCTACGCCGTGGGCTCCTCCGAAGTTGCCGCCTACATGTCGGGCGTGCCGGTAAAGCAGGCCAAGCTCGTCGCCTACATGCTCTCGGGGCTTTTCGCGGCGTTCGGCGGACTGTTTCTGACGTTCTTCACCTATTCGGGCGAAGCGTCCCTTGCCAACGGCAATACCTATACGCTGTTCTCGATCGCCGCCGTGGTGCTGGGCGGCGTGTCGCTGTTCGGCGGCAAGGGCAGCGCCATCGGCGCGATCTTTGGCGCGCTGGCGTTCCGGACGATTGGCGACCTGCTGTTCGTGTTCAATCTCGATCCGCTGTGGCAGCCGCTGTTCCAGGGCGTGGTGTTGCTGCTGGCCGTCTGTCTCGGTGCGGCGCGGCTGTTTCAGGTGCGCAACCGGCTCGACCTTTTCACCTGAGGCATCATGGCAACGCAAGACACCACCTCGCCTACCTCGGCCGCCAAAAGCCTGCTGCGCCGCTTCGACCCCGCAGTCGCAACGGCGTTCGGTTGCATCATCCTCCTGCTGCTCGTTGGAAGCCTTTATTCCTCGAATTTCCTGTCGCCGGAATATCTTCTGCAGCAATTGAAGGTTGCGTCGTTTCTAGGCGTCATCGCTACCGGTATGATGGTCGTCATTCTGCTCGGGCAGATTGATCTGTCAGTGCCCTGGCTGGTTACGGTTGGCGCCATGATGGCCTGCGCGGCGGCGTCCTGGGGTCCAGTCGGCGAGGCGCTTGCCATTCCGTTCGGCATCCTTTGCGGCGTGGCGCTCGGGCTCGTCAACGGCATTGGCGTCGCCTACCTCAGGATACCTTCGATGATCGTGACACTCGCCGTCAACGCCGTCGCACAGGGCCTGATGGTCGTCTATACGGGCGGCTTCTCACCGCAGGACTCCGCCTCCCCGGCGATGCGCTTTATCGCCACCGGCACGACTATCGCCAGTATTCCAAATGCGCTGATCGTTTGGGCGGTTGTCGGCGCCCTGGTGATCTTCCTTCTCGGGCGCACCATTTTTGGCCGCGCCGTCTACGCCATCGGAAACCGGGAGCGGGCCGCGTACCTTTCAGGCGCCGCAACGCAGCGCGTGGTGCTGCTCGCCTTCGCCCTCTCCGGCGGGCTCTCGGCGTTTGGTGGAGAGCTCTTGGCCGGCTATGCGAGCAAGGCGGCCCAGTCGATGGGTGACGCTTACCTCTTGCCCTCGATCGCGGCAGTGGTGCTTGGCGGGACCTCTATTCTTGGCGGGCGTGGAAAATACATTGGCACCATCGCCGGCGTGATCTTGATCACGCTACTCCAGTCGATCCTCTCGGTCATGCAGATCGCCGAATTCGGCAAGCAGATCATCTATGGCATCGTGATCATCGCGATGCTTCTCCTCTACGGCCGCGAGAGGCTGTCAAGATAGGGAGCTTAGCTCACTTGTCCATCTACTGGCGCCATAAGCCGACTCTGATGGCGCCACGGCGAGGCGCCCCGCTCAATAGCCGATGGTGAAGCGCTGGCGCAGATGGGCGGGAATTTCGACTTCATCGAGCAGCGCCACCGCAAAATCCTCGTAAGAGATGCGGCTTTGGCCGTCCGCGTCCATTACTGGCTGATTGCCCCCGAGGCGAAACCGTCCGGTCCGTTTGCCGGGTACCGTCATGATAGCCGGGCAAAAATAACTCCAGTTCCGGTCGGAAGTGCGAAAGAGGTTCATCGCGTCGCAAGGCGCCTTCGGGCCAGAGACCGGCTGTTGAGCTATCGTAAAACCGCTCGCGGGAGCGAAGCGGTGGGCGGGATGGTGAGAAAGTCGCCATGGAAACCGCCATTCAGGTCCGTCGGCCTTGGAACAAGGGACTAATAGTTGGCCAGAAGCGCCCACTGCTGCCTAGGCAGGTGTGGTCGATCAGGGGTTGCCTAGAGATGTCGGCCTCTCCCCGGGACCTCGCTCTCTTCAACCTCGCCATCGACAGCAAGCTGAGGGCGTCGGACCTGGTCTGTCTCCGGACAGAGGACATCTGCTCTGGCGCTCTCGTCCGCGATCGTGGAGTCGTAACTCAACTCAAGACTGGGCGGCCCGTACAGTTCGAAATCACGGAGGTAACGCGGCAGTCTGTCGAACGCCTGTTAGCCACCCAAAGAGCTGATGACACAGGTTGCCTGTTCAAGAGTCGGACAGGCGGGAGCTCGCACATCTCTGCACGGCAGTATACCCGCATCGCCCACCGGTGGATCAGCAACATCGGGCTCGACGATCGCGGCTTCGGAACGCATTCGCTCCGGAGAACCAAGGTCGCGCAGCTCTATCGGAAAACAGGCAATTTGCGAGCGGTCCAGTTGCTGCTGGTCATGCGAAGATCGAAACCACAGTGCGGTACCTCAGGGTAGAAGTGGAAGACGGTCTTCGGCTGGCACAGCAGATCGAGCTCTGAAAGTTGGCGCGAAACCAAGGGTCGGTTTCGCGCCACAAGCGGACGCCCAATTCTACCCTCCGACTCCACGGGTGTCTGTTGGAAGGCTCGCTCCTAGCCCGCCGGGATCTTAGCCATAATGCCAAATCTCGTCAGCCGCTGGACAGCGCTTCCCCTCGCCGCTGGTAAAGTTGCCAACCGAGAAGAGGCAAAGTGACGAGGACGAGCGGAGCGAAGAAGACAAAGACTAGCCACCACACGCCGCTTGCCTCGGGGTCCTGCCCAATCTGGCTTCTGAGGTATGTGCCAACGGCAAAATCGGCTATCGACGCTACGAGGACCAAGGCGACAAAGATTGGCCCCAGCCGCGAACGCATCCGCAGAAATATGACGCCGATCAACGCAAGCGCGGCCCCGCTAAGGTCACCGATCACGACCACATCTAACACTTGATCGGAGATCGCATACCCATCTCGCCGAGCCACGAGGAGATACAGCGTGACATAGCGGAATACGTGAACCCACAAAGGTGCGGTCAGCGCATCGCGCTTGTCCAGCTTCTTGAGCCAGGGAGCCACGTACCAAATTGCTAGTAGACTGTAGACGACAAGACTGATGAGTAGATCGACGACCATTTTGTTAGTGTCCACTGCTGGTTGGGAATTGGGCATGTCAGACCCCTCCACCACTTGGCCGGCGGGTGTAACTGACAACCGCTGCGAAGCTCTGCTGACCAGCGCTAGCCGCCGTGGCCCGAAAGTTCAGCGAAGATCTCCGCCACGAAACGATCGGCGCTGGTGCCAAGCCCAGCCGGCAAGACATCGAGGCCGCCTGGCACCGCTGCGTCGTAGGGGGCCGTCAGCTTTGCGGCCAGGATTTGCTTGAGCGTCTTTCCGGCGTTGATCTGCGCCTGCACCTTGTCGATCATGTCAGCGATCATCTTCCGATAGCCGCCGAGCCGATCTCGCGTGATGAGCGATCCGTGGCCTGGGGCCAGTATGGTGCGGGGACCGGCGAGGGTTAGCGTTTGGTCGATGGCGGAAAGGATGCCCTCGATCGTGCCGCCATGAGCGGGATCCACAAACGGGTAGCCGTAGTTGCGGTAGAAGTCGCCGATCATCATGACATCGGCCCGCTCGAAGCGGACGATAGTGTCACCATCGGTGTGCGAGGCAACGACCGGAATTAGGTCAACGGTTTCCCCGTCCAGATATATTTTTGCCGAACTGCCAAGACCGTAGGTAACGGAAGGCAGCCGTGCGGGATCGGTGAAGTCTGCGGCGTCTCCGATGGCTTTCACGACCGGCGGCGGCGGGACAACCGCTAACTCATCGCGGGTCTCCTCCCGTGCGAAAATCGTCGTGCCGAGTTTGGCAAAGGTCGGGTTCCCACCGGTGTGGTCTGGGTGCTCATGGGTGTCGATCAGGAATTTGATCGGTGCATTGCTGAGCTTTCGAATGGCAGTCAGCACCTTGTCGCCGAGGGGCGCATACTGAGCATCTACCATCAGGACGCCCTCTGGTCCTACCAAGACACCGATGCGACCACCCGCGGCTTCCGGGTGGCCAGGGTCTACATTGGGACTGCCTGTCAGGGCGTAGACGCCCGGCGCAAGCTGCATCGTGATGATGCTGACCTTCGAGTAGTCGATACCTTGCGCAGAGGCGTTGGCGCTGAGCGCAATAAAACCAAGGGCGGCTGCGACAGCGTGAAAACGAAAGGTCATGGCAATCTCCTGTTGCCTCACATATCTATGCCTCGTATCGCTATGTATCAAGAGCTGGAAGGATCATCAAATGACGCTCGGAGTTTTGCCGGGGAGCGCGGCTTCGTGGCGACGCCTGATCACCTGTTTGATGTTTGCGGCGATAGCCGCCCCCACCGGTGCAATCGCCCAGCAGGACCTACTCGCGCGAGAAGTTGTTGGAACCTGGGAAATCGTGTCGGTGGACATCGCCTCGACTGATGGTATTCGGGTCCAGCCCTTCGGGCCGAGGCCGAATGGGATCATCATGCTCGATGCCAGCGGCCACTATGCAAATATGTTTGAAAGGCCGGACCGGCCAAAGATCAGCGCGGACAACCGCCTTGCGATAACGCCAGAGCAGTTTGGCGCTGCGGCAAAGGAATTCGCGGCTAACTTTGGCACGTGGTCCGTCGCGGAAACGGGCAAGACGATCACGCTGCAGTTTGAGGGCTCGCTAGACCCTAACAATGAAGGCGCCCGGGCGACATACTCTCTGGCGCTCGCCGGAGACGACATGAAGTTTTCGATCACGCTGCCCGATAGACGCATCGAGGTCGTTGACTATCGGCGAGCCAAGTAGATGGCTTTGAAAGTCTAGCGAGAGCGTAGCTCCCAACTGCCCGCGGACCTTGTCATTTCAGGCCGCCGAGAATGCGGTGCGCCAGCCCCCACATCCCAAATGTCATCGAGACCGTGATGGTCTCGATGAGGAGGAGAGCCGCGATCAGCAGAAGTTGCTCCGGTGCGATCGATGGCAAGCCAGGCGCTACGGAAAGGATTTCGCCCATGACAGATGTGCAAAGCAGCAGGGCGGCGGCTCCCGACAATCTGGTGAAAAGGGCTACTCTGCTTAGATCAAACGCCCGAACGCGCACGGCCCAAAGCGCAGTTCCGATCGTCACCAGGGCGACGAGCCCGGCGCCTCGGTTGAGGGCGTGGACAAAGGTGGTGGTGCCCAGATATCCATCGGGCGGCGGGGCGCCGGCCGCGAGCCGGTTGATAGCGAACATCGCCAAAGCCGTAACAACCGCCGCAACGACAAGCAGCAATTTGAGGCTGAGATAGCGTCGTTCGAGCCATGCCAGCATCAACTCGCGCGCCAATTGTTGATGATCGCCGAAGAACGTCTCCGGATTGCACTCGCGCCCGTCGCTCTCAGCTTCGCGCAGATGGTCTTCGATCTCGGCAAGAACGCGTCGGCGGGTCCACGGGTCAAGCCGCAACTGCCTGTCGAGTGAGGTCACATAGAACGAGACCGGATCAAGTGCTCGAAACATCGCTCACCTTCCCGATCAAGCCGTCCATCGCGGCCGCAAATCGGCTCCACATGGCCTTCTGCTGCGTCAAGGCCTGGCGACCGCTTGGTGTTAGCTTGTAAGTTCGACGGCGGCGACCGGTATCGCTTTCAGTCCATTCGCTCTTCAGCAGACCGGCGCTTTCGAGCCGATGTAAGGCCGGATAGATGGTGCCCTCGGGCAGATCGAAATTGCCGCCGCTGCGATTGCGGATTTCTTCGATGATGGCGTAGCCGTGCCCCGGTCCCCGCGTCAAAGCGGAGAGCACGATCATGTCGAGATGGCCCTTTAGAACTTCACCTTCCATAACGCGAACATACCCTAGGGATGTTAGGTATCAAAGGACATTCGTTTGCCCGCCTATTCGGTGAGGTGACTCTTGATGGCATCAAGGCCGGCCTGGGCGCAAGCTTCATCGAGCTTGCCGCCGGGAGCGCCCGCTGCGCCAATCCCGCCAATCGTTTCGGTGCCCTGTTTCACGACCACTCCGCCTCCAAAAAGCACCAGGTGAGGCACCTTTGAAAAGGGGCCATCTGGCGAGATCTTGCTCCGCTGGGCGTCGTAGAGCATTTGTGTGTCCACGCCCAAACTGACGCTCGTGTACGCTTTATCATAAGCGCTCTCGGGAGTGTGGACACCGGCTCCGTCACCACGCAGCGCAGCTTGATCGACGCCGCTGATGTCAACCACAACGGCTGACTCAAAATACCCTTCAGCGGCGCAGTGTGCGACCGCCGCCACTACCGCCCTGTTGGCAAGATCGGCAGAGAGGCGATGCGTGGGGAGCGTGCCAGAAGCCAATGCGGGCAAAGCAATCGCGAGCGAAAGTAGTACGGCGGTAGACCCGGCAAGAACCGGTGCGTCGAAGAGCGGAGTGCGGATCATGACTGAAGTCCCTGTACATTGTGAGCCCGCTCTCGCGGTAGACGAACGGACGCCAATGGCTTCCAGACCGCGACCGGAATGTTCACCAGGAACATAACCACAATGACCGCGCTGAAAATTGCTGCCTGCGCTGCGCTCTGCTGCAGCATGGGCGCTAAGGTGCCGTGATCGATGCTCCATCCGGTCCACTCACGGGCGGCGATCAGGGCGGGAGTGACAAAGGCGGCGGAGATCGCCAGAGCCCCCAGGTTCAGGCCGATCTTGGTCCAGACCCAAACCGGGGGACGTCTTCCGTAGCGCAGAAGCGTCATCGAGATCCCACTCGCCGCGGTGATGAGGAAGCCGGGCACTGCCAAACCTCGCACGACAAAGCTCCCAACATCGCGACCCAGCGCAAGGATCTGCAGGGTGCCATGGCTGGTCTCTTGGTCAATCAGCAACCCCGCGGTACTGGCCCCGATCAGAAGTGCGATACCGACGAAGTGAGTGCTGAGGAGAACCAGGAACGCTGTTCTCTTGCCAGCGTGGAGTCGGCTGGATTTTGAACTGGATGGCACTTGCGACACCTCGTGCTTGATATACCATGCATAACTAGGCATCGCGTGACGAGGTATCAAGGGGAACTTCGAACGGCCATGGGGAGAAAAGCGCAACGTTGAGCTTCCCGCTCATTCGCGCCGTACGCTGGTCGGACTTGCGGCATCGCGGAACAGACGGCACCCAACTGCGGGACCGCTGACGTCCGCTTTGGGCGGTGGTCTCAATCGGTGAGTGCAACACACTAGTCTTCGGTTGGAGATGGAGTGTGGCCATGAAGCAGCGACGTCGCATCTACTATTCCGCAGCTCAGCGCGCGGCGATCTGGGATCGATGGCAGGCGGGCGAGTCGATGAAGTCGATCGACCGGCGGTTCGATCGAGCCTCCTCGTCGGTGTTCTCGGTGATCTCTCGGGCTGGTGGCATTCGGCCTGCTGAGCGGCGTCGAGGCTCGATGGTGCTTAGTCTTAGTGAACGGGAGGAGATCTCCCGCGGGCTTAGCACCCAATGTTCGTTGCGCTCGATCGCACGCACGCTGGGACGATCGCCTTCCACGATCAGCCGGGAGGTTCGTCGTAACGGCGGCCCGGAGTGGCTATCGAGCGGCACATTCCGACCAGGCCGCCTGGGATCGAGCCCGGCGGCCCAAGCTGTGCAAGCTGGCTTGCTGTCCATCTCTGGCCCGCACAGTATCGGCCAAGCTGCAGCTAAACTGGTCGCCTGAGCAGATCGCTGGGTGGCTGAAGCGCGTCCACCCTGGAGAGGCACACAATCAGGTGTCGCACGAGACGATCTACCGCAGCCTATTCATCCAGGCCCGCGGAGTGCTGAAGAAGGAGCTGCTCGAGCATCTTCGGGCGAAGCGAACGATCCGCCGTTCCCGGCATGCTAGCATGAAGCAAAGTGGGCTCGGCCAGATCAAGGATGCGATCTCCATCCGGGAGCGTCCGGCCTCCGTCGAAGATCGAGCCGTCCCTGGTCATTGGAAGGCGACCTCATCGGTGGGTCCAAGAACAGCTATGTGGCGACGCTGGTCGAGCGCCATTCCCGCTCCCTCATGCTGATCAAGGTCGCCAACAAGGACACCGAAGGCGTTGTCACCGCCCTGATCAAGCACTCGCAGAACCTCCCCGGCGAACTCTATCAATCGCTGACCTGGGATGGTGGCAAGGAGCTTGCCGATCACCAGCGACTGAAGCTGGCCACGGACGTCGAGGTCTACTTCTGCGATCCACGATCCCCCCTGGCAACGCGGCTCGAACGAAAACACCAACCGATTGCTGCGCCAATATCTGCCACGCGGCACCGACCTTGCGGTGCATAGCCAGGCCAAGCTCAACGCCATCGCCAGCAGCTCAACGAGCGTCCTAGAAAGACCTTGCTCTATCAAACGCCAGCGGAGAAGTTCGCCGAGTGTGTTGCCGCGATCGGTTGAACCCACCGCCAAAAGCAGTCGCTCGGCGGCTTTGCGCCAAAACCGGACCAGCGCACCTTTCGCAATTGGCTCGATAGCTGGCAGCACGATGCACGAGCCGCCCCCGCACGACTTAAGGGGCCAATGGGAGGCGGCTCGCCACGAAACCTCGAAAGGGAGTTCACCAACCGAGGTTCACAACGTCGCCTTATTCCCGAAAGCTGTCGCGAACCTTACAGGTCGCATAGCACTGCTGCGGATAGGTTCTCAACCCGACTTTCCCTCAGGCGCCTTGCCGGAAACGGACAACCGCTTCAAAACCGGTTTGCCTTCCGGTTGCCGGCGAATTCAACGCAAGGTCACCACCAGTCTGTTCGATGATGGCATCGACGATTGCCAATCCCAGGCCGCTGCCCGAGGCAACGGTCGTTCCGCGCTCGAACCGGCGTCGCAGCCGTGAAAGAACTTCGGGTGGAACGACTGGGCTGTCGTTGCGGACGGCGACGCTGCCGTTGCTCTGGACACTGACCTCGATCGGCGTCTCGGGCAGGCTGTGCGCAATGGCATTGTCGATTAGGTTTCGCAGCACGATCCCCAGTGCATCGACGTTGATCAGCACGGCGACGCCGTTGGCGTCAGGTGCAATGTCTAGTTCGATTGTGCGTGGCGGCTTTGATCTGGCGCGGGCATCGGCGATCACAAGTTCCACAATCGGCAACAGCAATGTCGGCTCGCCCGAGAGTGCCATGCCGGCATCGGCTCGGGCCAACTGCATAAGCTTTTCGGCAAGGCTCGATAGCCGCCGCAGCGTCGTCTCCACCTTGCGTCCTTCTGCCCGCGCTGCCTCATCTGATGTGGTCTCGATGAGGCGCTGGGTCTGGGCAAGTGCGGCAGCGATCGGTGTGCGAAGCTCGTGAGCGCTGTTAGCCGCGAACAGTCGCTCGGAGTCCAAAGCTGAGCGGAGGCGATCGATCAGACTGGCGAGGGCCGTGGCAATTGGCGTCAGCTCGCGCGGTAGCCCGGCGACCGCGAGCGGGGCAAGATTGGCGCTACCGCGGGCCGCGATCTCCTGACGCAACGCGCCAAGCGGTTTCAGGCCGCGCCGTGCCGCGAACCAGATCGCCGTTGCACTTAGCGGTATCAGCAGGAGTAGCGGCACAAAGAGGATTAGAGTGCTGCCCCATATAGCTCGGTCACGATGGGCGAGCAATTCTCCCACCTGAATCGTCATTTGCGAGGAGGGATCAGTCAGAGTGAAGATGCGAAACTCTGGTGAATTGCTGAAGCCAGGCTTGGCGGCACTGTCGAGCGGGACGATGGGCGCATCGTCGGACCTGAGCAGCATTCGCCCATCCGCGTGCCGAAGCTGGTAGACAAGAGCGGAGTCCCTATCGAGTTGCAGGTGGTGGATTTCGTGAACATCAGGGCCGTTTTCGTCGGGGTCTTGAAGCGAGTCCGCTGCCAGTGGCAAAAGGCGGTGTCCGACCTCGGCCTCTGCCCTGTCGAAGCTCTCGTTGAGTTCGTGCTGCAGGATAGCGCTCGAGATGGCCGCCCCGGCCAGCCATAATACTGTCATGCCCAGCGTCAGCATGAGGATGAGGCGGGCCGTAATGCTGGTATGGCTGGGTCGGCTCACTTGGTGTCAACTCTGTAGCCAAGGCCACGCACCGTCGTAATAACGTCCTGGCCGAGTTTTCGTCTGAGCCGGCTCACATAGACCTCAACCGCGTTACTTTCGACCTCGGCGCCAAACTCGTAAAGTGTATCCTCGATTTGGGTCTTCGAGACGATTGCGCCGGGATGGCGAACCAACCGCTCAAGAACCGCCCATTCTCGCCCGGTCACATCCGCTGCGTTGCCATCAACCGTTACCGTCCGATGGGCGAGATCGATGGCAACGTCGCCGATGGTCAAGAGCGGATTTGGATTGCCTCCGTAGCGGCGCGATACGGCGAGCAGCCTGGCCGATAGCTCGCTGAGATCGAATGGCTTGACGAGGTAGTCGTCGGCACCGGCGTTGAGCCCATCGATACGCCAGGAGATCTGGTCCATCGCCGTAAGGATGATGACGGGCGTCGCGTCACGGCCTTTGCGGAGCTGGCGCAGAAAATCCAGGCCACGGCCGTCAGGCAGGTTGAGATCGAGCAAGATCAGGTCGAAGCCAACGCCGTGGTGCGCGCCTTCCGCGTCGTCAAGCCGCTTCACCCAATCGACGGCGTGGCCGTCACTGGCAATGTGATCTCGTACCGCTTCACCAAGACTGGCGTCATCCTCAACCAACAGCACACGCATGAGTACCCCTGACCGGCAAGCTGCATCCGCAACCTTACACGAGGCTGAAGCGAACGCGGCTTCGCTTTCAGGTTCATGTCAGCGACGGGGCGCAAGGTCCCCACAACGATCGTGCTCCAATCGGAAATAAAGCCATGAAAAAACTCCTGCTTTCCTTGGCGGTAATCGCCGCTTCCGGCGCCTATGCCGCTTACGAAAACCCTTTTGCATCGAAGGCGGGGCCGGACTCCATCGATACCGCTGACATACAACGACTCTCGACGAAGCCGGCTGAAGCCATTGTCCCGCCGTCGCCAGGGGTCGCGAAAACAACGAACCCACCTCCTCTGCCCGAAACCTCCGCAACCATACCTGCGGCTGCTGCGGGCGCCATCGCTCCGACGTCTCCTCCATTGTCCGCCTTCAGCGCCCTTCAGGTGCCGGCTCAGCCGGCCCCCCAAACCACCCCGCTGCCCGGTCCGGCGTCGAAGACATCGAGTGCGCTTTCGCCTGCGCCCGTCCCGCTGCCCAGGGCACGTCCTGCAGGGACACCCACGGTCATTCAGGCGGCGCAGACCGCTGGAACTCCATCGGCGTATCAAGACGGCACTTTCAAAGGGAGTTCGGCCGATGCCTACTACGGGCGTGTGCAGGTCGATGCCGTCATTCAGGGTGGGCAGCTCGTTTCCATCGACGTTTTGAGCTACCCGAGTGATAGGCGCACGTCCCGCAACATCAACAGCCGCGCCCTGCCAGAACTCGAACAAGAGGCCATTCAGGCCCAGAGCGCCAATATCGACGCGGTTTCAGGCGCGACACTGACGAGCCAGGCCTTTGTCGAGTCGCTCGATGCGGCACTGTCGGCCGCCCGCGCCGGGGGCAACAATGCGTAGCACGGCGATGATCATGGGGATGCCCATCACCATCGAAGTAGCCGACGCCACCTCCGCGCCGATCGAGGCGGCGTTCAGCTATTTTCGTAGTGTCGATGAGCGCTTCAGTCCCTTCAAGCCGACCAGCGAAGTCTCCGCGTTGAACAGCGGAGCAGTCGGGCCAGGGGACTTGTCGCCCGAAATGCGCGAAGTGCTGGCCCTGGCAGAGACCACCCGCTGGGACACGCGCGGTTACTTCAATGTGCGGCGTCCCGATGGCCGCATCGATCCCTCGGGGCTGGTCAAAGGATGGGCGATCCGCAATGCCGCCAGGCTGATCGCCGCCCAGGGCTACTCGGACTACCTCGTAGAGGCAGGCGGCGATCTGCAATGTGCCGGGCGCAATGCCGAGGAAGGAAGGCCCTGGCGTTTCGGCATCCGCAATCCCTTCGACGCCCGCCAGAGCATAAAGACAATTGAGCCGGGAGATGCGGGTATCGCGACGTCAGGCACCTCAATTCGCGGTCAGCACATCTACGACCCGCATCAGAAGGCCGACCTCGGCGACATCGTTAGCATCACGGTGATTGCCTCCGACATCTATGACGCGGACCGCTTCGCGACTGCAGCTTTCGCGATGGGGCGGGCGGGGATCGACTTCATCGAGGGGACTGGCGGCCTCGAAGCATACGCCGTGGACCGGCATGGGATTGCGACCATGACGAGCGGCTTCAAGGACATCGTTGCAAAATGCTGAGGTTCATCGACCAGTGGATCGGCCGTACCACGATGTACCGGCTGGTCCTCTACTACCTCCTGGCTCTGCTGGGCGGCGCGTTCCTGCTCGGGATGTTTCGCACTCTCGCGATTGATCCAACCGCGCTGGTATTTTCCGCAGTGCTGGTGACGGCGGCATGCTGGGTTGCCAATCTGGTTTTCGCCCGCGTATTCGGCGCCGTCCCCAACCACGAAAGCGTCTACATCACCGCGGTCATTCTGACCCTGATCCTCGACCCAACTACGGCAACTAATCTGCCTGGCGTCGGTCTTCTGCTCTTTGCCTCCGTCTGGGCGATGGCCTCCAAGTTCATCCTCGCAGCTCGCCGGCGGCACATCTTCAACCCCGCCGCTATTGGCGTCGCGCTGCCCGGCCTGTTGCTGGCCCAACCTGCAACCTGGTGGATATCCACCGTCACGCCGTTGCTGCCGGTTATCCTAATCGGCGGCCTGCTGTTGATCCGCAAGCTTCGCCGGTTCGACCTGATCCTGGCGTTTGCCGCTGCGAACCTGCTCACAACGCTTCTAACCTCCGCCCCCGGCGACGCCCTGATGGAAATGCGGCTGACCATGCTGGAGTCGCCGTTCCTGTTCTTTGCTTTTGTCATGCTGACCGAGCCGCTTACCGCGCCACAGCACAAGCTATGGCGGGTGGTTTACGCTGCTCTCGTCGGCGTGCTGGCTTCGCCAAACGTTCAGGTCGCCGGATATTACTTCACTCCCGAGGTCGCCCTGCTCGTCGGCAATCTGCTGACATTCGCTGTTAGCCCACAGGGTCGCGTCATGCTGACCCTGGAGCGGATCGAGGAGGCAGCGAGTGGCGCGTACGACTTTGTGTTTCGACCGGATCGGCGGCTGACGTTCGCCGCGGGCCAATATCTTGAATGGACCCTCCCGGTTCGGCGCCCCGATGACCGGGGCAATCGTCGCTACTTCACCATCGCTTCGGGACCCGTGGACGAGAACGTGCGGCTCGGCGTAAAGTTCGCCGCCGAAGGGAGTGCCTTCAAGCGCGAACTCGCTGAACTGCGACCGGGTGACAGCATCGTCGCTTCGCAATTGGCGGGGAGCTTTACGCTACCTGCTGATCCCACAAAAAAGCTGGCCTTCATCGCTGGTGGCATCGGCATCACACCCTTCCGCAGCATGCTTGAGGACCTGCTTGATCGGGGCGAACCGCGCAATATCACGGTGCTTTACGGCAATCGGCACGCCAGCGAGATCGCCTATCGCAACGTGCTTGACGAGGCCCGGTTACGCCTCGGCGTTATGAGCTATTACGCCGTGCAGGACCCAGATGGTTCGTCCCCCGCCATGCACATCGGGTTCGTCGACGAAGAGATGATCCGGGCAACAGTCACCGACTTTGCCGAACGTACCTTCTACGTCTCGGGGCCGCAATCGATGGTCGATGGCGAACGGCGCTTGCTTCGCCGATTGGGCGTACCCTTCTGGCGCATTAAGACGGACTTTTTCCCAGGCTTGGCCTGAAGGCGTCGAAGGGCCGCTTTGGGCCATTAGCGGACATTGTCGCGACTTCCTGGTGAGCCGCCACGAGTCGAACTATTGCCGTGGCTTAAACAACTCTGCTGGCTCGACATCGAGAGCCTTAGCAAACTTTGCAATGATCAGCAGCGTCGGGTTTCTTACTGAGCGTTCAACCCCGCTGAGATAGGTCCGGTGGATTCCCGTCTCGAAGGCGAGCTGCTCCTGCGAAAGGTTCTTTGCCTTACGCAGACGCCTCACATTTTCCGCAAATAGCCGCCGGATTTCCATGACGGTAGCGGATGGTCATGTCGCCTATCGATCTACAGCTTATGAGTCTCATTTTCGTTGACTCGGCTTCTGACCCGAGCACTACTGCACCGCAGTACGGCCCGTTCAAGGGCACGCTCGTAGGGGAGGGGAGGATGGTTCCGATTGGGACACGTGGGTAACGATCTGGCTCGCCTGTGCGCTGATCACCGTAATCATCGCAGTCTCAAAGGGCAGACTTTCTTTTGTCTGGCTGCTGATCGGTCTCATCCTTGGGATTTCTGGGCTGATCCTGGCCGCGGTGTTGCCGTCACTGAAGGCACCGTCGAGTACGAGGAGCCTCCAGCGTTTTGTCATCGACGCGGCGGGCCACGATGAAGAAGTGTCCGGACCATGCGGGGCAGGTGCGGGCCGATGCTCGAGTTTGCGAGCACCGTGGCTACCGCTTCGATGAAGGCAGCAGGAGCAAGACCAAGAACCTGCTGCCGGTCGACATGAGCAAGTCGCGTTCTCCCAAAGGGTCGTTGGTTGGTTGGAGAGGAAATCGTGCTGATCAAGATTGTTACGGGGCCGAACAGGTGGAAGCTCGCTCGGTTTGATAAACGTGGACTAAGATACCGAGATGAGTGGCAACGGCCGGTCGGTATTTCCATGTTGCAAGCCAACACCGCCAGCGGCGGCTCATCTATAACCGGAGCGGTTACTGGTGCGGTCCTTGCCGGCGGCATAGGCGCGATCGTGGGCGGTATGGCAGGCAGTAAAGGTGACGTGTCGTTTGTTCTTGAACTGACTTCCGGAGAACATGTGGTCTGCGCGACCTCACCAAGGTTTTTTGCCGGGATCGTCGCTATCGTTAACCGCATGGCCTTCGAGCCCCCCAAAAAACCAAAACAGGAGCGGGGTTTTAACTGGTTTTGGGCAATAGTATTCGGCCCACTCTACATAGCCCGCTACGGCTTTGGCTGGTTCCTTGTGGGGGCCCTGATCACGCTGGGCACGGCGGGTATGTCATGGCCGTTCATGGCGCTGGGATCGCGCTACCTCCAAACCCGCAGGGAGCTGGCGCGGATAGGAGGTTGAGGTTGTCTCCGCACTTTCATCGGGCACCAGGGATAAGAGATCGTCGAAGTCTACAAACCGTCGCCGCCGGCCCCGCGAAACTCAGCGTCGGCCGGTTTTGCCACTGGGCCGGCGGCGCTGCCGCTCTGACTTCGGAGATCGGACCGGCGGAAGCAGTTTGGTGGTCAGATATTTGAGCGCCTGTGATGTGCTGTCGACCTGATCATCGTTGCGCGCGTTGGGGAACGAGAGCAACTCACGCTGATAGACGCCCAGCCAATGGGGATCGCGGGGAAACAGGACCTGTTCATTTTCGAACTTGGCCGACTGGGCCATCAGCCGGGCGGTCTTGTCCGTTGATACCGGAATGAGCAGGGGCCGGATCTTGCTCTGGGCCCGCATTTCGGCGCCGATGGCGTGGCCGATCCCTGCCTTTTCGATGATCGTTTGGTCGGCCTCATGGCCGAGGTGAGTCTCCTCGATGAGGCGGCGCAGGGTCGGGGAGTCGGCGCGTCGGCGGATAACGTCAAGCAGGTAAAAATGTTGGCCCTTGAGGCCCCAGACTGTGCCGACCGAGTAATCGGCGTGCTCAAGGTCTGTCGAGGCGAGATCCCAGGATACGATCACGTAGTCGAACTCGTCGGGCGCTTTGTCGTAATAGCGCAGCCACTGGCGCTGGATGACGACGCCAGTATCGGGGCTTGGGTTCTGCTGGTATTGTGCCTCGAAGTTGACGCTGCCCTTGGCGCGGGCATCCTCCAAAGTCTCCTCGTCATTCATCTGCGGGAGAAGAATGTCGCCCACCGGGCGATGAAAGTTGTCGTCCGGGCCGTAGCCGACCAGATAGCTACGCGGCTCGGCGCAAACCGCCTGAATAACGCAATGCGACCACTTATCTGAGCGGTCCAGAAGATGACCGGTCAGGTCGTCTTCGTGGAAACGTTGCATCACCACGATGATTTTGCCCTCCTTCTTGTTGTTAAGGCGGGTCGAGAGCTCCTGGTCGAAATAGGAATTCACCTTGCGCCGATGCGCCTCTGAGTGAATGTCCTTGGCGCGGTTGGGATCGTCGACGATGATGATGTCGGCCCCCTCGCCGGTGATCGTGGCGCCGACCGAGGTAGCGATGCGGTGCCCGTTCATGGTGGTGCGCTGGAGGAACGCGCTGTCGCCACCGCGCTCGAGGTTGAAGGCCGGAAAGATGCGCTTGTACATCGGCGACGAGACGAGTCGGCGAAAGTCGGCCGCAAGTTTGTGCGCAAGGTCCTTGCTGTGGGAGGAGACGATCACCTTCAGTTTGGGATCCCGTCCCATCAGGTAGGCAACGCCGATGACCGAGATCAGAATTGATTTCAGCGACCGTGGCGGCAGATTGACGATCAGCCGCCTGATGTGGCCCTCGGCGGTGTCTTCGATCAGTTTGGTGATGACATCGATGTGCCAGCTTTCGTGAAAGGTTTTCCCCGGCTCAATGATGGGAAAAGCAAGGGTCGCGAACAGGGCGAGATCCTCGGCCGCCAAAGCGTCGAGGATCTCCAGTTCGTTCAGTTCGTCAGGGAGCGACATCGGCCTGACCGTCCTCGGGCCTGTCGTCGGAGCTGCGGCCCTCTGCGAGGTCGTCAACTTCCGCCCCGCTCTGCCGATCGGCGTTTGCTGCCTTCGATTTGGCTGAGTAGCGTTCGACGGCCTTTGCGATGAGCGCACGGCGCCTCTCGTCCGCAGCAAGCGGCTCCTCTTCCAGGGCCAGCTTCGGGGCGAACTTGGAAAGCGCCTCGTGATAGAGCTCGAGGGCGCGAATGTTGCCCTTGGACACACCGCGAATCAGGTTGTGCAGGTAGAATGCGGCCGGCTCAATCTTCTCCCCGGTCTGGCTATTTACGATTGGCTGGTAGATCAGCTCGGAGAGTGTCTCATCGAGCTCATTGGCGACACCTGGTTTGGGCTTTCCGCCACGACCCCAACGATTGCGTACCTCACCCGGCTTGATGCGGCCCCTGCCATGCGAGGTATTCGTGAGGTCGTTGGATCCCGCATGATCCGGCTGTTCGCGGTTAGTCATTGCCGACCCCCATGGTGGTGTCGAAGGGGAGGGCCTCACCTTTAGCGGTGTCGCCCATGCCAGCGCGCGCAATGGCGATCTCGTCGAAGCTGCGACCGTCGTCCTCAAGGACGGCGGCCAGGCCGGTCAGCTTTTGCCAGCGTCTGACCGCGACATCGACATAGAGCGGATCGAGCTCAATACCGAAGCCGCGCCGGCCGGTCTTTTCGGCAGCGAGGATCGTTGTGCCCGACCCGCAGAAGCAGTCGAGTACGATCTCGCCGCGATCCGAGACGTCTCGAATGGCGTCCATTACCAGGATCGTCGGCTTGACCGTGGGGTGATCGGCCAGGTCCTCGTTGCGGCCCCTGCGGAAGCTGTTGGCACCTGCCACGGTCCAAACGTTGGTGCGATAGCGACCGCTGCCGCCAAGGCCAAAGTTGTTCTTGTGCGAGGCTTTGCCGGAGCGGAACACGCCGATCAGTTCATGCTGACTTCTATAGGTGGAACCCATGCCGGCGTTGGTCTTGTTCCAGACCACCAGATTGAGCATCTTGTCGAAGACAGCCTCGCCGGCGGTGACGAGTTCCAAGACGTGGCGCCAATCCATGCAGGCGTAGTGCACCGCGCCGTCCACGGTGTGAGCGGCGCAGTTCGTCATGTAGTCGGTCAGAAAGGCCGTGAACTCGGCCCGGCTCATTTCGCCGACCGCCATCGCAAACTCGCGATGCCTGACCTTGCCGAGGCCCGAGATCATGCCGTCCACCGCGATGTTGAATGGTGGGTCGCAGAAACACATTCGGGCCTTGAGCGTCACCATCAGCCGACAAAAGACCTCGGGGTCGAGGGCGTTGCCGCAGAGCAGACGGTGCGGACCCATGACCCAGATCTCGCCGGCGCGGGTCACGGCAACTTTGCTCGGCTCGAGGTGAGGAGCGTCCTCGATCGGCGCATCGCGGGAGCTGATGATCAGGTCACTTTCGGCCGAAGAGAAGCCGACAATTTCGAAACCGACACCAGTTTCGATCAGCAGCGGCTCGATCTCGATCATGTCGATTCGGAGCGCCTTCTTGTTCCAGATGCGACCGTCGGTCAGTTTGTTGAGCGCTATGCGTGCCGTTTTGACCTCTAGCGGCGTCAGGTGGTCGAGAATGACCACGGGAACCGTCTTGAAGCTCGCGTGGCGGGCCGCCTCGAGGAGGGCATGACCGTTGATGAGCACGAAATCCTTATCAACGATCAGTGGCGCCAGAAAATCCAGCTTTCTCAGATTGCCGGTAAGCGCCTCGATCTGCGCGGGCGGGTGCTCGAGCAGCGGGTTGTTGTACGTCTTGATTTGATCGATCGGCAGCTGGACGACGCTTAGCCGAGTGGGTGGCTTTTCCGCTTCGGCTGCCTGCAGCCTGGATCGTAGGCGGATGCGCGGCGCAAGATCGGCGACGCGTTCACCTTGAGAGAGTCTCGTGGAACCGTCAGGGTCGTCCGGTCGAGAGGACTTTTGTTCGAGCATAGTTGAACCTCTGCTCCGCTGAGGAGCAATAGTGTGGGTCCAACTCAATGCTGCCCAGTTCGTCCCGAGGCTGCTTCAAGTCAGTGGTTTAGGCATTCAAAGGGGACGACAATAGCTTCGACTGCCTATAACCACCGGGCGACGACGTCAATCATTCAGTGATGGATCAGTTCAGAGGGATCGCATCCGGCTTTATAGTTTTGTAGTTTTGTAGTTTTGCAGCTACCACCTCCACGCCAACTGTGCTCCTTTTCTCGTCCATTTATTTGAGCTGCGAGACGGTCGCAAACGAGCGAGGATCCTCGCTGACGTGCGGTGATCCATCCATTTCAGCCCTTCTGAAATGGCCGGAAATGGAGGAAATGGAGCGGAGACCAGTTTGCGCTGACTACGCGCACCGCCATTAAGTCCTTCACAATACTAACCTACATGAGGGTGTCTGGTGTGTTGGCGTAAGTCTTGGAAATAACAAACGTATTTGCGCCGCGCGGCAAGTAACCGTCCTAGAGAGGGCCGCTACGAGCCGCGCTTTTCGCCCCTTGCAGGTCGATTCTCTAGGGGCGTTTTCGCGGGGACGGTTAGCTCCGCACGCGCTGTACTTCGATGACTGCTTTTGGCCCAAAGCGGCCTATTACGGGTTGCCTCGTCAGTGGCGGCGCCGTCAGAGCTGGCCAGGCTCTACATGAACCCCAAGACGGAACCGGTGGCTCCGCCGGCCGTTACGTTCCGTCGTCATGGAGACGAGTGGAGATACTCGTCATGGCGGATGTACGTCAACGGACGCAAGCAGGATGGGACAATCCGCTCGCAACCGCAGGTATCATCGTCCTCGTCATTTTGGCTCTGTACGCTGGGGCCGGCATTTTTGTACCCCTCGTCTTGGCAGTGCTACTCGCATTCGCGTTAGCGCCGCTCGTTGACCAGTTACGCCGTATTCACATTCCCCACGTCCCGGCCGTAGTCATTGCGGTCACACTTGCGGCAATTGTCCTTGCCGCGATTGGCTACGTGGTCGCCGCGCAGGTGGTCAAGCTCGCCGCCGATCTGCCCAGCTATCAGGCCACGGTTTCGACCAAGCTCAAGGGCCTACAAAGCTCGATGGGGGGATCGGATTTTGTCGAGCATTTAGGATCAGCGATCGATCAGCTAAAGGCCCAGCTCTCTCCTGCTCACGCGCCGCCGTTGGGCACCCCCGGTACGGCGCCGGTCCCGGTCACGATCGCCAACACGCCCGACAACCCGCTGGGAATGGTGCAATCGATCCTGGGATCGGTCCTCGGACCGCTCGCGACGGCCGCAATTGTGGTGGTATTCCTCATCTTTCTGCTGCTCGAACGGGCCGACCTCCGTGACCGGTTTCTTAAGCTCGTGAGCCGCGGCGACCTTAGGACGAGCACCAAGGTAATGGATGATGCGGGGGCTCGCGTTGGCCGCTACCTGCTTGTACAGTTCAGCGTCAATCTCACATACGGCATCATCCTGGGTGCGGGGCTCAGCCTGATCGGGGTGCCCAACGGTGTCCTATGGGGTTTATTGGCGACGCTCTTCCGCTACATTCCGTTTGTCGGTACGCTGATCCTGGCGACGATCCCGTTTACCCTTGCCTTCGCAGTTGATCCTGGTTGGTCGATGCTGCTCAAGTCGATCGCCCTGTTCGTGGTACTCGAGGCGACGGCAACCAACGTCATCGAGCCCCGCCTCTATGGCTCCAGTACTGGTCTTTCGGCGCTGGCGGTGCTCGTGGCCGCCATGTTCTGGGCGACGCTGTGGGGCCCGATCGGTCTGATCCTCGCCACGCCTCTCACTGTCTGCCTCGTCGTACTCGGCCGCCATGTCCCGCGTCTGCAGTTCCTTGAAACTCTGCTGGGAAGTGAACCGGTTTTGAGCCCCGAGGAACGCCTCTACCAGAGACTCGTCGCCGGAAATACCGGCGAGGCTATCGACATTGCCGAACAGCACGACGCAGGCCTAGACGCCGACGGCTTCTATGAAAAGGTAGCCCTTCCCGCGCTGCATTTCGCCGAGGCCGATTTGTCTGTGAATTCTGCCGACCTCGTGCAGCGCCGAAGGCTGGCGGAGAGTCTCGATGAAGTGATCGACGAACTTGAGCAAGATGTGGAGGTTGGCGAGGAAGATGCGCGCATCCTTGTCGTGGGCGGACGTACGGAATTGGACGGGGCCGCGGCGAGAATCCTTGCGAGCATGTTGCACCGAGCCGACATCCCGGCGCGGATGCTGCCGCCGGTGTCCGTCCGCCGGGAAGCTCTGCGGCAAATGGACACTAGCGAGATCGATGCTCTGTTCCTTGTTTATCTTGGTGATCATGCCCGCAATTACGCCCGCTTCGTGACTCGCCAGCTGAAGCGCCAACATCCGCGCCTTCGCGTAATTGCAGTCATGCTCGGCGCTGCCGCCAATTCTCTTGAGGAGATGCAGCACACCATCGGCGCAGATGTAATCGTCACCACAGCCGCGGATGCCGTTCACCTTCTAGATCAGTCTCCCGCGTCGAGCGGCGTCGCAGAGCCGACCCGACCTCCAACGCCGGAAGTCGAACGCTTGCAGAAAGTGGCCCGCGCGATCGGAGATGACTTGACGGTCGCCGAGTTCCTTAAGAACGTTGCGGAACAGTTCGACGTTGCCGTTGCGATCGCGAGTGCAGCAATTGCAGCTAACGACAGTGTCGTGACGCGTGAACCGACCCTGTCCGGGGATAAGTTGCATGGCTCCCGTCATCTCACTGATCGCATCGTGCAGACAGGTGAGGTCCTGGTAGTGGCCGACTCGTACAAGGACCAGGAATTTGCCGATGATGCCTTCCTCCTCGAGAGCGGTGTCCGGTTCTACGCCGGCGCCCCGCTTCTCGACCCGACTGGTGGGGTGCTGGGCGTACTTTCAATCATGGACGAGACGGCCCGCACCATGGAGAAGCCGGAGACTGACCGCCTTGTCGCAGCGGCCTCGCAGCTGGTAGCGATCCTGCAGCCGCAGCTGTCGCAAGATACCATCCCGGTAGGCAATTAGCGCACATATCTCAGTGTCGCCCTCACGGCGCAGTTCAGGAAGTACGCCCATTTTTCTCGTGGGTGCGATCAGCGGCTCATCAGACCTTCGGAACGATTCATCCGCGCCAACGCTTTCCCGAGCGCGGGGGGCGTGGCCGCTTCGCCTGCGGGAGGAACTGCGGATCTTTATGGACACGCAACCGACAGCCCTCAGATCCCCGTCCAGGCGACGAACGGCGGCGACAGCGGCAGTGGTAATTCGAGCGTCTGAGTCGGCCCCAGTTGCGGCAAAGATCGTGGGTGAGCGTCAGTGATCCCGGACGTTTTGGCAAAGGCTAAGGCCGATCTAGAGGACGCTGGGACGGTCGCGGCCCTGGAACATGGCCAGGAAGCGGAAAGCCCTAGCGACATCCCCCCATTGGGATGGCGGGACATTATGCGGCGGGTCGTCCACGAGGTTATCGACGACCGGGTAACCCTCATCTCCGCCGGGGTCACATACTATCTGCTGCTTGCGCTGGCCCCGTCGCTTGCCGTTTTCGTTTCGCTCTATGGCCTGTTCAACGACCGGGTTACGGTGCTCAAACACATCGAATTGCTCAGCGGCGTGTTGCCCCCCGGCGGCATCGATATTATCACCGACCAGCTCACGCGGCTGACTTCGACTCCCAATAACACACTGAGTCTGACACTCGTCTTTTCGCTCGCGGTGGCCCTCTGGAGTGCGAGCGCTGGGATCAGCGCGCTCTTTGACGCAATGAACATTGCGTACGATGAGCCGGAAAAGCGCAACTTCTTCGTGCGTACCGCGACTACACTGGCCTTCACTTTCAGCGCGCTCGTTGCTGCCACCATCTTTTTGGCGACGGTCGTCGTAATTCCTCTGATATTCGATGCGCTGAGGCTCGGCGACGGCCTCGAATGGATCGTCCGCATCGCAAGCTATGTGCTGATGCTGGGCCTGACATTGCTCGGTGTCGCCGCGCTCTATCGGTGGGGGCCAAGCCGAAAGGAAGCCAAATGGCGGTGGGTCTCTCCGGGCGCGATCTTTGCGGTAATCGGCATCGCACTCGTCTCGGTGCTGTTCTCCTGGTATGCGAGCACCTTTGGCAACTACAACGCCACCTACGGCTCGCTCGGCGCCTTGGTTGGCCTTCTCACCTGGGTCTGGTTGTCCGTCATTATCCTAATCACCGGCGCCGAGCTTAATTCAGAAGCGGAGCACCAGACCGCGCGAGACTCCACTGTCGGCCAACCTAGGCAGCTCGGGCGTCGCGGCGCCTATATGGCTGACCACGTGGCCACGATTGGACCGCGGGCGACGCCAGATGGGAAGTCGGAAAGGCGTTGAGCGCCCGCGGGCGAGGGCTGTATCGCGGCCCGCCAAGGTGACTCTCCGGCCCCATCCTCTCAATGGCGGTGTCCCGATCCGTGTGGCTTGCCACCTTCCGCCGGGCGCCGAGTGCGCTTGTGCTCGGCAACTCTAGAGCAAAGCCTGCGTTGATCGGTCAGGTGTCCGACGGAGGAAAGCTATGCCGCTTGGGAAAGCTACTATTTTTGGGGGCGTTTTAGCCCTCTCTGTGTTGCCGTCCTTCGCTCAGGCTCCCCTAGTTACTTTGAATCCCAAAGGTAGTTTCGCTGACGCTTGGGGAAGTTCATTTGATTTCAGACTATGCGGCGAAGGCGACACTGATCTTTGCGGCGTGCTCACGAGGTTGCAGGGTGCCTCGGCAACGCCCGAAAATCTGGCGTTTGTAGGTAAGCAGGTGATGGAGGCGAAGCCCAGTGCGCGTAATCAGTGGAAAGGTTCGCTTGGCGTCGGCCGAACGGTTGCTGATGCCACGATCACCATCGTTGGTCCCGACACCATAGAAATCCAAGGCTGCCAAGCGATCATCTGCAAAACGCTCACTTACAATCGCATCTTCAGTTCTGAGGCGGCTGATTAGTCAGGCACGGACGTTCATCTCGTTTCAGCGGGGCCGGGTTTGCGTTTCAGCGCGTTCAAGCGAGATTGGGCGATGCACAAAGCTAGAGACGCCCGCTGATAAGAGAAGCAACGATGGGCATAGAGTTCCATGAATAAGGGGCCTCTCGTCGGAATAACGGTCCCTGCTTTGGCGCTATCCGCCCAGCGCTCCCGCCGCCGGTGGCACTATCGGGATGCTAGGACAGAAAATCGACAGTCACACCCTTCTTTACCATTCCTGCGAGCTCCTCGGCGTCCCAGTTCGTCAATCTGACGCAGCCGTGTGAACTGGCTTTGTCGATAAGCGACGGACCCGGGGTGCCGTGGATGCCAAAAGTCGGCTCTGACAACGCGATCCAAACCGAGCCGACAGGACCGTTCGGTCCCGGCGGGATGGTCAACACCTTGTCGTTGTCGCCCTGCTTGAAATTGAGGTCGGGGTTATAAGTGTATGTCGGATTCTGGGCGACTGCGACAACAGTATGGGTTCCCGAGGGCGACGGAGTCCCCGCGCTGCCGATGGTCGCGGGATAAGCCGAAATCAGGACTCCGTCAGCACCATAGGCCCTTACCTGCCGCGCTCCCTTGTCCGCCTCGATGCGTGTAACCTCGCCTCGCTTGTTGGGTCCGGTAATCGCGCCGTAGATTGTGTCGCCAGCGGCGAAATGCGCGCCCGGATTCAGAGCCTCAAGGAATTTTTGATCCATGTGAAAACGCTCTGCTAGCTCCTCGGCGACGCTCGTGTAGCCAAGGAATTTTAGCTTTGCCATTTCGCCATAGTCCGAAGGGAGCGGCGGTACGATGACCTCCACGTCATCTTGCGTGATGACGTAAGCACCTATGACATCACCGGCTTGGTCAAGTGCCCGGATGCTTTCGGGCGAGAGCAGGCCGTCGGGCTTGCCGCCTTGCATTATTTGAACGGCAGCGATTGCCTTACGTAGGTTTTCACCATCGTAGCCGTCGATGACCCCCGGCGACGCGCCGACCCGATCGAGCAGAATCTCGAGCTTCACGACGGCGGCGCTGGGAGGTGCCTTTTCCGGCGGCACGAACACCGGCCAGCCTTTGCTCGTCGACGTGGCCGGAAGCCACCGCGGGTTACCAATTGCGGGTGGCACGTACTCGGCCTGGACGTCAGCAATGGAAGCCGCATTGATGATCTGTGGCGTGAGGATACCTAGGTTCGCGGCCCCTGGCGGGGATGCGAAGGCGCAAGCTGTGCCCCCAAAAGTGACGACGCCAACTATCACGAAAAGTAAGTGTCCCACGAGCTCATCTCCACCACGGTGGATGGAAAGGATCGAGAGCTCTAAAGGTTGCTGGCCTCCACCAACGTGGGGCGAGCATGGTTACAATTTAACTAAAAAAATGCAGGCCAACGACAACGCGAGTTCGATCCACGGCCAATTTATCACGGCAATCGCGCGATCATCGGCAACGGGCAAATGCTACCGGCCCTCCGCCACGCCAGCCAAGCTGAGCATCGCGTTGTTGAGGGAACTTAAGGCGCTGTCTTGCAACCTTATATCCTTCCCGCCAGTTGACCTATGACTGGAGAGATACCGCATGCCACGCTATTTCTTCGACATGCAAGACGGGCCGAAAACCGCTTACGATAACGAGGGGGTAAACCTTGCGAACGTCAGAGACGCTCGGCGGGAAGCGATTGAGACATTGGCACAGATTGCTCGCGACGAGCTGCCTTTAGGACGTGACCCGCGCAGCCTCGCTATCCACGTAGCCGATAGTAGGCATCGAGGCATATTCGTCGCCCGTGTGGACTTCCACGTCGACCCGGCGGCGGTTCATCGCAATTGAGATGTCTTTTTTAGTATACAGCGGAAGCGGCAGCGATGTTTAGTGGAGCTGACTGATCGAGCCGCTGCGTTTGCCTGCAGCACTGATGTCACTGTGGATCGGACGCAACCGCGTAATGAGAGGCACTCCGGAGCTTGGCCATCGCCAGGTGAGTACTCGAGTTTTACGAGGGGTCGCAGTGGACGCAAACCAAAAATCTATCCTTGTCCTAGAAGATGAGCCATTGATCGCAATGGCGATGGAAGACGCCATCCGCGAAGTGGGTCATATCCCGCTCCACTGCGAGACGGTCCACGATGCGCTGGCGGCAGTAAATTCTGGCGACGTCTCATTTGCAGTCCTGGACCTCAATATTCGTGGTCAGACCAGCGAGCCGGTTGCGCTTTCCCTTCGAAGCAAATCGATCCCGTTTTTGGTGTGCAGCGGCACTCAGATTCAACAAGCTGCCGGCGCTTTCACTGACGTGGTCCAACTGGGTAAGCCCTATGCGGACAGCGAACTGCAGGCGCACATCTTGCGGGCCCTTCAATTGCCGCAGTCCGGAGCAGGCACTGGCGGTCCCCGTGCTGGTGCGTTCTTTTCGCCTGAGACAAGTGCCCGGCTGGTTGACAACTAAATCTGGCCGCAATGCGAGCACATGCACCAACGATAGTTCCGCTATGATCTGAGACTGCTGCGCTCAATATCGCCATTGTGCCACTTGGCAGAAACCTGCTGGACATTAAGCCATCAGCTCTTTGATGGACTCCACGACCTGGGCGTGGCGGTAAGGTTTAGAGAAGAAGACGCTGCCGTCGGGAAGGTCGGTGATCTCTACTGTGCGATGGCCGGAGGTGACGATGATCTTTACCGGCGGCCACCGGTCTCGCACCGCGGCGGATAGCCTCAGGCCGTCCATGCTGCCCGGCATATCGATATCGGTGAACAGGATATGGATTCCAGGCTCGCGCTGCAGAATCTCGATGGCCCGACCTGCGTTCTCCGCCTCAAAGACGATGAATCCCTCTCCTGCGAGTTGGTCGGCTATGTCCATGCGGATGAGGACTTCGTCCTCGACGACAAGCACGGCGATTTGGTCATTCATACACTCACCCAGGTTGTCCGCCGTGTCACACAACTCGGCGGCGTGAGGAACGATCCGGTCGAGAAGGCGATTAACACAATTGGTTGTTCTTTACGGTGAAACCTCGGTTTGGGGCGACGGCAGGGGAGTTTGCCGATAGTAGTAGGCGTACGGAGATTTAATGTCAGTCATCGAGCGCAATCACGTCGTGGCCGTCGGCGCCGGGATTAAGCCAATGATCTTTGCCCATGGTTTCGGGTGCGACCAAAATATGTGGCGTTTCGTGGCGCCGGCATTTGAACAGGATTTCCTTACCGTTCTCTACGATCAGGTTGGCTCTGGTCGATCCGACCTGTCGGCGTATGACTCCGCCAAATACCTAACCCTTTCGGGGTATGCCGACGATTTGATCGAGATCGGGACGGCCCTCGGCGTAAGGGACGGCGTATTCGTCGGCCACTCCGTCAGCGCGATGGTCGGCGTGCTCGCTTCAATCAAGTCGCCAGGCATGTTCGAAAGTCTCGTCCTGGTCGGGCCTTCGCCTCGGTACATCAACGCCGAAAACTATTACGGAGGCTTCACCGAACGGCAGATCGATGAACTGCTCGATTCCCTCGCCGACAATCACATGGGATGGTCCGCGGCCATGGCCCCGGCGATCATGGGCAATGCCGACCGTCCCCAATTGGGCGAAGAACTCACGAACAGCTTCTGCCGGACCGACCCCGATATCGCGAGGCAATTCGCCCGGACGACCTTCACTTCAGACAACCGTGCTGATTTGGGCAAGGTCACGGCGCGCACGCTGATCCTTCAATGTCGGGACGACATCATCGCCTCGGAGGAAGTCGGAACCTACGTGCACGAACATATTCGTGGCAGCGAGTTGAAGATCCTCAACGCGACCGGTCACTGTCCGAATTTGAGCGCTCCCGATGAGGTGATCGCCGCTATCCGCGCTTTCGTCTGATGCCTGGCACGCCCGTAACCGAGGACCTCGAAGACCTCTATGAGAATGCCCCGTGCGGCTACCTGTCTTTGGGTGCCGATGGTCGCATCGTCAAATCGAACCGAACACTTTCACACTGGCTCGGCATTGAGCAGAGCGCCTTGGTCGGCAAGCGCCTCCGAGACCTTCTGAATGTCGCCGGTCAGATGTTTTACGAGACCCATTTTGCGCCCCTGCTTCGGATGCAGGGATTTTTCAACGAGGTTGCACTCGATTTCGTCAAAGCCGACGGCACTACAATGCATGTGCTGGCCAACGCTGCCGAGCGCCGTGATGCATCTGGCGGATTAATATTCACCCGCGTGATCTTCTTCCAGGCCACCGATCGCCGACGCTATGAGCGTGATCTGGTCACCGCCAAAGAAGCCGCGCAGGCTGGCATGAAAGTGGCGGTTGGCGCGCTGTTTGCCGAGCACGAAACGGCGGACCTCCGCGAGCAGTTCATCGCTGTTCTAGGGCATGACCTGCGCAACCCGCTCGCCGCCATCGAGGGCGGCACCAACATCCTGATGCGCGAGCAGCAGTCACAAAAGTCGGTCAAAGTTATTAACCTCATGCGTGCAAGCGTGTTGCGGATGCACGGCCTCATAAACAACATTCTGGACTTCGCGCGAGGGCGACTGGGCGGCGGCATTAACCTCGAACGCAGCATGCGCCCGGTTGCATCATCCCTTGAACAGGTCATAGCGGAAATTCGTGTCGCCTATCCTGATCGTGTCATTGGACTCGATGTCGATAACCAGACGATCGTGGACGCGGACCACCCAAGGCTGGCCCAGATGTTCTCCAACCTGTTGGCGAATGCCGTAACCCATGGCGCTGTCGATCAGCCGATCAAAATCAAGGCACGACTGAAAGACGGTCATCTTGAAATATCCGTCGCTAACGGCGGCGATCCTATCCCGGCCGGCACGCTGGACCGTCTATTCCAGCCGTTCCAACGTGGGAACGGCAATAGCTCGGCAGTTCAGGGACTAGGGCTGGGGCTCTACATATCCGCAGAAATAGCAGCGGCTCATGGTGGTACGCTCGCAGTCTCATCAACATCAGACGAGACGAAGTTCACCTTCCGAATGCCGGCTGCTGACAACGCTACGCCGTAGCGGCTTATCAGCGTGTTCTGGTTCAGCAGGCACCACTGCCTAGATTATATTAGGTAATCGCCGGAACGCTAAAGCGGCTCCCGGGTTGTCTGTTTGACCCGAGAGGAATTTAGACATGGATGTCCCTAAGACCCGTATTTCGGGAACGCTTCACGTTCCGAGGGTTCGCCGCGAAGGCCTGCAAACACAGCAGGGTGTCAAGTTCACCTTGGCAGTTCGGTCGCGAAATGACGAAGTGAACTTTGTTAAGCCAGAAGATCGCATCTGGTCGATGAAGCACTAGATCTGGTCTGCGTCGTCTCACTTGCCGGCTTACTCAGTGCCGGCGGTACTCCCACCCGGCGCCGGGACTAACCGGCGATCAAGGTAGGGACCTGCTGGTTCCACGGTGCCGTAGTACACGTCACTTCGCCGACGGTCAGCCAGCGCCGAAACGGCATCTTGTGCCAGAGTTGCGTTGGATAGGCTCAGCCTTTGGACACGCTCACGCTGTCTCTCCGATGGTTGGTGTGAGGCACAACCAAGGGGCAGCCTCTTTTTTGCGACAGGCCTAGTTTGCCGGAACCGGCAGGTTGCCATCCATTCCGTGATTCAAGCTGTTTAAATGCCCAGGGAGAGGTAAATTGGAAGTGGAATCGAAGGAAATCTATGCGAGTTCCAACGGTGATCGGTGGCTGCTGATTAGAGACGCTGGCCATTCATTTGTTGAACATGTTCCAAATCCCTCGTCGGGTGGACGGAGCAGGCGGCTGGAGTTGGAGGCGTTTTTGGGCGCCAACCGAAACTCTCCTCAGGGGCAGAGGCTGATCGAGGTGATCGCTAGCGACGGTGGCTCGCACTTGCGGACCTAGTGCCTGCTCTAGCCGATGTTCGGGCCAGTCGAGATACTGGCCCGAATGCCCCTTGCGGCAGGTTATTGCTCCTCGAACAGCCCGGGCGGCAGAGCGCCGATCCTGTAGAGGACGCGTGGCTCATCATAGCTGTCGGTTTGCATATCAAGCTACTGCGAAAATGCCACTGCGCCGGCTCAGGACTCACCATGTCGTTCTGCCAACGCGATGGCGGCTTCACCGCTGCGGGCGGTCTTGGGTTGGTCAGCAACCAGCTCGCGGCCGCGCAGCTGAAAGCATTCACGATGAACATCGATGCCATTTTCGCCCTCGTGCTTTGGAAGTGCCGCCGCCGTAGGCGAGAAAGCGCATCGTTGGCAGGCGGCAGGCGTGTCAGCCGCCGCGCTTCGGCAGTCGTTGTTGAGGAGTGGTAGGCCTTATGTCGGCGCGCTACTAACGATTTCCTGGATGAACCAAGCTCAACGACGATTGGGCGGAAAACGAATAGGTTGGACTTGGTCGGGTAATAGGCGCATGACATGGCGCTCCCCGTCGCCGAACCAATGAGATCGTCGCAGCGTGAATACGCGCAGCGCAGGGCGGACGGAATTTCACGTGCCGAAAACAGCAGACGAGGCGGACCCGCCCAGGGTCTCCGCCCACGTACTGTCGGACATTGCCGACGCCATCTAGTGACGAGTCAACCGCATCTCAGGGTGCAAAGGAGTTCTCATGGCCAAGAGCCAAAAGCACGGCAACAAAGAAGCCAAGAAGCCGAAGGCGGTCAAGATTGCGGCCCCAGCGGCCAGCGTCAGTATTCTTAGCAAGGGCAATATCAGCGCCCCCGCCAAGAAGCGGGGCTGAGGCAACGACCTGCTTACTTCATCTCGGCGTTCTACCAGTCACGGGAGGAGGCGCTCGTGAGCATTGAACGCGCCTCCATCAAAGCCGTGCCAAAGCCTTGGGGGAGCACAGATCTACGCCCCTGGAGCAACCTCGCGCAAAACCGTTCACCGATCGGTGAACTCTGGTTCGAACGAGCCGCCGCTTCCGCATCGGAGCCGGCGCTGCTGCTGAAACTGCTGTTCACCACGCAGCCATTGTCGATCCAGGTGCATCCCGATGACGAGTACGCTCGCTCGGTGGGCCTTCCTCACGGGAAGACAGAGGCGTGGTACATTGTTGCAGCGGCCCCCGACGCTCGAATTGCCCTTGGCCTCGAGCATATCGTACCAGTATCGAAACTGCGCGCAGCGATCGAAGACGGCTCGATTGCCGAGCTGGTCCACTGGCAGCACGTCCAGCGCGACGAGGCCGTTCTTGTACCTGCCGGCACCATTCATGCGATCGGGGCAGGGCTGGTGATCGCCGAAATCCAGCAGCGCAGTGACGCCACCTTCCGGCTTTTCGACTATGGGAGTCACCGCGAGCTGCATGTCGAGGATGCCGCACGTGCAGCCTTCACCGGTCCCGCGCTGCCGCAGATCGCGCCGACACAATTGTCGATGGCACGACGCCTACTCGCCGTCAGCCCCTATTTCGTTTTCGAACGAGTCGATCTGCCGGCCAGTTCCAGTTGGGAATTCGACTTAGAGGGTGAAGGCTGGGTGCTTGCTCTCAGCGGGGAGGCGACATTCGCCTCGAGCCCGCTATCTGCGGGTGAAGCCATCTTTGTCGACTCGCAATCGGTCAGCGTTCACGCCGGCGATCGCGGGCTCAACGGTCTTATCGCCTATGTAGGCACCAGACCTTCGGCCACCTTGTTGCGTTGTGTCGACAGCGCGGCCGACCATGCCGTGGACGATCATCCCCCGGAAACTCAGGAGGCGCTCCAATGACGACCCTGCGCAGCATCGCCTTCATCGGCAATTCGTTGCCGCGCCGTTGCGGCATCGCGACCTTCACCACCGACCTGCAACTAGCGGTGGCGGACCTCCCCGAAGCAGTCAAGACCTCGATCGTTGCCATGAACGACGGCGGCAGAACTTATTCGTATCCCGGTTCGGTCGGCTTTACCGTCGATGACCACAACGTCGAAGACTATGAGCGTGCCGCCGACTTTCTCAACGACGGCGGTTTCGACATTGTCTCGCTACAGCACGAGTTCGGCATTTTCGGCGGCGAGGCCGGCGGCCATATTATGGCGCTCCTCGATCGCCTGAGGATGCCGATCGTGACGACCCTGCATACCGTGCTGGCGGAGCCGACCGCTGACCAACGACGAGTCCTCGGCGAAGTCATGGCGGTGTCCTCGCGCATCGTCGTGATGGCCGAGAAAGGCCGCCAGCTATTGATCTCGACCTACGGAGTCCGGCGCGCCAAGATCGAGGTCATTCCACACGGCATTCCGGACTTCGATTTCATCGAACCCGATGCGGCAAAAATGAAACTGGGCTTTGCCGGCAGGACTGTTGTTCTGACCTTTGGGCTGCTGTCGCCCAACAAGGGCATCGAGGTGATGATCGACGCGATGCCGGCCATCCTCGAAAGCCGCCCGAGCGCCGTCTACGTCGTGCTCGGCGCAACCCATCCGAATTTGGTGCGCAGTGAAGGCGAAGCCTATCGCGATCGGCTGGTTGCGCGGGCCAGCGCTCTGGGCGTCGACGGGCATGTGGTTTTTCTCGATCAGTTCGTCGACCGCCCGACGCTGCTGGACTATATCGCCATGAGCGACGTTTACGTGACGCCCTATCTAAACCAGGCGCAGATGACTTCGGGAACGCTCGCCTACAGTTTCGGTCTTGGCAAAGCAGTGGTCTCGACGCCCTATTGGCACGCAACGGAATTGCTCGCCGATGGACGTGGCATACTGGTGCCGTTCGGTGATGCTCGCACTCTGGGCGCGGAGATTGCCGCGCTCCTCATCGACGAGCCGCGGCGACAGGCGATGCGCCGGCGCGCTTACCGGGATAGCCGTTCGATGACTTGGGAACGCACGGCGCAGCGCTACCTCGCCGCGTTTCAGACGGCGCTTGCCAATGGTCCGTCACGGCCGCTGGCGCAAATCCTCCGCATCGCTCCGTCGCGCGACGACGGCGGATTGCCCGATCTGCGCTTCGAACATCTGCGCGCCATGACTGACGATACCGGCCTTTTCCAGCACGCCATCCATTCTGTTCCCGACCGGCTGCACGGCTACTGCGTTGACGACAACGCGCGGGCCCTACTGCTGGCGGCGATGCTCAATCGAGCGGGCGAACCCCACCTTCCGGACAGCATGACCAGCTCCTACGCGGCCTTTGTCCAGCACGCCTGGAATCCTGACATCCAGCGTTTTCGCAATTTCATGAGCTTCGACCGGCGCTGGCTTGAGGCCCAAGGATCAGAAGACAGTCACGGCAGGACGCTCTGGGCACTTGGGGTCGCAGCACGCAACGATATCAGTGCACCCCGCCGACAATGGGCGGGCGACCTTTTCGCGCAGGCGCTGCCGGTAGTCGAGAGGTTCGCCTCGCCGCGTGCCTGGGCTTTCACGCTGCTCGGCCTTGATGCCTATTGCGCTGCCCGTCCCGGCGACACCGTTGCCGACACCATACGAGAACGGCTCGCCTCATGCCTGATGAGGCTCTTCGAAGCTGTCGCAACAAGTGACTGGATATGGTTCGAAGAGGGTTTAACCTACGACAATGCCAGGCTATCCCAGGCAATGCTCGTCACCGGGCTAGCGACCGGCATGCCGAGCTATGTAGATATCGGGCTGCGCAGCCTCGACTGGCTGATGGCTCAGCAGACAAGCACTTCCGGGTTGTTCCGCCCTATCGGAACCGATGGCTTCCACGACGTGCGGATGGCGCCCAAGGCCTTCGATCAGCAGCCGCTAGAAGCCACTGCGACAATATCGGCCTGTCTCGCTGCCTATGGTGCCAGCGGCAACCTCAAATGGAAGCGCGACGCTGCGCGCGCCTTTGCCTGGTTCCTCGGCGAAAACGACCTCGCCCTGCCGCTCGTCGATGTCGAATCCGGAAGCTGCCGGGACGGACTTCACCCCGATCGCCGAAACGAGAACCGTGGCGGGGAGTCCGTGATTTCATATCTTCTCGCGCTGACTCAGCTGCGACAGCTGGAGCACGCGACCTTCGCGCGTTCCGCTTCGCGCCCGCTGCCGAATGCCATGCGCTCGCTGTCCATCCTGCCCGCCCACCCCCTCAGAGGTCGCCTTGTCGCCAGTCACGTTCCTAAATCGGCAGGCACTTTACCTGCGACCTGATCCAGCGCGGGTTATCGTACGGCCGTTCAAGCCGGCGACAGAGCCGCGGGATTTCAAGCCAACCGACAAGACCCGCGCCAACCACATCGTCGATCGCGTTCTCGCGCTCGATGACACGATGGCGGCGGCGCAGCTTGCCGACGTACTGGAGAATTTTGAAGGTCGCCATCGCAATCTGCTTGCCACGTTCGAGGCACGTGCCGACGAAATGGAAGAGGCGCTTGTGGCGCATCCGCCGTTCGGCCGCGTGCAACGGCAGCTCATCGGCGCCTACTTTCTGCACGAATATTCCTTCGAGGCCTCGGCTCTGTTCAACCCGAGCATCGTCGCGCACCCCGATCAGTCTCTCGCTCCTGCCGGAGGCGTCCGCTTCATCCTGAGCTTGCGGGCAGTTGGCGAGGGACACGTATCCTCGCTGACCTTCCGTACCGGCTCGGTTTTGGCTGACGGCAGCGTCATCGTCGATCCGACCGCAAGGCTTGCTTCCACGCCACGCATGAAAAGTGGCACGTTCTGGTCGGGCGATAATCCCGTCGAAGTCGAGTTCAAGGCTGACGAAGACATCAGCGAGCGCGTGCTGTTCCCGGTCACAGCGGCGCAGGCGAACGGAATCGAAGATGCGCGGTTCGTGGCCTTTGAGGGCACATCGCCGCAGATCTATTACGCCACATACACTGCCTATGATGGACGGAACATTCGCTCTGAGCTGATCGAGACGACCGACTTCATTTCATTTCGTATGACCCCGCTCAAAGGCGATGCCGCTCGAAATAAGGGCATGGCGCTGTTTCCCCGGAAGATCGGCGGACAATACGCCATGATCGGTCGGCAGGACAACGAGAACCTCTACCTGATCTATTCGGATGATCTGTACACCTGGAACGGAGGTGTCCCGATCCTCAAGCCCGAGTTCCCGTGGGAGTTCGTGCAGATCGGCAATTGCGGCTCGCCGATCGAGCTCGACGAGGGTTGGCTGCTGTTGACCCATGGGGTCGGTCCGGTGCGGAAGTATACGATCGGCGCCGCGCTACTCGAGATGGACGACCCTTCGAAGGTTCTGGCGCGAGCCCACGAACCGCTCGTGCGCCCCGAGCCCTCGGAGCGAGAGGGCTACGTGCCGAATGTTGTCTACACGTGTGGCGCCATCCGCCATGGCGAGCGGATTATCCTGCCCTATGCCGTGTCGGATTCGTTTTCGAATTTTGCGACGATAAAGATCGCGGCGTTGCTAAGGACAATGCAAAATTCCGACGCAGGCGGGCAGCCTGCAGCCGCACATGGAACAAGCTAAGCAGCCGCATCCCGACGGCGGTATCTGGCGCCGGCACGCCACGGCCCGCGCGTCAGAACTTCCGCCACCGGCCTCCCCGACAGGTAACGGCAGAGGGGCCGCTCTTCGGTGGAGGGGCCCCTCTGTTAGTGTCGGCTCAGCTCATATGAGGACGGCGGCTAAGCCTTGCGAATGTCGCTTACCGCGACTTTCCCGGTCCGCCGATCGTCTGCGGTGTCGAATTCGACCTTGTCGCCTTCGTTCAATCCATTAAGACCTGCACGCTCCAGCGCAGTTGCGTGGACGAATACGTCGGCGCCGCCCCCGTCGGGAGCGATAAAGCCGAAGCCCTTTTGCGAATTGTAGAATTTTACAGTACCGCTTGTCATATAAGTCTCCAAAGTAAGACGAGGACGGTACCACACCCGGTTGGATTTGCAGACTCGCCTATTCGGCCGCTTTTTTTGGCGTCAAGCGGCTCGAGGGAGGGGTAGTCTGGTCCCAAGCGGACCTTCTCTAACACGCCAAACCTCTCGGCCCCATGGTCGTGCAACGGCGGTCCCTTCGATGGTTGCGCAACGCTGCCGTGGAACAAGACTGCGACCAGTCGCCAGGCCGACGTCCGCTTCTGGCGCAAAGGGGTCGCGGATACATCATTGGCCTTGGACTGCTAAGACAACGCTTTGCTCGCTCCACCGCATCGAAATTTCCTCGTCTCGAACGAGCTGCGCGGCCGAGAGGGACTTCGGCTGAGTGCCTTGAACAATCCGCTCTACTAGGTCGGGTGATAGAAAAGCCAGTTGCAGCAGGTCTGCGACTTTAGACCCCGTTATTCCCTCGGCTGACGATATCTCCGCAATAGACCGGCACTTGCCTGAGGTTAGTTCCTCGAACCAATAGCGCGCCCGTGCAACGGCTTTCCGCAACGATCGATCGACATGGCGATCCGGTGCAATGCCGCCGACCACGAGCTTGGCCTGCACGCCACGCCGCCGATAGATCAATGGTGCCGTGACGATGAAACCCTCGTTCGCGTCGCCTGAATTACGCGACCACGATGGTTCATCTTGTCCCACGCCAACAGCATCGCGAAATTCCTGTGCCGAGACCTTGAGCGCAAGGACATCGCGGCGGTAGGTGACCCTGGTGACGAGTGACCGAAGCACCTGCACTGCGCCATTGCCGGAGCCACCGGCCACACGACCGCGCAGCTGCTGCAGCCGCTTCAGGACCGTCGCCTTTTGACTCGGCGCTAGGCCGTCAAGATGATGCAGCACCTGCCCCTCGTCACTGAGTAGCATCCGCATTGCCGATA
>Ga0105239_10000388_pt1 | contig 64440 bp, 66 predicted proteins | sample KBSC44metaG_FD_92761 | JGI IMG/M metagenome (GOLD analysis project Ga0105239, IMG submission 92761) | Corn rhizosphere microbial communities from Kellogg Biological Station, Michigan, USA - KBS C4-4 metaG | ecosystem: Host-associated > Plants > Roots > Rhizosphere > Soil | place: Michigan, USA...
GTTTGTCGCCGCTGGCTCAGCAACCGGTTCTGGCTGCGGGATGGGTGCGCCGTTTGCTTCCACGGCGGCTTTTGGCTCTGGTTCTTCAGCCTTGGGCGCCTCGGTCTTCAGTGCCTCGATATCGGGTTCCGTGGTGTTGGGTTCCGGGATCTTGGCTTCCTCAACTTTAGGCTCCGCGGTCTCAGACTCCACAATCTTGACTTCCTCAATCTTCGGCGCCTCGACCTTGGTTTCCGTGGTCTTGGACTCTTCAGTTTGGGGTGCTTCCGCTTTCGCTTCTTCATCCTTCGGCTCATCAGCCTTAGTTTCTCCCTCAGGAGTATCGTCAAGCTTTGGTTCTGCAGGTTTCGCATCCTCAACCTTGGCCTCACCACCAGCATCCGCCTTCTCCTCCCGCACAATCCCAGCAACCAAATCGTTCCACTCGCCGAGATCTCTTTCCCACGCATTCAAGAGCAACATCATCTGCAGATCCTGGGTGCGCATCATGCGCTCAATCGCAGTCGGCAAGACACCCACAGGAGGCGAGACCTGGTCCATGATCACGATACGGCTGTCGGGGCTCATGGCGGGCACGATCTGCCGCAGGATCTTCCAGCAGTAGTCGTCTGAGTAGTCGTGCATGATCATGCGTAGAAAGTAGACGGCGGCACCCTTGATGGGCTGTGGCGTGTAGAAGTCGTGTTCCATGAACGTGAATCGGTCGCGGAGGTCGGCAGGAACCACGCTCGTGGCTGGATCCTTGGCACGCGCGACGATCTGCGGCAGGTCCTGCACGACGAGCTTTACGCTCGGGTCCGTCGCGCGTGCGATAGCAATGCTGCAGTGCCCCACATTGCCGGCGATGTCGACCACAGTGCTTCCAGGGGGGAGTGTGGCCCAGGGGAATCCGGCCGTGACGTGCGCGTTCGACAGAGCCGGGAAGGACGACGCGTATGTCATGAGCTGGGAGAAGCGCTCGCGCACGCCCTTCTGCTCAGGTTGCTCGTAGAACGCGAACATGGGCAAGTCCGTGCCGCACGCAAAATTCAGCCCGGCCTTGTGCGGGTGCGGATTGCCGTGTCCGAAGTGCTCCAACGCCTCGAATTGCTTCGCCGCCATCGGGAACACGTCCCGTGCGATGTACCCGTTGAATGCCGCCACGCCCGGGTGAGTGATCAGGAGCTTCGATGAGGCAGTGTGTGAGACCTGGTTGAGGCTCGGTTCGCTGAACACGTGGCTCTGGATTAGTTGGCGTAGCATTTGGCGGAGTTGCTTGCGGTCTAGGGAGAGTTTGGCAGCGAGCTCGCTGTAGCTGATTGTTGAGTTCAGTGGCACGGCCGCTGCGATTGAGTATTCGGCTACGTAGCGGAAGGCGTTCATGTCGTGTGTCTGCGATGATGGGGTCGGTTAGTCGCTTCGTTCACTCATCCATCCATCAATCTATCCAGGAGAGCCCGTTGAGGAGGTTCACAAGTTGGAGTGGCCATCCTTGCTACTCGCGTCGTTGTTTGGGCCCTAATGATACCGGAGAATGAAGCGATGAGAGCCACCATCAATGCCGATCCACCCTCGTGTGACAGACCAAGAAAAGGAACAGAGGAGGAGAGGAGAAGGCTCACGATATCATAAGTGTTCCAAACGATAACCTCATCAGGTCCGGAGACAAGATCGTACAGTCTCTTGGACGCAGCACGGAGGTTCAATCTCGCCAGCTGGATTTCCATGGGACTGCTGTCTTGTGGGAAGAACTGAGGCCCATTCTGATCAAATGTCATCTGTGGATGCCCGGTCGATGCCAGGTGCTCCTTGATCTGCTTCGCCGTCGAGAGGCATAGCTCTGCCAGTCGCTCGAGGTCTTCTTCTTTGTTGTCTAGCATCATACTTGCGGCTGGTTGTGCCGTAGCAGCTTCGTTGATTTACTGGTTAATGCTGCTTCTTCTTGGGACTACTGCCCGGTATCAAGTCTGTTCAAATGGACTACTGGAGCGGTGAATCCCATTGACATGAGGTGGAAGTAGCACAGCGTGATAAACCCCTCGAACCACCCCACCATATTCGCTGCAGGCAGTGCGTGGCAAGAACAGATAGAGTTTCTTCACTAGCGGTTTAGAACAAAATGACAGCTCAGCAAACTGCAAACTAGTCGTCATCCCTCGTATGACGACCCACGGGGCGAGCGGACCCTGCGATAAACGAAGGCACAAAGAGGGAGGTGACTGGAGCCAGTAGCAGTTTGTGGGAAGAAAAGGCTAACACTCACCCGTGACTGGGATCAGGAAAGAATGGACCGTTGAAGCAAAAAATGGACCCTACCTGTGGTGTTTTAGTTGCATATGGGAACGTCCCTCCCGGAAATGGAATGAAAACATCCGTCACGCCGGTTCCTGCAGACATTCCATCTAAGCTGGATAATGCATTGATGAGTGGTTTGGGCGTGCTAGGATTGAGCAGTGGATGAATGTGGATGGCAGAATTCGATTTGTCTTTGGGCTCCAGTTTCGTGGGTTGGAACCTCGGCAAATGGAATCCCTGTGAGTTGCTGGCTTCCAAGAACCATTTAGCCAGTTGCTCGTAAGCCCCCCCCCCAGGACCAAGTCTCCCGTTAATCTGTAATGCCGCGTTGTGCTTCCTCTTCTACATATGTTTTGCGATGTTTGTCATTGCACAGAAACAAATGTTGGCACAGAAAGTTTTCGGTTCGTGTCTTCCCCCAGTGTTCTGGAAGATGCTGCAATCAATGGGCCGAGACCTTTCCGATTAGTGAAGCCGAATGGGTTTCAACGCATTCGACTTTGTTTGTCATAGCAATTCTGTTCCGCGAAATCTCCAATGGTCTCCGTTCAAGTGGCTGTTGTTATCACCACTCGAGTTCTTCGTCGAGTGCTATGATTCCATTCCCTATGCGATCTCCGTTCTGAGCTTTTCAGCCTCCCAATTGCTGGATTAAAGCCATATAACTCGACCTTACGGAACTGGAGACTCCTCTGAACGTGCCAGAGGAAGCTTTTGGTTGACTATAGATAGTACTGCTCGGTGGATCTTTCAGTAGAAAAGCACTAGGAGTTGAACCTGTAGTCGATTCAGCTTTCGTTGACAGAGTATTGACGGGAAAAGCTCGCGCGACCCCCCGTCGTCGAGCAGGTCCGGAAGTTGTAAGAGCGTATATAGAGGGCCTGCTGTCAACCGCGCAAGGTAGCTGAGTGTTTTCCGGAGTGGTCGATTCAATCTTCGTTGGAAGAGTATTGGCAGTTGAAGTTTGTCCAACTCCTCGTCGTCGAGCAGGTCCGGGAGTTGCGAGGGCGTGAACAGAAGGGCTGTTGTCAAGTGCGCAAGGGAGCTCGGTATTGACTGGGGCAATGGCCATCTCAGTCAATGTAACGACCTTAGGCGTTGCTGCAACCCTTTGCACATTTGTACCGGCAACTGTAATGTCTCTTTGCTTGTAGTGAATGCTCAGGGGAATTTGTGGGAAACTTGGGCCGGGATCATCGTCAACGTGCAAGAGTCCGCGAATCAAGTTGATGTCACTGTATCGTAGGCGTAGCTCCCCCCATCTGCCCCTGTCATAGGTTTCAAAGCACTCTTCTTCGACATAGAAGAACTTCTTTACATTGATCCAACTAGGGCGGGGAGTAGTATTTCTGTCCACCAGAGATACCACAGAAGGATAAGCGCAGGAGCTCTTGCCATTCGGCCAGATTGGAATTAAATCCCAATTTCTGTCTGCAATTCCTCGTGCGGTCCCAGGTGACAGTTCAGAGAAAGCTCTGATCTATTCTTCGTTAGCTTTCAACTATTTTGCCGGAAATGTTCACTCACCATACAAACCCCAAGTAAGTTTTTGCGAGTTTGACAGTCAACCACCACAAAAGGATGGCTGCATGCTTCAGCATCGAGACCATCAGGATACTTCTTCATGTCCTTCTTAAAGAAACGAAAGCGACCGCCAACTTCGCGGAATTTGAGTAGGAACCGCAAGGTCAGATTGTTCCCCTGCCTCAAATGTTCTACAGGCTCTCCAACTTCCAGGACACTCTTGGAAGCCATCGTGCTAGAAGACTTAGCAGTACCGTCGACTGGGAGAACAAGGCTAGATTCAATATCACTCAGGCTAGGAAACTGGCTTGTATCCCAGTCCTTTGGAGTACAAGCGCAGCCATTGTTGCCCGAGCCTCCAGATGTGGTTAATAGGAGACTCGGAGTCACCTTCAAAGGCTGCATGATCAAGAAAAAAGGTTGAACGAGATGGTTGTGGAGTTTGATAGCAAAGATTGAATAAGACCAGGTGTTGTTGTCTGCTCAGTTATCGTTCCAGATCCATAAACAGCTGGAGTGCTTATCAAGGCGGAGGAATCCATTTCAGTCACTGTCAAGTATTCAATACGATAACTCAGTTCTACCTCCGTTTGCCTGGTTCAATTTGGGGGCAGCATTCACGCTGTTCGGCCATATCTCATTTTCTCACCAAAGTAATTGCTCTGCCTCCATTTTCATTTTTCAAAGAGTGAGCAATTCTGGCGAGCTTATCATAAGGGCAAAGCTTCATCGCCTTCTAAGTTTGACATCGATTCCACCAACCTTAATCATACTGTCTCTCCTTTGATGTGGTTACGTCCACTGCAGCGCCAGAGAGTAGACAGCTGAATAGAGGTTGCATTTGATTGTGGGCAGCGTCTTATCCGTCAAGCCCTCCCAATGAAGTGCTGAATCAGTAATGGGCTGTGAATTGTAGACTGGGCCAATGATGACGCGTGGATGTGACGGCACTCGGAATGCTTGCCGACTTGGTGAAGAGACTGGAGACATGCAGAAGGAAGAAATAAAGAAAGAAATGTTGGGAAGGATGAACTCTAGGATATTGGGTCTTGGGAAGAGGTAAGGGTCAAGACGGATTCACGCCTTCAAGCCCTCTTTCCACACACCGACAATGCCTTCTCCTTCCCAAAGACCCTGCAACTTCTCGGTCACATTTCCTTTGACAAGCACAAGATCTGCCCTCTTACCCTCAGCAACCACCCCGCGATCGTGAAAGCCGAAGCGGCGCGCCGGAGTGGAAGTAGCAGACTTCAATGCATCAATAGCACTGAAGTCGCACCGCTTGACATACCATTCAAGCTCCTGCCAGAGACTTGGTCCAATGGCTGTTCCTTTGAGACCGGCAACAGCATCCGTCCCTGCAACGACATCGATACCTTCTTTCTTTAGTTTTGTGATTGTTTCGAAGGCGTACTCCATCTTAGCCTCGGGGCTCTTCAGTCCGATGAATTCAAGCATATTGGCTTTGGCGGCTTGGTCGATTGCACCACGCTTGGATGCAATCTCGGCAAATCGTTCTCTTTCCTCTTGGAACTCCCCAGTCAAGCTGCTCAAGACCACTAGGGTCGGGATAACGAATGCGTTTGTCTTCTTGTAAAGATCGATGATACTCTGTGGTGGTGCTTGATCAATGAATGTATGTGTGAGGCCGTCAGCTCCCGCATTGAGGACGATCTCAGTTGATTCCAAGCTAGTTGCATGTCCGACGACTGGTAAACCTTCTGCATGAGCTGCCTTTACCACAGCCGTTTGCAATTCGACCGTGGCGGAGGGAATTGAGTTTGTTGGTAGGGCCAAGGAGCAGCAATTCTCTTGCATAAGTTTTATGTAGTTTGCCCCGTTCGCTTTGTGTTCTTTGACGAATTCTGCGGCGTTTTCTTCGGTCACGGCGGGCCAGGTGCTCACAAATGCTTTCAACTAGAGCCAGTCAGAGCAGAACGACGCTGGAAAATGGGGACCATAGAAATACCTCCTCCGTTGGGTTGGGGCCCAATACGATGGGAATTGGCCACCCGCCTTGGATTGTTGCTCCAAGAAGGGCAGTTCGCAGATCCGATAGGGACACAGAACCAGATCCAGCCTGAGCCTGCTTCAGATCATCCGCAATCAAGTTCCGCCATCTGGTAACGGCAGCGAGGTCTGAGTGCATATCACAGACTGTGGTCACGCCGCTTCTCAGGGGACTTCGGAGTATCTCGCTGTCATCCGCACCCTTCTCCAGATGCAGACTATGGACATGCATGTGTGATTCGATTAGCCCCGGCAGAAGAGTATGACCCGAGCCATCGATGACAGCAGCACCTTGTGGGAAGGACGATTTCTCTTTGGAAATGGAGGTGATCAACCCAGTTGAGGAGTCAAAGGAAACAGTAGCATCTTGATGAACGGAATTGCCGTCGAAGAGAAGCACTGAATGAATAATGGTTGTGGGCGCCATCGCAGTAGACTAGTTGGGGCAGTGGTGGTATATTTGTATGCTCAGTGATGTATTCTGGTAAGATGATTGTGCTTTTGCTATTTGCGAAATTGACAGCGCTCAGAGAACAGATGGGACATGCAATAGAAGCTAGCAGAGGATCTGCACAGAGGTCAAGATTCAGCTGTTTTCTGACCTTGGATGTTGGATATTTATAGTGGTAGGACATATTTGGTCCCACTTCAAGGAGGGGACCGAGGGGTAAGTACGAATGTGTCGTGTCTGGGGTTTCTCGCTTACCACTGGTGGAAAGTCCGCTGCAGGCGATCAGGGGCCGGGGCCATCTTGTCCGCTTAGGTCAACCGTCGAACAAATGCGCTGTACTACGAGTATTCGGGCAGCGTGCGCTCCGGAAACATCTTGAACTATGGTATATCAATGATTGTAAGAAGATCTGGAGATTGGTGTTCTGGCTTTGGCTACATATTCACTCGATATCAATGGGTCCTGGGCACGAACATAGCAATACCAAAGTTGCATCGTGACATCGCCTGAAGTGCAGATTCCAAAGTTGCCTTATTCTCCCCGTACAGTATTGGGTACATAGGTAGAATGGGCTTCAACTAATAATGCTGCGTGGATCTTGCACTAACATGCCTGGTCCTCTTGTGTCTCCTAGGAGTACGTACAACCTTTGTTGGTCGGCAACTTTCAGGCGAACGACTCGGAGCCGCCTTGACCGATTGAGATGAAGGTTGAGATAACAGACTTCTTAGATCTCTTTCGCATGTGCAGATCTATCATGAGAAGTAACTTGCGGGAGAGGCCTTGGAAGCTGAACTGGGGTCAAGGTGGGAGTGGTAAGAGAGAGATGGCTGAGAGGGTGGTGAGGTGAGAGACGAGGCTCCTGATTAAGTAATATTCTCTTATTGAGTGCGCGGACAATATTGAGGGATATAATTGTGCGCTAGTGACTCTTAGTGCGAGATAGTGCAGTGTTATCTCGGTTAAGTTGCAGTTTGAAGCGAACAATATTAAGAGTTGTAGGTTGTGCGCTAGTGACCGCTAGTGCGGGATAGTGCAGTGTTTTCTCGGTTAAGTTGCAGTTTGAAGCGGAAGTGCTCGATTTGGAGAAGCAACCGATGTCATTCGACCCTGCCAGCATCTTTCAGAGCCTCCCTCTCTCTGCTACTATACTCAAAACCCTCCAGCGCACGCATTTCTTTCAGAGCCTCATTCGTCTTTGTGCTTTTCCCTGTCACGCTGTGCCTCGAGACAAGATTAATTGCGCAAGGCTGCTTCCATTTCTTGTCTCTGCCCACCATGGCATACTCACCCTCTCCTACCTCACCCATCCTGAACGCGAATCCTGACAACTCCTTGTACCCTCCCCATCGTTCACCCACTCCTCCTACACAGCCTTTGTCCAAACGAGATAAACGTCGAAATCAACATGTCGCTCATCAGCAAGACCTCTACCATGAATTGTCTTCCAACCGAGAGCAGCATTACCGCGAACAGCTCATTGCTCTCCAGACCGACATGAGCCTGATTTCGCAGGCTGACCCATATGACCCCGAGCCTCTTGAGGATGCCCCAGAAGAGGTCGCTCGAATTGCTGAACTAGCAGCATCCGGCACCCCATACCAATCGCAAATGTCTTCTCTCGCCGGCAAATGGTATGCTGAATTTGTTCATGAAGTCAACGACGCCAAAGAAGCCAAAGAACTGGCCCTTATCCAGCTAATGGTATGTTATCTCTCATCCTATCCGATGTATTCCTTTGCTGATGTTTGACGCTAGAACAATCACAAGGCTCGTCTAGAGCGTCTCGAGTATGAATGCGACTACAGACTCCATTTGGCTGCCGAAGAATGTGAACACATGACTACAACCCTACGAGAGCGACTCTTCCAAGCCCTGTCGAACAAGAGGCAAAGACTTATGAAGGAGAAGGAGCAGCTTGATATTGCAGATACCAACGCTCTCCTTCTACATCCCAGTCAATTCAGTATCACGAATCCTGCAAGCCCGGGAAGCCAACCAACAAGTCGAAAGACAAGATTCACCCGACATCGAGAGCAAGAGGATCTCAACGGGGTCGGCGATTCCAGCAAACGCAAGCGAAAATTTGTCGAGGAAGACGTAGGATCGCCTTCACGAAATGGTGTCTCAACGCCCGCAGAACGCAATCGTGCAGCCCTAGCCCACCAAACCGCACCCGTCTACTCTGTCCACACCCTTTTCACCGACAAAGAACTTAATTTTCAATCACACCAAGCCCAGATCGCAGCCCGGCATTTCTTTACCACATCGCGCAAGGAGGGTGAAACAAATCATACTCGTCGGCGCGGACGAGACGATACAGACAAGCATGAAGGCTCAGATGACGAGTCGGGCTCGGAGGAAGATGATGAACTGGAAGCGCCTGAGATGGATCGTTCAGCAAGCCATAATGTACATGTCACGAGATCTACAAGGACCACTGGTGGTCTAGGTGGCCTCAACTCGCTTGGTGACCTAGCAGACAAGACAGCTACACGCCCTGCACTGCCATATGCGACCCTGCATACACACCAAGGTCGAGCTGGGACCTTCCTCCCTCAACCGAGTCGACTCATGGAGCAGGAAATAGATGAAGATTGGCTGAAGATCCAACAGGGTGAGTCACAAGCACCTGGCCAAATTGACAGGAAGGTTATCGAAGAAGCGCTCAAACCGCTGTCGGAATCCCGAAGCAATCTTGCACCGGACTGGCCTGTGTATCTGGATATCCACCTGGTAGATGTCGACGCACGTGCGGCGCCAGAGGCTTGAAGAAGGCTGGGAGGAGACCCCGGGCAAATGGTGTAGCCGAAGGCGGAGGAACCGGCCATGAGTCCAGACAAGCGATCTGGTGGTCACTCCGAAGGGCCGCGATTACATGGGGAAAGTCTGGGGTGGCTTACAAAAGCGCAAAACGGCATCAGAAGGAGTTTTTCCTAGAGCAGTGGCCCAACACCGGCGCCGACTGGATGTACTTTACGATGTCACGATGATTGGCTGCAAAAGGAGATGACAGGCACCCAACAGGTGATCTGGGGGTACCTCGTACAATACGCATGCATTCTAGAAGAAATGAGGAGTTTAACCGTAGTCCGTCATAGCCGAAGCTGGCAATAAGCCGGTGGGAAATGATTGGAGCTTGGAGTGGAGGAATACGAGTCCAGGAGCAGCAGGTGTGTAACTCCGGACCTTGTACATCATCGAGCATGGATGTATCGAGAACGGCGGTCATGAACCTCAAATGGACGAATACAGACATCAGATTCTGCTCCTCCACATCCTCCACAGTCACATCGTGCCATTCATGCTGTTGATATTCCCCAGATCGACAGGGCATTTCCTACATCGAGATGCCTGCCCACCGACTCCCCGCACGCCAGCGAGCGGCCAAAGAGCTTTTTTCCATGTTCCCTTGCCGGCTTCCTAGAGCTTTGCCAGAGCTTGCTCACTCCCTCGCTCTCGCTTCAATTCCTTGTGGGCTCCGAACATCCACCACAACACTACAGCAGATGACCACATGTCGCAACATGAGGTGACAGAATTCCCCAAAGCACAGCAAGGTCCGCACCACACCGCACCCCGTTGGGATGTCGTGGGAGAAATCTTTATAATCTCGCAACCCGGAGCTCACTTTTTTCTCTGTCGCAAACACACTGCCCTTCTAGAGGCTCAAAATTAAATCCAATAGTTCAAAATGAGGTCTCAACTTGTCCGAGTCGTCGTCGCTTGCGCCGCCGTTGCGCCGGTCTATGCACAACCGCCGATGACTAGTGATGATCCTCTTGCGATTTACACCATCGCGGCGGAGAATATTACGGCCAAGTTCATTCCATATGGCGCTCGTCTCATCTCTCTCCTCGTGCCTGATCGGGACGGAGTTGAACAGGACGTTGCGCCAGGATATGACACTGGCGCAGAGTACGTTACCGACTCGGAACACAACCACACCTTCTTCGGTGCTATTGTTGGTCGCTATGCCAATCGCATCAAGAATGGCACCTTTACCATTGACGGAAATACCTACCACATCCCACAAAACGAAAATAACGGTTCCGACACCCTCCATGGAGGTCTCGTGGGATATGACCAAAGGAACTGGACCGTCGTGTCAGCCTCAAGCTCGAGCATCTCATTTAGTCTGCTTGACACTGGATTTGAAGGCTTTCCTGGAACAGTTCTTACAGTTGCTACCTATACAGTGGGGGCTTATCCAAGTGGCCCTCAAGGCGAAATCCGTCCCCGCCTGACCACCTCCCTCGTATCGCATGCTCTTGACAAGCCAACACCTATCATGCTAGCAACGCATTTCTACTGGAATTTGAATGCGTTCAAGGAAGAGACGATGTTGAACGATACTAAACTGTGGATGCCCTATGCAGACCGATACATCGAAGTCGATCCTATTCTTATCCCTACAGGTGCCATTGGCACTGTCGATACCGTGCCTGCGTTAGACTTTACTTCTCCAAAGCTAATCGGGGACGCCATCAAAGGTGCTCAAGGCCTTTGTGGAAACAATTGCACAGGAGTCGACAATGCCTTCATCAATGATAGACCAGTGGGTGCAGGCGACACATCGACAGGCTACCCAGTCTTGTCCATTTGGTCAGACAGCACGGGCATTCAGATGGACATCTCAACCAACCAGATCGGCATGCAGATCTACACCTGCAATGGGCAGAAAGGCAACATCGCCGTCAAGCAGAGCCAACAAGATAGGAATAACGGAAGCGCAAATGCTGCTCAATACGTCAACAAGTATGGATGCATTGCCATTGAACCTCAAGTTTGGATTGATGGAATCAACAACCCAGAGTGGGGAGTTACCGATCTTGAGATCTTCTCACCCGAGACTGGACCGGCAGTGAACTATGGAACCTATGACTTCTCCACCTTTTAGAAGATGGGATGGTAAACGAAATGATCAAGATGATACTTATGATGAATTATAATGAATGGGCCACTTGAAGTTAGCTCGAGGGAGATTGTCTATAATGGTGAGGGAAATGTTGGGATCGCAGGAGCAAGAGTCCAGATTGAGAATCCAGAATCCACCCAAAGTCGCGTGTTTAATACAGCCAATCACAAGCTCCTAAAACGACGTCATTGTAAACAAACATTGAAATCGACCAGAAAATAAGGGCTATCTGGCAGGGCTCAGGCTGTTTCGTTTCAGCATGTGCATCAATCCCAGCATTGAGTTTATGCATTAGAGATTTAGATGCATAAGTACATAGAGAAGAGAAGAGCTCGACTATTCCGTTGATGCCAGCAAACAATATTTATCCTCTATCCAGCCATGTGCCGCTAAGCGCAGACATTCCAACTACAACCAATTTCCACACACAGACACACGGTTCGATCCGCCACAATGCGACCGACTCCCACGAGCGCCGCCTTCCGGGACGACGAGCTCAGTTCTCCTGATCCTCTTGCGTCCTCATTTAACGACGACAATCACAAAAGCAACCTCCCTTATGGAAGCCTACGCTCGCCCTCAAGAAAACAACCCGCGACCGTGACCCGATACCAGGAGAGGAATTCAAGAGCACCATCGCTTGAACACGTCCCGATTCCATCATCCCCTTTTCGAACGGTATCCGAACAAAATCTCAGTCCCTGGAAAATCAGAGTGACGGTCGAGGCCGAGCCTGAAAGCATGGATTCCGATGGGCGAATGACGAGAACCATGACGCGAACCATGAAGGTGCCACTGCGACAAGACTCGTCACCTTTAGGTGCAGCTTCGGCTTCAAGAGCGAGAAAGTCGCAATCATCACCTACCAAGGGCAAAAGAAGTTCCACGCCTGTTCGCCGACAGAGGGGGAATAGTAGAACTAGGAGAGCAAGTGTGACAGATCTCGATGCAAGACCTTTGGGCGATGACGGCGAGAGCGACGATTGGACAAAGCAGAAGAAGAAACCGTCGCCGCGCAAGAGACGAAACAGTCGCGCCACAAAGCCAACCGCTACGGCGGGTACGGATGCTGATCATGGCACAGATTCATCCCCTGCGAAAGGATCTAGAACCAGACCTTCGAATGCGCAGTTCGAAGTTAGGCAGGATTCTGATGCTGCATTGGGTAATCAAGACGATGAGCTAGAGCAATCATTGTCTGATAGAGGATCTCCAGAGCTACGCCATATCGACCTCAACAGAGTCTCACTGCGGCAGCGTGCCATGTCAATAAAATCCACGACGGACGAACATCAAGATATGAACGACTCTGTTTCACAGGGAAACTCATATAGAAGCTCAAGAGACCAGCACATCGATGTCCGCAAAGTATCAGTTAATAGCGCGATCAGTTACCCGACTCCGTCGCCTACATCATCTTACCATGGTGGTTCTGACGATATTGGAGTCGTTGACAACGGCGAAGGCATCCCCGAAGCTGCACATGTAGGCTTTGACACAGTATTAGAGAGCGAAGGTTTCACCATGATCGACCTAGACACTCTTCCCTCAGCAAGACAATATCTCAGTCCCATTGAAGATACACCGGAGCCCGTGGATCGACCCGCAGAGCCGACCATGCTGAGTCCTCAACCGTCATCGAGTGCAGGCGAGACCAGAGCTGGTGGTGTTGCCAACGCAGAGCGAGTGTCTAAAGCTCCCCCAACTATCGCTTATCCTGTCTTGAACGTCGACGAGACCGAACTCTCTAGCACTGTACCATCATCACCGCCGGTTTCCGAGAAAGACAAAAGCTTGCTTCGACTCCCAACATCGAATCTTCGAAAAGTTACTCCTATGACATCATCCTCTCCCAAGCTACCGTCACCACCGAAACAAGCTGTTAGGAGAACTCCACAACATCAACATCGTGGATCTGCTGGGGCTGTGTTTGCTGGTATAGCATTGCAAGATGTTGTATCTCCCGATCATGCCAGCGAACAGAGTTCAGCGAGAGGGAAGGCAGCCATGTCACGAAGCTTTGAGGATGACCAGATATTTGGAGGTTTTGATGCTGGGACGAAACGAGAACTTCGTGCAGGACTTCGATTCGGTGAGGAGCTTGCCAAAAGACAGTCTTCAAGCCCACTCGAAGAGAGTGCGGATAAGAACACTGTCCAGCAACTTTCTACCAAGGTTGAGGTACCTGTGTTCGACGAGCAATCTAGTTGTGCCGCTGTGAGGCGTCAACCACAAACACAAATCTGGCGTGGTGAGACAATAGTCCAACGGACACCAATTCAGATGTCAAATCCAACAATCCAGAAGAACACAGCTTCTGATCCCTCGTTCGTCAAAACGCCCGAGAATCGAGGTTCACAAAAGCGCGAAGAATCCTTACTGGACACTCAAGCTCGCCGTGAGCGCGAGTGGCAGCTAGAGAGGGAAGCCATCTCGCGAGAAATCGAGAATGCTAGCGCCAGCCAAGTTATTGTCATTGACAGTGATAGTGATAGTGATGATGACGAGATTCAGCCAACGATGGAAGAACCTGCTGACATTGAAATGGCCGATGGCATCGCTCAACCCTTTGAAGCTGAACTCAACTCTTCAACATCGGATTACGACGACAATGACGAAACAGATATTTGGTTAGCGGAAGCGAGGGACTCTTCCAGCCCAAACACTCATAAATGGAGATTTGGCCGACACACCAAGGTTGAATCAATGCCCGAGTCAAAGCAAGAGAGGAAGCCTGAGATATCTCGTGAAGCCGTAAGTCGACCACGAAGAAGTTTGATTCCAAGCCCTTGGAAAAGAGGAGACGATGTACCTCCTCGAGACGAACCGTCAGTCCTCAATTCCACAAACTTGAGCGATAACACTGGTATATCGTTCTGGGACCATCAACAAGCTGGATTGGGGCAGGTTGGGGCTAGAGATGCACAACGAAATCACTTGCGACCTAGGAGAGGAAGTGGCAGATTTGATATCGATCTAATGCTAGGCACTCCTGGGAAACAACGTGATCAAAACTCCAGGATTGATTTGACGGGGACCAGGTTTGCTAAGACCATTGAAGATGAGAAAACGTCTGCGGAAATAGAAGAACGCGCAACAGTCGACCACAGCATGACATCCAGCACCCGGGAGGCAGAACAAGTCCAGGATAACAATAACAATACAACTTTTGGTGAGCCCGATGCCATCTCCTCACCACAACCAGCCCTGAGGATCCCAGTCAATTTCAATGATTCATCCATTGCATCGCCGACCTCTCCACAGATGCAGGATGGCCACAGAAATGGATCAGCACGTCTACAATCACCATTTAACGATACCAACACCAGATCTGAATCCTCGCCTCCCCGACCACCAACACCGCGTTCGGCCATGAAAGGCTCTCGCCAGAATTTTACTCAAGACCCGCGTTTCGCGAGAGCAGAGACACCAACACTGGCTCGAAAAGTGATTTTCAGCGAGCGGTCGAGAGGCGTCGATATCCACGGATTGGAGAGCAGCTTCAGCATGAAATCTGGAAGTGATGATTCCGTAGCGGAACAGTTGAGAGAGGAGTTGGGTCGAGGCTTACTAGGACATGAGGATGAGAGCGTGGTTGAGAGTGAGCAGGATGAGTCAAGTGAGCTTGAGTCAGATCAGCAGCAGGAGCCCGGAGCCCCGGTAGTGGAACCTCACCCAGTTGAAGAAAATCCAGATTCGAAATCCGGCTGGCGTAGTTGGGTCTGGGGCAAGAATAAGTCAACCGAAGAGTCGGAACCCGTTCAGCAGTCTGATACAGCCAGCTTGCCAACTCGAACGAAATCAAGCAAACCACAGCCCGTCATCGCGAGAGAAGATCCGGCCACCCACCCGGCCTGGACACAGACAACATCTTCAATCCCGTCAAGCACCCTTCACAGCTCTAAGCCGACCAAATCAACAACACCCTCGCCACCTCCTCCGGACGCCATCAAACCCACCCACAAACTCCCATCTTACCTCCTCGCACCATCCTATCCCTCGGACCCAACTCGCTCACCCAACAGCACCCTCAGCACAACTGGCACCTTCACAAACACACACTTCCGCACGCTACACATCATCTACCGCAAATCGCTGCGCCCGAAGTTCCACGCTCCGCGACACATTCGCCCGTCCGTGCGCCGCCTTCTCGGTACGCAGATGGAGATCGACGAGTCCGACCAAGGTGTCGACCGCGGAGTCATGACGTGGACGCTGGGTGAGGGCGAGTGTGAGGTCATTGAACGCTTCATGCAGGAGGTTGAGCTAGGGTATGGTGTTGTTCCGGCGGATGGCCAGGGAGGTGTGGCGGTGGACAGTAATGGGGAGCGGAAAGAAGTGCTTTGGGGCTGGAGTGTGGAGGAGCTTACAAACTGGCTTTGCCGGATTGTCGTCGGTGAGGTTGTTAGGGAGGAGGAGGCCAAGGCTAAATCTAAGGCGAGGGCGAAGAAGGCCAGAGGAGCATGACACCTCACTCTGGCAGACACCACTTCTGGATTTCATTTGGAATTATTCCTGGAATCAGTTGGACCACCTTCGAGCTTATCGTCCCTTCCTGCGCAACCAAGCACCTATGTACCTGTGTGTCGATTGATATATTTCATTTTTTTGGACAGACAGAGCGCGGTGTTCCATGGATGATACCGGGGGGCCAGGTGTTGGATTACTACATCTCCCCTTGTTGCTCTCTTTTTCTAGCAGGAAAATTACACGTGCTGTACATATACCGGTCCTGAGATCAATGATTGATTGTGTTGAGACTTACCACTTTACTTTACCCGGCTTGCTTTGCTTGTCTCTGCCTATGATCTCTATCTACCTACCTTGGCGCGCATTTTGCGAGACATTTGTAATCCCCGGTATATACTCCGTACGAGTGCTCCCTAAGGCTACAACTAATTCTACTTGGCAAAAAATATACTAGCAGACGGTATGAAATGGTCATTGCTCTCTCGGCGCTTGTTGGGGGGGAGGGATACGGAGTAGTTAATTAATGCACATTGAATGGTTCTGTCGGTCTGTCGGTGTCGCTGTGGGCTTTTCCGCCCCGCCCCATCCCCTCTAACTTTGGTATGTATGTACATGTGCCCGCAACTACATACTTATTAGTCCCTCGGTGAGTCGCTTGCCCAAGCCCGGTCCCAGGGCTCCCAGCCGCCTCCTCCTCCCGATAACAGGGGATTCCGTAAGTAATTACGAGACGGGGAAAGCGAATTGACGTTTAGCACCTCCCTAAAACAGTACATTCAGGGCCAAAATACTACTAGGATACTTGTAGAGAGAGCTGCTGCGGCAGCTGCTAAAATTCCTTCAACGATCCTTCGTGTCTGGGGGCGGCTTTCTTACTCAAACGCTTCGAAGTAGTTGCCTGCCTTACTTACCCCTTGTCGTTCTAGGGGGGTTATTAGTAGCTAATACTATGTATGTAGTACGAAGTTACTGTGCTAGTTGTTAGTACTTAGGGGTGGAACTGACGTGCTGCGGGCGCGTCATGCATAATACAACCCAAAATAATAATGATAATCACCTCTAAAACATGTGCAAAACTTGTGACGGTTGACCTGGCACTGGCAGGTACATGGTATGGCATGCATCGCGTCGGGGGATTTGCATGTGTGAGGGAAAGGATGTAGGCTGCAGGCAGGGTGCAAGGGCAATGGGAAATGGGGAAATGGACGCTCATGTTATTTATCGGGATGGGGATGATGGCTGGCGGCCCTGTACATACCGAGTACTCCGTACCTCGGCAGTGAACATGGCAAAGATGCAGGGGAGCCAGTTGCAAAGCTACCTGGTAAATATACGAGGCGGTCCGTGTGAGTAGTCGGTACCTTGCCTAACAACAAAAGTTGAAAGTTAAGTTTCGCGGGTTTTTGACAGCCTCCCCTCGTGATCGTGATCGTAAACGCAGTACCCTAGTAATTAGAACAAATCTCTCCTAATGGTCCGTGTCGAATTCGTCGCGTATTCGTATTCTCGACCATCGACATGCTCGGAATGCTATAGGACTACAAGATTCTGTGTGTACGAGGTAAGAAGTTGACAAGAAGGTCAGAAGAAATACGGGAAGATCGGTGCGACAGGCAGGGAAGAGCGCTTCGCTAATGATGAAAGGAGCCGCCAGGGTGTTGAAACTGGTGCTGGTTTGATGGATTCATGGGCAGGTTCACGGCAACATAAAAAAGGTACGAGGGAGAAAAGAGGATCGAATTTGAAAGGGAGAGGCATAGACGTAGCAGTCGCAAGAACATTTTCATTCTCGGGGGGTATCATATAAGGGCTATATAGCTTGGTTTCAATTTGTGGACTTCCAAGATGAGTGGGTGACGCTTTTTGATAAATCAATTGCTGGGTTTGCCATGTGTCCCTTCAGCCACAGGATCTGCGAGATTTGTGGGCTGCATGATAAAAAGGAACTGGGGCGCCGATCTGATCATCTCCTAACTATGTACCTGGTGCGGTACTCCGTAGCAGTAGCGAGTAATAGATCAGCGGATGCCAGAACAAATGATGATAGGTGCCAAGGATCTGGTACTCGAACTTTTCGCGAAGTCGAATACCTCCAATCATGTCGAACGTGGCGAAACGATTTTGTGGCTCGTCAAAACTTGGGACGGGGCACGTATTCCCGCTCCTCGTCACACACGTTGCAGATGTGGGCGTAAAAGGCTTGCTGTTTTAAGATGGTCTGATGTGAGAAGCGTTTGTAATTGTCCAATTTGATGGCAGGTTGCTGGAAAGTCGAGGACAGCATCGTAGGATGAAGCTGCTGAATTGAAATGAGAACGAAGAAACAGAATTGGAAAGCAAAATCCAAATTCATATCTTCGCTTGCTGGAAGGAGGAGTCTATTCATAACATGTCACATTCGTGTTGATTCGCACCGTATCGCATCGTTCAATAGGAAATATGAAAGACAGGGCTCAGGATTGGAGATTGCCACATTTTCCGCGAATGATGGTTTGAGGAGGTCCGACGGTGTAGTATCCTTCTCCGGCATTACCTTGAATTGTTCCAGCCCAGCCGGCATTACCGACGAAGGAACAAGGTCCATTTCCAGCAACAACGCCAATATTGTCGATGGTGATATCATTGCAGTCGCCGATGGCATAGGCTGGGAGACCCAGACACTGGATGTTTTCGAAATCATACCATGTACCGTCCACTGGTACCCAGAGGCCATAGCTCTGAGATCCCCCGACCATGACGACATTAGTAGGCCAGTCGGATGCAAAGGCAGCGTTGGAAACCGGGGATCGAGGTTTGAGATAATTGGGGTTGAGAGATTTGCGAACAACTGGAGTAGCTGAGGAGAGTCCGAGCATACAGAGCACAAATAGTGCTAGTGTGATGAGGTCGTACATTTTGAGAGATTTTGGTTCAAGTTGGCTGGGGGTTCTGAAGATCGATGGTTGGTTGAGGAGAGAAGTCTGGATGCTTTTCGCTTGCGCCTTTTATATATACAAAGTTGGCCACCTGGGGTCACTGCCTCGAAAACCCCTCGATTCCGTCACCAACGCTGTGAAAGAAGATTGCCCACCCCAGTCGCCGGTGAAGCAAGTGAAATTCGTGTGTGCGATGAAATTATGTGCAGTTGAGAGGTGAATAACTGTTACAAGAAGGGTCCCTGGCGTGAACTGTTACTTCTCGTGTGACATACCAGGAACTCCTGCTGGCATTTGGTGATTTTTGAAAGAGTGTAAACGAAGGGTGAGATGAGCCGGATTGTGAAGGCAACCGATTGAAATCTCAACGGGTTTCGGAATGACTCGTGCTGTTCCGAGTCCGGCGCAAAACTTGGGATAACGAGTGTGAGCTGGAGAGCCAAAAAAAATAGGGACTTGGGGTGAAAGCTAAGTGAAGTTTGGTGACGGGTCGAGCAGATATTAAGAATTGGTCTAGAGAAGGGAGGCGGCGAGCGGAAGCTAATGAACGTCAAGCAGAATCTAGGAAAAGAATGGTGGAGGCTGTCGGTGGGCGCTTGTTCTCAAGAAGTGCTTTAAGCGGACAGTCTAAAAGAAAAGGTGAACCAGCTGCTTGGCCCGAAGAGGTCGAGTTTGAAGCTACCACGGGCTTTGGTATATAAGTGTGCTCAAAGGGGCGCTGGTCGTTGGTTAGAAGAATAGATATGTGGCTTCAGATTTCCGCTTGATGGCGGTCACTTAGGCCACGAAGAAGGATAGATAAGCCAGTCGAAATTGGAGGTGGCACAGGCCGAAGGGAGACATGAAGCCACAATGTGAAATATCAAAGTTGACTGTTGAGCTTGAGGTCGACCATGATCCTGAGCTTGGATGGAGGTGGACATGTCGCCATGACCCATGACAGGTGCCTCCATGGGCAGCGCTTGAAGCTGGTTGATGGTCGAAAAAAGACGAAAGGGGTGGGCCTTGCTGGCCTCGACGATCCAGTGATGGAGGGTGGGTGACGCAGGCGGATGCAACCGATTTGCATTCGAAGTGGGCGTATCCCTGTTTAGCGGTGCAGCAGTGCTGGGATGGGCGCCCAGATCCCCCTGTCAGGTGAACCCGAGGGGCCCCTCGGGCCACTGATGCAAATGGTCCAGAACGTGGCGTTGTTGTGGATCTATTTCCAATCGGGCAAGGAGCCACCAAAACCGGTTCGCACTGAGAGGGAGGCCTGCAGGGACAGACAGCCTCCACGATCTTGATGCCTTTTGATTTGGTGGCTGAATTTGGGCCTCGGCGAATGATCTCTTGGAGTATGCAATGTTCTTTCATTTGAACTTTTTGGAAACTGGAAAGGTCTCAAGAACAGTCCGAGGAGACGAAAATGTTTGGTCACCATGTAGATGTACTCAGGAGAGGAGAGTCCAGCCGAACATGCCATTCGGGGGGTATGCTGCATCGCCCAGGGACTGGGGCCAAGCTTGTCTCATTCATGTACGTACCTGCTTGGTGCCTGTGCCCCATCCAGGTTCAACTTGAGGGAGCCCGGAACGCTTGAGGTCTGCGTCGTTCTCTGCGTTCCATCTGCCGACCAGGCTCAATTTTCAAAGACCCTGGCCAGATATCATGTAAAACTTCCAATATAATTTTGCCTGAATCCCGACATAGTGGGATCTTCATTGAATAGGCGCAGCTGTTTCGTTATCGATAATTGCCCTCGTATCGGGGAACTCTATCGATATTGAATGGAGGGAGGGTGGGATGGGATGCTCGGGACCTCCATTTTCCGTACTCCGTACCGTGCACCCAAGTGCTGGGCCTTGGATTTCACGTGATCAAGTATCTAAGCCTTGGCATCTTGGCGAGTTTCGTTCCGACTTGGATTCGAAGGCTGCTACCCACTCAACACCTAGCCGTTTGCACGCGGCAGGTGTCCTTTGGAATACTGTACGGAGTAGGTACGCGCTGGAACAGCTTCAGTTATGAGTGTCGTCGACATGATCGCATGTATCGCAAAACGAAGTCAGCCTCCAGTGGGCATGGCTGATCCTGCCCTGCGCGCTCATGCGCTTTTGTTTTCTATGCACAACGACCACCATGATAAAGCTTGGGGAAGTTTATCTCTGGAAGAACTTCATGCTTTCATCAGAGTCCCATGGTCTGAATCGGGAGGCCATCTCGAGCAGGGAGGAGGCTTGTATCTGAGCCCCTAGTTAGAAAGGGTATGCTGCAGAGAACATTGTTGTGAAGCTGGTATCGCCTTAAGGGCGAGACGCCGCAATTGCGGGCTGCAATCAAGACGGATCGGAAAATCCTTGAAGCGTAATGTTTTGCTAAACACAGCACAGTCCTCCATGAGGAAGCCACATCGCCTATTCCAACTCCACGAAAGCCAGTCAAGCACAAAAGGCAGTGGAGGCCGCTTCCTACAGCGAGGCTACAGTTAAAGCCACGTCCGCAAACAACTACTTACATGGAGTGAATTCGGGAATGCATATCGCCCCTGTACTCTACTCGTACACCATGTCCGTGCAAGTATCTAGCATCAACAGGTGTAACGACTCGGCCTGCGATTACTAAAATCCTATGGCCACAGGCACTAGCTGGTGAGACTCCCAGACAATCTACCCCCAAGAAAATAGCCTAATATGGTGGCGGAGCATATTGTGCTGAATAACGACGAGGCTGGAGGCGGACTCACTACAGAGCACTACTCGTCCAAGTCGATGTACGCCCATGCATCTACGGTTACTCCGCAGACCTCTTTGAGCAGAAATAATGATATCAAGTTAGTAATCAACAGCATAGTGAGTATATGTAGATATGTCCCTGTAATGTGATTAGTGCGTTCCATAATATGATGCGGCTCGAGGTGAGCGAGCATTAAATATCATCTATCATTTTCAGTCCCAGTATCTTGGTGGGCCCCGAGAGCACGTGCACGATCGATTTATCAGTAACTTCCGTGGCGGTAGCTACTAGTGGTTACTGGTACTCGCAGATAATGAGTAATGACAGGCAGGTCTCAAATATTCGTCGCATACCCGCACCATCGGAGACTCGGTCAATGCCTACGAGCAAGTAGCTTTGCCAACCACGGCACAAGTTACGAGGTGCCTCCTTCTGCTAGTTCTTGCAGGTGGGTTAGTGATGCAAGGTCCAGTTCAAGTCGAAATGCATTGCAGAATATTGCTGACTAGTTTCACATTATGAGCCGCCTGGCCCGTGCTAGCTAGCTAGCATACAAGCTATTTGGTATGCCGGTGCATTGACCCCCAGCCAAATAAAACAAGGGCCACACCAACTTTTTCATTTTCTTTCTAAAAGAATCACGATGTCGCACCCCTGCACTCTGAGTGGTCAACTGCCTGTTTCGTCACTTGTGACCCTCTAATTAGCTAGCTGATTCTTCTGGCAGCTGGTTCCATATTCGGGTTCAAGTTTGCACTAATAGCAGCATATTCTCCTTGGAACTTGTCATTGCCGGGCACTGCACCAGCCACCTCTCCAGACAAATCAACCAAATAAATAAGGTACATATGTATCCTCATGAGAGCACGTGGACCTCGTAGAACATGTTGTGGCGGGTGCACCACATCAACATGCTGCAAGATGGGATCCAGGGACGAGATGTCACTGTTCCTGAATTGGTTGACGCTGAGCCATCCGAAGTGTAGGGCATGGTCTTGAAAGGTGGGATTTCCATATATCTTTCCATTCGGTTGCGAGTGTGGTGTGACTCGGGGTGAGAGTCTCGGTATTGTCGAGAATGGGGAGGGATCTGCCAGATGTTGTTACTAGATTGGGTGATGAAGTGACGGCTGGACATGGCTTGGTATGTAGAGTATGGTATGTCTTCTTGCATGGCCTCATCACGCATCACGGTGCACTCTCCTTCCTCCTCCTCTTCCTCAAGTGGTGGAGTCTTGATGGCGAAGGGATCTCCATTGCCCACGATTGCCTGAACATTCCATTGTTCTTGCTCGACTTGATTGTTAGATCGAACGGCAGACGGGTTTTGGAGGACTCTGGCTGTAACTTCAACAATGTGCGATACGTCACATTTAGGAAGGGAGAGCTTAGGCTCGTCAGCACACTCGAGAAATGATCGAAGCTGGAGGTTCATCAAGTGACGGCCAGGGTTGACGAAGCTTCGAGGCAAGTGTGCCGGGTTGCTCTCAGCGACAGGGCAACAAAACAGTTTTGGGCGGCAGGTAAGAGGAGGGTCAGGGAAGAGAAGATGGTTGTTGGCCTTGCGAAAGTTGTTCTGATCTTCCCGGCCAGCCTGAGCCCTGTCGTTGGTGGTGGTGGCGGTGGGCATCATCTTTGAGCCTGGGAGGGTTAGGTTGGGGAGAACGTCAAAGTGACGTGAGAGTGGGAAGGAAAGCCGAATTTGACGCGAGGCGAAGGAGTTCACCACTGGTAAGGCAGTGGGGATATATATGTGTGCAATCGTTGCATCTGAATCGGCTTCTTTGTCTGGATATGAGGTGTTAGACAGCAGCCCACTGGTAAGCATGGGGAGGCGAGAGACTTACGGGACTGAAAGAAAATCAGGTCAAGACTTGGCTCAGGTAGGGGTCAGCCAGGCCAGAAACATTGTTGGAGGCTGATTGTTGATGCGATGCGGAGTGGAAGGAACCAAAGAAAGACTGATTTGCTCCTGCCGCTTTACAAGGCCAAGATCCAGAGCCCCTTTGCACGTGAATTGTCAGTGGTGAAGTGTGAGGGAGTGACTGTCAGCGCGTGAGTTCAGCCTCGCCGCGCTGGAATGCCCTTCTGGTCGGGAAAGCACGTGGTACATGTCTCATCTCAAAGCTCCAAGGCTGATGCCATCCCAGGCTGTCCATGTACACACACCACTTGATTTGCAAAATCCTTTGTCGTCTGGAACCTGAGACCAGTACTCCCGTCATCCCGATCATTCTCTGGACTAATTCTGCACCACCTGGATATTGTTCTTTTTCTACAAACGAGTTAGACCGGTCATAGATATGGCGCCGAGTCTGGAGACAATCCTCACCTTCCACTTATTCATCTCGTCTTCCTTGCCCTTGTATTGTTTCAGCAACTCCTCGAGTACCTGTTTCAAGCCATCCGAGTTGGTCTTCAGAGCGGGCAAGACATCCTTCACCGTCCTCTCAACCAGAACCCCATTGATCAGACGAAAACATTTCCGATCTTCTGGGAGTGGTTGTAGTGTCTCGGTGACAAGTCTAATAACTCATCAGCATGTCTTCCAATCATGGCCATTGTCCCTTACTTGTGCTCTTCGATCTCTTGTTCAATATCCCCCACCTTCTGCGCCAACGACTGGAGTGTGGTCTTAAAATTCGTGTATTGTGTTTGGAGTTCTAGTCTGATCAGCGAGGGTGCTCAAAATTAATTCCCGTGAATAGGTACCTTGCTGCTTGCGAAGGGCTGTGTCCTGTCCTGATGCCATTTTGTCAAGACCTGTCAGTGTGTTGATAATGATGAAGTCCAAGTGGTGGGATGCAATAATGCGGAGTTTCTCCAGTTGATCACGCTCTCCGCGTAAACTTCGGTCAAACTATTTCTTCCACCAATTCCCCCATCCCGCCTCCAAGTGTAGGCGACCGCCTCGCATTTATCTAGTATTACAACAATTGCTTTCGACGTTGGCTTCCTCCCAATGTCCAATACATAGATACCTATCTCGCCCCCTGAGATCTAGGTGAGACTCCGAAATGGATCGCGTCCACAGTCCCAAGCGGCGCAGGCTCGAGGGCAGCTTCCGTCACTCTGATCATGCAGACTCCGCTGAAGACCTCGGTCCCTCTCTCAAAGTACAGCACCCCTCGAAGCCTCGCTTTCCCAAGTCTTCAGAGAGAAGTCGTAATCGTGACTCGGCGGCCTCACGGCCCCACCAACAGGAGTTCGATGGACCCGAACCGTTCTACAATAAGGAAGAGACGAACGCACTGGACCGCGACTGGTATGCAGGGGATGAGTTTGGCCATACTTTTGGAGACGATAGCCACAACCCTTTTGGAGGCGCGGAGCTTGCTTATATCGATCAGCAGCGAGAAAAGATCCTAGCCGACAAGAAGTTGGGCAAACGCATGACTGCTAAAGCAGCACAGAAACAGAAAGAGGTCGATGCATGGGAAGCGAATCGCATGCTCACTTCTGGTGTTGCTCAAAGGAGAGACCAGGCTAATGATTTCGATGATGACGACGCCGTGCGAGTCCACCTTCTGGTACACGACCTCAAACCTCCATTCCTAGACGGGAAGACTATTTTTACCAAACAATTGGACCCCGTCCCTGCAGTTCGCGACTCCCAGAGCGATATGGCCGTCTTTAGTCGCAAAGGTAGCAAGGTACTTCGTGAGAAAAGGCAGCAAAAAGAGAGGCAAAAGCAGGCCCAGGAAGCCACCAATGCCGCTGGCACAACGCTCGGGAATATTATGGGAGTCAAAGATGATGAAGGGGATAGCGCCGCAGCTGTTCCTGACGAGCAGAGTGGGAAAAGCAAGTTTGCGACACATCTCAAGAAAAATGCTGGCACTTCAGCATTCAGCAAGAGCAAGACATTGAAAGAACAAAGAGAGTATCTCCCGGCCTTTGCAGTCAGAGAGGAGCTCATGCGAGTCATTCGAGACAACCAAGTCATCATAGTCGTGGGTCAGACAGGTTCTGGAAAGACTACCCAGCTCACCCAGTTTCTATACGAAGAAGGATATGCCCAGCGTGGATTGATTGGCTGCACACAGCCTCGCAGAGTCGCCGCCATGAGTGTGGCCAAGCGTGTCAGCGAGGAAATGGATGTTGAACTGGGTGGACTTGTTGGTTATGCTATCCGATTTGAAGATTGCACAAGTGACGAGACAGCCATCAAATGTGAGTGAGCTTTTGAGTTTGCCCTTGCCTTCTATGCCCGTTCTAACATTTGCCTAGATATGACCGATGGTGTCCTGCTTAGAGAATCCTTGACCCAACGAGACTTGGATAGATACTCTTGTATCATAATGGATGAAGCCCACGAACGCGCCCTGAATACTGACGTCCTGATGGGTCTAATCAAAAAAGTCATTGCTCGTCGCAGAGATCTCAAGTTGATCGTCACTTCAGCCACCATGAATTCGGATCGCTTTTCTCGCTTTTACGGAGGGGCTCCAGAATTCATTATCCCAGGTCGTACATTCCCTGTTGACATTCAGTATTCTCGTTCTCCGTGTGAGGACTATGTCGATAGCGCTGTGAAACAGGTCCTGGCCATACATGTGTCGCAAGGTGCGGGAGATATTCTTGTTTTCATGACCGGCCAAGAGGATATCGAGGTAACCTGTGAACTGATCGAAGAACGGCTCCGGCTTCTGGTTAATCCCCCCAAACTCCTCGTCCTTCCCATCTATTCTCAGATGCCTGCAGATCTTCAAGCTAAGATCTTCGATCCTGCGCCTCCAGGCGTCCGTAAAGTCATTGTCGCTACCAATATTGCTGAAACCTCCTTGACAGTTGATGGAATCATGTACGTGGTTGATGCTGGCTTTTCAAAGTTGAAAGTTTACAACCCTCGAATGGGTATGGACACCTTACAAATCACTCCAATCTCGCAGGCAAATGCTTCGCAAAGGGCTGGTCGAGCTGGCCGCACTGGACCTGGTAAGGCCTTTCACCTTTACACGGAGCAGGCCTTCAAAAATGAATTCTACATTCAAACAATACCAGAAATACAACGGACTAACCTGGCCAACACTGTACTGCTCCTCAAGTCTTTAGGGGTCAAAAATTTACTGGATTTCGACTTCATGGATCCTCCTCCCCAAGACACAATCACAACATCCCTGTTTGATCTCTGGGCACTTGGTGCACTTGACCATGTGGGAGACTTGACGACAATCGGCCTCACAATGACCTCCTTTCCAATGGACCCATCCCTGGCAAAAATGCTTATCACTTCATCGACGGAGTACGAATGTAGTGAAGAAATGCTGACAATTGTCAGCATGCTATCTGTCCCATCCGTCTTCTACCGACCAAAAGAAAGGCAAGAGGAGTCTGATGCAGCGAGGGAAAAGTTCTTTGTTCACGAATCAGACCATTTGACCTTACTACATGTCTACAGTCAGTGGAAGGTCAATGGCTACAGTGATGCATGGTGTATTCGACATTTTCTTCATCCTAAAGCCCTTCGCCGGGCAAAAGAAATTAGGGAACAGCTCCATGACATTATGGGACAACAAAAGCTGCCACTTGTCTCTTGCGGTACAGACTGGGATATTATTCGGAAGTGCATTTGCTCGGGATATTATCACCAAGCCGCTCGGCGCAGAGGTGTTGGGGAATACATCAACCTGCGTAGCAGTGTCACTGTCCAGCTTCATCCAACCTCTGCGCTGTATGGCCTTGGCGATCCACCCGATTATGTTGTATACCATGAACTTATTCTGACAAGTAAGGAATACATGAGCTGTGTGACAGCTGTCGACCCCCATTGGCTGGCCGATCTGGGTGGTGTCTTTTACAGTTTGAAATCCAAGGAGTACAGCAGCAAAGACAAACGAATCATTGAGAGTGAATTTAATCGAAAAATGGAAATTGAGAAACAGATGGCAGAAGATCGTGCTAAGGATGAGAGACGGCGGAGAGAAGAGGAAGAGAAGGAAAAGCTTTTAGCAGGAAGGCCTAAGAGTAGTGGAGTGGTAATCAAGAAGAGTGGAAGTAACGGGGTGGTGAAAAAGCCAGTGATCCCAAGGCGAAGGATGGGATTCTAGAATATCCTCCTTCAAGCTCTAGACTTTCGACATGGGGGATCCGTGAATATGCGAAACTACCTACCTACATAGGTAGGTAAGAAGAAGGCTGAGGAGAAAGTTTACCACACAATTTTAACTACCGTAAGTGTTTATTAGCGGTGACAAGGATGCCAAGTCTCCCGCTATGTGCAAAAGTTGCATTATTTTGATGTACCAGCAATGTCCATCTCGATTTCCGTAATGCGAACGCCATATTGTGGGCGCCATAGCTGCCTCCAATCAGTGGCAACATGGCATCCATTTGCCTGCCTGCGGATGTGGCGCCATTTCAATGATGTCAATGCAAGGCTGAGAAGGTTAGCGTGCATATGCAAGGCTGCTATTAGCGTGCCAAGGGTTCATCCCTTTTCTGATCGAACTACCAAGTTCTCACGTCTTTGCTTTTCTGGTTCCAGGATTGTCCTCCGACTGTAATAAATCTCCACGTCCATCCTGTTTGGCGATAGCATATATCACCAGTATCCGTCGCTAGCAAAATATGCCATCTATTGTCTCGTCCAGATTGAAGAAGACAAGAGTGGTCGAACGAGCGTCGCCTCCAAGACCGGTCAAATCTCAAGCAGAAATCGATACTGCCAGCCACTGGGCCCAGCAATAATGGTAATGTAATATCGAATCCATCAACAATATTGGAAGATCTGCCGCGATTAGCCGCCTGGGAAAGCCATTGTGTGAAGTGTAAGAGGCTGGATACTGAATCAACATTCTGTTAGGTGTGGTGTAGAAGGTAGGTTAAGGATGTCACCTCATTCACATCAAAACTATGAACTCGCGCCTCACGAAATTGCGCTCCCACCTATAGAACTTCTCTACTCCTTGTCACATCCTTTCCCTGCTTCCAAACAACCACTAACTCAAGATGTCACCAGGCAACAAACAACAGTCCTCCTTTGAGGAGACTGCCTCTTCCCGACAAGGTGAGTGTTCTCAAGTCCCTATCAATTGTATAGATCAACCTCGTTGCCGTTGATGGAGTATCAAAGCATCCCTGTCTGGTGTCGATCTTCAAATTTCACAAACAATGAACGTGAGATCGACTAACTCTATATATAGGATCTCCAGTTGGAAGCAACAAAGCGACTGATCAACCAGCGTCTCATCGCTCTGATCCCCATACACCAGCACCACCATTTGAAACTCAGAGCTCAGCACCAAGTCCACTCGTTGCTCGAGCAAGACCGCGCCTTAGCTCCTCACCATTCTGGGCAGGATCAATCACACGGCTTGGACCACGGGAGTCTCCTTCATCCCACACAGGAAGTACTGTTCGATCTCTCACATACCGTTTCCAATCATCTTCCCCTGACACAGAAGCCTCACCGCCGACTGTTGAGAGTTCTGCTTCGGTTTTTTCTCCTCGGCACGCTGGAAGCGGTAGTCACATTTCACCATTGTCACTAGAGCGCTCTTCACCAGTAACGAGTCCGTCGCCATCACCTGTTCCACCTGGAAGTACAGGCGCTCTAACCTGCCCACCACGCACGTCTTCGCCCATATCACTTCCACCAAGTCAGACCGAGGAAAGTCCGACGTCTCCTGTTTCCGAGGCTCCCAGGCGATGGGTACGAGCAGATAATTGGTGGCAGAAGAACAGATTCCAAGTACTCAAAGAGAGTGCTCCACGAATTCCTGATCGGTCACCTCTTCGACTCCTCCGCCGAACAAGAAACACTCCGATCTCCAAGGCTCCCATTCACTCTCCGAAACTTCCACAAACTCTCGAATCTTAGGAAGAACGGGCTCTTTGGGAAGAACTATCACCACCCCCGCTTTGTATCCGCAAGAAGAGAGCACCTACTTCAACTAGCAAAGAAGATAATAGCCCTCAACCAAGTTCTCCTCTTGAGAATTCTCCACGTGAAGGAAAGCCACCACACACTGAGCCAGATTATTCTCGGCTTCTTGGTGATCCAGACGAAGTTGGTGTCGAGGTTATCGCACATCGCAAAGATACCCTCAAGATTCTCGAATCTCCATCTGAATCAAAAGACCCAGTTGAAGTCGAGGCTGCATTCAATAGATTCAAGCGGCGACGGGCTGGTTACAACTTCGAAATGGACGGCTTGCATCCAGATTCCGCTGCAGCGATGACTGCTCATCGCCGTGAAGCTGTCAGATTGGCACAGGACCAGCAACGTGCTGTGGTTGAAAAGTGCACAAGATCCAAACAACCCGAGCCTGACTATGCATTTGATGAATTGATTGGCAAAGGCAGCTTTGGGCGAGTGTACAAAGGGTGAGTCTTTGGTGTTTTGATTGTCTGTGGCGACTGTCGACCCTCTTGCTGACTTCACTTATAGTCGTCAAGTCTCTTCCAACAAGGTAGTTGCCATCAAGGTGCTTGACATTGACGATGCAGATTTCCACGCCTATGGGGACCAGAAAGATGAACAAATCCGTGACTTCAATCGTGAAATCAGGATCCTGAGACAAGCTCAAGACAGCGGCGCTGAGAATCTCAACCCTATGATTGAAGCGATGGCCGTCCACAGTCAGCTATGGTTGATTTGTGAACATTGTCCGGGTGGCAGTGTCAAAACATTGGTAAGTTTAACTACCTATAAAAAGGTCAGGTGTGAAGGATGAATAGATCTTTGATCAAGCGGATCTAAGATCTTCCGATCCGAGAAGGCTCGCCCCCTTATCATTTCACGTGATATTCACCTGGACAATCACCCTTCTTTCAAAGTGTCCAGCTGATTTCCTTCTCTGCAGATGCGGGCTACCAATGATCGTCTCTCTGAGAAGTACATTGTTGTTGTCGCCAGAGAATTAGCAAAGGCTTTGAAAGGCTTGCATGAAGCCGGAATCATGCATAGAGATGTTAAAGGTATGTTTTCCCTTGTGCCATTGTTTGCATTTTCTCTACAGCAGATTCTTCGGCTTACCTCTTTGTTGCAGCTGCCAATGTCCTCATTCACCAAGAAGGTCGGCTTCAGCTGTGCGATTTCGGTGTGGCCACTGTACTTGATACTCGAACGGACAAGCGAAAGACTTTCATTGGCACTCTGCATTGGATGCCTCCCGAGTTGTGGACTGAAAACCCAGAATACTCAGATGAAGTAAGTGTGTCTTCCATTCAGCTCCAGTGACAGATCTGGTGAATTCAATTCAGATATCACTGCCAAACTCCCCGTTGATGACTCACTGAATGGGCATCCTTGATCCTCAACAATACTAACCATGCACATAGGTTGATGTTTGGGAGTACGGCTGTACTCTTTATGAATGCGCCGTTGGACGTCCCCCGAATAGTGATCTACGTGAAAGACAGCAACTTAAGATGCGAATGAGGCGGCTTAAGCAACCGATTACCCTTCCAGAGAAAGAAAACTTCAGCGACGGATTAAGGGCTCTCGTCTCTTACGCTCTCAGCCCAGATGTCGCTACGAGACCATCCATGAAAGATATCCTGGAACATGACTTCCTTAGAGAGACCGACGAAACTCATCCAACAAACAGTCTCAGCGAGCTGGTCCAAATCTACTACGCCTGGCTCTTCGGAGGCGGCCAACGTATCTCCCTTTTCATGCCTGGCGGTGCTGCCGCGGCAGCAACAGAAGATCCAGATGTCAACATAGATGATATTGATGAATGGAACTTCGGTATCACTCAGGACTTCGAAAGACGTGTTTCTGCCATTCTCGAGATCCCCGACTTCTCAGTCATATCACCAAGCGAGACGATGGAGGGAGAAGCGACTCCAAAAGGAGCCGCCAACTCTTCCGGCCACTCCCCCAAAATGACACAGGCACAAATCGCCAATTTCGAACTTCGGGTCAAGCGCGGAGCGGATCTTTCTAATCTTTTCGACCAGTCCAAGCCTGCCTACGAGTACAAAACCAAGACGGACTTCATCCCCATTCCAGAGCAGCGTCGCATTTCAGACCTGCCTTTCCGAGCCATGGCGGAAGACCGACCAAGCTCCATCGCATCCAATGTCATTGATCTCGGTGACTTTGACGAGGCAGATTACGCCGCGGTTGCCGCACCGAGAACCGATGAAAAGATCCAAACCTCATATCCCGCAACACCGAGGAGAGGAGAAACCATCAGACTCGCGGATGCTTCAACGCTGCGTGACAAAAGAGCGAACTCCAAGGGACCCAGAGATCCGCAAAATCAATCGCTCACTGCAAGACGCACATCGTCGGCCGAAGCAGTTCCTCGAAATACCGCCGCACATGACTTTGCAATGTCGCAAGAGGACTGGACTGTTAAGAACAGAAACAAAGCACCAGAGTTACAAGAGCCGGCAGAAATCACATCATCGCGTCCTGGTCACGCAACTATGGATTGGTCGTTTGCCAGTGCCATGTCAGAAGCGTCTGCGACTGTCGTACCGGAAATCAATCCTCCCGAACCATCTCCTGTACAGATTGATGAGCCTTCTGGCACCACGGAGACGACGCAATTTGAACAGAAAGCAAGAAAGCATGCAACAATGGAATGGTCATTTTCTAGCGCTATGGCAGAGGCGAGTGTCACAGATGATGGACAAGAAGAAACGCCTTCTGCCCCAAACACCTCGACGGTCGTCGAATCATCTCCCCCGATTGCCAGACAACAACCGACATACCCATCTCGGCCGACGCCAACCAGACCATCGCCCCTTACGCGGCAGATGACGATGCCGGTGACCATCGACGACTTCGCACAGGTCGAGGAACAAGACATCCCGCGCCCATCAACGGCACTGAGTGAAGCATATTCGGACATATCCACGGCATCGACGGACATCGACCCATTCGGCCTCGAGCGCGACGACGACGACTACCCAGGCCCGGCTACCTTGGAAGAAGACGTCGGATCCGGAATGGGCGCATTCTACAGCGGGAGAGGACGGACGATGCTCGGCGAGACCACGGGGATGGCGTACAGCTCCCCTTCAACAGCAACGCCTCTCACGGCATCTGGCCCGACGCCATACAGCATGGGTCGGCCAGCACGAATCGGCGAGGACGGCTTCCCGGGCCAATCAATCAACACGTCGACAGTCAACCGGCCAGAAAGAGATCGGGGAGGCGCCAGCAGCAGCGCAGGCAGCCACGCACGGAATTCATCCTCCACCATCCCCGCTTCTCCCTCCTCGACAAAGGCCCATCCAACAGCCGCGGGCACCACCGTGCACCGACCTGTCGTCGAGGTCCCCAGCGCAGCTCCTCCAAGCATGGCGGCGCTCTCTGACGCCGCGAGCACCGACGTCATTGAGGCTGAACTCACCCGCATGCTGGAGGAGATGCAGGGGACCCTCAACGCAGCGAGGAGCGTGGTCGGTGGCCTGGAGAGAGGCTGGAGGAGGGAGAGGGAGAGCGATGAGTGGGAGGATGAGGAGTAAACGGGAGATAGGGCGGGCAGGGGGTGCGCGGTCTTGGTGTTTCTTTTTCTGTGGACGCGGTCGCCGCGGCGACAAAACCCAAAAGGTTCGTAGACAATGACAACCCGGTGCTCCAAATCACTATTACATGCTTCCTTTCTGCTCCATATCGTGCTATAACCAACGAGCTCCTGCACGGGAACAAGCCCGCTGCTGCCATAGGTGTTGATAGTGGACTCCCCCCCTCCACAGTTGAGTTTCGTCCCAACTCAGACCGTCCGATCGAAGAAGAGTAGGTCGCTGTTCAGTTGCTCAGCTCCCTCGCTTCCTGTGAAACAGGGCGTCCACTTTGCGATGACAAATACCGCGCAAGCTCCATGCACGATATACTTACTGTAGTGCAGAGTGCCCTTTCCATTTCCAATCCCCCCCGGCTCTGGAGCTACATACTAAGCAAAAGCATCTCCGAACCTCGAAGATGCGAAAGCCCCACAACGAAAGGCAGCTCGGCAAGGCCCCTGTCCGCGCGTCAAGGTTTCGCAGAATCTCCACGAGGCAGCAAGGCCGAATGGACTCGCGGGGCGAGGACGGGACTAGATCATATAATGGTGTCAAAAGGAAAAGAACCCCCACTCGGATGCTATACTGGTAAGGGGCTACTGGTGCTGGATGTGCCGTGCCACGCTTGCATCCACGTGGTGAGAACGTGTGCTTGATTGACGCGTTTGGGCTCGAGGCGGGCGTGCCTTCCAGCTGAGCTCTGGTATCACGCTACCCGCTCGGAATGGTGTCCATGTACGTGATAAATGGGGTGGAAAGGGGAGAGAGAGATGGGGCAGGTGAGCCCTGAGTCCTTCATTCGCCCTCGGGTGGGCAGTGGTTGCTCCTTTGCCGTGGCTGCCATTTCCTTTCAGGGCTTTTGTGCTATGTATGATAGATTGGAAAGGTTTGAGATTGCGGTGTTGCAGAGTCACTTTCACTTAGAGATCAAGAGTGGAATTATGGAATATAGTATAGCTAATCTGTATAGTGGATTGTGAACCGTACAGATTTAAAAAGAGTACTGTATGGGTTATCATTATTGTTATTCAGGGTTATGCACCTGGCGCCATTTAAGCAATTTCGATGGAGAAAGAGCGGCAGAGAGAGGAAGGTAACGACTGAAAATCATGGTGCTTCTTCTCCTCCTCGCGCAACTAATGTGAGTGCATGCAATAAACCGCCGCTCCGCTGCAAGCATCACTAGCATATTGCTTCAAGGTTAATAATTTCATCTCGATCTTTTCCGCTGCCACATGCATACATGAAGCTCCAGCACAACTTTGATTATCTTGGACTCTTCTATGATTCCCACAATGTCTAGCCAATTGGTGTGTATTTATTAGCCGTAGACTTGTTCTAGCGTCCTAGTGGACGCCGTTCGCCCCGTTGCTCAGTGTAGCGTCACTATCGTCCGTGGGGTGTGTTTTTTCGATCAGTAAGTTTTCATTTCCATTGTTATGGCGGAAAGGACCCTGGAAGGTACCTCTTCTGGTGGATCGTTTGAAGTAAGATTGAAGATGGGCGTGGAACTCTTCATCGTCGAAGTCGTCCTCATTGAGGCGGCCGGCCTTCTCGTCTACCTTTTCTTGCATGCGGAGCTCCCATTCCTGTCTCATTTCGTCGATACGCTGCTTGTAGTCGAGGTCGGGATCATAGTGCTTGCCGACACCGCGGATTCGCTCCCACAGGCTCAAGTGCTTGGGGTGGATTGCGATCCCGTGGTAGTCTTCCTCACGGCCCGCACGGATAAATGCCCAGCGGCGTTCTTGCTCCTTAAGGTCGAGGCCTGTAGTGTCTGGCATGAAGACGACGTTCAAGAACAAGCCCGCAAGTCCGAACCACGGGACGACGTAGAATTTGGTCTGGGTGTCGATGTAGCTGTACAGGATGGAGGCTGTGAGGGCGCCGAGTTTCCCGACGGCTGCAGAGAAGCCGTGAGCGGTTGCACGCACCGCGGTCGGGTAAACCTCTGCAGCTGCAATGAACGTGACAGAGTTCGGCCCGAATTGGTTGAAGAACGATGACAGGAAGTACATCGTCTGGAAAGACTTAATGTGATCGACTGAGGTGTAGTACTCAAAGTTGAAAGCCGGGATGATGAAAAGGATGAAATCCATGAGAAATCCGACGCTTTGCATATGCTTGCGACCGTAGAGCTTGTTGTCGATGAGGAAGCTGGCTAGATAGTAGCCGCACAGTGAGACGCCAACGTTGATCAAGTTGTAAAGCCAGCCAGGCATGATAGATGTGCTGTGGGGCATAATGACTTTGATGAATTCGCTTTGGAACAGCTTGTTGCCGTAGAAGAAGACGTCATTCATGTACCACGTACCCGCCGTTGCGAGGAGACGGCCGCCAAAGTGGCGGATAGTGATCTTCAAGGATTCTGTGTCGTACCCGGTGACGGCAGACTTCTTTTTGGCGATGCTCAATTGCTTGTTTGCTCCGCCCTTGATCTTGTATGTACGGTAATAGACTAACCACAATGTTCCGACAGCCGGGATGGCGAAGGATACTCGGTATGTGTACTGGACCGCAACTTGGGAGTATGGGGCGTTTCCACTGCCGTGGTGGAAGATCAAGAGTAGTAAGATGAGCAGGACTTGATTGAAGAATTGTCCCCAGCCTTGCATCAAGAAAGCTGAATATAACAGTTAGGTTGAAGGTTCGTTTGGCGTTGAAAACTGGTGCGTGGAGTGGAACTTACCGCTAGTGACCTTGCGACCTCGATGAAGACGGTCGTCTCTGGTGGAAACTTTTCCGGAGCCAACAGCATTCTCCATACCAGATGTCGCTGTCATCGGGTATCTGTATAAAAGTCAGTCACATTGTCATGTACCTTGAGTTTGAATGGGGTAACGCATACTCTCCGCCAACTCCAATACCATAAAAGAACAGCGACCAGGTATAGCAGATGACCCAGCCATTCTGAGTGACACCCCACGAAGCAACAAGCATAATAAGACCGATGAACATGATGGTCGCATCCTGGATTAAACCCCAGCGACGGCCGATCCAGTCACCAATGATGCCAACAAGAATTTGACCGACAATGATACCACAGATTTCCAGGTACTCGACAGCATTGAGCCATGTCACGTTGCAGATTTGATGCGTATTCCAGCATTCTGGGAAGCCTTTTTGAAAGAGCGGTTTCAAATTGCCGATTGAGAACAGAACGTAACCCTCAAGACCAAGACCGGCACCTGGAAGGACCATGTTTCGAAAGTAGTAGGCAACTGGCGCAAGAGGGTCACTCTTGAACAATTCCCAGGTTGCTCGAGCTTCTTTCTTGGTCTCCTCGTTGTTGACTTTGTTGACGAACTTGATTCGCTGCAAAATAGGTAAGTCTGCCCAGTAGACTCCATTCTCATCGAAACTGTCATCAGGCTTCAGAACAGTACGGAACATATTCTCTTCATCCTGGTTCATGTCAAAAATGGGATCTTCCAAGGGCGCATGATGGCCCGTGACATCTGGTCCGTGCGGAGCACCTGGACCGTAGTCAATGACTGGACCTTCTGAGGTCATTTTGAAAACTGGTCTGGTATCCTGGGAGAGGCGAGCTCTGAATTGGTAGGAAGGAGGTCGGTTTTCCTAGGATGATTCGGTGGTACACACCCGTCTAATAAGAAAAACCAGGACCTGGGATATCTGACGGGTGGCTGCCAAGCCTGATACTCGGAAATGACGAGGATTGCCGAGCGGTCGAGCGACAAGCTTGGATGAGCATAAAAATGCTTGTCGAACGGCAACCACGGATGGCGCAGAAGCCACACGAACGACGATGCCCGATTCAGGTGTTGAAGCGAACTGAGGCTGCAGGCACGGGGCAGGGGCCGTAATACCAGCTTAGAGCTTGAGTCAAGGCACGAGATCGAATGCTGTGATATGATTGGTTACCGAAAGATGTTGAAGGCGGCTGACAAGGCGACGGCGTGCCTACGCTATTGGTATCTGATCCTGGTGGGTTCTTGATGAGTATTGCAGATTGAATGCAAGACGATGAGATGACGATGCCTTGTGGGATGCTTTTGCCGCCTTAGATCGTAAATGAGCCGAGTGGCCCAGATGATATTCAGCTAGAGGGATAGCGAGGAGTCCCGTATGAAAGATGATGTGGCTATGGATTCCAACGAGATTTGCCCTCCACAAGCTTCAACAGACACAGAAATCGAGTTCAATTTTGCAGGTCTTGAGAGGCCAGAAGTTGCGGACAGACTCTGGGCTTTGAACCTTTTGCTTTGTAAGGAAAAGCAAAAAAGAAAAGAATGAATCGGGGGGGTAGAAAATTGAAAACCACCCGGACAGCGGCGAAAAGACGGGCGCGAGCACTTGCACTGCAACGATGGAGTTTACCACCCACCTACTGCTCGTGTGTTGATGTGGGATGGACCCTGCTACCACTCCTCTGAGGTGGTGGGATGAGGAAGGCGAAGGCGAGATTCGCTTCCGCTACACCCCACTGTATGCCCACTGCCCTCAGCAGGGCCCAACTCAAGAGTCCTCTGCGTTGCAGCCGGCTTCAAGCGGCTGATCGTTTCTCGAGTCCTGTTAAGCTGCATTGCTAAGAGTGCTTGGTAAAAACTTGGTTGGTGGCAACGATGAAAAACAGAAATTGAGCATGGGGTTGGTGGTGGATCTAAACATTGAACACGAAGCTGAGGACCCACCCACGTGGGCACTTGATTGGCTAGGAATCAACGTCGGTTTTGAATTGCCCTTTGGCGAGTTCACAGCACCCTGATCACGAGCGCCAAGACCAGCCAGGCACGTGCCCGCTCCCCAGCCTTTCCCTTGGACCATCACCATTCTTCATTCTGATATACGGTATAACTGCTATACCAATCCCCTTGGCACCTTAATAACATAAATACCAAGCCTTGCATCAGCCTGACTGTTCAAGCCATTGCTGAATCTACACATTATTGTCTCCATTAGTTCACCGTCGCTCTCAAAAATAAACACGCGAGCCTCCGAAACTCTCTGATCATGCCACTCCTGAGCCGTGGGAACCCCATCACCTGCCCTGGAATCAGCCAACTTGTGCGCCATAAGCACTGTTCCCAGGCGCCGTGAACGCCGCGACAGCCTCTTGCATCAATCCACCAGTGGATTTGACGCATGGGGAGACACGAGACTGAAGCGATCGGCCCCTTCGACCACGTGGGTGTCAACTTCACCAAGCACCTCGTCCCATCCATTTGCTCCGAAATTGGTCCTCTTGCCAGAGAACCAAGCCACTAATCCCATACTCTCATCCTCCATCACGTCCCATTCTAGCTCCTGGTCGATATCTTTTGCCCATTGCGGTATTTACAAGCCTTGTTCTTTGATGACATCAATCATCCTCTTCTCTCGCCCGAATGATGACCGACTTCAGAGGCCGCTTGCCATGTGGCAAGGGAAGCGCTCTGAAAGTCATCAGTTGATTGACTGTGCTCAGGAGGTGTTGCCTAAGCTTGTTGGATACTGAGGTGTCATGGCTCTGCCGGCTCGCTGAATACCTGTGACGAGTCCGATTCGTTCGACAATTTCCATTGTTAACTCCTTGCCATCAGGCGTCGGTCGCGGCACCCGCATTTCTGGAATTACAAGGCCTAAAATTCTCTCACCTGCCTCGAGTAGGACCTTATGTGAAGCCTCGTAGGCATACACTGAACCTGCGGACCAACCTCCCATCATGTATGGCCCTTCTTGCTTGGTCCTCCGGATAGCCTCGACGAAAAGCAAAGCCATCTTGTGGATGGAGATGGTGTACTCCAGCGGGCAATGCAGAAACGGAGACTCGAGTACATAAACCGGTAGGTTTGTCGGGAAGAACGGCAGATGCATGTAAGCCGTGCTACTTCCAGCTCTGTCCACAGCAAGAAGCAACGGTGTCTTGCCGGACGATGGCCAGACTTGAAGCAAAATGACGTTGCATGAATATTGTTTCTTCGGCTGCGCAGATGTTGATTCTTGTTTTGTTGGTTCTGCAACCGCGTTCCCATGAGTAATACATGTGGGAGGTAACGTTGTGACTGCAACGTCGTCAGACTCTGAGACAGTCAATGGCTTGCACCCATCGCCTTGGAATGCTGGGTCTTCTGCAGGTGGCTCGCCGATGGCTACGCTCTTGACTGATGGCGGCTTCCTCTTCTCTTCAGCTCCTGCTTGTTGTATATCTGATCTGCCATATAAGGCGAGAAGACTCCAGTTTCGCTAAGAATCGAACCGTACAAAATTGAGGCGACTGGGACTGAGGGTCTGCTAAGGACGGCACTTTCGGCGAGGGACCTGAACTGCTCCAGAATTGGGTCTATCTGACTGCAGTGAAAGCTGAAAGCATTTTTGAGAAGATCTGTCCTGCTGATGCCGGTGTGTTCCATTTCAATTTGGAAGGCTATGATATCATCAGCTTTCCCACTGACGACAGCAGCTGTTGGTGTATCGATACATGAGATCTCCAACTTTTCTGATTAGCTTATTGCGGATCTCATCAATACTAAGTTTCACGGAGAGCATTGCATAAGCACCGCTTGTGCAATTCTCCTCAGCAAGACATGCCCGCTGTCCGATGAGGTACAACATGTCAGTGACGGACAAGACGTCGGCCACACAAAGTGCAGAGTATTCACCGAGGCTGTGTCCAAGAACTAGTGTAGGACCAATGCCCCATGACTTCCAGGCTGCAGCCAGGGTAACTTCCAATGACACACTTGCTAGTTGATTCTCAACAGCAGACCGTGAAGCGATGCCAAAATCGGCATCGGTAATGATGTCCAAGAAGGATGGGAACCCGGGCTAAGTTGCCTGTTTCTCGCAGAACTCAATCCGCTCATAGAATTCCTTGCGTGTCTTGAAGAGCATCCGACCCATGCCGGCATGGTGTGCTCCTTGACCAGTGAAAAGAAATGCTGTTCCTGCTTCTTCGCTGGTTCGTCTAGTTTCTGTACCGGAATCAGCTTTGATCATGTCAAGTAGCTCATCAGCTGAGGAGCTCACATATGTTGCACGGAAAATATCATGGCCGCGACGCGTTCGCAGTATAGGCAGCATCACAAAGATTCACCACATTCTGTTCGAGATAGGTTGTAAGTCTCTCCTTTGTGCTATTGAGAGACGCGCCTGTTCTCGCAGATAAGGTGACCACGTGGTATTTTTGAGGATCTTGTTCCTTTTGCTGCTTCTTTGGAGGATCCTCGATCAACAGACTAACACTTCCTTCCTGTTTGTGCTTTTAGCTGGTGGTGGACCGGCAAGCCGGAGAACTTACCGCAGCATCGAAGTTATTGTGAAATATTCTCCTTGTCCCGTTCCTCGTGGTGCTGGAATCGAACTGAACGGGCTGTGAAGGTATGCGCACATTACATTCCTTCAACAGAGGGAAACCCGTATTAAGTTCTGCTGGCATTCCGACCTGTGGTGCAATAATATCATGCTGGAGCATTGAACAGCACTTGATTAAACCAGCCCCACCGGCAGCCTGATAAAGTGAGTGAGTGGAGGCTCATAATGTGATCCAGGGAAGTTGAGATCCACTTACTGCTCCACGGTGACCAGTTTGCCTTTATCGAGCCACATATAGCGGTCCGGTTGAGGCAGATCGGCCTTTGCCAATCGCATTTGCAACGGATGTTATTTCAGTGACATCCCCAGCCTGGGTCGCTGTACCATGTAATTCAACATATGAAATGTCACTCGCTTCCAGATTTGTATCCCGTAAGATACTCCGGTAACGCTTCTCCTCTTGGCGCGGTCTCTCTAGTAATTGACAATTGATAGGATGATCCTCAACTAAAGGTACATGGCGGCCTAGAAATTGATGTCGCGACATACTCAACCCTAAACGAGGCAGTAAAGCAGCTGGCAGAGAAAACCATCAAACCGTGGAAAGATGTTCTGAAATTCGTCGTCAATGACGAACTAAAGACTCCTGAAATAGTTGTTGATGGACATGCTGAGAAATACGATATCATTCCTGATGAGGGTTTCCATGAAGCCAAATCAATCGAAAGCATTCTAAAGACCGGCAGACAAAAACTTAAGCCTGGTGGTATATCGTGCCTGATCGAGGCTACCAAGCCAGGTGTTCAGGTGTCATGTGCATTGGGAACCTTAAGTAATTGGTGGGCGTAAGTATTCCTTCACCAAAACGATCTGCTACGCTTCTCTAACGATCTTCACAGGAGACAGGAGAGTAACATCGCCACTGATGAGAATTCATGGCGCAGTCTTTTGCAACTGACTGGTTTCAAGCCTGTGTTGATACGCTCAGATATTGACGATGAGACTATTCAGCAGTTTAGCTTGATAATTGCGAGAGTTGCCGATGAGGCCCGAAATGTGGTCTCGCCTGGTAAAGCCTTAACCATAATTGAGCCTTCTCATCCAAGGAGGATTTCGGCGGCACTGGGGTCTCGCCTAGCTCTTGAACTCGATGAGAGCGGTTACAGATATATGAATCAGAAATGGGTAGAGGCCCTCAAACACGATGTTGGCGATGAGTTCGTTGTCCTTGGAGAAGTCGAGAATGCGATCTTGCCAACCCTGACAGAGGGAGATTTTGCATATTTGCAGAATATCATCGCCAATGCCTCAAGCATCCCATGGGTGACCGCCAGCGGTAGTCTGACAGCTGGTATGGTTGGCCTCAGGCCTCGCCCTCAGTGTCCGGAATGAATCGGCCTCCTTGCGATTTGGTACTTCGCAGGCAGCACTAGGGTTGCTAGAGGTGCCAGATCACCTAGCCTCTCATATTGTCAAGCTTACAACAAACCTTACAGCTGATGATGAGTACCTTGAGGCGGATGGAGTCATAAAAGGGGGACAGAGCCTTCCCAGAATAGGCCGCTTGACAAGCAGCCGTCAGCGTATCTTGGTGGTAAAGTTGAGACGATGCCCTTAGGCAAGGCACAAGTAGTAGAAAAGATTCAAGTTGCCGTTCCTGGAATGCTGGATTCTCTGCACTTTGAGACCGACGGGCTCGCGGCAATGGCCTTAAGAATTGGCGAAGTAGAGATTGAAGTAGAGGCAACCGGTATCAAGTGAGTGTTATGTCCAAATCCTCAGTGATGCAGATGCTGAACCCAAGATGGTTTCCACGATGTGATGGTGGCTATGGGTCAGATTCCTGCTAGTCTGTTTGGATTTGAAGCCAGTGGTATCATTACACGTGTCGCGCCGGACGTGAAGACTTTGCAACCAGGTCAAAGAGTTTCATGTCTCGCTTATGAAGCTCGTAAAACTCACATCCGCAGCCCTGCATCGTTTTGCCAGGTCATTCCAGAGGATAGTACATTTGAAGAGGCGGCTGGATTGCCGTTGGTCCACGCTACCGCATACCACGCACTTGTCACTGTCATGCGTGTGAAGAAGGGCTAGAGTTTCCTCATTCATGCCGCTGCTGATGGCGTTGGACAGGCAGCTACCTAACTGGCCCAATCTTTAAAATGGAGATCTTCGCGACTGTAGGATCTGCGGATAAGAGGGCATTAGTGCAAGAGGAATATGGCATTCCTGTCGATCATATCTTCTACTCGCGAAACACTAGCTTTGCGAAAGGGGTCAAGTCAAGCGTATGACTGGAGGCCGTGGTGTCGACTGTGTCTTGAATTCTCTTGCTGGTGAGCAATTGCGGCAGACCTGGCATTGCATTGCACCATTTGGCACATTTGTTGAGACTGAACTCAAGGATATCCTAGGAAATACTCGACTCGACATGCGGCGCTTCATCCACGACGCACCCTTCTCGTTCTTGTATCTGCAAGATGTGCAGAAAGCGCGCCCAGAACTCATGGGTGAAATTTTGATGGAGACCTTCGGGCTTTCGCGTCAGAATGCGACCCGGCCTGTTTTCCCATTGACACTGTTCCCTATATCAGATGTCGAGAATTCCTTTCGCCTAATGCAGGCATGGAAGCATGGAAGCAAGCTTGTACTCTTGTTCTCGCCAACGGATGTCGTCAAAGTCCATCGTAATACGTCTGCAGAACTAAAACTGAAGTCGAACGGCACTTACGTGCTCGTTGGAGGCTTTGGGGGGATTGGCAGCAGTCTTGAACATTTGCTGGTGGAACATGGAGCCAGGAACATAGATTTTATTTCTCGATCTGGAGCATCAACTGAAGACGCGAAGAATCTTCTTGGTGAGTTGCAGAAGAGAGCCACCATTGTGAAGGCGTACAGCTGTGATATTTCTGACGAAACAGCTCTTCAACTACTGGTCCAGCAGTGTGCCTCTGAGATGCCACCAATCAAGGGTGTGATCCAGTGCGCAATAGTGCTGCGAGACACATTGTTTGAAAACATGAACCATACGCAGTGGACCGAATCAACGCGTCCAAAGGTCCATGGGGCACGGAACCTCCATACGCATCTACTGAGGGACCTTGACTTCTTCATCATTCTCAGCTCTTTTTGCCGGGGTATTTGGTAATCGCGGGCAGGCAAACTATGCTGCTGCTGGAGCGTACGAAGACGCATTTGCTCACTATCGACGAAGCCTAGGGCTCAAGGCGGTGGCCATCGACCTCGGAATCATGCGCGAGGCAAGTATACTGGCCACGGGGACTGCGAATGCAAGTCGCAACGTGAAGGACTGGGAAATCCTCTTCGGCATCCGCCGGATTCAATTGCACGCGTTGTTCCGCAAGATCATCGCTACCGAAGTGAATGACCTTGACGATATAGGCGCACAGGTACTCGCAGGCTTCGCGACAGGAGGCGGCGTCGCGGCCGCAGGCATCCGTCGCCCATTCTACGTCGATGACCTGCGTTTCTCGGTGCTTGAAATGAGAGGCCAGCGTTCACAGGGCGGCAGTGGTGCAGATGCAGACGCCACCGTTTCGCTGAAAACTCAACTTGCAGCTGTAAAGACATTAGAAGCCGCATGTGAGGCTGCGACGGTGTGCCTCGTCGATAAGGTCGCCGCGATGATGCAGACATCTGTCGAGGAGATCGACAGCGGGAGGCCACTGCAGTCTTTTGGGGTTGATTCCCTCGTCGCTGTCGAGGTTAGGAATTGGTTGGCCAAGGAGGCCAAGGCTGATGTCACCGTCTTTGATATCCTGGCGGCGGTCCCGATTCCTGCCCTCGCGGCGATTGTTGTGGCGAAGGGTGAGGACGGGAAGGGAACAAAATGATCAAGGGCCTAAGGGAAAGGAGGGGAGGGGGAGTTTGGTAACTGCTTTCCCAGTGATTCGCAACGAAACGTAATATATAGGAAGGAAGAAAGGAGGTAGGCTCGTGGAACGTGTTTCGCCAAGATAATATTGTTATCGTCATTGTTTCTGGCTTGACGGTTTCTTATATAGCTAAGTTAGGTACGGAGTTCTTGGGAACGTAGGCTAGTGAGTTGAACTTGCTCGATGGTTCATTCCTCTGAATCGAGTTCATACCTGCTCATAGCCATTGGCAATAGTAGAGGTGGAAGCGCCCTCGTCAATACTGATGATGTCTCGAAGTCTTGCATCGTCTGCTAACAGGATATGTACCTCGTGTATGTAGTGCCTACCCTAGGCACTTATTGTCCATCTGTTGGACTCTCAATCCTTGACTCTCGAGCTGCTAGTTGAGTTGGGAACCCAGTCCCTGGGAGTGCACATGTGGAGAGGTATTATGAGATGCGGGTGCGAGCATCAATGATGACATCGAAACATCAACGATCGCGGGCCAAATACTATTTAGGCATTTGCCTGTGCACTTGTATTTAGTTCCCCGGTAAAACCGTGCCAGATGTACGGGAGCAAAGGTAAACTTCCAAAAAAAAATGATCTGGAATCGAGCCAAACCGGGGACTCGAACCCCGAACCTTGAGGTTCCTTGTAATAAGAGCCACACCTGCGTGTAACATGTGAGTTGCTGCGCTTGTAAGAATTACGATAAATTACTTACGCGCTACCGATTGTGCCAGCCTGGCTGCTGGAGAGATGAGATGTTTGGCATCTCCAATCTTGATGGAAATTTTTCTGTTTCTTTTGGATTATTAATAGATATGCTAGCTATTTTCTGGCTAGTTAGTCTTAGTGGCGGGTAGCCTTTACGGGGTGGGAGACGTCAATAGTTTAGCTGCGAACCTCGGTCGGTTCTCCTCTTGGCGGCTTGGCCTGCCCAAACCATAGGATGTACTCCGTACTCGCCTGACTATTAAATAGTACGTAGTAACACACTGTGTCCTAATGTAACTACCCAAACCTACATGTGGGAAAGAATAGCTGCATGGAGTGCCTTGTGGCGTAGCCCACCCCCGATTTGACGTACAGTAGGCTGCATCACTCCCTCGAAGCGAGTAGTTCCTTGACTCAAGGAGGGCTGCCAGAGTGTATCGGGCTCTGATCTCGACTTATTACATAAACCAGTCCCGATATAAAGTTAAGTAGGACAGGTTGCTGTATTGTCCAGGGGCGGAATCCATAATAATTACCTAGAACCTTATGTACCTAGGTACACATGTACCTACCTAGGTTCATAGGTACCTAGGGTATGTACACTTTATTTGACTTGGCGATCTCAAGCGTGATCTCAGTAGTCTTGGCTCTAGGCAAGCAGTGGCAGGGGTACATATCTCTAATCCTCTTACATCTGTCGCAATCCTCCACACCCAGCAAATTTCATCATATTACCATTTCCAAGTCTGCATTTAACAATCACTGTCGCTATAAATCGGTCAGATCTGCTCACACACGCTTGCATGTCCATCCTTCCGTTGTTCAACGACCCCAACAGACAAAACGGTTTACAGACCTGCAGTTCTTGACACTATGTCTGGTCCTGCTAGACACTCTGGCGTTGGCTGCGCTGGTGGAGTGTTGAAGGCTTGTCCGAAACCTCATCTCCCGGCGGTGATCGACTTGCATCCAGTGGCTTCGACGGCCCTGCCCCTCGAGGTAGCGCCTCGGGCACTGGCTCTCAAGGTCGTCGCCCTTTCAACGCCCCCTCAGTCGGTTCTGGCCGTGGCTCTCCAAACACTTCCCTGGTGGCACTGATTCTCTGGACCGGATACTGTGACGCCAGTAAAATTAAGGTAATTGTCGGATACCGCGCCCAGAAGAGAATACTGCAGGAAAGAGCAGTTCGGGGCGGTTGGGATATGGCTAGCATAACTAATGGTGTGGAGCTTTCAACTGTGCATGCTGCGCAGGGCCGTGAGAGCCATGTGGTATTAAATTGTGGAGATGACCCGAATGGGGCCAAATATTCACACAAACCTTCATGGTCAGTCCCCGCCTATTCAATGTAGCCACAAGCCGGGCGCGGGACATGATGTTTTTCGTTGGCCAATGGCCTTCCATTATGCTCCAGCCACCCAACTCGATGCTGAGGCAGTACTTTCAGTCGCTCAGCCGGTGAAAGTCCCTCTGACTTTGTCTTAGATCTCGGCAATGCAATTCTCCATTCACAGTCATGGACCAGCAAGAGCTGAGTCCTGAATACACACCTAATCACGCGGTCCGAGGACTTATCCATGCTGGCCGGTCATATTGGGTTGACAGAAATATCACACTCCTTAATCAAGGTGGCCCTGCAGCACATGTGCCCCCAGCTTACGATTGAGGATAACCTCATACCCAGTTTCCGCAAGCTCATCGCTGATATGCTAAGATATCGAATCTTACTGGCAATTGTCAAGAGGAGTTGGATCGATGATGGCCCGATGACAACGGACGAATACAGAACATGCAAATGGAAACTCGTCTGTCATGGGTTTATGCTGACACAGAAATATGGTTTGCAGTTGAGTGTCCTCACTGGCATGTGGGGCACGGTCAAGAAGGTCCTCAAGATGAGGCAGCAGGTGGAGGCATTGACGTTGGAGCAACGAATACTTGATGGCAAATAGGCGTTTCAATGGATGGTTGATGGTGGGCTAAGGTTAAATACTGCAAGTAGTGTAGATTGAGAAACAAAATGAGCCTGGCCTTTACTGATATGCACCTCAATGCTGAGATTGTCCTCGCATCCTTCGGCTCCCCCTCGCTCGTCACACACGTGTGTGTAGTTTGTGAATGACTTTTTTCATCATGTCTAGTGCGGCTCACTTTTCCCACGGTCGTTCCCTCGCATCGCACACTCTCCCAGCTTCCTGTTCCGCATTGACGTCCCGTTTTACCGCCATCCCCACTCCATCGATTCGGACTCGGACGAACCTTCTATCAGATATATGAATTGGTATTGGGTGTGGTGACGGTTCCACGAGGTAGAGACTTTGGAATACCTCAATTGGTTAGAGCGTCAGACTCTTAATCTGACGCTATGAGTTCGACCCTCATCGTGGGCTTTTTTGCTTGCTTTTTTGTCCTTTCCTTCTTTTTTTTTAAGGATTTGTTGCGCTTTTGTCCTCTGGGTTTGGTATGACTGTTCATGCAAACGAAGTCCTGTCTAGGTTGTTGGATCCTTCCTGTTGATTGGCACGCATACTTTTTGAAAGGCTCGGGGGGCGGAGCATGGGGTGAGTGTTTTCTACGGCGAGGTGATGGCTTTGGCGACGATGCTGGTGAGAGGTTCTCGGCGAGGCTATTGGAACGGAGAGGAAACCTTCCGAGTCACGTACATTACCCGAAACATCACTTGACATGATAAGGCGTCTGGCTTGGTTTGAACCTTTATTAAAATTATTTCTATGTTTTCTTGCTCTCCATCATTCACAAGTTTCCAGCATTTTCTTGATAAAACTCTGAAGGGTTGGGTTCCACAAAGCAGCAGCGACCCTTTCCTTATCAGCTAATTGTTTGTTAACCTCATCGGCGGTGGAGTGTGTGCCGTCTTTTATTCGAACGTCCACGCGGTACCGTGGCGGTAGGGACTCTTCCAATCTGACTCTGACACCGAGACCGATGACAGTGGCTAAACTGCAGTGTTGAATAGTGGGAGTAATCAACACTGTCACGGTCTGGAGGGGTGAGTTCGGTCGATTGGGTATTGTAGGTTGAATTGTGATATCTGGTAGAGAGACGACGGCTAGAGCACCTAGAGTGATGGGATGCTCTGGATCGGACATTGTGGCGACTAGGTCATAAATTTCCTGATTATCGATCGGCTCATCGTCGGCATCGCTGTCGCTGTCTTCTATCGAGGAAGGGCTAGACGAGCGCATAAATGGATCATTGGTAAATGCAGGAGCGGGATAGGTGAAGGTGGCGCTGCCATGAAGATTGTCTTCCTTTGTTGATGGCCGGCGTCTCCGGGTTGGGAGATCAGATGGGTTGAGGATAAGGGGATTTGCATTCTTTCCGTCTTCCATCGCGGGAGACAGGACACAAGGTTAGGTAGAACCTAGTCGTACAACTGATGTGACGTGGGTTGAACAACTGACGCAGGGTCGCGAGTCACGACTGATGCCCTTGCGAAGGATTCGATGTCGGATAAGGCTGGGGCCAAGAAACAACGGACGGGATCGGGGTATGACTCGCAGGAAGGGCTTGAAAAGGATCCCTTGAAATTAAAATATCGTCTTTCTGGTGGTGGTGTCAGTGGTGAGGTTGAACGGTGCAGGGTACACTGGTGTGAACAGGATGAAGGAAGTGGATGTGGCGACTGCCAGACCGATGTGGCACGTGAATTCACCAACAGCACCAACATGGGGCAGGGGAGGCAGTAAAGCTAAGATCAAGGATAAGAAATCTCGGCTAAGTTACCGGGTCTAGTCGAGCCGATGTGGGCGTCCCTTTGGCCCCTTCATGGTGCTTTTGCTAGTCGTCGACTGTCCACTCAGCAGCCTCAGGACCCCAAGGCTGGCTCAGCATCCATCGCTCACTTTTCATAGGGCTTTCCAGGTGCCTGCGCTTAAAGGCCCAGTGCTCCGTACTACTGACATACAGTCCCTGGGGCCTGAACTGACCGACAGCGCCCCCAGACGCTCTATTATATCGCACGCTGGCTCCATATGTGGAGCACGGGACAGATCATCTAACGTCTACGGAATACTCAGTATCTCCCGAGTTACAGAAATAGGTGGTTGGTAGCGAGTCATCATTCTTTCTTACCTCCTCCTCAGCATCCATCATCAGTCCACACAGTGTGTAGTATGTAAGTATGTACGTAGTACGGAGTACTAGTCTGGCCTAGTCGCAGCAGCGCATGGACTCGATCGGCCTTGAATTTAATCAGACACCGGAAATGTATCGCGGCGGCGAAGTTGGGAATTAATTGGTCGGAAATGCAGAAGCCGATGGGTTTCGATGCTAGCCGTCCGAGGAGGAATACCCAGGAGTCCTTTCTACCGAGCGGTAGGCTGATAACCAGCGATAAACCTCCCGGTCAATGTCTTGTCCATGGACTTGACACAGGGATCAATTTGCGGGGAGGCGAAGTCTGAAACGACAGCCGTTAGATAGTTTCATGGCAAGGCAAGGGCAAGGCCTGTTCATGCGCGATATTGCGACTCTGAGGCGCGTGGCTTGGGGGGCGAAGAGTCACACATCGGAACGCTATTACGATCAGAAGAGATCAGACGTTCTTCGTCAAAGAAGCCGAATGATCGATCGAAGACAATGTAATGTCTCGGCACGCATTGTGTCACAGGACTTGACTTTCTGGGTAAACTGGATCAACCACGTTCAGTGCCAATGTAGGAGGTTGGAAGTATGTACCCAGGGCGACCCAGGGCGACCACATCGGTCAGGACAAGCTAACCAAGTTTTCGCTATTGTTTGATCCGACTTTGTGGAAAGTTCGAGCTTTCCGGAACAATGCAAGCCAAAGGGACTCGAGGGAAACTTCGCGTTGGCCTCGGGAGATGTTCAGCGAAATGAATAAGGCAATAATACCATTCCAGGTACCTGGGGGAAAGGTAAATCCTCCCCTGTAACCACTGACCAGTGACCACCGACGAATGGACTTGGGGAGGCACCCATGGATTCGGGTCTGAAGCCAGCCCTATAGGCACCGAAAGGCAAGCCCGTGTGGGTGTCTGGGGGGAACGAATCCCCGAGAGCCGCGACGATTGGTGGCGGGCGGGTGGTCGTCATTGGAGCCAAGTTAGGCTGTTGGAGCCTGGGAGCTTGGGAGGTGGATAGACGGGAGTTGGGTGTCAGTCTCTGCCTGAAACCGAATGTCGCCACCCGCCTGCAAAGCTCGTTAGGCACAAATGGTAGTTAAAAGCGCCTGGGTGTGGCACCTAAGACGAAAACCTTCGAGGAGCCACGACCGTTATTCGTGCCCCCGAGTCGTGGCCTCGGGCGTGTTCTCGGTCGTGTCTCGCCAAAGTCTTAGAGGTGACACCAGAGACAGCGTCTAACTCAGTTGTGATTAGCCATGTTGACTTTGCCGGGCTGTCCTCCAACGGTCCGAGTCAGCCTTTGGCTATGTTGATCACCAGGCATCAGACCTTGTTCCTGCAATTCCTGCCCGGTAGTTGTACTCCGTACAGGCAGAGGGCTGTTGAGGGAGGCAAACCACTCACTGATGCCAGACGCAGAGAATCAGGTGTGCCAGGGTGTGAGCTTGTGCATGAGAAATTCCATACCACTTCCTAATAGAGGTACCTCGTACCTAGCTAGGTAAGTTCCAGATTCCCGAGTACTACATCATGTACCACATCCTGCTAGGTACATACGCCTTGAAGATGGCAAAAAGGGGTACAGGAGAGAGGAGAGGACGGGGACGGGGACGGGGACTTGGTGTAGACGACCGAAGCATCCCCAGGTACCTCACCCTGTGCAATGTACCAGTTATGCATGCCATGTACTCCGTACCTTGATTCAGGATGGAAAAAATCCTGTCGAGGTTGCATTGCAATGCCAATAATACGGGAGGGCGAGGGATGCTGACAGTGACAGGCAAACAGACACGTCGCTTTGGTCGCTTGCATGTTGGACGACCTGTGCCTGGGGAATCCAACTGCCCAATCCACACGCAGTCCCAGTTTTCCTCATCTCACAAGTCCCCCCTCAACTCCTCCACCCATCATCCCTGGTCAACCTCAACCCTACGCACCCTGCCAACCTCGTCCACCCACACCTCACAACGGGGTCAACCGCTCCTGTTTGAAACCACGTCGAAATACTCCGGATACCTCGATACTGACCCCTGATTCCCATAAAAATCACCCCCTCGAGGGTGAGCTTATTTCCCTCTTTTCCGCTGGCGTCACAGGTTCACCAGCCCGCAGGTTACAGGTTACAAGTTCCAAGTTCCCAGTCACCACTCAGCCTCCCACAAGCCTTTCGAGGGGTCCAGCCTCAGGTCATCGACTTCCTCCTCGTATCTGTGCCTCCATCATCCTCACCGGATCGAATTCCTCGCTTGTTCCGTCGAAGTTCGGTCGCATAAGCGGGCCCCTGCGGTGTCAGTGCGGCCTCCACTTTCTGCACAGCGCTGCACTACCTGCTCAAGTATTCTTACTGGATTATCTCAGGCGGCTGTCGCATGCTGTCTCGAACTTCTTTTCGAATCTCTTTTGTTGGCACCAGTGTCTGATCGAAAATTCATCATCTCCTGATGGTTGGCTTTTCGTCAATTCCAAGGCCACCTCATCTCCATCGACAATCAACAAGGAGCATATGATTGTTGCACGTGCCGAGGTTCAGGTTTCGACGGTGCGCCACAAGCAAAAGCATCTTCTCCATCCCTCCATCGACTCCTCCATCTTGTAGGGCCGAATTTCTCACTCTATCCGTGCCCTCGACCACATCTCGGAGTCTTTCCAGCCTTCACTCTTTCAGTGCGTATTCATATAGCCATCATAATAATCACCATTCTGTCGATCGGCGCATAACCCCAGACTTTATATACATTCTTTTTAATCGATTTTAGCCTCCTTCCGACTCGGCCGCCCACCTGATTGAGGCATCGTCCCGTCTTTGCCCTTACCAAATGTGGTGTCAACCCGACTGCTGATCCGGATGATATGCCACAATGCAGACTTATTCACTATCCACCGCGCCTGCAAATGGCCCCAAAAACTACGTCTTTGTCGATGAGCATAATCGACATAAGCGACTCAAGGTTATGAGAGCTTGCGAAAATTGCCGCCGACGAAAGATCAAGTGCGATTCCGCCACCACCAACACATGGCCATGTGCCGCTTGCGTGCGACTCAAATTACATTGTGTCCCACCGGCGGGAGGTTTGGAAGGAGATGATGGAACCGATCCAGTCAATGTATCGCTCGATTCCGTTGATGCGACTTCTGCCTCTTTTCCGCAGCAATCCATGCCTCAAACCCAAACTTACCAACAGAACCCCGCCTTTCAGCTGAATCCGGTCGATAGTTTCCAATATGACGCTTACGCCACCAATTATCAAAAAGCGCCTTTTGAACTACTCGACAAGCCTTATGGGAATTACTATCCAAGTCCACAACAATTTCCCGGATCCTTGAATGATCCGTACCATCAACCCTCTCAGCTATATCAACCGAATCAACCCGATATTCAACCTGTACGGTCAGAGAGAGCAGGTTCAACTCCATCCGATCATTATACCGCCGAGGACTTGATGGAACACCTGGGCACGTTGAAAATTGGCGAAAATGGTGTCGCCCCTTATCTCCGGCCAGACAAGACCACCGGAAAGGAGATCGAGGCTCCGCTTCAAGAACCTGAGCCCGAGCCCAACATTTCTGCTGCTTTAAGCACCGGGGCAGGCTCGCAAGTTCGAATCCCCCCCGAATTGATGCCATCTCAAGAGGACGCGATGCACGCATTCAAAACCTTCTTCAGAGATGTCCATCCTTATGCCCCTGTTCTGTGCAGAAACCATTTCTACAACCAGTGGCAAAATGACCGATCTTCCATAAGCCCCTTGGTCCTTGAAGCAGTATTTGCCAATGCCGGTCGTCTGTCAGATGATCCCGCTCAGGGAGCCCAATGGTTAGCCCTGGCAAACAGTGAGTTACATCACCTCGGGGATGTGAAGGGATACTAACATAGAATAGAGCATGAGGCATCCTTCCTAGATAGCCCGCGACTCAGCACGTTGCAGGCTTTGATATTGTTGTTAAAAGCCAGAGAGAGTGCGCCGAAAAGAGGGTATTACTACCGCTCCTGGATGACGTGCAAAACAGCTGTTTCTATGGCAAAGGATCTCGAACTAGATGAGCATTTCGGCACCCATGCCTCAGGAGAGCAGTGTGGCTCGGATCCGGTAGACTGTTTAACAAAAACGCGTGTATGGCAGACTTTATTGGTCTGCGAGACAATGGTCGGGGGACCTCAAGGTTAGTGAATAATGCTGATCATGGATGGCGATGTCGAGATTCTTATACATGGCTACAGGTCGCACTGATCTTGCGGTTGATCCGAATACAGTCGAAACAAGCGCAACTCCACCCTATGCAGACATGGATGAATTCGAGAAATCCATATCAAGGCAATTCGCCTATTTTGTGCAAAACGTTCGCAATATTCGACTCATCACCGTTCTTTCGCAAAAGCTGAAAAAGAAAAAGGATTGGGGCTTGGACCAAGAATTTGTCGCCTACAACACAACTTTTAGGAAATGGCCCGACGATCTACCCAAAGATCTCCAAGTTGTATTACCTCCGGATGGAACGGTTCCGAAAGTATCCTCACACTTCTTGGGCAACATGCATTCACACTACCACCTAGCAATAGTCATGCTTCGTCGACCCCAAATCTCTGCGACTCAAACGTACTCTGCAGATGGTGCATGGAAGCAACATATGACGGTATGCTATAACTCTGCCAAAGTGCTTTGCAAACTACAAGAAGGCATTCTTGCGAATTTCGATCTCACCGGCCTTTTGTGTATGCAACGTGGTATTAACTTCACCATCTACGCCATTCTCACCTGTATAATGATTCACCTCATTGCAATTTCCTCTCCTGATCCAGAAATTAACACGGATGCACGCGACTACTTTGTCCGACACATGCGAATCCTCGAGCAATGTATCTCGGCTTGGCCAATGACCGAGACGGAGGCACAAATCAACGCACTACGTACAGCCTTTTCGGCGGATGTCACCAAACCCTTTGAGTTGCGAGCGTCATTTCCATTGGGATCGCCCTCGGACCATTCAGGTCCGTCGCCTGTCCCTCAACCAGCAGCACTACCCCAACCAAATATGCTTGATATGCAACAGCAGACCGCAAATACATATATGCCTCAACACCTACAACTGAACACGGTGCGTGGGCAACCTCCTTACTTAGCGACCCCTCCCATATCAGCTTACTCGGCAAATGATTCCAAACCACAGACACCGATTTATCCCTCCCCCTACGAATTACCCGAACACGCACAGTATCCTACCATGCCGACCAGCGCGGGGGGTTACTACGCACAACCAACATCGGCACCAGGTACTGAACTGCAATGGAACCCAACACCAATCATTCAACAATTCGACACTGCATTCGCCATTCAGCCCTCCCAACTTGCACCCCCACCTTCACTCTATGGGGGCAGCGGCGCGTCACCTCCTGGAGTCTCCGGGATGTCGATGAACAATGCAAGCTTCACCTCGACGAATTCTCCGCCATTCACGAACTCGCCGACCGGCTACAACCAACAGCAGCAGCACTATTTCGCACAGCAAGCGCAATCATTCCACCACGACACCAGCAGCCCCCTCTCAGCCCAACCGGCTCAACTACCCAGCTCGGCGAACACAGGCTACGCGACCACCGGCGCCGGCGCTGCAGCCATGCAGTTCGTGACTCCCCGCCAGTGGCAGCAGAGCGTACAGAGCGTGATTGACCCGGCGGGTTTGAAGAGGCGCTGGGGTTACGACCAGCATTAATTTAATGAGCGACTGACGAACCGTTTTTAATGAAAACCCAACAAGACACACACAAATGCAGGCAAGCCAACGTCCCTCCCCCCACCACCTCCTCTTCTCTATCCAGCCGACCTCCATGATGAAACTTGAAACGACGAAGCAACAATGTGAAAAAGCGATGTATGATGTATGTTATGTACCTATGAATGTATGTAGGCAGCGAGACTGCGAAAAAGAGTATGAAGGCAGTGCGTGGAACTCGAACGAGCGAAGATTGGGGAAAAGGATGCACGACGTAACTCGGATCGTGCCTTCCCAAAATCGAGAGGTGCAAACATGGCCTCTGAGTCTTGCCACTCCTCCTACTAGAATGCAGTAGGAGGAGGGAGCAATTGCGCCGGGGCGCTCAGTCCCGAGCGAGCAGAGCCAGGCAGGTGCGCTTTATGCTATATGTACCTATACTATATATACCATATAGTTGCTATACAAGACTACTATAGCTATATGTAGCACTGCCCGAATATACTAGTACCTACATACCATGGTATATAGCATAGTTCCATCGAGCGATCAGCCATGTACATATGTGCAGTCAGTCCCATATAGCATCGCTCGCTCGCGTGTATGTATTCGTGTATGACTCTGCTCTGCTCTGATAGTGCATGAATCCTACCATTGACTGCCTGCCTGCCTGCCTTGATATCTATCTCCTAGGTACCTAGGTACATAGATATATATGCCTATGACCAAGGAAAACGAGATCATGATTCTAAAATTTCTTTACGTACGCTGCGGTCGGAATGCCGCGAACACCCCTTATTTTGATTCGATTTATCGATCTAGCGGATCCTGCTGCTGTGTTCCTGTTATGATTTCTACTTGCCGCTCGCTTTCGTGAAGGATAGCGGAGTCTAATCTGCCATGGAGATAGGCTGAGTAGATAGATGCCCCGAGGTACCCGTGCTTAAATCAGTTTCTCACCTCCATGAGGATCGATCCCGTCTTGCATCTAGTTATGCACTTAGGTATATATCTGCCATGTCTCTGAAGGTCTGAGGTCGCGCGTGGATGAAATGAGTTTGTGGAGGAGGCAGTGTCCCAGCCCTTTATGAGATGATCTCGCTGCTTTCAGTCCAGTGAAATGTGGCTTTCCTCCCTTGTTTGCCTGGTGTTCAGCATTTGCATTGCCCCAGAGACAGGATCGGACCAGATTTCGAGAACAGGTGTTTTGGGTTGGCGAGTCGGATAATATGGTGGTATGATCGCTCCTGGCTGGTGTGACTAGATGACTGGGCCGTCCTGTGTGTTTGGTGTTGCATGAGGTCCGAACCGTTCTGATAGGTCTCCGTGACATTCGTCTAGGCGTGGTTTCGCTCTTGAGCGTGAGGTCATTCCCCCCGGGTGTAATTCCTCCGACGGGCTTTCGTATGGCGCGGTGACAGATAGGACATGAACTATCCTGGTGGACACACTCCCATGGTCAATTTCTAGCTCGCCAACAGAACGAAGTATGCGCACCTGCAAATCAGACCCCTAAATGATAGGGATACCAGGATTCTTTGTTTTCGACAAGAAGTCGATCGTCATTTGCTCATCATCGTCTAGTCAACCACTGGTTCAGGCTCCGCTCCCAGGCATCGATCCTGATAGGCATCTCCATTTGCCAAAAGGGGTTCTTGCAGACGAAATCCGCATATCTCTCATAAACACCCTTCATCAGGACATCGGTGTTGGGCATGCTCGGATCCGTGAACAACAAGAACTTAGTCCCGCTGAGAGTCTGGAACACCGTCAAGCGGAAAAAGGACGACTCCATGGACTCAATGCCCGACGGCGCGACGCTCGGCTCTGGATACGTCCAATTGCGGGACGAGGAGCTCGCGGAGGAGGTGATGGGTATTCGGGGCGTCAGGGAGCGTGTGATGGCGTGCACACCGTGGAATGTACCGGCCAGGACGAGGTAGTCATTCGTCGTGAGAGTGCTGGTGCCTGGCAGGCCTAGGGTGCCCACGGTCTGGGGTTGTGTGCTGTTTCCTGCTGTGCCGGGTGTGGAGGTCGGGAATGTGCGGTGGTATATTAGTGAGCCGGCTTTGGAGATGATTAGGAGGGCGAAGACGGGCCTATTAGTAGGTTAGGCTGCTGTGGTTCTCATCCAGGAAGAAGGGAGGAGGACGGCAGGGTTGGTGGAGGAATATGGACTTACATTTTGATATTGGTCTACTGGATGCGCCGCTGTGCGGCTGGGTGAACGGTTTTCAAGGAATAGTCATGTCTAAACACAGGGCATGATTAAGGAAAGTGGGATCCTCTAGGATATCGTAATTCAATTAGAGAGTGTAGTCTAACGTGGGGAGCAAGGTGCCAGCGAGCCAGGATGGTGTTGAGATTCAGAATGATGCTGCCAAGCAATTTCTCCGGACGCGTTATGGAATCCGTGCCTGCGATTCTGTCTCCGCCTCCATCTCCATCTGGCTCTTGTTACCAACATCAGCTTCATCTTCTCTACAACGATCAAATCTACAACAGACCACAATCACTGCCCTTCTGGATATACACCCCGAGACCATTTTCCTCGACACCTCTTCTCGGTCTTCTCATTTCTCTCCTGCTCCCTCATCTACCCTCCCAATACCGCCATCATGGTGCTCGAGGCTACCATGATCGTTGTCGACAACAGCGAGACCAGTCGAAATGGTGACTATCTGCAAGCATGCTCCTACTCATCTCCCAGTGATTCTTCTAATCATTCTTCAGACCCAACCGCTTCTCATCACAATCCGAAGCAGTCTCACTCATCTTCAATGCCAAAACATCCTCAAATCCCGAGTCCGCCGTAGGCCTGATGTCCATGGCTGGTACAGGTCCTACGGTTCTCAACACACCCACTACCAACTTCGGTGCCGTCCTCGCAGGTCTACATGAAACGAAGATCAAAGGTCACGCCCGGTTAGGAACTGCCATCAGCGTCGCAATGCTGGCCCTCAAGCACAGAGCAAACAAAGCACAACGCCAACGTATCGTCGTCCTAATCTGCAGCGCATTGGATCCTAAGTTTGGAGACAAGAATGACACGGAGAAAGAGCTGATCAAGCTGGCTAAGAAATGCAAGAAGAACAACGTCTCGGTGGATTTCGTTGCTTTCGGCGATGCCATTGAATCCAGCACGAGACCCATCCTTGAGAAGTTCATTGAGGCTGTCGGTGGTTCAAGTGGTGAAGGAAACTATTTGGCCATTATTCCTCCTGGACCTGGTCTGCTAAGTGACAGCCTCATCACTACACCTATTGTCAACATGGGAGGCGACATGAGCCAAGGAAGTGGTGGAATGGAAGGTGTGGAATCCGGCGGAGGTGGTGGTGGCGGCAACGGTTTTGAGTTCGGAATCGATCCTTCAGCCGACCCCGAACTAGCCATGGCCCTGCGCATGAGTATGGAAGAGGAGCAGAACAGACTTGAACGAGAGCGAAGAGCCCGCGAAGAGGAAGAACGACGGAATGCTGACCGGATGGAGACCATCACCGAGGAAGGCCAGGGCCAGGCTCAGCAATCATCAAACGGTGACACCAAGGACGCGGGCGACAAGTCAAAGCAGCCGAGGGTCGAGGATGATAAACAGGATTGATTGATTGCATTGTGAGTACGTATCTGGCACTAGACTCTTTTGTACCAATTTTAGATGGCACGGGTGGTCTCTATCCAGTCGAGATGGCCCACGCACTGCATAACACCTGCATCGAGCAGCATTTTGGCTCCGAGAGATATCCCTCCAGAGATAGACTGCCGCTCCATAACAACGAAGATATCCAAAACACGTCTTCTGAGCTCGCTCGCTGGTGTCCGTCGTCCCGGTTTCATCTTTTCATGGATATCTAATCCGAACATCGTTCCTGTACTTGTCCCGTCCTCGTCCTCGTCGTATCCTCTGTGCCATCCAGATCCACACTTCATGTAATTGTAATAATCATCCTTTCCGCCCAAGTCCCCCCCCCCTCCCCCAAAGAACCCAAAATTTTATCATTTCACGCAAATTTCATTACTGCATTGCATGGTCTTGAATGGCCTCGCCTGGCTTCCTCAAATCTCACCGCGTTCCTGCCCCACCGGTAACACCAATCCTCTCTTCTCGACTCCTCACAATCCGCGCCTTATCGCCCGGCAAGGGCTTCAACTCATCATTCGGATCTACCGTGCCTGTACCCGTGGCCTGCTGACCCTGGTTCTGGCCTTGGTTTTGGTTTTGCTGTGGATGATTATTGTTCCCGTTTCGAAAATACCCCTCCGGGTCTTCGCCCGTTTTCAGGTACTGTGCGTACGCTTGTTTCCGCAGGTATGATTCTTCGAATGCCGCGATGTCTTCGGAGGTTACGGTCAGGGCGGTCGGTTTGCGGCGAAGCATGTTGTTGGAGTACTGGATTCTATGGTGCGTGGTGTGTGATTTAAGGAGGCGGGGGATATTCCAGAGATGCAGGGAGAAGATTGACAAGGGACTTGGTAATATAGGTACCTAGGTAGATTTATAAAGTATGTTGACCCTTGGCTTCCGTGAGGTTTGTGCTGGTAGGCAATGGTTAAGATGCAATTCGTGGGGACAAGGCTGCGGGTACACATTTGCTCTGATACCCAAGGCTGTGTCATTTTACTAAATCCTCAGTCAAATGACGATAAATGACTCACGTGACTCGACCTTGTAAACCATGCGTTTTGAGCTCCTCGCCCCTCTTATCTAACATTCGAGGTACCCAAATGCATCATCAACTATATTCTCCGTACATATGCTTCTTGTTGGAGCCATTTAGGATGAATTTTGCAGGATGAATTCCTCCTAAATGCGCACCAGACACAGAGCAGTTTATTCGAAATCTATCCGAATTTCTCACCTTTGCATCGTCTTCTTCTTACAACCAACTAGCATTGTCTGTCCAGCATGAGTGGTTCGGAGACCCTCCTTGCCCTATGTTGCCCAAGCCTAATGAGGCTTGCATACTAACTAGACTCTTCTTGCTGTGCTAATGTGTAGAACCGCCGGGCCCCCCTGCGCCACGAAGGGGCTGGACTCTGGCGCTTGAATTCACACAACCATGTGATCGCTCGAACCGCTGGCCATGGTCATCATAGTAAGCGCCCTCAAGGGCGTTGCGTACTGCCCGAGGAATGACCCAACATTTCCATGTTCGTGCTTTCTATGAGCACGGCGCTGTATATTGTAGCCAGGACACACTCTCTCCTCGAATTTCAGCGCTTGGTTGCATACGCTCTACAGCATCCACAAATCTCGGCCTATCAGTGCAAGCCTCTGTGGGCTCAGGCACTCGCTTCCATATGGTGGCTTTCCAAGTGACCATGTCGACATCTATGTGCTGCGCAGCGATGCTGCAACTTTGCTTCACCATGCTGCATAGCCTCCTTTGCCTAGGTAGTAGTCCTTCCTTTCAAAGAGATAGAAGGAAGCTGGAAATGGCCCCATCGCACTTGTCCATCTCTACCTCAGCTGACTGACATGTGTCGACCAGGTCTGCCTTGAAAATTACTGTGAGGAAATACCAAGTCTCTGGCTGCAGCGCTGCAGCCTCTGTTCGTGAACGTCGAGGCAACACTGGCGTGAATTGGTTCGGTTGAGTTCGCCTCGCTATTGTATGGTGATAAGCCGTCATGGCATTGAGTCCAGATGCAACGATTTATAAAGGTTTCTGGACAGACTGGTCCAGAGGCAAGATATGGGGCCTTACTTGGACGCTTCATCCGACGGAAGCTGTCATACTCACAAATTGTGTGGCTCTGTTCGTCACGCTTTTTGGAGCTCAGTTTTGGACAATTGTTCGATACTGCCTCCATCAAATGAGCGCACCAAAGGATCCCGATGTGCCAACTCCGCATCTTAATAAACAGCAAGTCATCCTGAGAAATGCAAGCGGCGGTGCCAGTACCGCACGGTTGATGTTGAAATTGGCATGGAAGTCACGACGAAGCACCGGCAAACGTTCCAAGCGCTCGTGGTCAATTGGTTTAATTGCGATACTTTACGCACTCCTGGTAATGAGCGTTGAGCTTTTCTCCAGCAATGCGATAGGGCTTCCGCAGATAAATGGTGGCGATCCGGTGCTGTCGCGAAGCAAACACTGTGGAGTCTGGAATCAAACGTATTACGACGTGATGATCAATGGAGGCTTCTCGAATGAGGAAGAGTTTGGATTATGGGTCCAGTACGGGCTAAAGTTGGCAAGTGAAGTCCAACTTAGTTACATATACGCTGTGGAGTGCTACATGTCATCGGAGGTGGACAACCAAAAATCCTCAACTTGCAGTTCGATGAAGAAGGCAAAGATTCCATGGCAAGCTGATGTTGCGCCGTGCCCTTTCGAACCACAGATGTGCCATGGCGGATCGGAAGCATTTGCCCTAGATACTGGATACATCGATTCCTATGGTGATTTGGGCATCAACGCTGAGCCCAATAACCGTCTGAAATATCGAAGAGTTACAACATGCGCAGTTATCAATGGTACTGGTCGTGTCACTGGGTGGGATGGCCAGATATCCGCCAGTGACGAACCATCCGTTCCTCGAGAGATTGCTTATGCTAATTTCGGCCCTTCGACATACAAAAAAACTAATTATACCTATTCTATGTCAAATTACGCGTCCTTGTACGACAACTTCACCGTTGAGTCGACGAACCCATATCAACTTAACGTTCAGAGAGCAATGGCACCAGCTTCTCCGCAATGGAGTCAAAGTGATTTCGAGCCAATCCCGGAACTGTTGAATAGTGGTGACTTGTCACTGCTCTTCCTGAGCTTCAACGGTATGTACTTAGGCCAGATTGATGATCCATGGTTCTCAGCACACAGGGAAGAGACTTTCGACACACCATTCCCTTTCCTCAATAAACGATATATCCACGATGAGTCAATCAGTACTCTTGGTTGTACCGAGCAACATCAGTTCTGTACCGAAGCCAATACCTGCACAGGGCTTCTTGGTTTTGACCAAGTACAAAACGAGGACCCATTCACTCTCGCTCTCTCACCCCAACAAAATGCCACGTTTGACCGAGTGTTACGTGCCGCCATCGCCTCATCCCTCAGGAATACGGTGGAGTTCCTCGCTAAGACTACTACACCAATTCTCGCAAGCGGTTCGCTAGCTTCCGGGTCGAGTGGTGCGGTGGTCTCGCAAGTCCTACCGGAAGACCAATGGAAGATTGAATTACAATATTGGCATTCTGTGTCAATGGCACATCTTCAGCGTACGATCGTGCAGTATGCCACTGGGCAAATTGCTGCAGAACCGGACTATCTAGTGGCCCCAACTGCGGAACAAGACATCTGGTTTTGCCAAAATTTGATTGTTCCATCGGCCGTCTATCAGTCCTTCAGTGTAATGGCGCTAATCCTCATCTTCCTGGTCGGACTTCTCGTGATTATCGCGAGTCTGAATGTTGAGAGATTGGCAGCCTTGATTAGAAGGTGGCTCAGAAGAGGGAAGTCTGCGAAAAGTTGGAATCATGACTACGTATTGGGAATAAAGCCTGTGCATAAGGGATCGCCGAATACAAAAGCTCCAGAAAAAGACAGCGGACAACTTCGCCCACCCTCAACATCTCAACAACGCGAGAGTGAGATCTTTGAGTGGGACAAAATCCCGCACTTGCCTAAGGACGACGAAAATCTGAGCCACCAGCAGGAGGGGCGCCGGACTCTAGACATCAAGAGTCGCCTGTCCCCATTCCGCGTTCATTTTCCTAACTATCCTCCCCCTAGGCCGCCGAGAGATTCCCAGGAGTTCCTTATTCCCAAAAATTTCGAGAAGCCTTTGCCGGAAGCTCCAAAGAAAGCGATGGGTGCGGAGAAAGAAAAACGATTCTCACGGTTGTATTTCAGACCGGCCTTTTCCTTAAACGGTGCTCGAGCATCTAACCATCCGGATGTGCCCCAGGGCAATTGGATCTAGCATAATGATAGCAGCGGATTACTGCTTGGGCGCAATTTGGTGTGCGGCCCTGTTGGGGATGATCAATGCATGTCTTAGCAGGGAGTGGCCACGACATGTCAGACCTGTTAGTATTTCGCATCACTCCCATTGACAGCATCGAGACACCGCGGTCTTCTAAGACTTGAGTTCCAGCCCAATCTACTTGTATGTGAGTGCTTGACGGATGTCACTAGATAGTAAAGGACATGGGCACAAAGGTGTTTGCCAAAATTTCAACTGCTATCGCATGCATACTTCCCCGTTCCTTGGGCAGAGCACAACCGTCTGTTCTCAGCTGAGCTCCATCAAGCGCCACGCGTGCACTACCTTCTGAAATTCTCCAAACAATGCAGAGGTGTGCTGATCACCTGGTGGGATCAGATGAGTGAGGATGATTCCACATGTTCCAGCACGTCGGTCAATCCACTGCAAAGGACAACATCAGCATATAGAGAACATTTCTTACAGACAGGTCAACTCACCCATTGTCCATTGGCAATCCCACACCACCACATACAGCCCTCACCAGCCCGATCAGGGATGCCATCCATGGCAAGTATGCCGCCAAGACCCCAGTTCCAATCACGATTGACAGGCATGCCTGGTACCATCAATCTTCCAAATTCAGGCACAGCCAAATTTGCCCTTAGGAACTCGTTGCTGAGCAGCTGAGGCTCAAACATTGAATTCACTGTATCCTCACGCAGGACTTTGCCGTCATTGAACAACAGGCTCGTGAGGAGTTTGATATAATCCTCGGGCGTGCTGAAAAGACCAGATCCGCCTCCGTCCTGCTTCGGGTCCTGGTTGGGGAACGAAAGTGGAAGGTCACTCGTGAGCTGATTGTTCGGCAATTTGACTGTGAGCGGCACTACTGTGATGCCTGCTCTCTTGGCAGGGCAGAAAGTAGTGGATTTCATCTCGAGTGGCTTGCAAATGTACTCAATCATATAATCCTCAAAGCGAGCGAATCCAGTTGCTTGCTCGATCATACGTGCCGCGACGTCTAGGCCCCCAGCATAAGACCAGCCGTCACCAGGCTCGTACACCAGGGGCGCATCTAGGTCATCGACAGGGTCCTTGACAACGCATCAGCGTCAAATGGCTTCCCAAGCACAACGGTCACGCAAGAGAAGAACAACGAAAGGGAGCGTATGCATACCGAGAAGCCCGCGGTCATCAACTCCATCATATCACCACCCTCCGCCACACTCTTGACGCCTGCAGCATCTGCCACCTTCCCCTGCGTCCAGCTCCTCCACCTCGCAAGCAGTGGATGCCCTTGCTCAAGCGCCATCCCCGACGTATGCGTAAGGAGATGTCGCAGGGTAATCGACTTCGTCGCCTTTCGAAAGACCGGCTCCCCTGTGCTCTCATCGAACCCAGTCAAGATATCGGGACTCGCCCACGCCGGCAAGATCTTCGAGATGGGATCATCGAGCCCGAACAACCCCTTCTCCTCACACTGTAGTGCGGCGACGGTGGTCAGCAGTTTCGTGACGGAAGCGAGCCACATCACTGAGTCGGTGCGGAGGGGGGGTGAGCCCGCGTGTACGGTCATTGTGCCGAATGCGCGGATGAAAGTGTCGCCTGTAGATGGTATATCAGCATAAGGGAATGAGAAAATGGGCCAGTGTCGGGGTATTCAGTGAGTGGAAGTGATAGGAGTTGTGGACGCTTGGAATGGGAAACGTGGTTGGTGAGTGGGATGCATGAGTAATATTTATCGAGCATTGAGCACTGGGCATCATCAAGTGGGTGAATGAATGGACAAAGCGTGTCTTAAATACCTTTCGCCGTCGCAGCAGCAATGACAGCGCCAGCCATGACACGATCAGGCCCCGACGCCACAGCGGCGTTGAACTGCTCAATCACGCTTTCCATATTTTCTTTGATTTTGCGGTCTTCTTCTCCCTGGTGGAGAGAGGATGGACAAGTAATATGTAGTTGGGAATAGTCAATGGATGCAGCGAACAATCAACATATTCTCGCTTTTATATTCGAAGGGACAATGCTGTCTACTTATACTCCTACCCATACCCCATACGCACACCCACACCCACACCCATACTCA
>Ga0105239_10000390_pt1 | contig 64410 bp, 57 predicted proteins | sample KBSC44metaG_FD_92761 | JGI IMG/M metagenome (GOLD analysis project Ga0105239, IMG submission 92761) | Corn rhizosphere microbial communities from Kellogg Biological Station, Michigan, USA - KBS C4-4 metaG | ecosystem: Host-associated > Plants > Roots > Rhizosphere > Soil | place: Michigan, USA...
TCTGGCGCTTCTGAGGTGCGCCGGATCTGTGCGCGAGGCGTCGTGGCGGTGAGGACTTAAAGCGTTCCCCCTCACCCTAACCCTCTCCCCCGGCAAAGCCAGGGGAGAGGGGACTGACTGAGGCGAGCCTTCAACACTGCGAGCTTTGGCTCCCTCTCCCCTGGCTTGCCGGGGGAGAGGGTTGGGGTGAGGGGGGCTCTTGGCGGAGTTAGAAACCTCGCACGCCTTCGACCCATACCTGCCGAATGATCGGCAAGTCGTTTATCACCCTCATGCGAACCACATCACCACGCAGCCCTTCCGCAAGCGTGCCACGATCGGAAAGTTCCAACGCACGCGCAGGATTTGCAGTTACCGTGGCAATGGCACGCGGCATCGACCAGCCCGCTTCGCTGTGCAGCATGAACGCGCCGTGCAACAGACTAGCGGGAACGTAGTCGGAGGAAAGCATGTCCAGGCGATCCAGTTTGGCGAGATCCAGTGCGGCGACATTGCCCGAGTGCGAGCCGCCGCGTACGACGTTGGGTGCGCCCATGACCGTCCTCATGCCGCGCTGATGCGCTGCGGCGGCGGCTTCGGCGGTGGTGGGGAACTCGCAAATGGTGATGCCGATGCCATGGGCATGCTCCACGTGCGCCAGTTCGGTGTCGTCGTGGCTGGCGAGTATCACTTGCCTGTCGCCCAACAGATCGAGCACGGCACGCTCATGCTTGTCGCTATAGGTCTGCTGTTGCTGCAGGCGGCGCTGCACTACGTCGGCGAATTCGTCTTCGGTCCAGCTCGCGTGGTGCTTGCTGTAATACTTGCGATATTGCTGGATGTCGCGGTACTGGCGCTGGCCCGGGGTGTGATCCATCAGCGACACCAGGCGCACGCTGTCGTGATCGAGTAACGGTTCCAGTGCTTCGAGCAGGCGCGGATAGGCCAGCTCGCAACGCAGGTGTATCCAGTGGTCGGCGCGCAAGGCGCCGCTGCGCTGACCATCGAGGATGGCGTCATAGGTGCTGCGCAAGGTTTCGATGCGCACGCTTTCTTCTTCGAGGTCGCCGACCGAGAGCGCATCGAATACGGTAGTGATGCCGGCGGCGACGACCTGGGCGTCGTGCGTAAGTACGGCGGGCAGCGATGGCCAGATGACGCCGGCACGTGGCATCAGGTGTTTTTCGAGATTGTCGGTATGCAGTTCGATCAAGCCCGGAATCAGATAGTCGCCTTCGCAGTCGAGCGCGCCGGCGACCTGTGTCTGGCTACTGTCGACGTGCGCGATGCGGCCGTCGCGGATATGCAGCGTGCCGTGTATCACGCTGTCGTCGAGCACGATATGGGCGTTGGTAAGAATCAGGTCATTCATCATGATGATCGGAAAGAAAGAGGTCAGGCCGCTTCGAGCGGGCGCATGGAAAACAATCGGGTGGCGACACGATCGCGCATGTCCTCGTCGTGAAAGATGCCGAGGATCGCCGCGCCCTTCGCGCGAGCTTCCTCCAGCAATCTGGCGACGATGTGGCGATTGGCGGCATCGAGCGAGGCAGTGGGTTCGTCGAGCAACAGGATCGGGCGCGGCACGATCAGCCCGCGCGCGATGTTAACCCGCTGCTGCTCGCCACCCGAGAAGGTTCCCGGTGGCAGCTGCCACAGCCGCTCGGGTACGTTGAGCCGATGCAGCAATGCGCCGGCTTGCTGTCGTGCCTGGGCGATATCGCAACCGCTTTCGATCAGTGGCTCGGCAACGATGTCCAGCGCCGGGACGCGCGGGATGACGCGCAGGAACTGGCTCACATAGCCCAGCGATCGTCGGCGCACGTCGATGATCTGCTGTGGCGAGGCGGTGGCCATGTCCAGCAGTTCGCCATCGTGGCGAATAAACAACGCGCCGCTGGAGATGCGGTAGTTGGCATAGATCACTCGCAGCAGGGTGCTTTTGCCGGCGCCGGAGGGCCCGGCCAGCACCACGCATTCGCCGGGGAAGAGCTGCAGATCGAGGTCTTCGAGCACGTTGATATGCGTATCGTGCTGGTGATGCAGTTCGAAGTGTTTGCGCAGGCTGCGCAGTTCGAGCAGAGGATACGATGGGGTCATGTGGTCAGCACCGATGAAACAAGTAGTTGCGTATAGGGGTGTTGCGGGTCGTCGAGGATCTGGTCGGTCAGGCCGGTTTCCACCACGCGGCCACGCTGCATCACCATCGTGCGGGCGGCAAGCAGGCGCGCCACGGCCAGATCGTGCGTCACCATGACGGCAGACAGTCCGAGCTCGCCGACCAGGCGGCGCAACAGGTCGAGAATGCGTGCCTGCACCGACACATCCAGCCCGGCGGTGGGTTCGTCCATGAATACCAGGCGCGGTTGCGTCACGAGCGTGCGTGCGATCTGCAAGCGCTGCTGCATGCCACCGGAAAAGCTGCTCGGCGCATCGTCGATACGCGCCGGATCGATCTCCACGCGTTCCAGCCACTGCATGGCGGTGTCGCGCAGTTGGCCATAGTGGCGCGAGCCTAGCGCCATCAGGCGTTCGGCGACATTCGCGCCGGCGCTGACATTGAGCCGCAGGCCATCGCGCGGATTCTGCGTGACGAAACCCCATTCTTCGCGGGACAAGCGTCGCCGGTCGGCTTCGCTCAGCGTATGCAGGTCGAGCCAGCTACCATCGCGCTGTCGATAGCGCATGCTGCCGATGGTGGGTGCGAGCTGGCCCGCGACGGTGTTGAGCAAGGTCGACTTGCCCGATCCGGACTCGCCGACAATGCATAGAAGTTCGCCGGGGTGCACGTCGAAATCGATCTGCTCGCAACCGATGCGGTCGCCGTAGTGGCGGCTCAGATTGCGTACTTCAAGCAACGCACTCATGCCGCCGCCTCCGTGCGGTGTTGGCCGCAGTAGTCGGTATCGGAGCAGACGAACATGCGCGTGCCGCGGTCATCGGTGACCACTTCATCGAGATAACTCTCTCCCGAGCCACACAGGGCGCAATGTTCTTTCCAGCGCTGCACTTCGAAAGGGTGGTCATCGAACGCCAGGCTTTCCACGCGGGTATACGGCGGGATGGCGTACAGGCGCTTTTCGCGTCCGGCGCCGAACAACATCAGCGCGGGTGCGCGATCGAGCTTGGGATTGTCAAACTTGGGAATCGGTGACGGCGAGGTCAGGAACCGTCCGTTGACCAGCACCGGGTAGTCGTAGCTGGTGGCGATATGGCCGTACTGGGCAATGTCTTCGTACAACTTCACGTGCATCAATCCGTAGTCGGCCAGGGCGTGCATCGTCCGGGTTTCGGATTCACGCGGTTCCAGCGTGCGCAGCGGTTCGGGCTCGGGGACCTGGAACACCAGGATCTGATCTTCCCGCAGCGGTGTTTCAGGAATGCGATGACGGGTCTGGATCACCGTGGCCTCGCCGGTACGTTCGGTGGTGGCCACACCGGCCACGCGGGAAAAGAACTTCCGGATATTGACCGCGTTGGTGGTGTCGTCCGCCCCCTGGTCGATCACCTTGAGCACGTCATCGGGGCCGAGCAGGGCGGCTGTGACCTGGATGCCGCCGGTGCCCCAGCCATAGGGCAGGGGCATTTCGCGGCTGCCGAACGGCACTTGGTAACCCGGAATGGCCACGGCCTTGAGCAGTGCGCGGCGCAGCATGCGTTTGGTGTTTTCGTCGAGAAAGGCGAAGTTGTACTCGTGGCTCATGACGCGGCCTCCGCCGGTTCCTGCGCGGGTATAGGTTCGGGCACGTTGGTTGTGTGCCGCGCGTGTTGTTCGCTCAACGTGCGCAGCAGCGACAACTCGGCCTGGAAATCGACGTAGTGCGGCAGCTTCAGGTGTTGCACGAAGCCGGACGCCTCCACGCTGTCCGAATGCGACAGCACGAACTCCTGGTTCTGCGCCGGCGCCTGCTCGGTTTCGCCCAGTTCATCGCAGCGCAGCGCACGGTCGACCAGGGCCATCGACATCGCCTTGCGTTCGCCTTCGCCCATGCTCAGCCCGTAGCCACGCGTAAATTGCGGCGGCAGGCCGTTGCCGCCCTGGAACTGGTTGATCATCTGGCATTCGGTCAGCACGATGCTGCCGATCTCGATATCGAAGCCAAGTTCTTCGGGACAGATGATCACATCCACTTCGCCCATCCGGATCTCGCCGGCAAACGGGTGGCTTTCGGCGTAGCCGCGTTGGGTGGAGTAGGCCATGCCGAGTAGGAAGCCTTCGTCACCGCGCGCGAGATTCTGCAGACGCGTGGCTCGGTCGGCAGGGAACATCAGCGGCTCACGGGTGAGGTCGACCGGTTGCGGGTCGCTTTGTGTGTCGACCGGCTCGATCAGGGCTTCGGCGTCGAGCAGGTCGAGTACGCGCGGCATGCGTTCGGCCAGCGGTTCGTCCGCGCGTTCTATCGACACCTCGCCCGTGGCCTGGAAGTCGAGCAGGCGCTGTGTGTAGTCATACGTTGGCCCCAGCACCTGGCCACCCGGGACATCCTTGAACGTGCCCGAGACTCGGCGTTGCACGCGCATCGCGGCGGTATCCATCGGCAAGGTATAGCCGAAGCGTGGGAGTGTGGTGCGATAGGCGCGAAGCAGGAAGATCGCCTCCAGCATGTCGCCCGCGGCCTGGCGGATCGCCAGGGCGGCAAGTTCCTCGTCGTACAGCGAGCCTTCCTGCATCACCCGCGCGACGCCCAGGCGCAACTGCTCGTGGATCTGCGCGATGCCCAGCTCGGGAAGTGCGGTGTCGCCACGTCGCGCCTCGGCAAGCAGATCGAGCGAACGCGCAATGGCGCGTTCGCCACCTTTGACGGCTACGTACATTCAACTCTCCAGACGATGGGTGGTGCGCGGCAAGGCGGCAACCTGGGTGGTATCGGCGAAATACATATCCAGGCCTAGCGGCGAGCGCGATGTCAGCGCGGCGCGTTGTTGCCAGAACGAAGCCGGCAACCCTTCGATCGCCAGTCGCTGTTCGTGCTCGATGCCGGGACCGCTGAAGCGATCGCCTTCGCCGACATGCATGGCGGGAACCTGCACGATCAGGCTGGTGGAGCGGTCCGGGTAATACGGGTCGCCCAGCGAGAAGGTGTCGAGCGCAGGCATCGCCTCCGGCACGGTGACTAGGGCGAAATCCGCTTGCGCGTGATCGGGCACGATCTTTACGCCAGTGTGAAAGCGCAGGTAGTGCAGAGCCTGCGCGTCGGCCTGTTGCAGCCACAGCGTGACGTCCGCATCGCACAGGGTAAGCAGCACAGCCATGACGGCCGGTGCTATCGGTGGCGGAGACGGCGGCAGCGCCGGCAGCGTACGCGGCTGCGCTGGACGGGCCATGGCCTGCAGCAGTTCACGAAAGGTGGCCTGGGACTCGAAAACCGGGTGTTCAAAAGCAGCCAGCATCATTCGCCTCGCACAACGGTAAAGAATTCGACCTTGCTTGCAGCCGCCTTGCGGCTTTGGTCCTCGCGTCGCATCTGCAGGGATCGCTGCAGATGCGCCAGTACCTGGGTGCTGACCTGTTCGTGCCGGGCGGGGTCTTGCAGCAAGGCATCTGCCAGCGCGGCCAGTTCGGCATGCCGACGGTCGCTGCCGCGTACCCAGGCATGACCGATACGGTCACCGAGCTGAAGGCTGCAGCGGGTGACGCTGACCTCGCCCAGATTGAACGGTGCGCCGGAGCCGCCGATACGCCCCCGCAGCATGTACAGACCGGTTTGCGGCGGTCGCAGCCAGGTGACGTCGGCGGGTTGCTCCAGACCGTGCATGGCGTCGGCCAGCTCGGTCAGCGGGGCTTGCGCGAGCAGGGACATCCATTGCGCGCGTGCCATGTGAGGGAGGGTGTACATGTCTGTTCCCGGGCTTGTAACAAATGTCTAGTTATCTAGACAGACCGAAACGCAGGCTCCGGCCTGAGCATTCAAGCAACGGAGCGTGCAGCTGCCATGACGATGACTAGACAGGCGGGTGAAGTGGTATGAGCGAGGTAGAACGGGGCCGCGGCGTAGCGCTGTGGAGCCAGATCGGCGACATCCTGGCCGAAGACATCCTCAAGGGACGCCTGCCGCAGGGCCAGCAATTACCGTCGGCGCAGGAGCTGGCCGCGCGATTCGACGTGAACCGCCACACCGTGCGGCGTGCTATCGCCGCGCTGGAACAGCGCAACCTGGTGCGTACCGAACAGGGGCGCGGCAGCTTCGTGCAGGAGCAGGCGCTGGACTATGCCATCAGCCGGCGCACGCGATTCACCCAGAACATGCGCAACCTCAACGTCGAGGCGGATATCGAGGTACTGGAGGACATCCGTGAAATACCGCCGTCACAAGTGGCCGAAGCGTTGGGTCTGGGGCGCAGGGAGTACGCCTATCGCATCGAAACGCTCAGCCATGCCGACGGCCATATCGTCGACTACAGCACGGCCTACTTTCCGGCAGCGCGCTTTCCGGGTCTGCCTACTGTATACAGGCGTCTTCAATCGGTAACGCGCACGCTGGGAGAATTCGGCGTCGTCGATTACGTGCGCAAGCACACCCGCGTCTGTGCTCGCCTGCCCGATGCACACGCAGCCAAATTGATGAAGCAGCCGATCGGCCGGCCGGTGCTCCATGTGCAGTCGATCAATGCCGATACCCGCGGCATGCCGGTGCAATACGGCGTGACGCGCTTTTCCGGAGACTGGGTGCAACTGGTACTGATGGCCGACGACTGATGCGCTACGCGATCTACTACTGTCCGCAAGCCGGGACCGCGTTGGCGAGCATGGGCCAGGCGTGGCTGAGTACCCATGCACGGGTTGCGAGCATCGCGCCGCAGCGCCTGGATGAACTTCTGCGCGATGCGCGCCGTTATGGTTGGCATGCGACGATTCGTGCGCCTTTCAGCCTCATGGCCGGGCACACGTTCGACGATCTGCGGCGTGTGGTGGTGTCGATCGCCAACACCATGCACGCCTTCGACTTGCCGCTGCGCCTGGATTCGCTCGCCGGCTTTCTCGCCTTGCGGCCGGAGAGCGCCAGCGGGCGCATCGACGCACTGGCGGCTACCTGTCTGCATGCCCTGCATCCGCTGTGCGAGCCGCTGGACGAGGAGGCACGTCGGCGGCGTGCGCATGGCCTGGATCCGGTCGAACGCGAACTGCTGCGTCGTTACGGTTACCCCTACGTGCTGGACCGCTACCGTTTCCACATGACCCTGGCCGCACCGGCGTCTCCGCCGGAAGAGCGAGCCTTGCGCGTTGCCATCGCCGGCCATGGCATGGACGCTGCGATAGCACATATCGATGCACTGGCGATTTGTTGCGAACCTTTTCCAGGTGCGGATTTCGAAGAGCTGGAACAGATACCCCTGGTCATCAAGGAAGCGGCATGACAAACGGACGTCTCTACTACGTGATGGGTCCCTCCGGGGCCGGCAAGGACAGCGTGCTGGGCTGGGTGCGCGAACATGGGGTGCCGCTGGGCGTGGTGTGTGCGCATCGCTACATCACCCGTCCGGCCCTGGCCGGCGGCGAGAATCACGTCGCGCTCAGCGAGCAGGAATTTGCCGCGCGCGAGCAACGCGGCCTGTTCGTACTGACGTGGACGGCACACGGCCTGCGCTATGGCATCGGCCGCGAGATCGAGCACTGGATGAACCGGGGAGCAGACGTGCTGGTGAATGGTTCACGCGGCGCATTTGTCGATGCGGTAAAGCGCTTTCCGAATCTGCAGCCGGTAGTGATTACCGCCAACGTAGAGACCCTCGCCGCGCGTCTTGGCGCACGTGGTCGCGAGAGCCAGGCGGAGATCGACGCGCGTGTGGCGCGTAGCGCGGCCTATGCGATACCGGCGGGCGCGCTGGTGATCCAGAACGACGGCAGCCTGGCCCATGCGGGTTCCTTGCTGCTCGATACGATACGGATGCGGCACGCGAGCTGAAGGGCACCTCGAATAACCTCAGTTTTCCCATCGTCATCCCGGCGTAGGCCGGGACCCAGTGGCTTGGTGGCCGGTTGTCGCGAGCGCCATCAAGGATTTGCTCTATCGCGAAGACCGCGAACCGAAGCCACTGGGTTCCGGCCTGCGCCGGAATGACGAATAGGAGAGGTTTTACAGCTGCCCTCATGTACCGGTAGCGCCGCGGCGCTAACGATCAGGCAGCGGCAGGCAGGGGCATGGCCGAGGTGGCGCTGCGCGCCTTTGCCCTGAAATAGAGCATCGACGCCAAGGTCACCAGCAGGCCCAGGCTCGATAGCACCATGACGGTCTGTGCGTAGAACGTGGCCCAGGAAAGATGCAGGCCGCTGAATTGCTTGAGCAGCACCACGGCGACGCTGCCCAGGTAACCGCTGGCATCGGCGATATACATCACGAAACCTACATTGCCGGCGACCTTGAAGCTGGCCAGCATGCGTTCGAAGAATGTGGCGTTATAAGGCACATACGCGAGATACAAACCGAAGCCGCTGCCACCGACCCACAGCAGCGGGCTGATCAGGCGATGGCTGTGCAGCCAGGTGCTGAGAATGGCGATGGCAAAGCCGCTGAAGATCAATACATGGTTGAGCATCAGCGCCTTGAAGTTGTCGCGCACGGCCATGGTGGCGGCGGTGATCAGCAGCACGGCAATGGCAATGGGGACTTCCGTCTTGCTGAAGATCGATGCGTCGCCGCCATAACCGAGATCGGCCCAGATTTCGGCGGCAAAGTTGTCACGGAAATCACGCGCCACCGTCAGCGCGATATATGCCACCACAATCATGGCCACTCCAGGAAGAAAGCGCGCCAGGAACGCGCGACGCGCTGCGGCATCCATCGGCACGCGCACATGACGTTCGGCGATATCGCGCGCATCGGGCGCCGGTAACCGTTCGAGCAACCACGTGGCGAAGCAGAGCGGCGGTACAAACAGCATGCCGGTGGAAAACGGCATCCAGAACTCGCTTACGCCGTGCGACACCATCAACCACATGGCAACCGATTTGACGACGCCCGAGGCGACGATAAAGCTCGCGCACATGCAGGCTGCCATCAGCTCGGTCCCGCGGCGGCCCTCCAGATAGCCAAAGATCACGCCCCACACCATGCCCAGCGGGAGACCATTCAAGAACAGAAAGGCGATATTCCACGGTGCCGGCGTCAAAGCAAAGCCGAGCAGGGCGAGCCAGGCCACGCCGATAAGCTTGGCCAGCGCCAGCGCGCGGCTTTCGCGCTGCATCTGGGCGATCCAGGTAATCCCGCGAAACTTGCTCAGCATGTAGCCGAACACCTGGGCGATCACCAACCAGACTTTGTAATCGACGCCGGCGAAGTGCATGCCATCGAACGACGCGGCGGTGAACGGTTTGCGAAACGCATACATCGACGCATAGGCAAGAAACGCCGCGGCGCCGGCCAGCAGACTGGTGGCGAGGGGATGGTGTCGCAGGCGGAAAAGTGAGCCGGGCACGCGGGCAATCCATCAAAAGGATGCCGGCAGGGTGGCGGGGGGAGGTTACAGTGCTGTGGCGCGAGCTAGCCGGGTGGCCGGTGTTGGCGCGCCCGGAAGCAAGGCGAGGCGTCTGACCGCCTCGCCTTGCAGTGCCGTTTACTTCCGGTCGGCCGCCGATGCGTCGCGCGCCGCGCGGAATTCCGAATCGGAGCTCCAGTTCGGCCAGGCGTTCGAATTGGCCAGGTCGCTACCCAGTGTGTAGAGAATCTGCAGGTCGCGTGCCATGCCGGTGAACGACCAGCTTGCCTGCCATTCGTCCGAGGGCTGGTGATAGTGGTTGGCGGTGTATTCCTCCGCGGCCTTCTTGCCGGCGGCAACGCCGCCATCGACCCAGTCGTCACCCGATTCGAACGACAAGGCCGGCACACCGCGCTTGGCGAACGAGAAATGATCGGAGCGGAAGAAGCCACCGGCCTCGGGGCGCGGATCGGGCGAGTAGGTCAGATTCCAGCGCTTGGCCGTGGCGGTGAGCTGGTCGAGCAGATCCAGCTTGGCATTGCCGGAAATGGCGAAGTTGCGCGCCGGGCCGTTGGGACTGAGCGCGTCCATATTGATCACCGCCACGGTCTTGCCGAGCGGATAGAGCGGCTTGCTCGCGTAGTACTCCGATCCCAACAGGCCCTTTTCCTCGGCGGTGACATTGAGAAACACGATCGATCGTTCCGGCTTGGGTGCCTTGGCGAATGCGCGAGCCAGCTCGATCAGCGAGGCGGTGCCGGTGCCGTTGTCGACCGCGCCGTTGTAGATGCGGTCGCCCTTGGCATCGGGTGCGCCGACGCCCAGATGATCCCAATGCGCGCTGTAGATCACCGTCTGGTCGGGATACTTGCTGCCCTCGATGCGGCCGACAATGTTGTGCGAGGTAATGACTTTCGAATCGACCTTGAACGATGCGGAGAAGCTTTCGCCCTTCAGTACGACCGGCTTGAAGTCACGCGTCTGCGCGAGTTTTTTCAAGGCTTCGAAATCCAGCCCGGCATCCTTGAACATGGCGACGGCCTGGTCGCGCTGGATCCACGATTCGATCTGCGGATGCACTTTCGACGGCTTGTCGCGCACGATGTCGAACATCGCATTGGTGTTGGAGTTCTTCACCGTGGCCCAGCCGTACGACGCCGGTGCGGTTTCGTGCACCACCATCACGCCGAGCGCACCGAGGCGAGCGGCTTCTTCGAACTTGTAGGTCCAGCGACCGTAATAGGTCATCGCCTTGCCGCCGAAATCGCCCTGGCCGGATTCGAAATCGGGGTCGTTGATCAGCACCACGGCGATCTTGCCGTGGAGATCCACGCCCTTGAAGTCATCCCACTTGCGTTCCGGCGCGCTGACGCCATAGCCGACGAAGACCAGCGGCGCATCCTTGATCGACACGCTCTTGCTGCCGTCCAGCGGGGCGCGCAAGGCAATCTGCTCGCCTTGCGTCAGGGGCTGCGTTTTGCCTGCCAGATTGAAGCTGAGTTGCGGCGTGCCGACAATCTCGGTGCGCAGCAGCGGTACCGCCTGGGTCCATTCGCGCTTGCCGTTTTTCAGGTCGCCACCGGGCTGGACACTGGCTTCCTTGAACTGGGAGACGACGAAGTCGATGGTCTTGGTCTCACCGGCGGTATCTGGGCCGCGGCCTTCGAACGCGTCGGAGGAAAGCGTCTTGACGTCCGACGACAGACGCTGGGGATCGATGGTCGGTGCGTCGGCGGCGTACACGGCCGAGACGATGGAGAAGGCAAGCAGGGTTAAGGCGAGTCGTTGCACTGTCGGCTACCTCTTTGTGGTTACTTGCCGATAGTAAAGCTTTAGGCTCGCTTCGCATCGCCTCTTGTTTCCCCCTCACCCCAACCCTCTCCCCCGGCAGAGCCAGGGGAGAGGGAGCCAAGAGCCACGCATCATTCAAACTTGCCTCACTGTGCCCCCTCTCCCCTGGCTCTGCCGGGGGAGAGGGTTGGGGTGAGGGGGCTCTTGCTCCAATCAATGCACCGACGCGATGAATTGATCCAGCACCTGCTGAAACTTCACCGGCTGATCGAGCATCACAAAATGCCGAGCCGGCGAGATCGAAACAACCTTGGCATTCGGCGCATTGGCCAACAGACTCTTGTAGTAGTCGGCCTTCTGCTGCTCGCTCATTTTCACCGGGCCAGTGCTGAAATCGGACTCTTTGTAGGGCGAGATTTCCAGGATCGGCACCGTGGCGTTCTTCAGGCCAGGGCGCAGATCGCTGGCGAGATCCTCGGCCATATATTGCGCGGTTGCCTTGATGTCGCTGCGTGCATTCAAGAACGCATAATGCTCGGCCTGCTCCTGATCGATCATGCCGGTCTGCTGCATATAGGTCAGCTGCTCTGCCTTGAACTGCTCGGGCGTGAACGACGTCATATGCTCCTGCATCTTGGTCGCCATGGCTTTGCGTTGTTCCTCGCTGATGCGATCCATGCCGGGGAACAACGGCAGGCCGTCGACGGCGACGACGCCGGCGATCAGTTCCGGATGCTCGCTGGCAAAGCGCAGCGCAAGCGTGGCGCCCAGGCTGTGACCGACCAGGATGGGTTTGCCGATATGCGCACTCTGCAGCCAGTCGCCGAGCGACTGATCGGCCAGGTCGAACAGGTTGCCGCCCTGAGCGGGTGCCGGTGTGCTATCGAACCCGGCCAAGGTCAGCGTATAGACAACATGGTCCTTTTTCAGCTTGGCCACCGTGTCTTGCCAGACCCAGGGGCCGCCACCCAGCCCCGGAATCAACACGATCGGACGGCCATGATCGCCATGCCGTTCGATCTTCAGGCTGCCGACCGTCGTGGGGGAATGGTCCGCGGCCCACAGCGGGGAGGTGGTCAGAAGGGCAAGCGACAAAGCCAGGGCGAATCTACGCATGACGGTCTCCGTGAGTGTCAAGGGAGCTTGACATGCGCAGGCTAGGCGCAGCCGGGCAATATGTCAAGTATCCTTGACATATTGCCCGGCGCATGAAATACCGTGTCAGTCCGTGCCAACTACGCGTCCCGATCCGGCGTCGATCTGCAGCTTGACGTCCTTGCCGGCGTTGTTCTCGGCGCGGGCACGCCACATGCCATCGCGGTAATCGACGTCATGCACGTGGGTATAGCCCTCGGAAGAAAGCGAAGCGCGCACGTCGCGTTCGCTGAGGCGTGATACCTGGGCGTCCGGAAAGGCCTGGCCGGTCTTCGGGTCGATGCGCACGGTGACCTTGGTGCCGTCGCCGCTACGAGCATAGGCTTTCCACATGCCATCGCGGAATTTGAGGTCGTGCACCTTGGTGTAGCCCTGCTGTTCCAGCTGTACGCGTACCTGGCGCTCCGTCAACGCGTCCTGCGCCACGGCGACCCCGGCAACCCCCAGTGCCAGCGCAAAGGTCATCAAAGGAGCGATCTTTTTCATGGCATACCTCTCAAACTTGCGTGGAGCTGAAAGTTTTCGCTGATCGGGATCAACCTCGGGTGAAAAACAGCTGTCGGTTTGCTTAATCGTTCATCCTGCTATAACAACTTTCATTAGTTTGCTTATTTATTCGAAAGTAATCGAATGTAACGACTTTGGACGATTTTGACGTTTCCAATAAAACGTCTAAGTAGAGAATAGGCGTATAGCCGTCCATTTGGTTTCGCGTGGAATTTGTCCAGCCTATCGCTGCGATTGTTTTGCCCTATCAATAAGTCAGCGAAAACACCAACCGTATCGCAATATCAAAAAGTCGCGCCATTTTTGCGTGCGCCAATTCATTTCGTGCATTGCTACGTTCATATGCAACGCGGATGATCCGCGCACCCACTCCCTGGGCATTAGGGGCTCTCCATGAACTACCCTGTCGTAGTCGCAAATCGGCTGCGCGGCAGGCGATGGCGCCATTTGGGCGCCATCGTCAGTGCCGCGTTGGCTATGGCCAGCACCGCTCCCGCTTTCGCGGACGCGGTGACGCTGGCACCCTCGCAACGCACCGAGATCAATCTCGGCGCGCAACCTTGGAAGTTCCTTTCCGAGGACAACGGAAACAACGCAGTCGACGGCAACAACGCCTCGGCGCCTCCGCCCGCGGCGGCAGTCAACTTCAACGATTCGGGCTGGCAAAGTGTCGGCCTGCCTTACTCGACCACCCAGTTCACTACCTTCATCAACGAGAAGTCCGGTGGCGGTGACGGCGAGCTGCACGGCACCATCGGTTGGTACCGCACCAAGCTGACCGACTCGGCGAACTACGTCGGCAAGAAAGTCACCGTCGAGTTCGAAGGTGCCCATATGGGTGCCCAGGTCTACGTCAACGGCACGTTCGTTCCGACCACCAGCGCGGTGGCCAAAGACGCAACGGCGACGCACGTGAACGGTTTCCTGCCGTTTATCATCGACCTGACGCCATACCTGCATTTCGACGGCACCGATACGGTGGCGGTCAAGGTCGCCCGCAACGGCGACTTCTTCGAGGATCCGCAGATCTCCGGTTCGTTCCGCTTCGGCCAGTCCGATACCGGCATCTTCCGTCCGGTACGCCTGCATGTGACCGACAAGGTCTACATTCCGGAGAACGTCTATTCCGGCCAGAAGTCCTGGGGCACCTATGTCGCTACCGTCGCCGCCAGCGATGATCAGGCGACCGTGCGCGTACAGACCAACGTCGCCAATGAGTCGGACTCCACGGTCACTGCCACACTGACCACGCAGATCGTCGATGCCAGCGGCAAGGTCGTGGCGACCCAGCAGGATCAGAAGAGCCTGCCGGCGCATTCGATCCCCGGTACCGACGAGACGCCGGTGTTCGACCAGACGCTGACGGTAACCAAGCCGACGCTCTGGTATCCGAACAACAGTACCTGGGGCAAGCCGTATCTCTACAAGGTGTTTCACACGGTCAGCATCAATGGCCAGGTGATCGACGCCAAGCAGAGCACGCTGGGTATCCGCGTCATTACCTGGGACAAGGATTTCCCGTATATCAACGGTCACAAGCACTACTTGTGGGGCGCGGCCGGTCGCTACGACTATCCGGGCCTCGCCTCGTCGGTGCCGGAAGAACAGCAGTGGCGCGATCTCGCGCAGTTGGCTGCTGCGGGCGGCAACCTGTGGCGTCCGGGTCATTCCTCGGCCAGCCCTGAGTTTGTTGCGGCTGCCGACGCGTACGGCGTGTTCATCGTGCAGCCCTCGGGCGATGGCGAGAACGGTTTCGCCAACCCGTGTCCCGGTACGGACAATGTCCAGCAGTGCGTGGACAAGGAAACGCTGAAGAAGGAACTGCATCGCGACATGATCATTCGCGACCGCAGCCATCCGTCGATCCTCGCCTGGGAAGCCAACAACGGCACCATGCACGAGGATTTCGCAGCGGCGCTGAAACAGATTTCGCTGCAGTGGGATTCGATCAACAGCCGCGCACAGACCGATCGCACGCCGGACGTCAACAACGGCGACGTGATCTCCTGCGACGGTGCCGGTTGCGAAGTGAACCTGCATCAGCACGATGCGGCCAGCAAGCCGACCTACGGTGCGGAGTACTGGTCCAACTGGGGCGTGCAGCGTACGTCCTACGACTACGAGCTGGCGTTCGCGTTGCAGTACCTGACGCCCTGGATGCAGGGCCGCAAGGCGAACACCTTCGGCATGACGCAGTGGTACTTTGCCGATAGCCCGGGTGAGATCTTCGAATTCGTCGACGGCACGGATCAGACGCTGGTGCGTTCGATGGGGCAGTCGATGGTCGACATGAACCGCTTCCCGCGGTTGCTCTACTACATCTACCAGGCGAATTGGTCGAACTATCCGCAGATCAAGTCAATCAAGCTGGCCGGTACCTGGAACCGCCCGGCGGGCGCGACGCGCATCAACGCCTTCAGTAACTGCCCCTCGGTGCAGCTGTTGATCAATGGCACGCCGTTCCAAGGTCCAAAGACGCCCAATAGCTGGGATTCGGATACCACCGCCGATAACGGCCTGGTCGGCACTGCGCAGGCGGGTACCGACCTGGAAGGCAATCCGACGCGGGCGCCGGTTCCGGCCGATGTGCAGCAGGCCCAGCAGACCACCAAGCTACCGGGTCAGGTGTTCTGGGACACGACCTTCCAGCCCGGCAAGATCACCGCGCAGTGTCTTGACGACACCGGCGCCGTGCAGGCATCCGATACGCTGAGCACCTCGGGCAAGGCCGATCACATCGTCCTGAAAGTGGTCGACGAACTGGTGCGCCCGGATGGCACCTCCTTCCAGTTGACCGCCAACGGTTCGGACGCGGCGTTCGTCGTCGTCGGTATCGCCGACGCGCAGAACAATCTGGTCATGACCGGCGATGGCTCCAACGTCAACGTCACCTTTGCCGTAGACGGCCCGGTCGAGTATCACGGCGGTTCCGAGCAGTTGGTCACGCCAGGTCAGGGCCTCAGCTATCACGCCCCGGGCGATCATGAACTGCAGACCGAAGGCGGCCTGACCAAGATCGCGATGCGTACCTTGTTCCAGGCCGGTCCGGTGACCGTCACGGCCACTTCGCCGGGTCTGGGTTCGGCGCAGGTCAGCTTCAATATCGACGCGGTTCCCAATCCGGTCGTGACGCTGGGCAAGCCGTCGATCATCGCGCAGCCGGTCGAGCAGGACGTCACCGCTGGGCAGCCGGCGCAGTTCAGCGTGGCCGCGTCGGGTGCGCAGCCGATGAGCTTCCACTGGTTCAAGAACAACCAGCCGGTGGGCGGAAACACCGCGGTGCTGACGACGGATGTGACTACCAAGGCCGACGATGGCGCGATCTACACCGTGGACGTGGTCAACGGGCTGGGCGATCAGCTGTCGTCACAGGCGGTCTTGCACGTCTTCGATCCAGCGCCGGTGGTGATCCAGCAGGCACCGCAGGCGGTCAACGTGGACGCGGGCCAGTCGGCTCACTTCGCGGTGGTGGCCACCGGTTCGCCGACGGTCAGCTATCAGTGGCTGAAAAACAATCAGCCGATTCCTGGTGCGCAGAGCCCGACGTTCGATACCGGAGTGCTCGGCACCACGGACAACGCCAACTACGCGGTGACCGTCACCAATCCGGTCAACCAGATCACCACCACGCCGGTCACCTTGACCGTCAATGCGGCGCGTCCGCCGGTGGTAACGCAGGATCCGGTCAGCATCGTCACCAACCCGGGCCAGCCAGCCACCTTCAGCGTGGCCGTGAATGGTTCGGCGCCGTTCCATTATCAGTGGTCCAAGGATGGCGTAATTGTCGGCGACGATGCGTCGACGCTGACGATCGCCAAGGTCGCACCCAGCGACACCGGCAGCTACCAGGTCTCGGTGACCAACATCACCGGCCAGACCGCGGTCAGCAAGCCGGCGACACTCAAGTTGGCACCTCCGGGCGCCAACCTTGCGCTCAACAAGAAGACCTTCGACTCCAGTGAAGAAAACACGGGTGTCGGCGGTACGCGCGGCGAGTATGCCAACGATGGCCAGGACGGCCAGAACGGCACGCCGATTACGCGTTGGGGCTCGGCTTTCAATAACGTTGCCGATCCGGACAACCAGTACCTCGATATCGACCTCGGTTCGGTGCGTACTTTCAATCGCGTGGTGTTGGAGTGGGAAGCGGCCTACGGCTCGGCCTATAAGCTGCAGTACTCCAACGATCGCCAGACCTGGACCGATGCGTTCTGCGAAGGCGATGGCGCCAACTGCGATTCCGTCGGCACGGGCGGTACCGAAGACAAGACCTTCCCGAGCGTGCAGGCTCGCTATGTGCGCATGCAGGGCATCAAGCGCGGTACGGCGTACGGCTATTCGTTGCTCGAGATGCAGGTGTACGACGGTGCCAATTGCGGTGCTGCGGGTACAACGAACGAGCGCTTCACGGTCAACGACACGGAAACGGCGACCGATAACCTGAGCCAGTTGATCTGGACACGCACGCCGCACATCCCGGCGGACGTATCGGCGCAGCTTACCCAGGACAAGGCGGCCCAGTACTGCGCGGGCATCGGTGCACGTCTGCCCAGCGTGGCGGAAGCGCAGGCGATCAGCGGCGCCAACGCCGTGACCTGTGCCTTCCCGTCGCAGTGGAATACGTGGACGTCGGAAACCGATCCGAACAACGCCAACAACGGTCTGGTCGTGTCGTCGGCGGGTATCGTCAATACCGAAGTGGCCACCAACTTCCCCGGTCAGGCGATGTGCGTCAGCGGCGCGCAGGTGCTGCCGCCGGTGATCGTGAACTCGCCGGCGTCACAGAGCGTGGGTGCGGGTCGCAGCGCGCATCTGACCGTGGCCGCTACCGGCACCGGTCCGCTCAGCTACGAGTGGTTCCGCAATGGCAAGTCGGTGTTCGTGACGGCCGACGCGTTCTACGACACGCCTGCTGGCGTGCTCGGTGCCAACGACAGCTACGTGGTCCAGGTGACGAGTGCCCAGGGCCTGACCGTGGCCAGTACCGCGGCCACCGTGGCGGTAGACAACTCCACCAACGGCAACGTGCCTGCGCCCGATACCAATAACAACAACGCCAGCAATCCGGGCGGTGACAACGGTGGCGGCAATAACGGCGGTGGCAACAATGGTGGCGGCAACACGGGCGGTGGTCAGAACAACGACAACACCCCGGGTGACGGCCACAACGGCGTGAACCTCGCGCTGGGTAAGACCGCCAGTGCAAGCGGCAGCGAAAGCGGCAATAACGGTGCGGACGCCGGCTATCTGGATTCCGCGCAGGCGTTCGACGGCGATATCACCAACACGCGTTGGTCTTCGGAGTTCGAGGACGAGACGTGGATTGCGGTGGATCTGGGGGCGGTGCATACCTTCGACCACGCGGTCCTTCGTTGGGAACGTGCGTTCTCGACCAACTACCAGTTGGAGACGTCGGTAGATGGTGTCACCTGGAACACCAAGACGCCGTTCTACTCGGAGAATCCGGGTCTGGGTGGTACTGAGCGCATCAGCTTCGCTCCGCAGACGGCGCGTTATGTACGCATGCACAGCTTCGCCCGTTCCTCGCAGTACGGTGTCTCCCTGTACGAGTTCGAGATCTACGCGACGGCTGCACCGGTTGTTACCACGCAGCCGCAGACGCAGTCGGTTGTTGCCGGTCAGAGCGTGCAGTTCAGTGTGGGCGTGCAGGCTGCCGGTCCGTTGACCTATCAGTGGCGTCGCGGCGGTACGGCCATCAATGGTGCCACGCAGGCCACGTATGGCTTTGTCACTGCGCAGGCTGATTCCGGCGCCTCGTTCGACGTGGTCATCACCGATGGCAACGGCAACTCGGCAACGAGTCAGCCGGCTACGCTCACCGTGACGGCAGCCAGCAATACCGGGACCAACAACACCGGCGGCAGCAACGGTAGCGGCAGTACGGGTGGCAGCGGCGGTACGGGCGCCGGCAGCACAGGTGACCAGCAGCCGGCAGGCACCAACCTGGCACTCAACATGCCGGTGAAGGTGTCGGGTACCGAAAACGATGTCGCGTTCAAGGGCGCCAACGTCAACGATGGCGACACCGGTACGCGCTGGTCGTCGGCCTTCGCCGATCCGCAGTGGGTCGAGATCGATCTCGGCTCGGTGCAGTCGGTCAATCGCGTGGTGCTCAATTGGGAAAATGCGCACGCCACGGCGTATCAGATCCAGGTCTCCACGGACGAGCAGAACTGGAACGTTGCGTTCGACCAGCCGAATGGGCAGGGCGGTATCGAAACCGTGACCTTCCCGTCCACCTCCGCCCGCTACGTGCGCATGTACGGCACCAAGCGCAATACGCAGTACGGCTACTCGTTGTGGGAAATGGAGATCTACGGTGATGGCAGCACGGCACCGACCCAGCCGGGTCAGCCGGGCGGCACCGATCCGGGCACAGGCAGCGGTGGCGACAGCGGTTCGGGCCAGACGCCGGACTACACGGTGTACCCGGGCTTCATCGGCACGACGCTGGTGAACAACACGCGCGGGGCATACACGGACGACCAGATCTACGTGGAAGTCATCGCGCAGGATCCGGCCACGCACGTGTTCTCGTGGTTGAAGCCGGACGGTACGTTCACGCACATGTCCGCTGCCGACAACAACGCAACCGGTCACTTGACCAAGAATGGCCAGAACTATCCGAACTACGCCTTTACGTTGGCGCAAGCCAAGCTGATGAAGCTGCCCGAGATGGATTCCGGCCGCATCTTCATCTCGCTCGGTGAGCCGATGTACATGACGGTGTTGACGGATGCCAATGGCAACGTCGGTTTCGCCGGCCCCAACCCGCTCAACGGGACCGATCCGAACATCGGCGTGCGTTACGACTGGTACGAGTTCACGTACAACGACGGTGGTGTGTGGATCAACACGACTCAGGTGGACGACTTCGGCCTGCCGCTCCTGCTCGACGTGTGGGGCGACAGCAAGAACTTCCATCAGCAGACGGGTCTGACCCAGACGCACGACGCATTGTTTGCGGCGTACACGAGCGAAGTGCCGGCCGAGTTCCAGGTGTCGCTGCAGAATCAACTGCGCATCATGGCGCCGGGCAAGTCCACGTTCGACGTGGGTCAGGCCAACCAGCACTACTTCGATGGCTACGTGAATCAGATCTGGCAGATGTACAGCAACACCCCTCTGACCATCGACGTGGGCGGTCGCCACTTCAGCGGCCAGGTCGTCAACGGCAACCTGTCGTTCACCGAGCTGGACGGCTCGGGTAACGTCGTCGCCGGTGGTCCGTACATCGTGCAGAAGCCGACCACCCAGGACATCCTGGAAGGCAAGGGCACGTTGGCTACGGGCAACAGTACGGAACTGGCCATCGAGGCGCAGATCTGCGCGGCGTTCAACCGCCACGTCATGGAAGACAGCACGCTGTGGGCCGTGCCCTCGGCGTGGTACCTCGGCGCTCCGGCGAACTACTACGCCAAGTTCTGGCACACGCATGGCGTCAACGGCCTGGCCTACGGCTTTGCCTACGACGACGTGTCCAGCCAGAGCTCGACCATTCACACCGACAAGCCCGAGCATATGGAGTTGGGCATCGGCTGGTAATCGCCTGAAACAAAGAAGTAAAAACTAAGGCCGGCCTTCCTTCGGGGAGGCCGGTTTTTTTATGGCTAGGGGAAGGGCGATAACCGCGCGCTGGGCGTATTTGGTGTGGCGGTCGCGACTGAAGTCGCTCCTACAAAATCGGACATGCACAGCCAGCTTGTAGGAGCGACTTCAGTCGCAACCGCAACCCCGCAGGTCGGCTGTAAGGTTGGTCATGGCGGAGTCTGGCCAGGTCGCGACTGAAGGGAACCTCGAATAACCTCAGTTTTCATCGTCGCCCCGGCGTCTTTAACACGTTGAAGCGCAAGGCACTGGATGACCAGCTTCGCTGTTGAAAAGCGCCCCCGGCGTTCGCCGGGATGACGATTTAGGAAGGGATTTTTAGAGATTCCCTGAAGTCGCTTCTACAAAATCGGATATGCACAGCTAGCTTGTAGGAGCGACTTCAGTCGCGACCGCAACCCCGCAAAGGATTTGGCCAGTCAGGGCACTTCCGCATGCCGCTGCAGCATCGCGACCAGCTCCTGTGGCGGCAAAGTCGCCAGACTCTGCTCCGCGCGATCAAGATGTTCGCAAGCGGACTCAGCCGCATAGCGCATCAAATACGTCAGATGCGTCGTGTAATGCGAGCCGATGCCGTGGAGGCGAATCATGCCTGCCGCATCCATCAGGCACTCGAAATCGGCGTAGGCCTTGTCCAGCTCCGCGCTCAACGGCGTATGCGCAAACGCGAGCGCGTTGTGGGCCTTTTGCGCATGCGAAGCGATGAACTCTTCAAGCAGCTTGGTTGCCTGCCGCGCGGCAAAACCCATCATGTCCGCCGCCGCCAGTGAAATCTCGCTATCGGACATCGCACGATGGGTCAGCTCTGCAAAGCTGCGGGCGACTGCCAGCAGCTGCGCGATCGCATCGTTATGTGACTCGACGTGGTCCATTGCTCCGGCTCCCCTTGCCGCTGGCATGAAGCCGGGTATTCTCCACCTGTTTGATGCAATTTGCGCGTCCCAGCGGCCTCAACCGGAAAAAATCCTATCTGGCCCGGGCGGCACTAGCTTTGTTCCGTAAGTATTTGAGTTACCGGCAAAGCCGTGCGTTAAGATGACAACTCACGTTGCAGTGCAGCGTAGGTGCATGAAGAAAATCACAAAATTTCGTGCACAACCCCTTTTCATCCGCTCACGGAACGCTATAGTCGCACCGTCGACAGGGGGCTGTGACAATGACTATTCCTCAAATTCTTTCTGCCTTGCTTGACGTGACCCGCAGTCCTGCGGTCGCGGCGCCGCGGCGCAAGCCGCAACAAGACACGCACGCACCGCTGGTCAGCTGGAACGGCAAGGCCCGTACCCGCCGCGAAGACGAACTGGCGCGTTTCCGCCAGGAGTCGATGGCTACGACCGAAAGCCTGAGCTGAGTCGGCTCGAGTCGCGCCGGTCCGCCAACCGGACGGCAGTTGCTTGAACGACAGGTGGTTGAGCGGAAATTCGAGCACCACGTGCGCGAAGCTCAGTGTCAACAGCTGCACGAAACCCGCCGGGCAATCGGAATAGAGCCTGCCTGGCGAATGCTCTATGGCTCGGAAAGTGCGATCGGCATGCCTGGCTCCAACAACGGCTGCTGATTAAACGCAGCAAAAAATGTGCCGTAGCTGTGCAGCACTCAGGCTGAGATCCAGCAGGAGTGCGAAGTTGTGCGGGCGAAGTACTAACGAGTACTTGGAGCACCGTGCTAGCCCGATTCGGCAAGACGCCTTAACGGGATACTCTGAAAGGCGGGTTGCGCAACCCAGCCTAGCGATCCAGTAACAAGTCTCTGCGAGTGGTGCTGAAGGAACAGATTGGTGGTTGTTATGGCTATAATAAATTCAGATTTTCAAGATATTCAATATTGGAAAATATGTAGCTCAGGTAACGGGCGATTTCAAAATGAAGAAGTTTGAGTCGAGCAGAGATTTTCAGTTATGGTCCTATACGGTGAGTCATGGGATGCTTTTAATCCGAAGCCCGGGTGACGCTGGCGAGGGTACGATCGACTTGGTATTTCATGGACTAAAATATATCTCTGTGCCAAGGCATTTTATAGGTCTTTCAGTTTATGAAAGTGAGTGGGACGATTTGCAATTCAATTTCATAAAGAACTATAAAATCTCAAAAAAAGACTTGGTTTTTACCTTGGACAGCGATGGTTCTTATTATTATGTTGTCGCTTCTGGAGTAAAGGTGAATGAGCATGATCGGGATATATTCTGGGATCCATTTAAAGATATGTAGATGCTGAATTTAAGAGATCGTTCTGGATCCCTGGGCTTTTCTGGGCTCCCGAAGCTGCGGATCGCTCGGTTGGATGGCAGTGGGTCGACGACGCCGTCTTCGGGGCGGCGAAATAAAACAAGAGCGCCGGCTCATGCACGCAATAGGGCATTGCAAAGGGGTGTTGCCATGAGCAATTTAGAGCAGGAATACGAAGCAGTGATTTGGACGAATGATCCGACTGTACCCGGGAAAAGGGCTACCATATTTGCTGAAGGTAGCAGCGCAGCACGTAAGTTGCTTGAAGAGATATACGGAGAAGGCAACGTATTCAACGTTCATAACGAAGAAGACGCAGCAAAGCCTCGTTGCTCGTGATCGAGGGGTTCGCCCCACTGTCTGCGGTTTGCCGGCCTGTCGCATTTGCGGAACTTCGTCTGCATGGGCTACAGGCATGACTCGGTCTATCTGGGGGACTTATTGGCCACCCTGTCGAATTGTTCTTTCATACTTAGTATCGACATCGTCTGGCGAAACCGCCCCGAACCAATGGCTGGCTAACGCAGTGCGAGGGTATCGTCGTCGCCGAATTGCTTTGAAAAGAAGCGGCGGCCCGAAGACCGCCGTCATGTCGCTGCCCGAGATCAGCACTTACCTGACATGATGATTCACGACACGAGCTGTTTAGGGCTCAGTGGATATAGCCCGATTCCTGTGGGTTGACTTCGACCTTGATCAGCTTGAGCGAGCCGGTGGCGTTCATGCCGCCGCCGGAGAAGGTCAGTACGCCTTCGCCCTTGTAGTGGTATTCGGTGCGGTAGTTGTCGCCGCCGAAATGAAAGGGGATGAACGCCTTGCCGGTCTGGTACATCTTCTGGTCGGTGGGCGGGCCGATCAGATCCACGATTTCCTTCGAATACATGCCGGAATGAACTTTGGCGAACTTGCTGTCGGGGGCGGGGGTGCCGATGACCTGGACCTCATCCGATGCGCCGGCGCCGGTGCTGAAGGACAACGGGGCATAGCCGGCCATCAGCGCCAGCGATGCGAGGAATACGACCGATTTGATTTTCATCATGGACAACTTCTCCCTTGAGTCTTGAGCGTCAATGCAGCGAACAAATGCGAAGGGAAAAGTAACAGCTGATGAGAACACCGAGTCTGTTGAACGACATGCAAGCTTTCCCCTGTGAAACATGCAGATTGGCACCGCCTTGCAGCGAGTGCCTCCCTTCTCGGAATGCTAAGTTGTAAGAAGCGAAAAGGCAAAATAAAGTGGCATGGACATAGGCTTTGTAAGGTTTCCCTTACAGGCAAAATGAGGCAGGCGTCGCAGTTCGCTTCATGAAAGAAAATCCACGTGCCGAAGGATTGCCGCTTTACCTTTTCATGATCGCCGTGGGCCTATCGATCATGTTGAGTCTTGAGCGTCTTGTCGAAACGGGGCATCACATGGATACGTGTCAACCACCGAGTGTATGATTAGGTTTCTTGGTTCTTCCATAGAGGTATTCGTTCCATGCGCCATTGATGCCGCCGTCTTTTGACGGCCCGCCTTATCCACCTGTTATCGAAGGTGGCGTGAGCTTGGCATCCCATGGAGTCCGTATGACGAATCCGTCTCTTGCGCTGGAAAGCGTGTCTTATGTTCTGCCAGGTGGCAGAACGCTATTTTCTCAACTCGACGTGCACTTCGATGCGCAGCCTACCGGTCTGGTGGGACGTAATGGCGTTGGCAAGAGCGTGCTGGCCGATATCATGGCCGGGCGCATTGCGCCGACGACAGGCCGCTGTGTGCGATCAGGTCGCGTGTATTACCTGCCGCAAAGCGTGGCCCCGGATCCTGCTGCGACGGTAGCTCAACTGTCGGGCATCGCGCCGGTGCTGCAAGCCTTGTCGCGTATCGAAGCCGGCGGCATGGAGCAACGCGATTTCGATCTGGTCGGTGATCGCTGGAGCATTCGTCAGCAGCTATATGCGGAGCTGGAGGCCAGTGCGCTTGGCCATTTGTCGATCGAACGATCCGCCGCGAGTCTGAGCGGAGGAGAAGCCATGCGTGTCGCGCTTGCGGGAGCATGGCTGAGTGATGCGGATTTTCTGATCCTCGACGAACCCACCAATCATCTCGACGCTACGAGCCGGCAGGCCTTGCTGGAACAGCTCCAGCGATGGAATCGGGGGCTGCTGGTGATCAGTCACGATCGCGACCTGTTGCGCACCATGCAACGCACGGTGGAACTCACGCCGCGTGGCCTGGCTAGTTATGGCGGCGGCTATGCGTTGTATGCGGAACAGAAGGCACGCGAGCGAGACGCCGCCATGCAGGAGCTGGAATTGCGCAAGCTTGAGCGCAAGCGCGGTGAGCGCGCATTGCACGAACAGCGTGAGCGACTGGATCAACGTCGAGCACGTGGTGTTCGTTATGCGGAAACCGCCAACCACGATTCACTGTTCCTTGGTCGACAAAAGCAGAACAGCGAGCAGTCGTTGGGAAAACTTCAGCGCCTGCATGCGGAGCAGGGCGAGGCGCTGGATGAACGGGTGCGCGAGGCGGCGCAACAGGTCGAAGAAGAGACTCCCATCGTATTGTTTGCGCCGCATTCGCCCACGGCGGCGCAACGCCGGGTGGCGTTGCTCAGTGGCGTGGTGCTGCCATTCGGTACGGTCGACCGCGCGGCATTCGAGGCCGTTGTTTTGGGGCGGCAGCGCATTGGCGTGGTCGGACCCAATGGATCGGGCAAGTCCAGCTTGCTACGGGTGCTCGCCGGTCAGCTTCGACCGTTAGCGGGACGCGCCGAAACCCATGTGCCCACGGTCTATCTCGACCAGCAGCTGAGCATGCTCGATCCGGCCTTGTCCGTGCTCTCTCAACTGCAGGCGGCGAACCCGGCGGCCAGCGAGCATGACTTGCGAAACCGGTTGGCGTTGCTGGGATTGGACAGTGGGCGTATCGGCTTGCCGAGCCATTTGCTCAGCGGCGGCGAGCGGCTCAAGGCTGCGTTGGCCTGCGCCCTGTACAGCGAACGGCCCGCCGAATTGCTGCTGCTCGACGAGCCCAGCAACCATCTCGACTTGCCATCGCTGCAGGCGCTGGAAGCCATGTTGAACAGCTATCGCGGCGCGTTGATGGTCGTCTCGCACGATGACAGCTTTCTGCGGGCGCTTGGCCTTGACGAGCGCCTGCGGATCGAGCCTGAGGAGTGGCGCAGGGAGGCTTGGTAAAAGCCGCACCCTGCAAAGATGGCTATGCCGGGGACAGTGAGGAGTCGACGGATTTTCGGAGGCTCCCCCAGGCTAATTGCCTATTTTCCCGGGGATCGGGTGCGGGGAAATTATTTTGTGCCAAACCGCACTATCCAATGTCACAATAAAATTAATATAGTAATAAACACGCACAGATAATCGATCTGTAGTCAAGCGTGACGGCCGGCATTTCCTAATGCCGGTTTTTATGTCGATTAAATCAAGCATCGGATTCTTCATCGCAGTCCCCCAACGGAGAGACGCATGACCACGCCATCCTTAAGTGCATCCGTAGTCGCAACGCCGCCATTGACGATCGATCAGCTTTACACGCCAGCCTTCACACCCGGCAACGTCGGGTTGTGCCTCTCCGGTGGCGGAACACGTGCCTGCAATGCCGGCATGGGACAACTGCGCGCATTGGCGACGATCCAGGCCAACGGTACCAGTCTGCTTGCGCAGATCAAGGCATTATCGACCGTGTCCGGTGGGTCATGGCTTGGCGTGCCGTATCAATACATGCCCGCTTCGGGCCCAACGGACGCTGCGTATCTCGGTACCTACGACGCCAATCAAGGCTCCTTGACGGTGGCGGATCTGGCCACCCTGCCTGCGGGAAACGCCGGCAACCCGATGACCTCCTTCGTGTTCTCGCTGGAGGGCATCGCGGGGACAGCTGTGTTGCTCTATGAGCTGTTTCTGGAGACGAGCCCGAACAATCCGCTGCCGGAAAACATGCTGTGGCAGATGGTGATGAGCTTGAACATTCTCGATTCTTACAATCTGCTCGACTGGAATATCGACGGCGGCCAGCCGAAGGACATGTTCTCCGCCTCCAAAGCCTCGTTGCAGGCCATCACGAGTGCCAACAGCAGCCTGGCATCGGAGACGACCTATCTGTTTGCCGACCAGGTCGATACGTCGCGTACGCAGCGACCGCTGCATATCTGCAATATGAGCATGTTCGTCGACGTCCCAGGCATTTCATTCGGAATGCTGGCGCCCGTGCAGTCCAATGGTCTGATGACGGGCATTGTCGGGGCGCCGGCCAGGGCGACCGACGCCAATGGACTCACGGTTGGCGGCGGTGGCGTCGAATCCTTCGCTTTCAATTCTTCGTTTACTTCCCTATCCGCCGGGACCGCGACGGTGACGCAGACCCGCCAGTGGTCGCTCACCGACATCATGGGCACCAGCAGTGTGGCGTTTGCGGAAACCGTCAAGAATCAGATCAAGCAATGGGAAGCCGACCCGTGGCTGTTCCTGAAATGGATGTGGGAAGAAGGGGAGGCGATTTGGGACTGGATCAAAAGCCATCTTCCACTCGAACTGCATGCAACGGCAAAGGCCCTCGTCGCGCGTGGCTCGGTTGCGGCACAGGGGCGCGCCGATATCTCCCTTCCCGATATAAGCTTTCCCGATATCGACGAGCTGATACCGGCATACCCCTCGTGGCCCGCGGGGGACGGTGCTGCCAACAAGAACCCGAATACTTTCGCCGACGGTGGCAGCCTCGAGAACAACGGCTTGGCCAGTATGCTTGCTTTCAGTGACATCGACAGCGTGATCGTCTGTGTCAACACAGAGATCCCGATGGCTGCCAAGAGTGTCGGTATCCCGGACGGCAAAGGCGGCTGGATCGCTGGAACCCAGATCGAGGTCGATAGTTCGCTACCACCGCTGTTCGGCTATCAACCCTTCGACGATAAAAAGGGTTACGTTCTGTACTCGGCTGGGCATGTGAGCCCGGAGCACCAGATCTTTGGTAACAACCAGGTGTTCGACAGCAGCGAATTCGCCGCTTTCCTATCCGGGTTGTCGGCAGCGGCGGGTGGCGCCACAAATCCAACTCAGCCGGCAATCCTTTCGCAGAGCCTTACTGTGCAAGCCAATACGTGGTTTGGCGTTGCTGCCCGCAGCAAGCCGGTCACGATCGTCTGGGTGTACCTCAACTATGCAAGCAATTGGGCCGCACAGTTCGCAAGCAATCCCTCGGTGCAGCAGCTTGTGACAACGGAGGTAAACGCTAACGGGTTTCCGCACTACAGCACGTTCTCGACCCAGCTATCGGCGACACAGATCAATCTGTTGGCGCACTTTACGTCGTGGTCGCTGGTGACTGCCGATCAGAGCAGCTCGGTATTCTCCAGTCTGTTTGAGGCGTAATCAGGCGCGCTACTGAAGCCCGGGGCGAAAGTCCATTTTTCCTCGGGCTTTCCAGGGACGGCCACTCCAGTTTTTGCTCTAAGCTAACTCGTCGGTAGGCTGAGTACATTGGGCTAAGTAGATCCGGCGCCATGGGGAGTTGCAAAGCAAATGAATCAAACGGCCAGATATCGGGGATTGGTTTCGGTGCTGGTCGCCGCTCTCACGACCGCACCACTCCAACGTGCTGCAGTCGTGAGCGGGGAGGGGAGATGCCCGATACGAACGATAGCGCTATGTCTCTTGTTTGTTTCTGGCATAGCCTCCGCCGCTTCGCAGGCATCCAAGACCGAAGAGCAGATAGTGGAGGCGGCGAAAGTTCGTTCCGAACACTACTGTCATGGCGAGCCGCTGGGTTCCTACAAAAAAGCTGGGTGCGAGTACTTCGCCAAACGCTATCAAGGGAAATGGAGTGTCATCGTTCATTTGATCTATGTGGATGGAAGGGGCAAACGTGTTGCCGTTTCGGATGCTGATCGAATTTACGAGTACGATTTGTCGGGACGATTCATCCATGATCTGATGGATAACTAGATCATCATGCGTCCATGAAACAGATTTCGAGATATGCCTCGGCACGAATGCGCCACCCGCTTGCGGGGCTGGTCGCCTTTTTCTTCCTGTTGTTGCCCATGGCGCTCAGTGCGAGCCCATTCGATCTGTCTTGCATGTATATCGGTCATCCGCCCGCGCTGGAACTGCTGGGGCCGCGCAAGGCGTGCGCGCGTTTGGTCGACGGCCGGCTGGATGTCGCTCCCGCGATGCGCAAGCGCCTGACGTACGGCAAGTACGGCCTTGGCCAATTGATGGTGCTAGGCGATGGCGGCGGCTGGCACTATGTAAAGCGGAACGGCGAGACGCTTCCTGTCGTTACCTTCGACAACGGTGCGGACTATTTCGCCGAAGGCCTTACGCGCGGCATCGTCAAAGGCGGCATCGCTTATTTTGATTCCGATTTCCGTCAAATGGCCGGACCTTATGCCGATGGCTCGCCTTTCAGGAATGGGCGTGCCGCTGTTTGCCAGGGCTGCAGCAAGTCCGGTAATACATCCCGGGACGGGCGTTGGGGGTTTATCGATCGCGCGGGCAAGGTGGTGCTGCCTATCGCGATGACGCAGCCACAGGCATCGGGAAAGCCTTGGCCGGATGAAACGCCGCAGTGTGGCGATTTCCTCGGGCGCTACGGCATGAAGCCGGAGCATCTGGAATTCGTCGAATGCCACGAAGGGAAGGATGCCCAGCTCCGTGCCCTTGTTGCCCGTTATCGAACACGTGGGCTCCATGCCGCCGGTGTCGAATTGCAGTTGATGCGCGACACCGGCATGGAGGCACAGCGTTACCTATGTTGCGGTTGGCAGGTGGTTCCGGCCAAGGGCGAGGCCATCGGTGATGGCCGCTTGCCGATCGAGGCCGATTCGACGGTCACGATGACCTCGGGCGAGACTGTGGTTCATTCGCGTAGCGCGTGGGCGGAGATTCCCTGGTTCTACGTCGACGTGACCGTCGATCTGGAAAGTCCGTGACGCTGTTGCTTGCGGCACGGATGATCCGGTTCAATGCACTCAGGCCGGGGAAACGCGGTTCCAGGAGCGCTTGCTACTCAGGGGCGTCGCAGGGCGCCGACAATGATGCCATTCGAATCGAGCACAAAGGTGACGTCTTCCGTGCCTTGCTGATGGCGCACAAGGTATTTGTCCCAGCCCTGGTTATTTACGCCGGTAAACTCATACGAGGTGACGGCGCCGAGTTGCGCGAGGTATTTCTCGCGTTGCGGTTTCTGGCGGGCTCTCACTTGTGCAAGCTGGGGCGACATGCCCTGTCCGCTATTTGACTCGTCTAGCAGCAATCCCAAGGCCTTTTCGCTGCCTGGAAACGGTTGTTGATTGTGGAAGCGATCAGAGAGTGCCTGCACGATCTGTCCGGCGATGCTATCGGTGATGCGCGGCGCGTGCGCTTCCTGGCCGTTCTGCAGCAATACCAGTCCGGTAACCGAACCATGATCGTTGTGTTCGAAGCCGACCCTGACATTGATGCTTTTTGCCGCGAAATAACCTGAGTCGGCTGGGAAAACATCCAGTGGGCGCTGACCCGTCAGTTGCACCGACAACTGCGTCCCATTGAGTGCGACCGTGATAACGCTATAGGGAGCGAGCTGATAGTCGCCCACAGCTTCGCTGGCATTTTTAAGGTCCGTGACTATGATCGGCGCAGGTGTGGAGCCTTCGCCGGGATTTTTATGGTCCATGACGATGATGGGCGCAGGCGCGGAAACGTTTGGCGGGCTGACCTGTGCGGCGAATGTCACCATGCCGGCCGACAGACAAACCAGCGCAAGGGCAGATACGCCTGCCCATTTCTTGGGTTTCACAAGCATGATCTTGATCCTTTGTTCGAGAAACGATCGGGATTCGGACATGGCAGCGACAGCGCCGATATGGGTGGATTGGCTCTGGCCCACTTCAATCAGCGTTTCACAGTAAGTGTTGATATCGCGCCCGCCGCGTAACACGCGCGCATCGCAATCCACCTCCATCGCGCGGCGCAGGCGATGAAGTTGCCACCAGAGCGGCAGGTTCCAGGGCATGATCAAAAGAAGGCCTAGTGCGATGGCAAGCATCTGCGGATCACGGGCCTGGATGTGCGACTGCTCGTGCGCCATCGCCATCTGCTGATTCGCGCTGCTGCTTTCCACTAGCCACGCGGGGACGACAATGCGTGGCCGAAAAAGCCCGACGACGGCCGGACCCGCATCGGGCGCGATCCAGACCGAGGTGCCAAGGAGATGACTTTGCCGCCACTGGCGTTTGCGACAATGCAGCAGGCCAGTGTTGATGGCCAGCGCCACGGCAATGGCGAGAGACAGACCGATCCATACAAGGGGAAGGGCGTCGGTACGCGTCGATGTGTCGCTTGTGGCTGCCGCCGTACCAAGCTCGGCGATCATGGGTGGCAGATGCAATGACGTCTCGTTGCGCAATACCAGCGGTGTAGACAATGCTGCGGGCTTGAACAGATTGGGAACCTGGATGGATACCGATGCGATCATGCTTGGCAGTAGCAAGGACGCCACGATGGCGCTTATCCAGATCCAGCGGCTGGCAGCGCGGCGTCGACGCGAGGCTTGCTCGGCCAGCCATGCCGCCACGCTCAGCATCACTGTGACGACGACCACGTAGATCATCCAGGCGAGCATCAGCTTTTGTCCTCGTCGGATTTTTCGGCAAGCATCTGGCGCATGCGCTTGAGCTGCGCTGGCGTGAGCTTCTGGTCCGATACTAGGTGCGAAAACAGCAGTTCCGTCGAGCCCTTGAACAGCTTGTTGGTGAGGTGAACCAGTGCGCTCTTGCGCGCCACCTGTTGCTTTACCGTCGTGAAGTAGCGGTGCCCGCGTCCTTCCTCGTCGTGGGCGACGTAGCCTTTGGTTTCGAGGATGCGTAACACGGTGAGCACCGTGGTGTAGGCCAGCTTGTCGCTAAGTCGTTCACGGACTTCAGCCACCACGGATGGGCCGTGTTCCCACAGCACCTGCATGACGTCCGCTTCGCGATCGGTGAGGGATATTTTCATGGCGGTCGCCTACTAAAGGTTTAGTAGATGATATCCCTGGCCGTCGCGTTGTCAACTATAGCTTTAGTAGATGGAGGTAAGGCTACTAGCTTGCGCGCTCGATTGAGGCGAGTTGAGGGCCGAGTACGCGTAAACGGGATGGTTAACCGGGTGTACGCAGCGGGAGGCGCGCGCGTTTTCCAGGGGGCAGTCATTTGACTGCCCCCAACCCTTGTTACGCTATTAATCCCTCGTCCAGACTTCTCCAAGCGCTGAGGTCAGGGACGATCGGCACAACCTTGTGGCCGTTAAACCGCCAGGGCGTGAGTCTGGACGACCTCAAGGTGCGGCGCGAGAAAGGTATTGCGATCCTGGCCATGATTCAGTGCCATCGTGCCGCCCGCTGTGAGGAAGGTTGCGTCGGTCACGCCAAGGAAGCCGAACAGCGACCGCAAATAGGGCTCGACAAAATTGAACGACGCCATTTGCGTCTGGGCGTCATAGACACCCCCGGTTGCGATGATGAAGGTCGCTTTCTTGCCGACGAGCAGGCCTTTCGGTGTGCCGTCCGCGTAAGAGAAAGTTTTGCCGACCCGGGTGATCTGGTCGATCCAGAGCTTCAGCACCGAGGGTGCGCCGAAGTTGTGCATGGGCACGCCGACAACGTATTCGTCAGCATTCTCGAGTTCCGCAATCAATGAATCCGAAAGAGAGAGCAGATCATTCTGCTGCGGAGTGCGGGCGTCTTCCGGCGTAAATATGGCTGCCACCCATTCGGCGCTGAGAGGCGGAATGGCCGTGGCGCTGAGGTCGCGCTCGACAACGGTTCCACCCGGGTGGGAGGACTTCCAATGGGTGACGAAGGCAGCGGTGAGCTGGCGCGAGACGGATTGCTCGTACAGGGGGCTGGAGTCGATGTGCAGAAGCGTGGTCATAGCGGATGAGCCTTATGCGACAAATGTCGTTTAAGCATCACATGCTTAAAAAAGAAAATCAACAAATGTCGTTTAAGCGTGGGCTGCCGAGAAAGGCGTTAAGCTACGCGAGCATGGCCAAGACGATCTCATCAGGAACTGCGACAGAAACCACTGACCCCCGCGTCCTGCGCAGCCGCCGGATGCTGATGGATGCACTGGGAAGGTTGTTGATTCAAAAGCAGTTTGAGGACATCTCCATCCAGGAGATAGCGGATGAGGCCACGTTGAATCGGGCCACCTTCTATCTCCACTACCCCGACAAGAACAGCCTCTTGCAGGCCATGGCCGCCATGCGCTTTCGCAATCTTGTCGAGCGCCGTGGCCTTTCCTTCACGGATTGCGACGACGGACTGCGGGCCATCGTTCTAGGTGTCTGCGACTATCTTTCCGAGACCTCGGGCTGCCCTGGCCAGCTGGCGAAGATGCCCATCGAAGGTTCGATCATCCCGGTCGTGGAAGGCATATTCCGCGAAGGCGCTCCTGACCACCCCTTGGCGCCCGGCGTTGATCCGGAGCTGCTGGCCACAACAGTCGCTTGGGCCATCTTTGGGGCTGCGCGTCTATGGTTTGAGACACCCGATCGCGTTTCGGCGGAGGAGATGGCCGAAAAGATCGAGGTGATGGTGAAGCCGATGCTTCTTAGTGCTTCGCTGTAGGCAAAGTTTGGTGAGTTATCGGCTGTTTTCTTATGGTCGCTGATTTAACTACTTCCGCCCCTTCAGGAGGCGATACGTTCGTACGCCCCTTTGTTGCGAGTGACGGCCCCGCGTTGCGTGAGCTGTTCATTCGCTCGCGTACAAGTGCATTCCCATGGCGGCCGATAGACGCGTTCCGGCTTGGGGATTTCGATGAGCAGACAAAGGACGAATTTATCCTTGTCGCGGAACGTGACGGCATCGCCGTGGGTTTCTTGTCACTGTGGCAGCCTGACGAATTCATCCATCATTTGTTTGTCGATCCCGCATGGATGCGTTGTGGTGTCGGTAGCGTATTGCTACACGCCTTGCCTGGCTGGCCTACGACGCGTTATCGGCTCAAATGCCTCAGCCGCAACGTGTCCGCGCTGGCGTTCTATTCCCATCACGGTTTCATCGAGATCGGTTCCGGCGTCGGCGAGGACGGGGATTACCGGTTGATGGAATTTGATCCGCAACGCCGCGCCGCCTGATTCAATGATCAGCTGCGCAGGTTACGCGTGGGCTGGATGTGTGGCCTATTGTGTCGAAAGTTCTAACGATCGCAGCGACATCAAAACACGGTCGCGCCTAGTACATTTCCCCACGCAAAAAAACGGTAATCTTGTTCTGCGCATTGCCACAAACAGGGTGTGGCAGCGGAAAACGGGGGGAAAGGGGATGTTGCGTTTTTGCTGCCTTTGCATGGGCGTCTTGCTTGCGGGCCAAGCCTGGGCTGATGGTTGTCAGCTCAAGGAGTACGGCACGTTACCTGTGGAAATGATCGGCAATCGCGCCATAACCACGGTAAAGATCAACGGCGCCGATACGCACTTCATCCTCGATACCGGCGCTTTCTTCAACACCATGTCGAATGCGAATGCATCGTCGCTTGGGCTGAAGCTAGAGCTGGCGCCGTTTGGCTTTCGCGTCAATGGTGTCGGCGGTAGTGCGAGTGTCCAGCAAGCCCACGTCAAGCAATTCGGCATTCTTGGCACCACGCTCGAAAATATTGATTTCATCGTTGGCGGTTCCGATGCCGGGCATGGGCTGCTCGGCGCGAACCTGCTCGATGTGGCGGACCTGGAAATCGATCTGGCGCACGGCAAGTTGACGCTGTTCAAGGCGGACCACTGTGACAAGGCATCACTTGCCTATTGGGTGAAGGACGGCCAGTACAACGTCGCCGATATCGAATCGTCCGATCACAAGGGCGATCGACGCACGTTCTTCAACGTGACGATCAATGGCAAAAAAGTGCGGGCGCTGCTCGATTCAGGAGCGGTCGCCACTGTGCTCGGTCGAGACGCCGCCGAGAGGGTTGGCATCGACCTCAATGCGCCAGGTGTCAGGGCGGGAGGCAAGAGCTCTGGCATCGGCGCGAAACTGATGAAGAGCTGGATCGTGAACATCGATACGTTCTCGGTGGGCACGGAAACCATCCAGCATAGCCAGATGCAGGTTATCGACGGAAACATGGGCAATAACACGGACATGTTGCTCGGCGTGGATTTTCTGCTCGCCCATCATATGTTTATCGCCAACGGCAAAAGGAAAGCTTATTTCACCTACAACGGCGGACGCGTATTTACCTTCGCTTCCGCGCCGGGCGATAGCGACAAACCCGATGCCGGCGCTGGTGCGGACGAAAGCGGCAACAAGCCCAAGACGGCGGAAGATTATTTCCTGCTGGGTCAGGCGCATCTATCGCGTGGCGAAACCAACGCTGCGCTGGCCGATCTGGACGAAGCGATCCGTCTGACGCCCGATAAGTCGGCTTACTATCTCGCCCGCGCCAAGGCACATGAGGCCGGCAGGCAGCTCGATGCCGAGCTGGCCGATCTGGACAAGTCGTTGAGCCTGGACTCGAAGAACTCCGATGCATTGATGATGCGGGCCGGCCTTCGCTTCGCCCGCAAGGATCGTGCAGGGGCCGCATCGGACGTGACGGCAGCTGCCGATCTGGCACCTCCGGGATCGGCGCTGGAGCGCGCGGTCGCCAGCTTTTACATCCGGCTCGACCAGCCCTTTACGGCGTTGCCGTTACTCGGCAACTGGATACGCCTGCACGATGATGACGCCAAGCTTGGCGATGCACTTGCCGAACGCTGCTGGGCGCGCGGCCTGAGCAATCAGGTGCCCGATGAGGCCCTGAAGGACTGCAAGAAAGCCATCAGGCGCGATGGCGAGAACCCGTTCTATCTCGATGCTCTCGCCTTGGTCGAATTGCGACTGGGGCAGTATTCCGAATCGATCAAGACTTACGAGAAAGTCGTCGCGCAAAAGCCGATGTCGGCATGGGCTCGCTATGGCCTCGGTCTGGCCAAGATCCATGGCGGCGACAAGGATGCGGGCCATGCCGACCTGGCTGCCGCACGTGCTCTGGATCCGCACATCGAAACGCGCATCGCGAAATGGGGTCTGCTTTCGGCGGAGTAATGGCATGGGGTTTATCTATCCATAAATGGCTTCGTGGCAGTAGTCATTCCGCTCAAAGCCTCCGTGTCAGGGGACGGAGGTGGTTAATCGAATGTGCTGCGGAGACACTTAATCTTTCAAGGGGACAAGTCGTCTTAACTACCTCCGTTCCTGAAACTGTACACCTCGATATCACTGTTAGAAGGCGGACCAGTGCCGTCAGAATCGCGCCAAGCATTTCAAGCGATCATTCCTGCGATTTGATCGAGGGTCGTTTTCGCACAAGCAGAGAACGGCTGGTTCGCTGCGCATTCGCGTCGAGCCTTATCGAGAATTGCGTCTCGAACGTCAGTCGGCTTGCCATGGGCCGAGGCGAGAAGGTTTCGCAAAAACTCCAATCGCTCTAAGCGCCTTTGAACCAGTGGCAGGCGGTTCAAATCGAGCCTGGCTTCCGTTACAACAGCGCGATCATTCCCCGTTCTTGCCCACATGACAGGCCCAACGAAAAAGAATGCGTCCGCAGGATCAACTTGATATGGATCGAAAAGTTCGTGCTCTGCTTTCTTTGTGTTGCACACGTCACAGGCAATGGTCAAATTTTCCCAACTAAAGCGGAGCTGAGGATTTGCGCGCTTAGGAGCGATATGCTCAACGTCACCATACGTGACGTGCCGGAACGGACTCTCGCAATAGGCACACTTTTCGGAAGTCTCTACCAATAGTGCGGCTTTTATTTCAGGGTGTGCATAACGAGACATGAGGTATTCAGTTGGCGCATCCCCAGCCTGAAGCCTTCTTAGAAGCTCGTCGGTCCAACTTTCTGCATTGTTTCTTAGTACTTCAGGCTCGACAGACTTTGCAAGCGGAATCATCATGCCCCCTTTTCAAAGACCGCGTTGATCGCGGCCGGCAGCTCTAAACCTAACCCCAGCGCATCCAGCTCCTTACTAAGCTGATCAATTTGTGCGCCATTGAAGGACTGATTCCGATAGCGCTGAACAATGTCCTGCAGCTCGCGAGACGCCCATAATGGAACTGTCGACTCCAACCCTAGAACATCGCGCAAGATGTCATTGGCGCTGCTCGCCTTATTGATTTGATCAAGTTGCGTCGAATGGATACTTCTTCTAGGAGCAATTCCTCGGTCCGCGCCCTCTTGCTCTCCTTCCCTGTAAGAAAGAACGACAACGCTCGAATCTCGCACCGATGTCACGATGAACGGACTGTGCGTCGCCACAACGAATTGGACCAAGGGAAAGGCTTCCATAAGACTCGGAAGCAATGCTCTCTGCATGGATGGATGCAAATGATTCTCTGGCTCATCGATCACGACTGTGAAGGCCTTCGACTCATGTGAGAACGTGTATATCTGCCAAGCCAGATCAATTAGAGCGCTAACACCGCCCGAGACCGCATCGAGAAGAAATTCTCCGCTTCCGGTTACCAGCACTACGTCAGGCGTGCGAATCGCAAGCGTCTTGAACCCTAACGTTTCTGGTAGAACCTTTTTGAGCACATCAATAAAGCCCAGGTACGCTTGAAGGAGCTCGGGCTTGCCATCGACGTAGGAATTTCCCTCACCGAAGGTGGCCATCGATATGAGTGCTTCCTTCATGCGAAACAGCGGCGACGCCCCACCGTGATTACCGTGCCAGCGGTTATAAAGTTCGTTGTGATAATTCCCATACGCTTGCGCTGCGGAGATTCCCCGAGTTGGAATTGATCCTATTGGCTGATATTGAGACATCACACGATGTGATGGAATATAAAGCCCTCGCACAGCGCTCTGATTCGAGAATTGGACATTGTATTGAACGTCGCTGGTGGCTGGCGTCGTGATGGTTGTCTGAGCTCCATCGCTATACTTTATTCTTCCGATCTGCGTCTGCGTCTGCGTCTGGCCTTTTCTTTGTAGCCATACAAGAATGCCTTTAATTGCTCCGGTTATGTAGGTGATCGTGCCGTCTTTATCCCTCCATGGTGTCGCAAGCAGAGGGCGCGACCATCCGAAATGTTGGGTAAGAAAGCCCAGGAGCGTTGTCTTGCCCGCGCCATTGGCACCGGTAATTACAGTCAGTCTCGGATGAATCGGCACAGTTACAGAATCAAACTGTCTCCATTTCTCGATCTGAAGCTCTACGAATCTCACAGCTTCCATTGCATTCCCCCTTCACACGCAGCTTGGATAATAATCGGATACTAACTCGACAGCACACATCCTGGCACGACTCCACCCCTAAGGGATAGACCAGCAATTGAGGAGTTTGGGCACAAATGGTGTATCTGGATAGTACTGCGATAACTGGGGACGGGGTTGGTTAAATCATCTTAATGGCTCCCGTCCCTAAAGCTCGCAATTTGGCATTCGAATCGCCGCGGGGCTAGCAGGTCTCGGCTTCCTAGTGATAGATGATTTCATATTTCACAGCATTCATTGCTTCCTTCCCTGACATTATGAATCTGTTTTTCAGGCTCTCTTCTTTGGAGCTGTCGGTTTTGCTGTTTTCTTGCCTGGGCCCTTAGTAGAGAGGCGCACGCCCCTTGAGATGTCTGTCTTCTTCTTGGCTGCAGTCGTCATGCCTGGCGTGCTTGTAGCCATAGCCATGATCGCGGCATGCGCCAAGAAACTGGAGCGTTGCCCGTCTCCAGCATAAGCATCGATGCGTCGCAGGACTCGCTTCGGAAGCGTGATATTTACTCTTTCCTTTCGAGTATCCAGCGCTTCCGCTGGCACATCGACAAATGCCCACATCCATCCTTTGTACTGATCAAGATAGTCGTCGATCAATCCAGGCGTCGGAATGGGATTGCCTTCATCGATCAGGTCTTCCAAAAACATGGCGATCGCCTCTGCGGCGTTGTTCATGGCTTCGTCAAAGGTGTCGCCGGCCGAGAAGCATCCCGGCAGATCGGGCACAACAACGCCCCACGCCGTGTCCTTAGCGCCCCGTTCGATTGCGATGGGATAACGCATGATGTTCTCCGATGCATGCAGGCTCATTGTTGCGGAGTTTGTGATGACTCCCGCGCACGTTGGCCTCAGTGAAGACGTTCCGTTTCAATAATTTGATCAGGGCGTCGCTATCTATAGCGTGTGTATCATACACACGATGAATCAATGCGCCTGTGTGAGCAGTCCGGAAGACGCCAAAACGAAAAAGGCTCCGCATCGCTGCGAAGCCTTGAATTCAATGGTGGCCGGGGACGGAATCGAACCGCCGACACGGGGATTTTCAATCCCCTGCTCTACCAACTGAGCTACCCGGCCAGGGTGGATGATCTGGAACGATCATCGATACTGCGTGGAGCCGCGTATTAAACCGAACGCGACGGCTCGCGTCAAGACTCATGGCCTAGTCTTGAGGCGCCACATAGCCTTCGGGCTGTTTTACGTCGCCGCCGAAAAGGAATTTTTCCATCTCGGTGCCCAGGAACTGGCGGGCCTTGGGGTCGAGCGGGTTGAGGCGGTATTCGTTGATCAGCATGGTCTGGTGGGCTAGCCATTGCTGCCATGCGGGCTTGGAGATTTCCGCGTAGACGCGCTGGCCGAGCGGGCCCGGCCAGGGGGCGAAATCGAGGCCTTCGGCATCGATGCCGAGCTTGGCGCAGTGGATGGTGCGGCTCATACGGGTTTCCTTGCGGGGAGTGCTTGCAGCAGGCTGCGCACGGGGGCGGGCAGGCCAAGTGCGAACAATTCGGTGAGGGTGTACCAGCGCAGATGGGGCGTGTCGTTTACCGCCTTGGCTGCGCTGGCGTCGTCGAACAGCCAGGGTTCGACATTCAAACGGTAGTGACTGAAAACATGCACGAACGGTGTCAGTGCGACGACATCGTCGATGCGTGCGAGACCTTGCGCCACGCGCCACGCGTCGTCGTGATCGCTCGCCTCGGGCAGGCTCCACAAACCGGACCACACGCCTTGCGGGCCGCGCCGTTCGAGCAATACGCGATCATGCTCGTCGCGCAGGATCAGCATCACCGTGGCGCGTGTCGGAATCGTTTTGCTCGCCTTTGGCGTGGGCAATTGCGCGGTCAGCCCGTCGCGTTTGGCGACGCAATGATCGGCCACCGGACAGGTCAGACACAGTGGCCTTGAGCGCACGCAGAGCGTGGCGCCCAGATCCATGATCGCCTGCGTGTAGTCGGCGACGCGCTCGGCGGGCGTATGCTCGTCGGCGTATTGCCAGAGTTTTTTCTCGATCGCGCTTTCACCGGGATGGCCGTGCACACCATGAAAGCGCGTGAGTACACGCTTGACGTTGCCATCGAGGATCGGGAATCGTAGTCCATAGGCTTGCGCCAGAATCGCACCTGCGGTGGAGCGGCCGATGCCGGGCAGGGCGGCGAGTGCATCGAAATCGGGCGGCATCTGGCCGCCATGCTTCTCGACGCAAAGCTGCGCCGTGCGATGCAGAAAGCGTGCACGGCGGTAGTAGCCCAGACCCGACCACAGTGCGAGCACCTGGTCCTCTTCCGCGCCAGCGAGGTCGCGCAGCGTCGGCAGTGCGGTAACGAAGCGCTCGAAATAGGGGATGACGGTAGCGACCTGCGTCTGCTGCAGCATCACTTCGGACAGCCACACGCGATAGGCATCGCGGCGACCCGCAGCATCGACTTGCTGCCAGGGCAGGTCCTTGCGGCCATGGCGATCGAACCAGGCCAGTAGCGCAGCAGCGAAATCGTTCATGGCTTGGGGGCTGCGGCGGGCGCCGTCGTGCTGCTGGCCGCGGCGGGTGTAGCCGTTCCGGTTTCCAGGTGCAGGCCTTCGATGCTGACGCCGCCGGTGTCGATCTTGCCGATATCGACCTGACCGCTGCCCGGTGGCAGCGACAAGCCGGGTTGATCGGCGTCGGCAAGCTGCGACCACCAATGCGTCAAGGCGACCGGCGGCAGCTTGAGATCGGCATGGCTGTCGGGGCCGTCGAGTTTCAGTGCGAGCAGCAGCGGATCGGTCTGGTTTGCCGGCGTCAGCGTTACCGCCACGTTGTAGCTGCCCGCGTCAGCGTGATCGAGCTTGCCGCCCAGCCTTACCGAGGCATCGGCCGCGCCGTGCCAGCGCGCGTCGCCGGTCAGTTGCAATACCAGCGAGCTGCCTTGCGAGAGACGCAGTGCGATGTTGTCCAGTTGAAGGGCCTGGCCGGCGATACGCGGTGTGGCGGTCAGGCGCAATTGCATCGCGTCGCCATTGGCGATACGTGCCGAAACGCTCAGCGGAAATGCCTGGCCCGAGGCGAGCTTGCCAGCTTCCAGGGTGACGTCGTCGAGCAGCAGTTTTTCGCCGCTGAGGATGCTGCCGCGAGTGATCAGAATGCCTGTATCGATACGCGGTATTTGCAGCGGCGTGCTACTGGGGCGTGGCGGCAGGTTGGAGAACCAGTCCTGCAGGGCATCCAGGTCGACGCGCGGCGAATCGATCTCCATCTGCGAAATCACCGTGTCGCCGCCGAACAGCGTGCGCCAGGGCAGGGCGAGCCGGCCGTTGGCGGCGATCAGGATCGGTGCGGTGGCGCCTTGCGCATTCAGGGTCAGACCTTGCAGCTCCAGTGCGGGGCGCGGAAACAGCGACGGGCTGGCGGGGCTGGCCAGATTGAGTTCGAGCCCTGCCGAGCGTGCCTGGTTTTGCAGCATGGCGGTGAAACGCTCCGGCTGCAGCAACAGGTGCACGGTGACGATCGCCACCAGTGCGACGATCAGCATGGTGCTGGCGAGGATGATCAGCGCTAGGCGCAGCGTGCGTGACATCATCGCGGCGAACGGTAGTTATGCATGGCCCAGCGCTGCCGGTAGCAGGCCGTCGACAAACGCCTGGGCATCGAATACGCGCAGATCGGTCGCGGTTTCGCCAAGGCCGATGAAGCGAATCGGCAGGCCGAATTCGCGTGCCAGGGCAAACACCACGCCGCCCTTGGCGGTGCCGTCGAGCTTGGTCACCACCAGGCCGGTCACGCCAACGATCTGGCGGAACTGACGGACCTGGCTCACTGCGTTCTGGCCGGTGGTGCCGTCGATCACCATCAGTACTTCGTGCGGCGCGTCGGCGTCGATTTTTTTCAGCACGCGGGCGATCTTGCCCAGTTCGTCCATCAGGCCGCCCTGGGTGTGCAGGCGACCGGCGGTGTCGGCGATGAGCACGTCGACATCGCGCGAGCGCGCGGCTTGCAACGCGTCGAAGATCACGCTGGCCGAATCGGCGTCTTGGCCCTGCGAGATCACCGGCACGCCGTTGCGCTCGCCCCAGGTCTTGAGCTGCTCGACCGCGGCGGCGCGGAAGGTGTCGCCGGCGGCAAGCATTACGCCGCGGCGCTCATCGCGGAAGCGGCGTGCAAGCTTGCCGATGGTGGTGGTCTTGCCGACACCGTTGATGCCGACGGTAAGGATCAGGAACGGCTTGCGGCCGCTGACGTCGAGCGGCTGCTGTACCGGCGTCAATTGATCGACCAGCGCCTTGCGCAATGCGGCGAGCAGGGCATTGGCATCGGCGAATTCGCGCTTATGCATGCGCTTGCGCAGCGACTCGACCAGTTGCGTGCTGGCCTCGACGCCGACGTCGCCGGTAATCAGGGTGGTTTCGAGCTGGTCGAGCAGGTCGTCGTCCAGCTTGGGGTTGCGGCTGAACAGCGTGGTGAGGCCGCGGGCAAAGCCGCTGCCGGATAGTCGCTCACGCCAGGAACGCTTGCCTGCTGCGGCCGCTTCGGCAGCTGCCGGTGTGGGCGTGGCCTGCTCGGGAAGATATTCGACGGCCTCGTCGGCGGCCGGTGCAGCCTCCGGCGGTGCGGCTTCGGCCAGGACTTCGCCCAGCGAATGGGACAGGTCCTGCGCGGCGGCATCCGCGGCGGTCGCCGGGGCGTCCTGGCGCTGTTCTTCGGCCGTGTCGGTGGGCTTCTTCTTCCAGAACTTGAGCATCGGGGCGGGGATTCAAAGACAATAGAGGGAATGCTACCACCCTCATTCATACCCACCGCTGAGCGCGGCCCCCCGGGCGGAGGCTGCGCATGAGCGCCACCCCCGGTCGTATCCGCGTGATCGGCGGCCAATGGCGCAACTCGCGCCTGGAAGTGCCGGACCTGCCCGGGCTCAGGCCCACGCCCGAGCGGGTACGCGAAACCCTGTTCAACTGGCTGATGCCGGTGATCTCGGGGGCGCGCTGCCTGGACCTGTGCGCCGGTACGGGTGCGCTTGGGATCGAGGCCTTGTCGCGTGGAGCGGCCAGCGTGCGCTTTGTCGAGCGCGATGCGCGGGTTGCGCAGGCGCTGCGCGGCAATCTGGTGCGGCTGAAGATGCCCGGTGGTGAGGTCAGTACGCTGGATGCGGCGGTTTATCTGCAGGGTGCGGTGCAGGCGTTTGATCTGGTGTTTCTTGATCCGCCGTTTGCCATGGACTTGTGGGGCGGTTTGGCCGAGCGGTTGGAACGGGGCGGGTGGCTGGCGCCGCGGGCCTGGGTTTATGTGGAGTCGCCGCGCGATGGAGCGCCGACCCTGCCGGCGACGTGGGTGCTACATCGCGAAGGTGCGGCCGGTGAGGTGCGTTATGCGCTTTATCGGCGAGGGGAATCCTAGAAACCCCTTCCTATCCGTCATCCCGGCGCAGGCCGGGACCCAGTGGCTTCGGTTCTTGGGTTTCGCCGCAGGGCGAATGCTGGACGACTCTCGCGACAACCGACTTCAAAGCCACTGGGTCCCGGCCTGTGCCGGGATGACGAGTAGGGGAGGTTGTCGAAGACACGCCATGCCCGCAACGCAGCATCCGCACCAGTACGGCAAAACCCGAGATATTGGCCGCGCCTTGGGCTAAGCTAGCGCTCCTTTTTCACCGAACCGCGACCTTTCCGTGGACAAGCCGCCGGTCAATACACGTCTCGCCGTTTACCCAGGCACCTTCGACCCGATCACCAACGGCCATGCCGATCTGGTCGCGCGTGCCGCGCCGTTGTTCGAGCGCATCGTGGTGGCGGTGGCCGAGAGCCCCAACAAGGGCAAGGGGCCGGGCTTCAGTCTCAACGAGCGCATCGCGCTGGCACGTCTGGCGCTGGCCGATCTGCGCAATGTGGAAGTGCGCGGTTTCGATTGCCTGCTGGCCGATTTCGTCTCGCAGATCGGGGCCGGCGTGATTATCCGCGGCCTGCGTGCGGTGTCCGATTTCGAATACGAATTCCAGCTGGCCAGCATGAACCGCCATCTGATTCCCAAGGTCGAGACGTTGTTCCTGACGCCGGCCGAGCAGTACAGCTTTATTTCTTCCTCGCTGGTGCGCGAGATCGGCCGCCTCGGCGGCGATATTTCCGGCTTCGTGCATCCGGCGGTTCAACAGGCCATGCGTCAGCGCTGGCAACAGAGTCTGTCCGAGCAGGCTTGATTCCATTCAACGCAAAAAACATTCAAGGTGATCATCATGCGTAAGTTCGCTCTCGTTGCCCTCCTCGCGCTCACCGGTGCCGTGGTCCTGTCCGGTTGCAGCAAGTCGGATGACGATCAACAGGCTTCGCAGCAGCAACAGGTGCAGAAGGTTGCCAAGCCGACCGATCCGAACGACTCCAAGGCCTGGAACGCCTACCTCGGCCAGATCGTCACCCAGAACATGCAGGGCATGACGGCTGACCGTCCCTACCCGTACCTGGTCAATGCCGGCGACACCGACGACGCCAAGGCTTCGCGCGACCGCCAGCTGCAGAACGTCCAGGACGTGATCGCCCGCGGCGTGCTGCCGGGCAATATGCTGGTGTTCGCAGGTCCCGAGTCGGGCAAGACCGCCGACCTGATCCAGGCCGCCTTCAAGGACGCCAAGCCGGGTTCGTTCAAGGATGTGATCATCCTGTTCATCGGTGACCAGGCCGACCAGCAGCGCGTCACCGAGGTGCTGCAGCCGACCGGCGCCCAGGTGCGCTTCGTCGCGATGTAATCGCAAGGGCGCATCAGCGCTCTTGGACGCGGGGGCGGTTTCCGCCGTAGTGGCCCACACGGGTTGCCACGGCGGGAATCGCCCCCACGTCATTTGCGGGCCTTCAATCGTTATAAGGCGCCCGTCCGTCCCTCGTGTAAACTCGTCTTTATGTCCCTGAAAATCCTCGATACCTGCGTCAATTGCGACGTCTGCGAACCGGTCTGCCCGAACAAGGCCATCTCGCTTGGCGAGGAGTACTACGTGATCGATCCCTCGTTGTGCACCGAATGCATCGGGCACCATGACGAGCCGCAGTGTGTGGTGGTCTGCCCGGTCGAATGCATCGAGGTCGACCCGGATCACACCGAGACGCACGCGCAACTCGAACTCAAATACCAGCAATTGATGAGCAAGGAGACTGGAGCATGAGGTTTCTCAATGGGCCTGCGTTGCTGCTTGGCTTGGTAGTGAGCGGCAGTGCAGCCTTTGCGGCTGACGTCGCGCCGCAGAACGCGCCGGCGCATGCTCCGGCCAAAGCTACGCTCGTTGCACGCGAAAAGCCCGGTCATGCGGCGATCGCCAGCGCCAACTTCCACGCCACCGAGGCCGGTCTGGAAGTGCTGGCCAAAGGCGGCAATGCATTCGACGCGGCGGTTGCGGTCGCTTCGTCGCTGTCGGTGGTGGAGCCGGAAAGCTCCGGCACCGGCGGCGGTTTCATGGGCATCCTGCACCGCGCTTCCGACGGTCGTGACATCTTTATCGATGCGCGCGAAACCGCTCCGGCGGCGGTCGACGTGAAGGACTACCTCAACGCCGACGGCACGCCCAATCGCGACAACTCGCTCAATGGTCCGCTGTCCGCCGGTATTCCAGGGCAGCCCGCCGGCCTGGTCTGGCTGGCCCAGCATTACGGCAAGCTGCCGTTGAAAGTGTCGCTGGCACCGGCGATCAAGCTGGCGCGCGATGGCTTCAAGCTCGACAGCCGTCTTGCCGGCGCGATCCAGTCGCGGCAGAAAGACATCAAGCGCTGGCCCGCCTCGGCGGCCAAGTTCCTGCCCGACGGCAAGGCGCCGGCCGAAGGCGAACTGTGGCGCGATCCCAACCAGGCCAAGACGCTCGAGGGTATCGCCGAGCACGGCCTGGATGGTTTCTATCGCGGCGAAACGGCCAAGGCGATGGTCGATGCGGTGAAGGCCGCCGGCGGACGCTGGACGCTGAAGGATCTGGAAACTTACCGCGTGAAAGAGCGCGAGCCGATCGTGCTCGACTATCGCGGCTACAAGATCGTCACCGCGCCGCCGCCGTCTTCCGGTGGTGTGGCGATCGCGGAGATACTCAATATCCTTTCCGGTTTCGACCTGACCGGGCTCGATGAAGCACATCGCACGCATCTGGTGATCGAGGCGATGCGCCGTGCGTTCCGCGATCACAACGATTACCTGGGCGATCCGGATTTCGTGAAGATCCCGTTGGACATGCTGCTGTCGCCGTACTACGCCGATGGCCTGCGCCAGACCATCCTGCCCGACAAGGCGACGCCGTCGTCGATGCTGCCGTCCAGCGGCGGCACCGATCCGGGCATGCACACCACGCATTTCTCGATCATCGATGCCGATGGCAATATGGTGTCGATCACTTCGACGGTGAACTACACGCTCGGTTCGACCTTTGTCGCGGGCGATACCGGCGTGCTGCTCAACGATGAAATGGACGACTTTGCGCTGGTGCCGAACAAGCCGAACGTCTACGGCCTGCTCGGCAGCAAGGCGAACGCGCCGGAGCCGGGCAAGCGCATGCTGTCGTCGATGTCGCCGAGTATCGTGATCGGCCCGGACCGCCTCGGCGTGATCGGCTCGCCGGGCGGCTCGACCATCATCACCCAGGTGCTCGAAGGCATCCTGGCGTTCGTCGACGGCAAGAACGCCACCGAGATCGCCGCGCAGAAGCGTTTCCATCACCAGTTCATGCCCGACCGCGTGGATGTGGAAGAGGGCACGTTCGACAAGAAGACCACCGATGCGCTCACCGCGATGGGTTACGACCTGAAGACGCGCGAGTCGTGGGGCTTTATGAATGTGGTCACCTGGGATCTGAAGACGCATAAGCTCGATGCGGCGAGCGATCCGCGCCGGCCTTCGGGGCTCGGCAAAGTGCAATAACGCTCGGAAGTTTTGTAGGAGCGACTTCAGTCGCGACAAGCCGTGACGTAACCGTGCGTTGCGGCTGAAGTCGCTCCTACAAGCTAGCCGGACTGGGGTTTTATATGCAGCTATGGTCACTCATCGGTAACTCGCAGCGCCTCGACGGCGGTGCGATGTTCGGCAATGCGCCCAAGGCACTGTGGTCGCGCTGGATCGCCACCGACGAACAGAATCGCATTCCATTGGCCTGCCGGTGCCTCTTGGTGAAAGATCTCGACGGCCGCAATGTGCTGTTCGAAACCGGCATCGGCGCGTTCTTCGAGCCCGCCTTGCGCGAACGCTACGGCGTCGTAGAAGAAAGCCACGTCCTGCTCGATTCGCTGGCCGAAGCGGGCCTCACCCATGAAGACATCGACGTCGTGGTGCTGTCGCATCTGCATTTCGATCATGCCGGTGGCCTGCTTGCACCCTGGCAGGAAGGACGGGCGCCGAGTCTGCTGTTTCCCAAGGCGACCTTTGTCGTTGGCGCCGAACATTGGCAGCGCGCGCGGCATCCGCACCCGCGCGATCGCGCATCGTTCATTCCCGAACTTTGCGACCTGCTCGAAAGCAGCGGCCGGCTTGAACTGGTCGAAGGCGAATACTCCAAGGTTCTGGGCGAGGCCGTGCGCCTGAGCTATTCGGATGGCCACACGCCCGGCCTGATGCTGGCCGAAGTCGGCAAGGTGGTGTTCTGTGCCGACCTTATCCCTGGTCGCTTCTGGGTACACCTGCCCATTACCATGGGCTACGATCGGTGGCCTGAGAAATTGATCGACGAGAAGCGGGGGTTTCTCGACGACAAGCTGGCGCGCGGGGTGCAGCTTTTCTTCACGCACGATCACGACTGCGCCATGGCGCGAGTGACCCGGGACGAGCGCGGCCGCTATGGCACGGCCGACGAACAACGTGAACTCAAAGGGGTGGTTATCGCATGAGGCTCGGCCGAGGCGAGGATCTGAACGTATCGATCTGGATTCAGCGCGCGCTTGCCGCGTTGCTTTTGCTCGCCGGCATCGGTCTGGCCGCGACGACGGAAAAGAGTCTGGCCGTCCATATGGCCGCATCGGAGCGCCATGGTGGCCAGATCCTGGATCTTGGCAGCGAAGAGCGCGTGCAGCCCGGTCAATATGGGCACATGGTGCGCGTTGCCGGTGAGCCACAGGTGATCGAGTCGCCGTACGATCCGGACTTTAACCAGCACGCGAAGACGCCGGTGCTGGTGCGCCATGTGGAGATGTACCAGTGGCGCGAAGTGCGTATCGGCGACCAGGTGCACTACGAAGTGGACTGGGTCGATCGTCCGCTGGATTCGAGCCGGTTCGCGCAGCCCAAGGGGCACGAGAATCCAGGTGCCTTCCCGATCGAAGGCAAGCAGTTCGATGCGGGTCTGGTGCGCATGAACGGCCTTGCTCTGGCGCCAGCACTGGTACACGCCTTGCCCGGCGGTGAGCCTGTCACGCCGGATACAAAGAACCTGCCATCCAATATGGCGGCGACCTTCACCTTGAACGACGACCATCTGGTGACGAGCGCAAGGCCCGGCAATCCGCGGCTTGGCGATATCCGGGTCAGTTGGGAGGCCATACCGATACAGACGGTGACGGTTTTCGCTCGTGTCAGCGGCGATCGGTTGGTGCCGGCGGCGGATGCAGTCGACGGCAAGGGCTTCGATGTGCAGATCGGCGACCGCCGCCTCGACGATGTCCTGCCTGATGTGCCGCCGGCGCCGTCGTTGTTGTGGGTTCGGCGTGTTGTTTCGGTGCTGCTTGGTGCGCTTGGTGCGTTCTTGCTGCTGCAGGCGCCGCGGCGTGAGCCGCTGTTGGCGTTGGGTGTCGGGCTGGCGGTGGTCGCGGCGGTGGCCGGTATTTGCTGGATCGGTGACGAGATGATGTTGGCGGCCGGGTGGTTGCTGGCGGCGCTGGTTGGGCTGGGCGTTATTGCGTGGCGGTTGCGAGTTACGCGTGCAGCGTAGCTTTCCATATATCGCCTCAGTCTTCATTTCATCGTCATTCCGGCGTAGGCCGGGATCCATTCCTCAGCATGGCTGCTTGCCAAAGGTTGCCTGACAAGCGAGAGCCTGAGGAATGGATCCCGGCCTGCGCCGGGATGACGAGTAGAGAGACTGAGTTCGGATCCAAAAACAAAAAAAAGCGGAGCTTAGCTCCGCTTTTTTAATTGCACGAACTCTACCAAACTCAATTCGGCCGCTGTTCCGCAAACGAATACACATGATCCGCCCAGCGCGTCGCTTCCAGATAGATGCCAGCCATGCGACGGATCTGTTGTGGCTGCGTACCGTTGTTGCGCATGTCGCCTGCTTCCCACTGCACCACTTGGTCGAGCAGCGGAGCGAACGGCCCGCGGCGGCCGACCAGGGCGTTGCGGATATCCGGTGCCAGCGGCAGGTGCTCGAGCAGGAAATCCAGCGGTGCGCACATCAGCGTGTCCAGCAGCGAGAACAGGCCGGCGGTAAAGGCCATTTCGCGTTCGGCGCGCGGCATGCCCTGCGCCAGCTGTTCGCACATGTGCGCACGAATCAGCGCGGCACGCAGCAGTTCCGGCGGGCGATCGTTCATGCCGCTCAACGCCATCGTGCTGATCCAGTTGCGCATGCGGTTGAGGCCGAAAAAAATCGCCGCCTGCTCGACCGACTTCAACTGCTTGGGCAACGCGAAGTACGCCGAGTTGACGCAGCCGAGCAGCTTGTAGCTGAGGATCGCATCGTTGCGAATGACCTGACCCAGTTCGACCGGACCTGCCGATTCTTCTTCCAGCGCGCGCAACAGGCGCAGCACGCTCAGGCGATTGGCGGTGAGTACCGGCACATCCACCTTTTCCGGCAGCAGCAGGTAACCGCCCTGGATCGCCGCGAACGGCAGCTCCATGCAACGCTGGCAGGTTTCATGATCTTCGACATGGCCGGCAATGACCTGCAGGCCACGTGCATGCAACTGTTCGCAATGGTCGCGCAGCGTGGCCGGGTCGAGCTCCCTGGCATCCAGGCGCACGAAGCGCACGAAGCTGAGCAGGATATTGGCCGAGCGGTCGCCGCCGACCTGAGGGATAGGATCCGCACCCAGGTCCAGCATCAATGCGCAGCCACGCTGCGACAGCATCTGCAGGCGTCCCATCATCGCTTCGTCCTCGGCCCAGGCCGAGTCGATCACCAGGCCAATGCGCGGATAGCGCAGCACCAGCTCGGACTGCTCCATCACCAGCTCATGCGACAGCCGCACGAACACGCGGTTATCGCGTGCCAGGCGCGTGACCGAGCCGTCGATGATGGTCGACAGGACACGACGCATCAGGTTCGATTCGTCATCGCCGTCGCCCTGGATCAACAACTCGTAGGCGACCAGCTGATGTTCGCGGTCCAGCATCGGCACGCGGACGACCGGGAGCGGGACTTCGTTGAAGGTGGCGGCTAGATAGGCTTCAGGCACGGTGCTGGCAACGGTGGTATCACTCATGAAGACTCATCAATGTCTGCACAGGCGTTCTGGCGAACGGTCTCCTGCGAATCATTCCGCCGTCGCCGCTATATAAAGCGACGGTCCCCTGGATTTGTTCGTTTTGAACCGCGATCAGGCCTGTGCAAGCGGTAGCGATCGAAAGCCTCCGCGTACTTTGCCTGCCGGGTTGTACACGTTGACTTCGTCCTTGCCGCCGGTAAGTACGGACAAGGCGCGCCTGACGTGTTGAAGCCGTTGTTCGACGATATCGCCGTTGCGCTGGTTGGCCTGCTGGCATGCCGCCAGCGTCTTGAGAATGCCCGACCAGATCTGCTGATGGTTTTCGTTGTGCGAATCGATGTTCTGGGTCAGCTGCAGGCGTTCGCCATCGAGCTGTTCCAGCTGGTGCATCAGGCTCTGCTTGCGTTCGCCGACGCGATTGAGCGCATCGGCGTCGGCCCGGTCCAGTGCGGCGCGCTCGTCGCTCAGCACCTGGTCCAGATCGGCGACGGCGCCCTGCATATCGGCCAGCACGGCCGACAGCGCGTCGTTCATTTCCGCGAGCAGCCGCGAGCCCATGCGCTTACTTGCCGCCGAGCTGGGTATTGAGCGAAATCAGCTTGTCGGCGATGTTGGCCGGATTGGGCTTGTAGCTGCCGTCGGCGATCGACTGGCGGATCTTGTCGACCTTCTGCTGGTCGACTTCGCTGCCGCCCTGCGCCGCCTGGGTCAGCGCGCGCGCCGAGTCGGTCAGCTTGACGCTGTCGTTGGCCGGACCGGTTACCGGCTTGGCGCTGGCCGCCGTGGCGTCCTGAGTGCCGCCGCCGCTCTGACCACTTTGGGCCTGCGGGAGAACCGGCAGTCCGTTGGAGGTGATGGTGGTGTTCATGGCTGGTCTCGTAGTCCCTGACTCGATGGGTTTCGGGTCTTGCCTATGGAAGCTATCGGCGGGCTGACGGGGAACTTTAGGCTCCTCGTGCCGCCGGCCGGGCAGGTTAATGCATACTGGGTCACGGAAGCGCCTCCACCAGCCCGGCCTCGCGCACGATAGCGTCGATCGGCTTCCCGGAGCTGTCGTTGCGCACGCGCAGGCGCGCGCCGGTATCACCACTGCCGAGCGCCACGCCGGTGGCGCGCACCTCGATGCCGCTGATACGGGCGATCATCTGGACATGGTCGCCGGCCCTTACGGTCTGGCGACCGCCCATCGCGCTGGGCGTAAGCGCGCTGCCGGCCATCAGCGGCCGGGCCAGCGAACGTCCAGCCACCTGGTCGAGCGAGTCGATATAGCCATAGCCTAGCCGTGTGATGTCGCGTTCCTCGCCATGCACGTCGGCTGCGGTGATGCCATCGCCTCGCTGTAATGGGCGCGTCGTCACCAGCACCTGGCGATAAAGCTGCAGGCGCACCGGCACGCGGATCTTCCAGCCGCCCGGCGTCGGGCAGCTGACTTCCACGGCCATGCGCGCGGAGGGGCGTGCCTCGTTGGATATGTCCGTTTTCAGCGGAGCGGCGCAATCGGCCAACTGCAGGCGCGAGTCGAGCTTGTCCGCCTGCACCTCCGCACGGCTGCCCGACGCGGCGTAGTGCTGACGCAGCGCGTCTTCGGCGGCCTGGCGCAGACGGTCCGGCGATGCAGCAGCCTGCGCCGGCATGGCGTACGCCCACCCCGCGCCCAGCAGCGCGAACGCTGTGGCGTAGCTCAATGGGCCGCGCGGGACGAACCTCATGCAACGGCATCCGCGAGCAGGACGCCCAGTTGCTGATGAATGGTTTCGCGTTCGGCTTCGACCCGGTTGGGGTAGTCCGCCGCACGCTGCAGATCGCCCTGGCTGATCAGGCTGACGAAGGCGCCGGCATGGGTGCTCAAGCGCTGGCCCGCGGCCATCAGCTGCTCGGCGGCAGGGTGCGCCGCGTGCTTGTCGGCGAGGCGCGCAAGTACGTGATCTAGCACGGCGGTGTCGAACCAGCGGCGGTCGAGCGCAGCCGGTTCGTGCAAGGCCAGCTCCATCGCCTGGCGCAAGCCCTGGATCGACTCGCGCAAGCTCAGGCTGAGGCCGGCCAGGGAATGCTCCGCATCCTGGTCGAGCCAGCCCAGGCACAAGCGGTGCGACAACACGCAGGCGCGGTCCAGCGCTTCAGCCTGGCGACGTGCCTCGACCGTGCGCTTCTGCAAGACACCGAGGGCGGCCTGTGAACCGGCGATGCGTGCGCTTTGCGAGTCCGAGCTTTGTTGTACGTTTTGCAGGCGTGTCATCGCGCCATGCAGGGTTTCCGCGCCCTCGCGCAATGCGCTGGCGGTATGGGTAATGCGTTCCTGTGCGCTTTCCAGCCGGCGCATGCCTTGCTGCACGTCGCCGTCGAGCTGTTGCGAGAAATCGCCGATGGAACCGGTTACCGCTTCGATCTCGCCGGTGGCCTGGCTGGTTTTTTCGGCCAGCTGCTTCACCTCATCGGCGACCACGGCAAAGCCCTTGCCGGCTTCGCCGGCGCGCGCGGCTTCGATCGCCGCATTCAGGGCGACCAGGTTGGTCTGGTGGGCAATCTCCTGCACGCTCGACGTGAGCTTGCGGATTTGCGCGACCTGTTCGGCCAGCTTGGCCTGGTTTCGATTCATGGCGGACAGCGCGCTGCGCAGCAGACGCAGTTGTCCATCGACTTCGTTTACCGTCGCCGCACCGTGGCGGGTGGTTTCCCTGGCCTGCTCGATGCCGTTGACGGTTTGCTGCAGCCCCGACGAAATCCCGGCGCCTCCATCCGTCAAACGTCCGACGCCGGCCCGGCTCTCGCCGGTGGCTTCTTCCAGTGCCTGGTGTTCGCGCAACAACGCTTGCGCGGCGTTGAGCATCAGACTCTGTTGCTCTACCGCCTGCAGCGCCACCGCGGCCGGTTCGCTCGGCCTGGCCAGCGCAAGCAACGGCGCCAATGCATCCGCCATCGCCGGATACTCACGCGACAGACGCTCGACCTGCGCGGTATGGCCTTTGGCGGCTGCCTGAGCCAGAGCGGCGAGTTGCTTGCTGCGGATAAAACTCATGGACGAAAGCATTCCTGATGAGGGTTGTCTCCCCATTGATCGGCTGGAGACGGCGGAGCTTGAGGATGCAAGGCGTGTGCCAGGGGGAAGTGGGGAGTAAGGAGTGAGGAGTGAGGAGTGAGTCAAGAGCGGCTGTGCTTGAGTCTTGTCGCTAGAACCTAGCCCCCTCACCCCAACCCTCTCCCCCGGCAAAGCCAGGGGAGAGGGAGCTAAGTTGCGCAAGTGCGAAACATTGAGGTCACCTCGGTCAAGCTCCCTCTCCCCTGGCTTTGCCGGGGGAGAGGGTTGGGGTGAGGGGGGCTTTAAGCCCTCAATCCAACATCTCGCGGAACCACTAAAGCTCCCCACATCCCGGCCGATAATTCTTCAGACTCTACGCGCGTCAGATTTCCGTCTCCTCCATTCATCAGGAGACGCGAAAGCATTGCCCCACCTCACGCAAACCCAGCTGCCAAGCCACTTCCCAGGCCATGGCACACAACTTGCCACAGACACTCCGCGGCGACCGCCGTGGGGAGTTTGCGATGAGTCAAATCAACGACAACTTGTTCGGATTGCACACGCAGGCGCTGGGCCTTTGGCAGAAGCGCGCCGAAGTGCTGTCCGGCAATCTGGCCAATGCCGACACGCCGGACTATCTCGCGCGCGACGTCGATTTCCGCAAGGCGTTGACCCAGGCCAGTGGCAATCAGCTGCCCCTGAGCGCGCCGACGGCGGGGCAGATCGATCCGAATGCCAATGCGGGCGAACAACTCGCCTACCGCGTACCCACGCAGCCGTCGATGGACGGCAACACCGTCGATACGCAGGTCGAGCAGGCGCAGTTCGCCGGGAACACGGTGCACTACCAGGCCAGCCTCAGTTTCATCACGGCGCAGATCCACATGTTGCGTACCGCCATTACCGAGGGCCAGAGCTGATGTCCTCCCTCTTCAAGATTTTCGATACCGCCGGCTCGGGCATGGCGGCACAGTCGACGCGGCTCAATACCGTGGCGAGCAACCTGGCCAATGCCGACACGGTCAGCTCGACGCCCGAGGGTGCCTATCGTGCAAAGGAGCCGCTGTTCGCGACCTTGCACGACAACGCGCTCAAGGCCGGCGCGGCTACGCAGGACGACGGCACCAGCGGTGTGCAGACCCTGGGCGTGAGCGAGAGCCAGGCCGATATCCAGTCGCGTTACGAGCCGGGCAATCCGATGGCCGATGCCAACGGCTATGTCTACGGCAGCAACGTCAATCCGATCGACGAACTGGTCAACATGATCTCGGCGTCGCGTTCGTATCAGAACAACGTCGAAGTCATGAACACGGCCAAGCAGCTGATGCTCAAGACGCTGGACGTGGGCAAGTAACGGGGAACTTAAGATGACTGCCGTCAATACCAACAACACGACGAACAACACCAGCAACACGAGCAACAGCTCGAGTTCGAGTAGCGCGGCATCGGCCTCGATCAGCCAGGCCGATTTCCTCAAGCTGCTGACCGCGCAGCTGCAGGCGCAGGATCCGACCAACCCGATGGACAACTCGCAGTTCGTTGCGCAGCTGGCGCAGTTCAGTCAGTTGCAGGCAACGCAGGATCTGGACACCAACCTGCAGACGCTCAGCTCCAACATCAATACATCGATGCAGACCTCGCAGGTGATCAACTCCTCGTCGCTGCTCGATCGCAACGTACTGGTGCCCTCGACCAACATGACGCTCACCAGCGGCACGCCCGCAGGCGGTGCCGTCAATTTCACGGCGGCAGGTACGGCGACGGTGACGATCAGCGATGCGGCCGGCAACCCGATCCGGCATATCACCGTGAGCAACACCAGCGCGGGTCTGACGCAGTTTTCCTGGGATGGGAAGGACGACAACGGCAATGCGGTCTCGCCGGGTTCGTACGCGATTTCTGCCAGCACCGGCAGTGGCAGCAGCAGTTCGTTGAATACCTATGTGTCCGGCAAGGTCTCGGGCGTCGGCTTCGGTGGCGACAGCGTGGGTACCTATCTCCAAGTGACTGGCGTGGGCGGCGTGCCGCTGAGCCAGGTCGCGCAAATTCTCTGACCGAAGACGTCCGAGCGCTCCACCTTCTTGAGGAACTAACGCATGGCTCTGAATCAGGCACTCAGTGGCATCAACGCGGCCCAGGCCGATCTGAATGTCATCGCCAACAACATCTCCAACGCCAACACGGTGGGCTTCAAGGGCTCGCGTGCTGAGTTCGCCGATGTGTACGCGGTGACCGGTTTGAATCTCAATGCCACGGCAGTGGGCGGCGGTACGCGCCTGTCCGATGTGGCGCAGCAGTTTGCCCAGGGTGACACGCAGACCACCGGCAACAGCCTGGATATGGAAATCAACGGCAACGGCTTCTTCACGCTCAATACCGGTGCCGGTCTCGCATACACTCGCGCAGGCGATTTCAAGAAACTGGATGACGGCACCGTCGTCAGTAACGATGGCTACAAGTTGCAGATCTATCCGCCGACCGGCAACGGCTCGTTCGACACGAGCACGCTGACCAACCTGCAGTTGGTCAGCTCGCAGAGCACGGCCACCGCGACCACCAAGGCGAGCATCGTGGCCAACCTGCCGGCCAGCGCCGCGCCGCCGACGGTAACGCCGTTCAGCCCGACCGACGCGAACAGCTACACCAATGCCACCACGTTCGCGGTGTTCGACTCGCAGGGTGGTACGCACCAGGCCACGGTCTACTACGTCAAGACCGCGACCAATACCTGGGACACGCATCTGTATGTGGACGGCCAGTCCGCCGATACCACGCCGCCGCAGCAGCTGACCTTTAACTCCGCTGGCCAGATCGCCACGCCCACCACCGGCACCCTGGCCTATAACCCGATCAACCTCGGCAATGGTTCCAATCCGTTGTCGTTGACCTTGAACTTTTCCAACACTACCCAGTTCGGTACCGACTACACGCCGGGCACTATCAACAAGGATGGTGCGGAAGCAGGCACGCTGACCAGCATCGATATCGACAGCTCAGGCGTGGTCACCGCGAACTATTCCAACACCACCAGCACGGTGCTGGGTCAGGTGGCGATCGCCAACTTCGCCAACACGCAGGGCCTGCGCCAGCTGGGCAACACCAACTGGGCGGCGAGCAGCGACTCGGGTACGGCGGTGATGGGCACGGCTAATACCGGGCAGTTCGGCAGCATCACCTCGGGCCAGCTCGAGTCGTCCAATACCGCCGATACCACCGCGCAGCTGGTCGACATGATCCAGGCACAGCGCGCCTACCAGGCGAACGCGCAGGTGCTGTCGACCGACAACACGCTGGCATCGTCGCTGTTCAACGCGGTCTCGCGTTAATTAGGGGCCCGCCATGGACCGTTCCGTCTACGTAGCGATGACCGGGGCGACGCAGATCATGCGCGCCCAGGAGGCCGTCAGCCACAATCTGGCGAATGCGTCGACGGTCGGTTTCAAGTCGGAGTTGAATGCGTTCCAAAGCGTGCCCGTGCTCGGCCAGGGGCTGGGCACGCGCATCAACGCGGTGGCGCAAGGCATCGGCCAGGACGTTGCACAAGGGACGACCAGCACCACCGGTCGTTCGCTCGATGTTTCCGTGCAGGGCAGCGGCTGGATCGCCGTGCAGACGCCCGACGGCAACGAAGGCTATACGCGTGCGGGCGATCTGCAGTTGACCGCAGACGGTGGCTTGACCGATTCGCGTGGCAATCAGGTGTTGGGCAATTCCGGTCCGATCAACCTGCCCGATGCCGCGCAAATCTCGATTGGCAACGACGGCACGGTATCGACCGTGCCGCTGGGGCAGGGGCCCGACTCGGTGGCGACGGTCGATCGTATTCGCCTGGTCAATCCCGATCCGACGCAGATGCAAATGGGCAGCGACGGCCTGATGCATATGAACGACGGCACGCAGGCGCCGACCGATGCCAACGTGCGGTTGTCGTCGGGCACGCTCGAAGGCAGCAACGTCAACCCGTCCGCCGAGCTGGTGAAGATGATCTCCCTGTCGCGTCAATACGACATGCAGGTGAAGTCGATCCGCACCTCGGAAGACAACGCCGACTCCGCCAAGCAGCTGTTGCAGGCGAGCTGAGCGTAACTATTTCTTTTCTGGAGCCAAGCACATGCTTTCATCCTTGTGGATTGCCAAGACCGGTCTCGATGCGCAGCAGACGCGCATGGACGTGATCTCCAACAACCTGGCCAACGCCAACACCACGGGATTCAAGAGCTCGCGCGCTTCGTTCCAGGATCTGATCTACCAGAACAAGGGCCAGCCCGGCGGCCAGACCACCGAGCAGACGCAGTCGCCCACGGGCATGATGCTCGGCACCGGCGTGAAGATCGTCGGTACGCAGAAAATCTTCACCCAGGGCAACCCGACCCAGACCGGCAATTCGTTGGACCTGGAGATCGGTGGCAACGGCTTCATGCAGGTGAGCATGCCCGACGGCACCATCGCCTATACTCGCGACGGTTCGCTTCATCCCGACCAGAACGGCCAGCTGGTTACCGCGGACGGTTATCCGCTGGAGCCGGCGATCACGCTGCCGCCAAATGTCGGCAGCATCACCATCGGCACCGACGGCACCGTGTCGGTGACCTCGAACGGCACCACCACGCCGACCACGATCGGCACCATCCAGCTGGCGGACTTCGTCAATCCCGCGGGTCTGCAGCCGATGGGGCAGAACCTCTATCTCGAAACCGCCTCGAGCGGCACCGCGCAAACCGGGCAGCCGGGTTTGAACGGCATGGGCACGATCACGCAGGGCTCGCTGGAATCTTCCAACGTCAACGTGGTGGAAGAAATGGTCAACATGATCGAAACCCAGCGCACCTACGAAATGAATTCCAAATCCATCAGCAGCACCGACCAGATGCTGCAGGATCTCACGGACAAGCTATGAGCACGTTCATTCTCCCTCGTTTGGCTTTGGCCGCGCTGGCGTTGGCCATGCTCGCCGGTTGCGCGATGGAATCGCCGCACAAGGACGATGCCGAATGGGCCGCGACGGCGCCGATCACGCCATCGGCGGCACCCGCGGCGGACGGTTCGATCTTTCACGACGAACAGAATATGGAGCTGTTCTCTGACCCGCGTGCGCATCGCGTCGGCGACATTCTTACCATCACGCTGATCGAAAGCACGCAGGCCAGCAAGAAGTCCGAAACCAGCACCAGCAAGACCGACAAGACCGGTATCGATGCACCGACCATCCTGGGGCAGTCGTTGAAGTTCGGTGGCAAGGCGGCGGATATCACCACCAATGCGGCACGCAGCTTCGACGGTAACGGCAGCAGCAGCCAGAGCAACCAGCTCACCGGTCAGATCACCGTCACCGTTGCGCAGCGCCTGACCAACGGCAATCTGCTGGTGCGTGGCGAGAAGTGGCTGACGATCAACCAGGGCCAGGAACTGGTGCGCATCTCGGGCATCGTGCGTGCGCAGGATATCGGCCAGGACAACAGCGTGCCGTCCACGCGCGTGGCCGATGCCCGCATTACTTATACCGGTCGCGGCACCCTGGCTGAGGCCAATACCAAGGGCTGGCTGTCGCGCTTCTTCAGCTCCAAGTGGATGCCGTACTGATGAATACGCCGATTGCCATGAGAGGAGCTGCCGCCTTTGCCTTCGCCATTCTGGCGTTGCTGGCTACCACGCATGCGCATGCCGACAAGGTGCGCGACCTGGCGCAGGTCGCCGGCGTGCGCAGCAACCAGCTGATCGGCTACGGCCTGGTCGTCGGCCTCGATGGCAGCGGCGACCAGACCACGCAGGCACCGTTCACCACGCAGAGCCTGGAGAACATGCTGCAACAGTTTGGCGTGACCATTCCCGCCAGCGCGCGTCCGCAGTTGAAGAATGCCGCGGCGGTCACGATTACCGCCGAACTTCCGCCGTTCGCCAAGCCCGGCCAGACCATCGACATTACGGTGGCGTCGATCGGCAATGCCAAGAGCATTCGCGGTGGCGAACTGTTGATGGCGCCGCTGCGTGGTGCCGACGGCAACACGTATGCGATCGCGCAGGGCAGTGTCGTGGTCGGCGGCGTCAGCGCGCAGGGCAAGAGCGGTTCCAGCGTGCAGGTCAATATTTCCGCCAGCGGCCGCATTCCAAACGGCGCGACCGTCGAGCGCAGTGTGGCGTCGTCGTTCAGTCAGGGCGGCGATCTGATGCTCAATCTCAATACACCCGATTTCATTACTTCGTCGCGTATCGCCGATGCGATCAATCGTGCCTATGGCGCCGGTACGGCGCGTGCGCAGGATGGCGGTTCGGTGGTGGTGCGCGGCCCGGTCGATGCGTCGCAAAAGGTGGCGTGGCTGGGCGCGATCCAGGCGCTCGAAGTGACCCCGGGCGATGCACCCGCGCGCGTGGTGGTCAACTCGCGTACCGGAACGGTAGTCATCGGTTCGGACGTGCGCGTCAGTGCGGCAGCCGTGGCACACGGTGCCATCCAGGTCACGATCAGCGAACAGCCGGCGGTCAGCCAGCCCAATGCCTTCGGCCAGGGTCAGACGGTTGTGGTGCCCAACAGCAGCGTATCGGTCAGCGAAGACGGTGGCCACATGTTCAAGTTCGGCCCCGGCGCGAGCCTGGATTCGATCGTGCGCGCGGTCAATCAGGTGGGCGCCGCACCCAGCGATCTCATCTCCATTTTGCAGGCGCTCAAGCAAGCCGGTGCCCTGCATGCCGAACTTGTCGTGATCTGATATGGCGGTCAACGACGCCACCATGCAAAGCGTCAACACCTGGACGGAGCTGTCCGGGTTCAACGGCATGCGCGCGGCTGCGCAAAGCGACGCCAAGTCGGCGCTGCCGGCGGTCGCCAAACAGTTCGAGTCGATCTTCACCCAGATGATGCTGAAGTCGATGCGCGATGCAGGCGCCGGCGATGGGCTGACCGACAGCCAGGCCAGCGACTCCTGGCGCGACATGTACGACCAGCAGCTGTCGATCAATCTGTCTCAGAACGGCAACGGGCTGGGTATCGCGCAGATGCTTATCAAGCAGCTCGGTGGTGCGGCCGGTGGCAGCAGCGGCGTTTCCGCCGATGCCGTGCAGCAACAGTTGAATTCGGCCGCCAGTTCGGTGGCATCGGCCGCACAGAAGGCCGAGCCGTTCTTGCCGCAGAGCGCGGCGGACTTTGTGCAGAAGCTGTTGCCCAGCGCGCAAGAGGCAGCGAAGAAGCTCGGAGTTTCGGTGAAGGCCGTGCTTGCCCAGGCCGCGCTGGAAACCCAATGGGGCCAGCACATGCCGCATGGCAAAGGGCAGAGCAGCAACAACCTGTTCGGGATCAAGGCCGGCTCCAGCTGGGACGGCAAGAAGGTCAGCGTGCCGACGGTGGAATACGAGGATGGCGTGGCGGTGCGCAAGCAGGCGCAATTCCGTGCGTATGACTCGGCCGGCGAATCGTTCAACGATTACGCCAAGATGATCAGCGAAAATCCGCGCTACGCCGGTGCCAAGGGGCATGGCGACGACGTGATGGGTTTTGCCAAGGGTCTGGTCGCCGGCGGCTACGCCACCGATCCCAGCTACGCGCACAAGCTTGCGGCGATCGCCAACGGGCCGGTCATGCGCCAGGCGCTGGCAGCCGTGCAACAGGCCATGCAGAGCACCGCCTCAGCCGCGGGCAAAGTGGCCACGACGGTCGCCGATACCGTGAATCAGGATATCGGTCAGGCGATCGATATGCTCAAGAATGCCGTCAATTTGCCGACACCCCCTTTGTGAAGCTCTAGGACCGTTCCATGGCGAATATGCTCAACATCGGTGTTTCCGGCCTCAACGCGGCGCAAGTCGGGTTGAATACGGTCGGCAATAACCTCGCCAATCTCAATACCGACGGCTATAGCCGCCAGACGGTGGTGCAGTCCGAGGTGATCGGCCAGGCCGACGGGCGCTTCACGATCGGCGGCGGCGTCAACGTGGATTCGGTGCAGCGTGAGTACAGCAGCTATCTGACCACGGCGGTCTGGCAGCAGAACTCCAGCTTGCAGCGTGCCACGACGTATAACGACCTCAATACGACGCTCAACAACATTCTTACCGGCAGCGGCAATCTGCAAGGCGCGCTCGACGATTTCTACGGCGCGTTCAGCACGGTAGCCAACTCGGCGGGCAGTTCCTCCAGTCGCACCGCGCTGCTTGGTAGCGCGGGCTCAGTCACGGCCGTCTTCAACACGCTGGGCCAGCAGCTGAGTTCGCAGCAGTCGCAGGTCAACAGCCAGATCAGCAATACCGTCAACAGCGTCAACGACACCGCCAGCAAGATCGCCGCGCTCAATGCGCAGATCCGCCAGAGCCCGCCGGACCAGGTACCCAATGCGTTGCTCGATCAGCGCGATGGACTGGTAAAAACACTGTCCGGTCAGCTTGGCGTGTCGACGGTGGCCGAAACCGACGGCACGATCAGCATTTACACGTCGAGCGGGCAGAGTCTGGTATCGGGCAATAAATCGTTCGCGCTGTCGACTGGAAACAACGTTTACGATCCGGGCCAGACCGATCTCTTCGATAGTGCCGGCAACGACATCACGGCCAAGTTGAGCGGCGGCAGCCTTGGCGCCCTGCTCGACTATCGCAACAACGTGCTCAACCCGGCGCAAAACCAATTGGGGCAGGCGGCGATAGCGCTGTCGTCCAGCATCAATGCGCAGCAGGCCAAGGGCCTGGACGCTAACGGTAACCTGGGCCAGCCGATTTTCAGCACGCCTACGCCGAATGTGTTGCCCTCTACGAAAAACACCGGCACCGCGGCGATTTCGGCCAGCATCACCGACGTCTCCAAGTTGACGACGTCCGATTACAACCTCAGTTATGACGGCACGGCCTGGAACCTGCGCACCAGCACCGGACAGAGTGTGCCGATGACGACCAATCCGGATGGCAGTTTCAGTGCCGATGGGCTGACCTTCAGCGTGGCCTCGGGCACCGCCCAAGCCGGTGACAGCTACGTCATCCAGCCGACGCGCAATGCGGCCACCTCGCTCAGCGTGGTGCAGACCGACCCGACCAAGATAGCGGCTGCTGCTGCGTTGACCACCACGGCGGGTACCACCAACAACGGCAATGCCACGGTCAGCTCGATCAAGGTCACCGATCCGACCAATGCGGCGCTGCTCAGCAATGCCAAGGTCACGTTTACGTCGGCAACGGCGTATCAGGTTACCGATAGCAGCGGCAATGTGCTTTCGAGCGGCACCTATACGCCGGGGCAGCCGATCACCGCAAACGGCTGGAGCCTCACGCTGACCGGCACGCCGGGAGCCAACGACAGTTTCAGCGTTGCGGCCAACAGCAACGGTCTGAACGACAACTCCAATGCGCTGGCCATGGCGGCGCTCGCCGATGGCGGCGTACTCGATGGCGGCAAGACGTCTGTGCTCGCGTCCTATGGCAACCTGACCACCTTTGTGGGCACCGCAGGCAGCCAGGCTGCGAGCAACCTCAGCACCCAGACCAGCCTGTACAACCAGGCGGCCGGCGCGCAGCAGAGCGTATCGGGCGTGAACATGGATGAGGAGGCCGCCAACATGGTCAAGTACCAGCAGGCCTATCAGGCATCCGCGCAGATCATCACCACCGCGCAGACCATCTTCGCCAGCCTGCTTCAGGCCGTACAGGGATAAGCCACGATGCGCATTTCCACCAGCTGGCAATTTCAGCAGTCGCTCAGCACCATGCTCAACCAGCAGAGCGCGCTGGCCAATACGCAGAACCAGGTCACCACCGGCAAGCGCATCAATGTCGCCTCCGACGATCCGACCGGCGCCGCGCAGGCACTCAGTCTCAACCATATCCTGGCAAGCAACGCGCAGTACACCTCGAACATCGATGCCGCCAATACACGTCTGACCACCGAGGGTGGTGCGCTGGATTCGGTGACATCGCTGCTCGATCGTGCGCGCACGCTGGCATTGAACGGTATCAATGGCTCGTTGTCGCCGAGCGACCGCCAGAACATGGCGACCGAGCTGACCCAGATCCGCGACCAGCTGGTGCAATTGGCCAATACCACCGACACCAACGGTGCTGCCTTGTTTGCCGGCACCAGTACCACCACTGCGCCGTTTACCAAGAATTCGGACGGCACGGTGACTTACAACGGCAACGACGGTCAGTTGAATACCGCCGTCGGCTCGAGCCTGCAGGTTCCGATCGGCGATGCCGGCAGCACCGTCTTTATGAATCTGCCCGCGGGCAATGGTTCGTTCGTGGCCAGCGCGGGTAGTGCGAACACCGGCACGCTGATCGTCGGCGACAACAGCGTGACCGATACCAATGCCTGGAATGCGGCCAAGATATCGACCGGCGGCGCAATAAATATCACGTTCGCCGCTGGCGGGGCGTGGACGGCGACCGACGCCAGCGGCAATGCCATTGTCGATAGCAGTGGCAACCCGGTGGGTGGGACCTATACCGATGGCGGCAGCATCAGTTTCGACGGCATGTCGATCAATCTGAGCGGCACGCCGGCGGCGGGCGACACGATCGGCGTCAAGACCGATCAGAGCCAGGATGTTTTCAGCAGCCTCAACAATCTGATTACGTCGCTGGGTAGTGGCGCTAGCGATACGCAGCTGGCCAATTCGATCAATCGCCAGTTGGAATCGATCGACCAGGCCGAGAGTAGCGTTACCAATACGCAGGTGCTGATCGGCAATCGGCTCAATACGCTCGATCAGCAGAGTTCGGCGTATTCGGATCTCAATGTGACCTATACGTCGGCGTTGTCGGATGTGCAGGATGTCGATCCTTATACCGCGATCAGCAACCTGTCCTTGCAGTCGTCGGCGTTGCAGGCGTCGCAGCAGGTGTTCGCGCAGATGAAGTCGATGACGTTGTTTAATTATCTGAAGTGATGGGTGGGGTGCATCAGTCTCGCATTCTCGTCATCCCCGCGTAGGCGGGGACCCAGTGGCTTCGGTGTTGGGTTGTCGCGAGAGTACGCATCGCTCTGGCTCTAGGCTTTCGCTAGAAAGTCGCCTGCGGCGTGTTTCGCCGACCTGCCGGTCGCCGAGTTACTTTCTTTGCTTGTCCAAAGAAAGCTAACCAAAGAAAGGACACCCCTAGTGCGCCGTCCTTCGGACCGTGAGGTTTGGCCGGGCTTTTCGACAGGACGTCCCTGTCCTGTCGAAAA
>Ga0105239_10000391_pt1 | contig 64207 bp, 64 predicted proteins | sample KBSC44metaG_FD_92761 | JGI IMG/M metagenome (GOLD analysis project Ga0105239, IMG submission 92761) | Corn rhizosphere microbial communities from Kellogg Biological Station, Michigan, USA - KBS C4-4 metaG | ecosystem: Host-associated > Plants > Roots > Rhizosphere > Soil | place: Michigan, USA...
AACGCCACAGGCCACCTTGGTCCAATGAGAGGCCTTCTGGGCTCGAGGATCGATGCAACCCAGAAAGGCTTGGTGTTGCTCCCTCCCACAACCTAACGTCTACACGGCCTGTACTTTCGTACCTGCGTTGGGAATCTTACTTCTGACTCGGCATTTGAGGTGCCTGGGAACTTCGAAGAGTAAGTATCTGCCTCGAGCCTGTGCCCTTGATACCTGCTCTAAGGAGATGCGGCTGGCCCTCTGAGGATTGCTCATTGTGAGGAGAGTTGTGATCTTGAGGTCGACTGTCATTGGGGAAGTCGGCACTGAAACGACGCACTGGCGGTCAGCAATCATGGTCTCAACCACAGGGTACCGTCTCGCAGGCAGGAAATTCCTCTCATTCAGGCCATTCATTGAAGAACCCTCAGACCAAACTGAAGATGGCTCAAAATATGCCGGCTCCCGATGGTATCTTCTTCTGCTGCTCATTTTGTCCGTTGCCGGATTCACCACTCAACTCCTGGTCGCGCTGAGTCTCTCAGTGGCCTGGGCCACAACTGCCCTCTGGACCATTGCTATCCTATACAGCATGATGCGAAGGCCTAGGACGGCCTCGATTTTGCTCTTGCTCGCTTTTGTCAGCATTGTCATTGGGAACACTGCCATCATTGCCCTCAGCTTCCACAGCCGATTCTCCGGATCGCACGCAGTCCTCACAGTATGCAGCGGCATATGTGCGCTTTTCTCAACCATCACTGTTATCAACATGCCACTGCGCCCCCTGCAGATGAGCCGAGACGGTATCAGTCGTCCGTTTACCATCCCAACGAATGAGTTGCGTTCACCTGAGGACAATATGACCCTCTTTCAATGGATGACGGTGTCCTGGATGGCACCCTTGATTAAGATTGGGAATGCCCGACAGATCAACGACGAGGATGTATGGCTTTTAGGCTACGAATTTCAACACCGCTATCTCCACGACGCCTTTCGGGAATTGAAGGGTTCTGTCGTCCGACGCCTATTGATTGCAAATTGGATCGATTTGGCATTGCTGAGTCTGCTTGCAATTCTGGAATTGACAGCGAATCTAGCGGCTCCAGTGATATTGCAAAAGCTTCTGCAAGCCATGGAGCTCATCTCCACCGATAAACGCCCAGCGATCACCTTTGCAGCACTCATACTTGCTGCTAGACTGGTGGCCGCACAGAGCGCTGTTTTCAGCCTCTGGTTTTCCCGAAGATGCTACGAACGCTCTCGTGGCGAGATGATCACAATGCTCTATGAAAAGACTCTGAACAGGAAAATCGTTGGCAGCAAGCTAGAGCAACAGTCACTAACCCCCGCAAGCGATTCAACGACAGAGCCGGCTTCTGAGACTGATCCCCTTCTCGACGGAAACGTGATCAGAAAGCCTGGCGTGCGCGAAAAGGTGAGAAGGCTCGCCAAATCCTTCCAATCAAAGCTGAGATCCCCTGGCCCGCCATCAAGCGAGGAAAAACCATCTGCCTCAATGGGAAAGATCCTGAACCTCATGAGAAACGATGTTTACGAGGTCGCACAGCGTTTTTGGGAATTTCAAACGCTCCTCAACAAGCCTCTTGGATTAATCTTCTCAATTTATCTGATATGGATGATGCTAGGGTGGGCGTGTCTCGTTGGGGTTGCAGTCGTGATCATTGCCCAGATTCTCAACTATCTTCTCGCTCGCATCCTTGTTGGCTGGGAGAAGAAACGACGTGCTGCGGTTGATGTTAAGCTTCAGAGAATATCCCAGTATGTTGAAGCTATCCGACATCTAAGGTGGTATGGGTGGCACCCCACTTGGCTTGAAGGTATCATGAATGCGCGGCAGCAAGAGCTAAATCTGAGGGTTGTTGTATACCTGTGGAACACCGGTATCAAATTCGTCAACTCCCTCGCCAGCGGTATGCTTCCCGTTGCCACATTCTATGCATACACGGCTATTGCTGGCCAAGAGCTCAGGGTTGACATTGCTTTCCCCGCAATACAACTTTTCGCAATGCTGCAAACGAACCTTCGCGAGATTCCTGCTTTGATCACCGTGCTCTTAAATGCCTCCGTGGCTGTGGGTCGAATATCTGATTTCATCGCAGAGCCAGAGAAACCCAAAGACCTTGCAGGAGCATCCAATTCGGACGAAGAGAGACTGGAACTGCAAGACGCCTCTTTTTCATGGCCCGGATTTGCTGCACTTTCTCTCCAGCATATCGACCTTACGTTTCCCCGCGGACTGACCGTGATCTACGGCAAAGTTGCATCTGGGAAAACTGCTTTGTTGCAAGCCCTTCTTGGTGAACTCGATCTTCGTGAAGGAAATTTGATCAAGCCTCATGCCACCATAGGGTACTGTGCACAAACACCGTGGTTGCAGAACATGACGATTCGAGAAAACATCGTCTTCACCTCTCCCTACGATGATGTTCGGTACAAGCGAACGATAGAGGCGTGTGCTCTCCTCCCAGACCTGGCCAACTTCAAGCACGGAGACTTGACGAGCATTGGTGAGAACGGAATTGGTCTCTCAGGTGGCCAAAAATCCAGGGTTGCCCTTGCTCGCGCTGTTTACAGTCAGGCCCAAGTGCTGCTTTTGGACGACCCTTTGAGCGCACTGGATCAACAAACGGCCGAATGGATCTCTACCAAATGTCTTGCTGGCCCCTTGATGGATGACCGAACAATTGTCCTCGCTACTCATCGGATTGATATATGTCGCCACCACGCCGTCCAACTCGTTGAAATCTCTCATGGATCAGCAACTGTACATCAAACCAACGAGGATCTTTCTATTCCTTCGTCTACAGCCGTGACTGTCTCTGATGCCGAGCAGGAGTCAGATATCAAAGTTGACGAATCAACTGCTGTACCCGACAAATTCATAGAGGAGGAACACAGAGTCCATGGAGGCGTTCAACTTGTTGTATATTGGCAGTATATCAAGGCCGGAAAACTAAAATGGTGGTTCATGGTAATCCTATCAGCTTCTTTCTGCCGATTGCTTTATGTGGCTGAAAGTTGGTTCTTGAAAGAATGGGGTGAAGCATACAATCAAGTCAAGCAATACGCACTCTTGTTGCAAGAATTTGTATCAGAAGCCCATGTTCTGAAAAGCCCCATCTCGCAGCTGTTCAATCGGTTTCCGGATCCGGCCGTCGATGTCAAACCCTGGCTCTTGGGCTTCCTGATCATCATTTTGCTTGAGACTGTTGGCCTCATATTCTCCGACTTGTTCATGCTCGTCGTCACTTACACTGCAGCCAAGCGCATGTTTCAGGACATCATGACTCGCATTAGCTCTGCTAAATTTCGGTTCTTCGATACGACTCCAATTGGACGGCTGATGAACCGCCTAACATCCGATGTTGGTACCATCGATGGCCCGATTGCGACTCAGTTTCTGGTAGTGATATGGTACTCGATTTCCTGGGTTTCATCAATGGTAGTAATCGCCAGCATTACACCAGTCTTTTTGATATTTGCGATTTCTCTAACACTCGTCTTCGTCCGAATCTTCCTTGAATTCTTACCCACCTCGCAAAGTTTACGACGGCTAGAAATGGTTTCGCTTAGCCCTCTCATGGCGAATTTCGGCGCTCTACTCAATGGTTTGATGACTGTGAGGGCGTTCTGTGCTCAACATCAGTTTCAAGAAAGAACAATTCAGGTTACTGACGCATTTCAAAAGATGGACCACTTTTATTGGAGTTTGCAGGCATGGTTAATGTACCGATTCGATACCCTCTCCGGCGTTTCAACGTTTGTTCTCACATTGCTTGCTATCTTTTCTAATCTAACTCCTGGTCTCACAGCATTTGTGCTTGTCGCAGCCAACAAATTTGTTCAATATACCCATGCAATTTGCAAACAATACGGACAGTTGCAGCTCGAGTTTGTGTCCGTTGAGAGGGTGGTCGAACTGCTGCATATTGAACAGGAGCCAGCCGGAACCATCCTTCCACCAGCGTCTTGGCCAACTTATGGCAGTGATGTCGTCTTCGAGAACGTTAGCGTTCGCTATCAACCCCAGACGGACCGTGCGCTTTCGGATGTCTCCGTCCGCTTTGCTGGAGGAACCACGAATGCCATCACTGGTAGAACAGGTTCAGGTAAATCCACTTTGGCACTTTCACTATTAGCCACAATTCCTCTTGAGTCTGGCCGCATTCTCATCGATGGCATCGATATCAACAAAGTCGACAAGCAAGCACTCCGAACTCGCGTAACCTTCCTTGCCCAGGAGCCGGTATTGTTTCCTGGCTCACTGCGTCATAATCTTGACCCAATGGAGGATCATTCTGATCTAGCCTGCCTCGAAGTTATAGCAAGAGTCTGTGGTAAATATGGGTGGACTCTTGAAACCCAGATCGACGATGGAGGTCGGAATCTGAGTCAAGGACAACGGCAACTGGTCGGGCTGGCTCGGGCTATACTGAGACGGAGCGCAGTTGTCATAATGGACGAGGCCACTGCTAGTATCGACATGGAAACGGCTGCGGAGATCCAGCGTGTTCTCAGAGAGGAGTTGAAGGGCAGTACAATCATAACGATTGCACATCGAGCGGCTGCCGTTGAGAATGCGGAGTTCTGCTTGGTCCTCAGCGAAGGCCGCGTCCTGCAGCAAGGGAATCCGACAGAGCTGAGATCCTGAACGATTATTTCATAGCGAACTGTGGAGCGTGACCTCTTTTCCCTGGCAAAACGGAGGGAGGAAGTTAAACGGGCCCAGCACCAAGGAACACTTAAAGCGCCATCATTGCCTCGCTCACGGTGTTCTTGAGCCAACTGAGCAACCACTCTGCTTCTCGAATCAGCAAGGTTTACGAGTACGAACCAAGCGAGACTTGAGGCAACTGGTTGGTGCTGGGTACTTGTAATTGGTTGCTACTAGACCTTCTTACGGAAATGCCACACATTGTGACTTTTCACCGAGCTGCCCTAAAGTCCGATCTTTCTACTGATTAATGCACGCGGCTTACGCTCTAACCTGATGGAGGACTGAGGCTCATCCACCTGAGATGTAACCTGGTTCGGCCGCCGGCCAGAACCCGGGGTCAGTGGGAGGGATATAAAGTTTGGCACTCTTGTACTTGTTATGATGGTTTTAGTCCAAAACATTTCACCCCTTCTGAAGTAAAACCTCTTTCAAAAAAACCAAAACCTCACCTGAGATGGCTGCCGATAAGGTTCCCATCCTCACCGTATCTGCTCTGGCAACTAATGGCCGAATAACAACAGCAGACTCGGATCTTGCTCGTGGAGCACAGGCACCACCACACTACCACACAGATTTCTCCGAAAGTTTCACTCTCGTGAGTGGAGGAATGACCATCTACACATCACCAGATTTAACAGAGGCAAATCTCGTTCCCCAGGAGCTCGAAGTCGGCAAGAAAGTCACCATCCCCCCAAACACGCTTCACTCTTTCATCATACCGAAGGAACATACGAAAGTTAAAGTGGAGTTCTCACCTGGTAGCATTGGGTTCGAAAAGACGTTCCTCATCATGAAAGGAATGCAGGACGAGGGGATTTATGAAGAATTCGGTTCAATGAAGTCAGAAATGGGCCCTGTCTTCTATGCAATGATGGGAGAGCTTACAAACACTGTGTTCGTCGGGGAGGCGAAGGAGAGAGTAGATGCGCTGTATGCCGTCAAAGGAGCAGAGATCGAAGCGAAGAAGCAGGAACTGATTGCGCGGTATGCGTCAGATGAGCAACACAAACGGGCTGCTGGTGTACCGTGAATATATCCTCGCCAACGGAGGGATTTCTTATCACCACGACAAAGGAGGAAAAGACGGCGAACAAGCAGGTGATGTTCATCCTCGTGACGAGGTGGACGCGGACGTCAGCAACAAAATATCCAAGCATTGTGGAAACCATTGATATCGGACTAATCTAGCCAGCACACCAACTAATTATAGTTTTGAGCGCAGCGAATTCATATCGTTTATATCATCGGGTTTTCTGCCTACGACGAATTTAGTAATATGTGCACTGAAAACCCCATCTGTTCGTGCATCCTCCTTGATCTGTGTCACCAACTTCCTTGCTTCAATACCTGCCTCAGTATTCTTTGCCTCCATGACGGGCAGTAACTGTGCGATCAGAGCATACCAGTGTTCGTGGAACGCTCTGAATACTGAAGGTGGGGGTCTGATCTTGTAGTCCTTCACTGCCTCGAGTCCAGCCTGGATGAAATATGTGGAAAGCTGGGCGAAGTGTTGTTGGGGCCAACCGAACGTATCCATGATTAACTGCCATATTTTCGTTGAAGAATTGTGAGTGTCTCTCGGATTTGGGACGAGATTTGGGTTATCCACTGAATAAACATGACCCTTGTCTGCATCGGCATAGTCATATTCGTCCCATTGCAGATAACCTCCTGGTTCTAGATTATGTCAGAGATTAAATGACTGTTTCATGTGTCCTCAACATACTTAGCATTGATACAAACTTCCCCAGGACTGGCCGCGGATCCTGAAGGCCGGCAAATGGTTGGATAAGGAGGCGCACATGTATCAGGTCGAATGCCCCTAGCCACTTTTCGGGCACCTCATCGAAGAAGCTCCATTTCGAAATCGAGAGATTGGGGGGTCGCTCGGACGAAGGAGGCATGAGATTAAGATCAATATCGGACGCCTCCACCAACGCTGATGGAAATTCCTCGGCTACTTGCATTGCCCACAAGCAGTGTCCCGCCGCGAATTCGGCGATACGCAAGTCCTTTTTGGTTTCGAGCCGTATCGATGGATGGATGTTGCCATTGAAAAGTTCTCTCCATATGAAGTGTTGGTAGCACAATCTGCTGGCGTCTGGAGCTGTCCTCCAAATGGCATATTCGTCATTTGCCATGGATGGCGAACGTGACAAGTTTATCTGGAAAGTTTGTCGGAATCGTCAATAATTGATACAGCAGGGGAAAGTCCAAGATCGTGGGTTGGGACACTCCGTTTTATGTGAAGCTGATCCTGGCCCAGCCCTATCCACGTTTTGAGCACCCAGAGCATCCAAGATGACATTCCATTGCGGGCCATCGAATAACATTGCTCGACTTCCATATCATTGCTCAATGGATCTCGAGATTTCCACCTACGGCGATCCCGATCATTGCGGCTGAAAGCCTCGATCTCATTGACATAAAATTGGGAGTGCGCTGAACGATAGGCCCATGCCGGACGGGACGGTCAACCTAGCACGAATTTGGCAACCTGGCATGTTTCAACTGCACGATTGACATAAAAAAAGGCGGTCGACGAATGTCCATCTGACTCCACCATCCCCGCGATTTGACGAGACATCGACACGTTGCTGGCCAAGAGCGGCCGCTTTCTTGCTATATCCCCAATAGAAATGCCTGCTACGCTTCTTTTCTGAATATCTATTGCATTAACTCGACGCCTTCCTCATCCTCATTCAAGCTGAACTTTAGTCAAATCCACAAGATCTCATCTGCGGTCAGCCAAGCTCTTGACTTCCAGCCGTGGAAGAAAGCGTCATGCTGTTCGAAGGACAAGATCAGCACGAGATATTTAGATCTGTGATACTCCCTGCAGGTGGACTTTTTGCAAAATGACTCAAAATTCGGAAACTGTACGATCCTCTACTTGTCAACATGAATTTGGATTCCAAGGTCGTCACAGCTACCAAAATTGAAAATGGGAATATTGAGAGCGCAGCGGAACCAACGCTGCACGATTTTGCGGAGAGAGGTCGCTTAGCAACTGACATGTTTGTGGAATGATTACTTATGCTGACCACAATGCTGATTATACCATCAAGATATGGAAATTCTCTGGTCAATGTCGACCCAAAAGCTGAGGCTCAAATACGAAGGAAGATCGATTTGCATATCATTCCGATAGTCTCACTGCTCTACTTGTTTTGCTTCATCGATAGGGCAAATATTGGTAAATAATCTTGACTCCCGGATGCTTCGCCTTGACCAAATAATTGATAGAAATTGCAGGGAATGCAAGGCTTGCGGGTCTTGAAAAGGACTTGGGCTTGCACGGATTTGACTACAACCAAGTCCTTTCGGCATTTTACATCGGCTACATTGTATTCGAACTACCCTCAGTCTTCGCGTGCAAACTACTTGGCCCTGGATGGTATATCCCCTCTATGACGATAGGTTTTGGTATTTTCTCCATCGTCACGGCGTTCTGCACGAACATTCACAATATCTCTGCCGTTAGGTTCCTTCTTGGCGTCTGTGAAGCCGGGATGCTCCCAGGCATTGCATACTACCTCTCGCGGTGGTACCGGCATAAGGAACTTGCGCTACGACTTGCATTGTACATTGTAATGGCGCCATTAGCAGGAGCTTTTGGAGGCCTGCTCGCATCAGGTATATTGGGCCTCAAACACTTCGGCAGCCTTCGGACGTGGCGCATGGTTTTTGCTATCGAGGGAATCATAACATGTGGCCTTGGTCTGGTGGCGTTATGCATCCTGCCAAACCGACCTGAAAGTGCAACATGGTTATCCGCCTCTGAAAAAGACCTTGCAATTGCACGAGTAAAGTTAGAACGACCTGGAACGACAGAGCTCATCGACAAGTTTAACACTCCAAAAATAGCCAAGGGGCTGTGGAACCCAGTGACCCTGGCGACGTCCCTAGTCTTTCTGCTTAGCAACATCACTTCCCAGGGGCTCTCCTTCTTTACACCAACAATTGTTAGCAGCATCTACCCTGGACGAAGCGTCGTCTCCAACCAGCTGTATACAGTACCACCATATGTCGTTGGTGCCTTCTTCACTCTCCTGATTGCATATCTCAGCCGAAGGACGGGTCGCTATTTGGTGCTGTATATCTGTGTGATGCCGTTATTGATGTGCGGCTTCACCCTCTTCCTTACATCACACAATCCAACAGTTCGCTATGCAGCAACCTTTCTTGCCGCGAGTGCAGCCTTTTGTTTCGGTGTGCTCGGGAACGCCCTGATATCAGCAAATGTGATCTCTGATACGTCCAGATCAGCTGGTATTGGATTGAACTCCATGTGCGGAAATATTGGAGGATTGATCTCGACATGGTCGTATCTACCATTTGACAAGCCGGATTACGTGATTGGAAACGGCATTAACCTGGCGGCAAGCACGGCAAGGCTGCTCATTTGTGCTCTACTCTGGATGTGGATGATTTGGGACAATAAACGACGGTCGAGGAAGGATGTAGAAACCGAAATTGGGAGTCTGTCCATGCGTGAGATTCAAAATCTGGATTGGAGGAATCCTGCTTTCCGATGGAAGCCCTGAAACCGAGAACCTTGATATTTCCTATGCATCTAACCTATGCACTGCAGTTCCTAATGCAAAATGACTAGAGCACTATAAATTGCTAGGATACAGAACAGTATTGAGACGAGTAAACTCCTCCTTGAGTGTCCGAGGAGAGACAAATCGTCTCAAGGAATCTGCACTTCCAGCCTTATCGTTAGTACCACTGCTTCGAGCGCCACCGAATGATTGCTGACCGATGACTGCACCAGTTGTCTTGCAGTTCGTGTAGAAGTTACCAGCGGCATATCGGAGTCTATCCTCTGCCTTTTGAATTGCCTCAGTATCGTTGGCAAAAATCGCACCGGTGAGAGCGAAGTTGCCGCCCTGTTGATCTATTTTTTCGAGCACAGTGTCAAACTCGGCATCCTCATACACATATACAGCTAGCACCGGACCAAACAGCTCCTTGTCGAAAAGTTGATGATCTTGCGTGTTGGACACGTATACGGTAGGTTCGATATAATACCCTTTCGTGTCGTCAAAGTTGCCACCAGCGATGCGTTCCAGCCGACTATCTTGATTTGCGGCCTGGATGACCCGAGTTATCCGTTCGAATGCAGGTTTGTTTATGACGGGCCCCAAGAAATTACCGAAGTCTTCAGGATCGCCCATCTTGATCTCCTGAAGATGCTCCTTCAATTCACCGAGGAACTGTGGAGCTCGACTCTTCGGGAGGTAGATCCGTGAACAAGCCGAACACTTCTGCCCAGAGTATTCAAACGAGGCCCGCATCGTATGTTTCACCGCATTGCTGATGTCGGCTGAGGAATGCACCAAGTGGAAATTCTTGCCCGAGGTCTCTGCCACCATCCGTGGGAAGTCTCGATACTTCTTTGTGGCCACACCTTCTGCAGCCTTATGATAGAGACTTCGAAAAACGTCGGAAGACCCCGTGAAATTGAGAGCCGCAAATTGAGGGTGATCGAACACGACGTTCGTGATCATCTCGGCATCACCATTGACAAACTGGACGACGTTGGGCGGCAGCCCAGCCTCCAAGAGTATCTTGTAGACAAGATGACTTGCATAAAATGCGGAAGGAGAAGGTTTCCAGACCACGACATTCCCCAAGAGAGCAGGTCCAGATACTAAATTCCCACCAATTGCGGTGAAATTAAAAGGCGATACCGCATAGACGAAGCCTTCAAGAGGACGCCAATCCGTCCGACCAGCGTGTCCTGGTGCATTGAGAGTGGGTTGCCTATCATAGATATCCTGAGCAAAGGACACATTGAAGCGAAAGAAGTCGGCGAGTTCTGCTGCAGCGTCAATCTCTGCTTGCCATGCATTTTTGCCCTGCCCTAGCATCGTAGCGGCCATAAGCTCGAACCGATATTTTTGAGATACCAGTTCGGCAGCGCGCAGGAAGACAGCAGCCCTGTCGAAGAATGGGGTGGCAGCCCATGCGGTTTTCGCCTTCAGAGCGGCTTCAATCGCGGCAGAGACATCTTTCTGGCTTGCAGACTGATACTTGGCCACAATGCTTGCGTGGTCGGCAGGCATATGCTGCGACAACTCAGCACCGCCCTGGCTAGCAACCTCCCGTGCATTTCGAACGAAAGGAACTGACACAGGGAGTTTCGATCGAAGCTCCTTTAGTGCTCCCTCCAACTTCTTTCTTTCCGGAGACGATTTGGCATAATGAAGCTGCGAGACTTAGCGAACCCTTCCCGACGATCTGAATCGAACTCACATTTTCTTCATTGAATGGTTTTGGTGTTTTATGGGAGCCTGCTGTCGCTATCGACCTCGATAATGCCGGTAACTCCCATTGCTTCGAATTGGCGCGACCCAGCACTTGTGCTCGCAATATTGTCCTGGCTTGTTGCATAGTAATTGAGTATATCTCCCTTGAGAGCGGGCGGCTTAAAAACTCAACACCTCGAGAGAGTAAATTCAAATCTTTCTGGCAATTTGCTCACAAGGAATTTCCAAATTCTGTCTTTATTTACTGACACTTGCCAACGGGCGTTGCAGGATCCTTGAAGGGGTTGTTGGACCTGACCGGGAGCTCAGCCGAGCGTTGGAATTGATGGTGTTCTCATCGGGACTGCACCCGTCCTTGTGCATTCGCAAGAGCCAAGCCCGGCAAACCAACCGATGTCAAAACCCATTGTGTGAGTAGCACCACCGTCGTTTCCACTACTGCGTGGCTCGGGTACTGTTCTCCCCAGGGGGTAAGCGACATCTCGTTTGGTTCATAACTGCATATCCAAAGATGACCAAGCCGGACGGCGAGCGTGGCCTCAGATTGGGCGTCATCGGGTGTGGTGAGAAAGAACCTCTCACGGAATTTTCGAGTACCTGCTGATGCATCGTCCAGGAAGCTTAGGAACTGCAATTCTTCAGGGGCTACTTACTACAAGCAATCCAACAAATAAGCTAGCTGTGATTAGGGCCACTGTCGGCTCGAAAGCTTCTGTCGATGCCCTCGGCGAAACGCTACGCGGCATGGCAAGTCGCATATCAAGTCCTGTGGAAAAAAATGTCTATCACGACGAGAATACGCTGGTTGCTCAGGATTCTGATGTTATCATTCTCGCATGCCCCCCGGACAAGATGTCTACGATACTGATGGAAGATGGGATGCCAAATGCGCTTCACGAAAAGCTATTGATCAGTGTACTGGCAGGGGTTACCAGTAAGAGCATCCATGGAGCCATCTCCATTCGATCACCAACAGGGCCGTCTGGTTGCTATGTGGTCAGAGCAATGCCAAATCTCGCAGTTGCACAACATGCCTCTGCAACTGCCATCGAGATCCCTGTCCCTGACTTTCCTGTTGAAAAATTTAACTTGGTCGATTCAATCTTCCAGCAGCTCGGCGGAGTTGTGCATCTGCCACCCTCACTCATGGACGCAGCCACCGTTATGTGTGGCTCTACACCTGCATTTATCGCGTTGTTTCTCGATGGGCTCATTGACGGTGCGGTGGCTGCCGGTGTTCCGAGGAGCAAAGCAGATATCATGGCTTCTCAAGTGCTGGCAAGTACCGCGGCTCTCATGCAGGACGGCCAACGTGCTTCGACATTGAGAGAGACGGTTTGTGGTATGCCTGGATGCACGATTCAAGCTAGCATTGTTCTTGACCAGGGAGGCGTCAGAGGCACTGCCGCCACAGCCATGAAGGCTGCGATCACTGCTGCTCAGAAGCTTGGATGAAAGAAGAAGTCGGCTGACTTTAATTCATTTCCGATTTTTCGCATTGGCTGGATGTGGCAACGAGGCCCAAAACCAACGATGAACTAGGTAAAGTGTTTGCTTTGCTAGTGAGCCTACCAGTGGATAGAAACAGTAAGCATCATGAGTTCCAACCGTGACGAAACATGTCACTACTCTCTGAAACGTGTTGAGGTCATTCTCTCCCACAGTTCCATTCTCAACTGAGGGATGCCTTCTTTCATCCTGTCTGCAGCACCCCGGTTTTCCACCAATCTTCGCAAGAGGTACTGCATACACTCTTGAATTGAACCCCATGTCAAACACTTGTACACTTTTGGCACGAATGACTTCTGACCTGTGGCCTTATTTTTTCTGACTGTGTCCTCCCCTACCTGAACGAGCTCACATCCAATATCGTCTGCCATACCCTGAAGCTGCGCAAACTCTGGATGAACCCTCAGGGCTGATGTAGAACTTAGATCATTCGCAAGCTTTGCGGCTCTCCGAATGGTCTCATTATTATGACCAGCAAACAGAATATCGTACTGCAATGTGGGATCGGATTGGAAGACAGGAAACCCTCCTCCTCGAAGTAGGTCCTCCACAATACTGTTGTAGCAGTCATCCGTCTCACTTTTGGTATCATGAATATTGCCTCTGGCGTCAATCGCAATGTATGCTCCCCGAACAAGCTTGATTGCCGACCTCCAACCTTCATCCGATGCCATTTGCATTTGATGCTGAACTTTGTCTCTGGCGGACTTCAAGTAAGCTTGAACGGTGTTGTACACCAACGCTTCTCCACCTCGGTTATATTTTCGCATCACATCAAAAGCCCAGCGGTCAATCGAGGATTGGAAGACTTGCTGCTCTGAATCAATCCAAATTCGACAGCCCTTAGAGCTCGCTTTCTTACAGATCTCGTCCATTGCTCGAGCCCACACTTCGGGCGCAGAATCCCCATTCATTAGTGCCCGAGTTACCTGCAGTCCAGCGCCTGTCAGTTTCATGCCGAGCCAGTCGCCTTGCTGTGTCATATCTAATGTACTCAAATTCCCCTCCTTCCATTCCTCCACTTCGTCCTCCATGGACACCGTTTTGCCACTGTACCCATGGAATCCACTGTCCGCGCTAAACTGTACTTCCTTGCCATAACAAAGAACAACTCCAGAAAACCCTAGCTTTCTAATGGTTTTGGATGTATCTTGGACTTCTTTCTCATCGGTACCGGCACAGAATTGATCATAGATAACAGGTCGGATGACCGCCCGAAGAATAGGATTTTTGTCTGGATTAAGGAAACCGGAATTTGAATGAGCGATCCTTGAGAATATGGCGAGTCCAGGCTTGAATAGTAACGGCGAGGTGAAAAAGATACTGAGGAAGAGACTTCGAATGATGCTCGACAGGGGTAGCCGAGCGAGTGGGGAGCGACGTCGTTCGGTCACATCGGTGACCTTCACAGGCGCCCCAGTTTCATCAGTCAACCCCTTTTCAGCCTTGATGGCCCAGTTGCTCTGATATGAAGTTTGCTGTCTACTTCCCACGACGATGGATCGATATATATTTGCTGCTTTCCTGCTGCGGAAGGATCGAAAAAGTGTGGCGGTTGCCCTCCTCTCCATGTTTTTCGAAGAGACCTATGCTGTCTAGATACAGGTGTGAAGCCAATAGTCGTGTCAGCAAGAGACTTAACTATGGAGATTTTCGGGCATTCCTCAAGTCATGTAGAGTGGTTCGAGCGGGCCAGAAATCCACGACTATGCTATGTAAACCTGAAGAACTTCCACACTACCTACATCATGACCCTGGTCAATGAGCCATTCCCCAAGGCGGGGGATTAATGTACTGAAAAGAGTCAGAGTATCCGAGAAACAGTAAGAGTAAAGAGGCGGGCTTCTGGAGGTCATCGTGCCCAGAGAACCTGCGTATCACGGATCGGATGCCACTCCCGTTGGAAAAGGTGGTCCACGAAGCGCCTCAACGCCGACCAATCGTGAGCTTGTATTATTAGTGAATTATTCTTACGGCGTGAGCACTGTTCATCAGGAATTAAAATTCGGAATTCTAGAAGGATATGCCAAAATATATTACATGATCTCTGGCGATTGTGAGAAGTCTCAGCTAACCAGTAGAGCCAGTTGTTATTTCTTCCATCCCCTCAAGGTCTAGACCATCTACAACCGTCATCAGCTGGTCAGCCGTAAACGTAGTGGGCCAGATTGCATCGTCGAAGAAGTTGTAAGTAAAATTTGGACCACCCATGCCTGGGTCTTCGTTGGTACTTCCAAAGAGGGTATCTATCTGGTGATCTGCATTCCCACTACGGCCAACTTGGTCATCACTGTTTAGTGTCTGGTTCCCAAAGAGGAGGGACTGGCGGAAGATTTGCTGCAGTTGCTGCATCTCATTCTTCCTCGCTGCGGCTTGAAGGTGTCCCTGCCGTGTGAGTTCGTCTAGAACTCCGAATATCATGTCCAACCATGGTTGGGATGTGACGAGGAGCTCTGCTCCTAAGAATGGTGCCAGGAGCAGTGTCATACCAGCAGTAAATGCCGCCTCGAGATCGAATGGCATGAAGCTTTCTACACCAAGTAAGAATAGAAGAGACCAAGAGGAAACCGACATACCGAGGAGGTTCTGCGCTTTCAACCTTTCGAGGACGGCTACAATATGTTGAGCAGATTCGACTCCCATATTCAGCAAGGCTCTTGCACTACCCGATGGGGCAATCAGATTTTGGATATCGTCGGCTCGGTCAAGCCGTTTTTTCAGCAGGCTGAACAAGAGCGGCCGGATAGCGAGCACAACACACTAGTGCAGTCAGCTCTGCGCCTTCCATTGGGCGGTCAGTGTACTATGATATCTACCTGATGGTGCAGAAGGTGCAAATGAGCTGAAAGGCGGGAGATTCCGGCAATAGAACTCGCTGGAGGCAGATCAAACGACGTCTTTAACTGAGTAGTGACGCTGGCGGTCGCTTTTAGAGCATTCTTGGTGCTGTGGATGAACTTCTTGCTCAGACGTCCTTCTGTTCCATACACAGCTGTGGATATTGTTAGTTCTGTTCCTGGAGCAGAATTTAGACTTACTGTTCATGATCTGAGACAAGATACCCGATAGCCTAACATTCAATTCCAAAGCCAGGTTTTTTGATGACGAGGTCGAGGAGGTTGGAAATGAGGCACTAATTTCTTCGTCCTTCAGCCCTGAAGGGACGCCCATCAAAGTAGACATCTGCCTGTCGAGGATGTACACTGTCCACCACACATTGCGACATCTCTGAACGTACTCTTGGTCCAATCCATCGTCCTGCATATTCGTGTGCATTCCTTCTGCTAGAGCAATTCGCAAGGCCTCGCCAATCTATGGAAGATCTCAGGTGTTGCGGGATGAGACGCAGTGAGTTGGAAACGTACCACGGTGTAAGCAGCGGACCGAAAATCCAAACATTGAAGGTAAAGTGCCTTGCAGCAGAGTACCTCCACAGCTTCAACAGGTTGCGTGAGAAGAAAAGTGACCTCCGGCATTAGTTTCATGGCGTGCACAAAGTATTCCGCTCCACGAGGCCTTCGACCATCATTTTGGCGAGACACAAATACCTTACCGAATGCGAGTAATATGAGGTAATGGACAAACCAAAGTCCCGCAGTCTTTCCGGAATGCCCTGTCACTTCATTAAATTCCGCAAATTTCAGCATAAACGTCCTCTCATCGAATAAATGGAACATTTGACCACAGTAGAATTTAACAGCATTAATCAGATAAATAGCATAGTCGGCCGAAGGTAGTAACGGCTCTTCTGGAGCTGAGCCGTCTCTCTGGCCATCCCAACCGAGATCGTACATTGTACCATCGAAGGATGTGCTCTGCTTCGGTGCGGGTTGGCCAGTGAGCCTATCATAGGCCATGCTGAGAACTTGGTGGGCAAACGCCCAGTTTGAAGAAGTACCGAGATACCCTAAGAATGGTCAACAAATGCGGAATGCAGATGAGCCCTTGGAGGTACATACAAGGTCTTCCGGTGCTGTCTGCGACATATCGTGGTGCGTCGCTCGAGAATGGGTTCGTCAATTGCGCCGATGGGGTTGCCCTACCAGAGTCCGAAGAAATTCGCAGATTGGTCTCATCTTGCACCACTTGATCTCTACGTGAAAACACCTGCTGAGGTTCTGGCTCATGTGATTCTAGATGAATGGCTCGAAGAAGTCAGAACTTCATTTTGAGAAGGTGAATTACTTACGCAGAACAGTGACCGCATTGTCAAGGGTCTCGTGCACAATGCTGTTTCCAGAACAGGGCGGTACAGTATGCGATTGCGGAACTCCATATCCCTCCGCGCGCCTTTCCAGTTCGCTAATGAATCTGATGAACGAGAAGGTAAATTATCATTGCTTTCGGGTCAAAGGCGGCCTACTGCCTAGAGACAAGGACCTTTTGGGTGCTGTCCTCAAAATTGCATGCCAAGTTCCTCTTAGTGCATTGCTCACATGGGTGGCGACCTGAGCAGCGGATCTTTTGCTGGCGGCATCGATAGCATCTTGATTCTCAGGATCAGCCATGGAGGCAACTAGGATTCCATGGGACAACGTACGCATTCGCCACACGCTTCCGCGTACTGCCCCTTCGGCGATCCGCAGACTGCGGGGCCATCATATATCCGGGGTAACGAGGGCTGAAGGGTTTGGGATCGCAGAGAGAAAGACGACCAAATGCAAACGTTTCGATGATCAAGATCGGATGTGGTGCCGGCGCAGCAGGTGAAGTGGAAATAGTTCTCAGCCGTTTGTTCTCGCTTGCGAGGAACTCTAACTCATCTTGGTCAAAATACCCGCAGGGTGTCCCTCACCATCCCTCCATCCCACATTGAGTGACGTAGGCGCAATCGAGTCCTTATCGTGAAGTGTATCTCAAAGATTCGGCACAACATCCGGCTAGAATACCTGTTCTTTAATGCGTTGAGCGCCATCGTGATTGGGGAGGCTGCTATCGACTCGATTGCTACCATGTGGCCTCCTGCCGCGCTACAGCCTCGCCTTGGAGTTATTTGCCTCCTCTTCAAGGACGGTGCGAATCTCCTTTGTCGTACCAATTCTCCAAGAGACTGCGTCGCCCCAATCTTTGAGGTCCTGCTCCCTGCTATTCCGAAATTGCCATCTTGCCAGTTCCTGCTGGCCATTTTTCAGCAAGTCAAGTACCCAGGATCCGGCAATCGGCATCATCTTGAACCCATGTCCTGAATCTCCTGTCATTACAATGACAGATCGATTTGTCTCCGGCACAAAGTCAATGCAGTACTCAGAATCTGCAGTATCGGCAAACCAGCACATTTTCTTGTCTACGAACGGTCGCTCAGCTAACCAGGGCAATGTTTCCTTGAGCAATTGTCGCATCTTCCTCTCGTCTTCTCCTGGAATGTAGTCCTGTGTGGAGGTTTGGTTATCAAACAGGGGCAGTGAGATACCGGAGCACCTGTCTGTGTTGATGTATCCTGCCCCAAGAGGGCAGATCTTGAAAAGTTTGGTCTCAGGATCTGGTTCGAAGAAAAAGCCCAAGTCCCTCACGTTCAGGACTGGAATGCCTCGTAAAAGATCGGCTTCTGCCCTGGTCAATTGGATATGTGCCACAGACCATGATTTTGCAATGCTGAAGCTACCAACCTGGGGGAGTATTTCTGCTTGGAAGGCTCCAAGGCAGGATACCACTAACGCCGACTTGTGAACTATCCCGTCCGCGGTTTCAATGGCAGTGCAGTGACGAGACACTCCTGAACCCTCATAGACAAGCTTGTCTACCTTGCCGTGTTGAGATCCGAGGATAAACTTGACACCCCTACCACATAAGTGTTGATGAATGCCTTCCATCGCGCCTGAAGAATGCGCATAGCCGGCGAAACGGTTGAGGTAGCCTTTGAAGCCAGTGACTGAACCCCTGAACTGCCAGAACAGCTTCCGAAAATCGCCTGGTGTGTTCAGAGGAGAGACGTGTGACTTGATTAGTTGATGATGCTTTATCGAAGCCAAAGCATCCTGCAAGTGCTTGGTGGCCTTTGCAGGGGCACTTCCGCTTGTCGCTACCACATACCCAGTTTGATGGTAGTATGGCCCGAAAAGAGGTGTCCTCCACCCCTCAATGCTTTGCTATCATAATCTTAGACACCGGGAGGACTCTGTTCACATTTTCACTTACTAAAGATAGTTCTGTGTAGAAAGGATCTTCATATTCTGGACGGACGATTTTGTTGAGATCAAACCCAGCAGAGTACGGAGATGGAACTTTCGAAGCCCCTGTCAAAGACAGTGATATTGGCGTAGCCAGCATTAACGAGATGAAGCGCAGTCGACAGACCCCAAGCTCCAGAACCAAGGATTGATATAGGAGATGTTTTGTTTTCGACCATCTTAATAGGAGAAGCAGAGAACCTTGATGGCACGAATGTACTGCTGAGCCGAGACAAGCCTCTCATCTTTTTATCGCCCTCTCGTGAGGGTGATTGTGCATGGATTGGATACAGAGACGGCTGCACTAGATCTTTGCTAGCAATCACCTAGAAGCGGCATGAAGCCCGTGGGGATCATTCTAACTTCAATCGCTGAATCTAACCGGGTTTCATCACTTTTGATGTAGAGGGCACAATGTCTCCATAACTCGGATCGGATCCGCGGTTATTCATCGGAAAAAACTGCTCCAGATGAAAAACTGATGAATTCAATGCCTCTGGGGTCGGCAGTATCCCGGTGTACTTTCTGGACAGCTAACTTTTGACGACGAAAACGTTTTCGGTTGTCAAAGGAAGGAAGGGAGCGATGAGACAAGCCAGACTTCCCAACTAGCAGCCGCAGTTTGATCGAGGGTGGACGCCGTCCAGAGCTACTGCACCGACGTCAATATCCCACTTCGCCATGACGACGTATTAAGAACCATCGGGCTGGGCCCATAAATTGGTCAGATGGATGCCGGTGGAAGTGGGCGTTGTGGCTGTGAGCTGGGACAATCGACCAGGCAGGCTATCGTGATATCCTACTCCGTTGGAGTCCATGGTTGCAGATGAAGAGGCACCGGCTGTCATCGACAGGTTGAATCTTCTTCTGGAGATTGTTGCCAACTCTTGTCACTGTCTTGTTTGGGTTCCATATTTGACCTCGGTAAGTTGGGTATGTTGTGCTCTGAGCACATGACGTACGCAAAGAGAATGCCATTCATATAAATACCCAGATTCACTTTCCCAAGACTTCAGCCAAGGGCTTGGTGGCAAGATTTCAGATGTTGTCTCATTATGGAGTATCACCATAGTTGGGACCGAAAGTATAGCCTCCCAACAGACTAATCGGACAGGTTAATTCAGGAGCTAGCGCACTGATCAAGGACATGCTGGATCTGAAGAGCCAAAGGTGATATGTTGTATCCTTCCGTGTTGGAGGGCTTCATTGGGTATGGATACTCCCGTGTTCGAGGCAATTCCGCGATTCATCTTGGCTGATGCAGCTAAGTGTCTTGGATTGGGGCAGGTGAGGATTGTTGACTCGTGCTGTGTTGACTCCTGGTGACAAGGGAAAAGATGGTCAAGGATATTGGGGGTTGGACACACCGAGAGATATCGTGTGAAGGTGATTTCAGGAAGTGTTGGAGAGCAGGATAGTCTTGGAATCGTATGATGCTAGGGCACTTTTGGATGCCTCGGTGAACCGGTGGCACCGGTGGAGGTGGTAAGGAGAATGTTAGCCCTTGGCGACTGGGCGGAAACGTAGCATCGCGGGTTGGCCGCGATGCTGATGTCTTGGGATGAGGGGAGGCCAAGCCATGACTATAGGGTTGCGGGGCGGAAATCCACTTGGTCGTATCTTGGTTGTATCTTGGGAGGATCAAGCGAATGTTTTAAATAGTGGTCGTGGCCACGACGGGGAGTCGATCGATGCCTCCAGAGTATGCTCCGATCACTGGGACAAACGAGTTTCTCAGATTTCTGACTTTCGGCTTCCACATACCATACCATGGCTCCCACAACTACAGATGTCGCTGATATTGAGCGTCCATCCCCAGTGGACAGCCTCAATGACTCTCGGGAGATCGAAAAGCAGCCACCTGTGGAAGAACTAGACAATGACTCTGTCTACACATACACAGAGCAGCGCAAAATCATTCATCGCCTCGACTGGCGCCTCATTACCATCGCGGGTATCATTTATATGAACAGCCTCATGGATAGGGCCAACCTCCCCAATGCTGCGATTGCGGGCATGAACGAGGACCTGGACATGATGGATGGATATGGATATGTATGAGATTCCGAGGATGACTTGCTTGACCTTGACTAATGCATCGGACAGTCTGTCATTGCCCTTGTGTTCTTCATCACTTACACTCTATTCCAGCCACCGGCGACCATTTTGACCAGGAAGTTTGGCCCACGATTATTCCTTTCCGGTATTTGTTTAGCATGGGGCGCAGTCATGGTAAGTTCGCCATCAGCGTGTGGCCGATATGTGCGTCCGCTCATGTTGAAATAGGTTGGCTTCGGATTTGTGCAGAGTTGGCAAACTTTGATCCCATTGAGATTGCTTCTCGGTCTCTTTGAGGCAGGCTACTTTCCAGGTGTTGTCTATCTGATCTCAACGTGGTACTCGAGATACGATATGCAGAAGCGGTATGCTGCCTTCTATGGCCTTGGTCTTGTGTCCGCCGGTTGTTCCGGTATCCTGGCCTTTGGCGTCATGCAAATGGTAAGTCGATTGGATTGTTTGCTGTATTCAAGCTTGGATGACTGAGTGATCCAGGATGGCCTTGGAGGTCTGGAAGGCTGGAGATGGATTTTCATAATATTCGGCTTGATGACTGTCATTGCTGCAGTTCTGGGTGTGATGTTCCTCGTTGATTTTCCAGATGTGGCGGTGAACAAAAGCAACTGGAAATTCCTTTCCCGTGAGGAAATTGAGTTCATCCTTCGCCGAATCAATAAGGACAGACGAGATGCTGGGACAGAGAAGTGGGATTTCCGTGCATGGCTTTCAGCTGGTAAAGACTGGAAGATTTGGACATTTGCGATGCAGTTCTTGTAAGTTAGCGACACAGGACCTTGGATACTAATTATCACTGACTCCAAAAACAGCTGCCTTACAACGCAGACATATTCGATTGCATACTTTCTGCCAATTATCCTGCGACAGAATATGGGCTTCTCTATAGGCGAATCACAAATGTTGACAGCACCTCCCTACGGAGGAGCTGCAATAATCATGTTCATCTGTGCTTGGGCTGGCGACAAGTACCATGTTCGTGGCCCGTTGATGTTCTTTACCTGTTCACTATCCCTTATAGGACTCCCACTACTGGTACGTTGATTTCTTCTTTCCCCGCCACAGAGTTTTGACAGAAAGATAGGGTTGGGCTCAAAGTGCAGCCGCACGATATTGTGGCACGTTCCTGATTGCTGCTGCTGCCAATGGTGGAATTCCAACTGTCATGGCCTATCAGGCCAACAATATTCGAGGGCAGTGGAAACGAGCTTTTGCTTCGGCGACATTGGTTGGCTTCGGTTCAATTGGTGGAATTGCTGGCAGTACTGTGTTCCGCACACAGGACAGTCCGACGTTCAGGCCAGGCATCATAGCATGCATCGTGGCGAATATTACGATCGTGTTAATTGTTGTCATGAACACAATCATCTTTCGTCGCCAGAATAAGCGGGCTGATAGAGGAGAGGTTGTGCTGGAAGGTGACCCTAGCTTCCGGTATACCATCTAAGTACATCTCGAGAGTGCAAGATATTACTGTGACCACGATTAATGAACGAAGGATCCCTGGGCCCCGGGAGGACATTCCAGATAGTTGTAGTAGCTTCCAGTTATAGATCAAAATCTTCAATGAATCCAGCCTTCACGTATAAAACATTGAACCGACTGTGGTTGACAAGCTGTGTGCGTTAAAGGCATGACTGTGCAACTTGCTTAGAGCCTAGGATTCGGCCACATGGAGCAACACACCGTCTACGAGATGGACATGGTGGAGTACGAGGACAACCACGTCTAACTTGGTGATTTAGAGGATGCTCAAAATGGTGCAAAATACCATGGAGGTCGTCAGGAGAGCCGTCACTCTATCACGGGTGCAACAACGGACCCGATCATGAACAAGACTCTGACGGACGTGATAAGCACATCACTTGTGATGTGCTTGCTGACTTATCCTACATACCAGCTAATCGTACCCGACTACGTGACGCTCAGCGTGGGCAGAATGGCTAAAAATGGTATTCCAGGGTGTTCCCCGAGACCGACAGGGCAGATTTGATCGGATACATGAAGACGTGTCGATATTACAATGACTACCTCTTAAGTCAACAAAATATAGGGATTGGACGGGTTCAAGGCTAGAGTTCCCTAATCTACTGGAGTCCGAAACGGTGTACGCTGTTATACCCTATCAAAGCCAGGCTGTCTCAAGTGATAAACATGTCACCTCTCCATGTCTGTAGCACGTGTGATACCTACAACAGCTTCATGATTCGATCCTCCAATACGTGCACCACATTCTGGGCAGCGAGCAAGCTCCATCGGCATACCGCATTCTCCGATTGCGAACTAGACAATGGTCAGTAGGTGGGTAGCGCGATCTCGGAGTGGCTCAAGCAAATGCAAAGGATGAAAAAGTTCGTCGAGAAACTAAAATTTTACTTACCGGGTGCCCATTGATGTAGTTATACCAATGGCCCGAGTGAGTCGCTAAACCCCCTGGCCCACTTACCATTGCCTGTTTGACAGAGTCTAGTTCGTCGGAGGTAACTGCTTCGTACCATTCCCTTCCCAATAGCTTAATGCTCTCCTCAACCGCCATTTTCAGATGTCTAGCATTCTGGAATGGCTGCTTACAGAGCTCGACAGCCTGATCCAGCAACTCTCTTGCTTCGTTTACGTACTCTATCGCTTTCTTGTCGCCGCTGATGTCAGACAGCCTAGAGGACCGATAAGGCCGCACTATCCTAGCAAAGTACAGTGAAGCCTCAACTGCAAGCTTAGGAAGGCTCTCCGCCGTGCAGTCTTTGATAAATGTGGCACAGATCTGGAGAAAGGGAATTGTGAGCTTCTCGGGTGACCCACGGGAAAGTGCTGCAGTTTCGACAGACAACATGGCAGAATTTGCTGCACCTAATATGCTAAATTTGTGTTCAAGAATGATACATTCGGCCTTGATCTGAACCATTCGTGCTCCGAGAGTAATACGTCGATCCCGCTTGGCGAGAGGAACAGTATCTCGAAGACTCAGAGACGCCATTAACTTATCGAGAGACTTTGATTCATTCGCCCTGATTGCATTTATCTGTGCCTCGTAAAGCTTCTGAGCTGGTTGATGGCGGTCAGCAGCGTTTTTGAGGAAGGACTTGATCTCTTTATTCAATCCAGAGGACGTGAGAAGTCGGCCCTGGACTTGGTTTGCAAGATTTAAACCAGACGCCAAGGGGGTACTCGATCGAGATTGCTCCAACTCTTTCTCGAGATCATTAACCCGGAGTTCGAATCCTTTCAGCTCTGCCTGTCCATTTACGAGGAATCGCTTTGACATCTCGTCGATGACAGCCCTATTGATCACTCGATTGTATCGCTGCGTGATGTACTGTCTCACAGGGCGTTGACAGTCAGGGCATTGAGGAATCTTACTGGATAGAGCACTGGAAATGTCCGCAAGTCTTGTAAATCGGCCAGATTTGTCTGTGTCATATACCTCTTGCATTCCGACAAGACCATCGAAACTTTCTGCGGTGAAGAAGTGACCGCACCCGAGAACTACAATGGGCGTTTCGTTGACATCAATCTCCGCGTATGTTTTCATTTCGAGCAGATCAATTCGATCATCCTGTTTCATGGCACATTGGTGGCAGTATTTTTCGAGGCAAGTCTCACCGCAAAGTCCCGGGCACTGGTGACCACACGGAAGTTCCCTGGAACAGCGCTGGTCGCACGGTAATCTGTTGCAGGGAGAAGAACATGGCATGGTGCAAGACCCTTGGTGCTCGCAGGACCATGTACATTGTTCAATACAAGGAGCACACGCCTCGTGGCAAAGAAGCTTGCACTGAGAATGTTGACAGCGGACCTCACAAGGAGAGAGACATGGGCCACAGTCATGTCCATCATGACATTGCTTGCGGCAGATATGGTTACAAGTTCCAAATGGTCTTCCACAGAGTTTTCGGCATTTTTGATGAGACGCTGAAAGAGATTCAAGTTTTGTGCCGTTGTCACATTTCCCACAAGTACCCGGACAAAAGTGGCCACAAGGAAGCATGGCTGTGCAAGGGATGGGACATCGGAAAGAATCGCGTGCTGTATCACGAGAGCAAGCAACGTCCACCGTATGATCGCATCCAGGTACCTTTTTGGAGACTATGGTATGGCAATAGACACCACTAATGTCCTGAGCGAGGTTGCATAAAACCTCATCCTTTAAGTGGCCGCAAGGAAGTTGAACCTCTTTCAACATAACCTGACAAGCTCCACAATCCTCTCCGCAAGTCCCTTTCTGACATGCGTGCTTGCACGGTTCATGGAGGCGTTGGCAGGGTTGTGAACATGAAAAGACATTGTGCATACTTTCCGAATGACACCTGGCCTGACACATGTGGCCGCAGTCATCCAGTTGCCATAGGCATTGTAGTCGGCATCCACCTTCTGGGCTCAACTTTGGAAAATCTTCCGGTTCCGAAACCTGGATAGGAGTGTCGTTATGCCTTGGGCAGCAAAGTCCTAAAGCGTTGCCCACAGAATCAGAGGAACGGAGCATATCAATGACTTTCTGCCACATAGGTATATTCGAGTAAGTATCTGCGTTGCCAATGAGATACATGCCATGTTGAGCTCGACTAAGGAGAACGTTTATTCGATTCGTTGTTCTTAGAAACCCGACCTTTTTCTCGTTGTTGCTCCTGACCAGGGATACAATGATAACCTGAGCCTCTTCGCCCTGGAAATTATCCACAGTTGCTACTCTCAGGAGATCACTGAGCTTTTTCTTCTCTAAAGGTGCTTTCCTCTGTTGGCTGGGCGGCTGTTCTAATTCCTCGTTTCCCAGGCCAGAGATAGAATTGCTGAGCCCGTCTTTCTCCAGTGCATCCAGGTCCCGATCACTCAGTACAATTTCGAAGTCATTTTGCATTGCTGAGCGAAGTTTTTGAAGTTGACCTGTATACGGTGTCAAGACAGCGATATTGCTACTGCTATATGCTCCTTGGCGGACGATATGGCGAACCAGGGCATGTACCATCTCCACCTCCCAGATGTTTGAGTGTGACTTGTGATGCATCTCGGAATGCTGGCCCTCTTCTAAGTGGTCGTGGTCAAGCCAAAATACGTTCTTTCGCATGCCGACAACATGTGGGATGTTGGTGACGCTTGGGTGGTCTTCCAGTTTGGGGTAGATAGTCTCGCGGATCAACGTCGAGATTTCGGGACGCATACGACGTTGGACATTTAACTGAGCCACAGGCATTTTTGGTCTTCCAGGTTCTCCAAGCGAAAGTCTTTCGAATTGACTGCGGTCTAATTGATACAAGACGCCCTGCTTGCTCTCGAGCGACAAGCTGAAGTTGTTGATTTGCGGACGCAGTTGTTCATGATCACCGATTTGGATGAAATGCTCGATTGTTGGAAGTAGGGCGGATATCATATGTGCTTCCATGACTTCCCCTGCTTCTTCGCATATTACGACTTTGCTTCTGACGCGCTTCAGAGTAGAGATTCGCTTCGCTAGGCCTGTTGTAGTAATACCGATGACATCTGCGTCCTGTAAGACACGTCTATCAACCTCATCGTGAATGTTTGTTAGCTGTTGCTGGATGAAACCAGTCTTCTTCACTCTCTCAAATAGATCGTCCAGGGCATTATCATGAACCTCTTGGCTCCATGATTCCACAAGCATTCGTCTTTCATCTTGTGATAATGAGTGGATACTTGTCTCTGCCTTTTGTGAAATTCCATCAAGGCCCTCTCCCACAGTCGAATCCTCCTTCATGGTTGCGGGTTTAGTGAATGACTTTCTAGCCGGAGTCCATAACTCGAAAGGGTGCCGCCCAGCGGCTTTGAACCCATCCTCATCAACCTGTTGAAATTGAGCATATATCCTGGGATGGTTTTGCCGCAAATGGTATTTCAAGCTCGGCCAGAGCTCTCGCTTCAGTGTACCATGTATTTTCCCAAGATCCCCTCTGATCTGACTTTCCTCAAGGCCGAGAGCTTCGTACTGTTTAGCAACGAGGTAACTCTCAGACCTAGTCTTTGCCTCTGTTTGAGATATCTTCCGGAGGTTGTGGTCTTCCAGCAGGCTGGATTTGCTCTGGCCTCCAATTCGAATGATTTTCTTGATACCAATCGTGAGCATATGTTCCAGGAACTGGTCTAAGGCATGATTTGTGTAACAGCTTATTTGTCATTAGTGACGAATGGAAAGCAGCAATAAACACTTACACGACAACCACCGGTCCTAAATTTGCGATGTCCTTACAATGCATTAGGACTCTCATCAATTGGATACCAAGAAAGGACTTCCCTGTTCCCGGTGGTCCTTGGATAAAGGCGTATTCTTGGGTTAATGCCGCGAGCAATCCTCGACACTGGCCCCGATCCAAATTTGTTCTCCTTTCCATTTCATCGATAATAGTCAAATCGTTTGTCGAGTGGATACGGATATCCTCGGTCTGCGGCCCGTTCGACTTGAGCAGTGGTTTCAGCGAAAAACTGAAACCGGGTTTTCGGGCGTAGAGTGGTGGAGGAAGATCAAATTTTACAGCCTCCACTGTGTCACTGATCTTGTCTGGAAGAATCCACTGGCGAAATGGGAGCCGGCTCAGCCGCTGCATGTCTTGTAAATTTTCAAGTATTGGGATGAAGGTGGAGGGTAAGATCCCGGGGAACTCTATCAGCAGCCCTTTTGCCTTTTGATAGCCAAGGCGAACTGCAGATTCCACATTCCCTTGGTTTTCACTCGCCAGCTTAGCAGTAATAGTACCTCGATGCTCTTGATTGCTGAGACCGTGGTCCTTGCTTGCGTCTGTATTCTTCTCCGTCACGGTGAAGAACAAATGCTGCATCTCTCCCTGGTGAAGTGAAACAAAAGACATAAGAACACCCTCACTGAGGCGTTTGGACTCTTCCCACCATCTACGCCTTTCCGCGGTATTTTTTCCGCGTGCAATAGGAGGCTGCGTGAATGATATATTCATTCCGAGACCTCGTCGACTATCAAAGAAGATGTAGCTGATGGAAGCGTCAGCGTACTGGTTGGCTCGGAAATCACCAAGTCCAAGTTTGGGGCCGAGAGGATCGTTCTTTAAAGCATACATTACACCCCTAAGATAATCTTTTAGTTCACCAAATGTATCGTGGCGAAGAAGACGGAAGTGTGTGTCGATATGGCGCTCAGCTTGGTTGGCAAGAAAATGAGGCTGGTCAAAATTGGTGGAGGGTAAAAACTCTGCCTCATCACTCAAAATCTCCTCGCCTGTAGGGAATATCTTGATCTTGGTGATATCTTCGTTGTCATTGTCGTGGCGGTCTCGAGGCATCACCGAGGCACGGGGGTAACTTGATGTGGCAGGGGTTGGTGCCTCCCAATGGTCTTGCTCATGAACTAGTAATCCAGTCGCGCGGGCCACCATTGCCCGTATCTCGCCGATCTGACGCAGTATGACCAGAGATTGAGCTTCTTTTCGGAAAGCTTCTATGATAGCTTCCATTGAGTCAAGAAGGATAGGAAGATCATCGTTGAATCTTGCTCGAGACTCTCTTCTGAGAAGCTCGCGCAGAGCAATTGCAGTGGCGTCTAGAGTCGTAGCAGCCAAGGTCGTGTCAACCGTTTCCGATATTGCAGTCAAAGAGATTGTATCGACGTGTATATTGACCAGAGTCTCGCAGAGACATTGGAAGAATGGGACTGCCCTAGTTCCATTGGTACCGGCAATGAAGCTGTAGAGTCCTCCCACAAAGGTGTCGACCGAGAGGCAATCTAAGAAAGACGAATGCGTTATTACTAGGAGGAAGGATCGAACAATTCTAATGAATTTGTCTCCTTTCCTAAAGCTGGTCCGCATGGCCAGCAAGGCTCTGACATGCTCTCGACCGTAGAACTCTTCATCATCAAGATCTCTTGGAATCATCTGCTTCCATTCTCGTTCATCGCCGTTCAAAATAGAAAGTGCATCACTCCATAGATGTTCCATGGTCCCGATATCGCCTGATCGAGGTGGTATTTTAATGATTCTTTTCCAGGAATTGTAATCGGCTCTTGCCTGCTGTCGTTCATGTGTCTCTTCTGGTCTTGGTGGCCGTTCTTTTGGTGATTGCTGACTGCCGTGGCGGAATCTGCAGGCAGAGCCATACCTACAGGAACCGCTCTGCTGAAAGAAACGACATACTCCCCGATCTGTCCTGGGTCTATCGGATGTTTCTCTACTTACCCTGGACCGACCACCGGCTCTTTCAAGGCCTCTTGCAAGTCCTCGGCTGTGCGTCCAATCACCCCGGGATCCCATGGCGGGATTTGAGCCTTTTGGGTTAATCAATGAAACTTTGGTGGATGGTGTTGTTAACGAGACAGTCAGATGGTAGGATAGAAGGTAAAAACCGCAACTCAAGGATCAACGTGCTGAATACTTACACTCCGACTTTAAGAGAATGAGGACTGTGGTGCTGGGCTCGAAATCTGCAATTCACTGAATGTATCAACACGCCCCACCATTTTAGAGCAAACCGTGAAAGGCTCGTCATGACTCAAATCGCATTCTATCTTTCCCCACAGCCGACACCAAGCCATATTTTCATGCGCTTGGGTTGAAGGAGGTTCGAATGGTGACAACATCGAAATCGGCCAATAGGAAGAGTCAATGCCATGCGTGCCCACAGATGCAGGTGGATTGCCGCGGCTGGTAACCCTGCCCTCTGCTCTTGACTGGCGGAACTCCCGTGGTAGCAATGCCCGATCAAGTTCAGCCTGACGGCCACAACCTCCAATCTACAAAGTAAGTAATGCCCGACCAAGGGCCAAAATGGCATCACCATTTCACCAATTCCAGAAATTCATCGAAGCAGTCTCGATGATATACTGGTATAGCACGTTCCTTGAAATGTAAACGTCAATCACGTTTGCCATTGCAACTGGGGTTAACGGCTCACCGAAAATTTCAGAACTCCAGGCGCCACTTCGAATGTCAAGTCCTGGGTGCTGCAGCTGTTACTGTCTACTTAGTTGATGAACTGGAGGCATGATTTCCAGCATGGGATGATCCAATAGCATAAATTGCTCAGTCTCACAGTGAAGAGATCCGGATCCCAGAAAGAATCAGATGCATCTAGTGATGCGCATTCATCCTTGCGTTGTGCAACAATCCCTGGCGTATCTGCTGTGGATTTCTTAGTTAACTACACCGGTTAGAGACTAAATATTCCCTTCACAGATCACATGCTGGATAAGGGCAGTGAATTCTTGGTTGTCATATTACTTTTACGCGCTCCTAGCCTCCTGCAAGAGGATTGGGAAAACCCATCAAGATTTGTGGTTAGAAGAACTAAACAGTTTCCTTTGGAGAGCCCAACTGCTAGCTGAGATATCTCAACGTAGCGAGTTTTGATTCGTGCTGGATTCGTGTAGGTTGTCGTATCAAGGTAAGCCAATTCCTCGGTTGATCCAATGACAATATCATTGCCTTCACTGGCTGACAGATGCGTACAACGGAGAAAGGAATCGCTAGGAAGCCATCATCTTCGCTGCTCGCGCCCAGAATGATCCTGCGAAGCGAAATGCCCCCCACAGTTTGCATTCGAGAAGACCTTTCCGCCATGCGGGCCTCTGCAGCTCTACCGATGTGTCAAGGTCTCAAAATTTACCTGCAATAGGTGCAATCGGGAGAAGACATCAAAACTAGTGGCTTTCAAAGAAAACCAACTGGATAAGCCACTCTGCAACGGCTGCTACGGTTATCTCCGTTCCGACGTGTCAAAAGCAGAGTAGATCTGCCTGAAGACTCAAGAGATGTTATAGTATACTCAGGTAGATGAGCAGTTGTGCTGGAGGGAGACCTGAGCTTCAGGTGTACGATTGTAGAAGAGTGTATCTCCATTCAACATTACTCTGCATGGAGAGTCAATGTTGAAACCGTGTTGATGCCCATATAGCCCAGGAATCGCGCCTGTCTCAAAACCAGTGAATGCCCTGGAGGCTCACACCCATATCATAAAACTTAAAGCGACAGGTTATTGATCGATTTCTCGAACTCCGTTTGGTTTCCCCTTATTCAAGCCTTACGAGATTTGTACCCAGTAGATTTCAATTAACTCTAACTCAGCTGGCAACAAGAAAGAACCATCTTGGAATCGTACTTTGTGTGAAGCAGGTAGGCCGAAGGCAACAATCGAGCTGTTAGAGTATCCCGTAGGTAAGGTTGACTGGTTTGAGAGTGATCGTTGAGATGGGAGGGCGTCTCGAGGCGAAGCTGGTTTGAAAGGCGGTCGAAGGCGGCCAGGGGGTGTCTCGCAGGAAAGGAAGACTCGGGGTGACCATTAAGCTAGTAGGGTCTTCCGCGAGTGAGGTGCACCAGGTGAATTATCCAAGCCTCATTCCAAGCATTATTTTACGACATTGAGACGTAGCCCCCCTAGGCTCCCATTACAGTCGGGCGAAAGACCTTTGGCATAGCTGATATCACATCAATGGAGGGCCGAAATATTGTTATTGTGGGGCATGTGATCGCTACTGAAATTACTCTATGAACTCTTATTGACAAAGGCAAGAAATAGGAGTTACTGGTAAGCTTAGGCCATGACATAATTACTTCCCTTTCGTCTCGACACTGGTACAATTTACAGTCAATGAGCTGCTCATTGAATCCCCCACAGGGCTCACAACGGCTCTACTACAGGCTGAGGACACCGACAATGGATATAATGTCACAGTAGTAGCCAAAGACATGCCAGGAGACTATGATGACGAGTACACTTCACCTTGGGATGGAGCTAATTATCAGCCGTAAGGACAATGATTTTCAATCCGTGGGTTGTATCACTAAAGATGGTACTTTCTCATCTGTTTATGCAGGCTAACATTCAGCCCTCTGCCAGGTTTGCATTAGCCGGAACTCAAGAAGCAGATTATGAGAAAAGACGTGGCCATGATTTTTTAGACTAGCACAACAATCTCCAGAATCAGGTGTCGGGTTTCAAAGTACGTTTTATCTGTTGAATGGTCTAATAGCTTCAAGGAAGTGAATCCCTGACCCAGAGGCAGAAAATCATATCTGTGGCCGTAATAAGAACGCGGGCTCTACGACAAGAGCATGGTTTGCCGGGCTTCTTTCGCCAACACCTTGGTTTCGAGACTTATTTTCTGATGTGAGGAGGTGATTGGTGCGGAGGCTGAGCTGTGTAATTGGGCGAGGCGTGCTGACGTTCCAGTGTCGGAACCTACAAAAGGTCGAGCTCCCATCGGGAGTCGACCATGGTAGAACATTCGAAACTGTTTGCATTAATACGGCGATGTGTCTTCCATGGCTCCTATCTCAATGTATTTAAGGGGGTGTGGTGTTCAAACGCGCTTCCTTGAAGCACATATGCGAAGCCGCCAACGCACACGACAAGGCTCACGCCGATGTGATTGTTAATTGTACTGGGCTTCCGGCGGCGAAAATTGGCGGGGTTCAGGATAACTCCGTCGTCCCTGCCAGGGGGCAAATCGTTGTTGTTCAAAATGAATGTCGCGGTATGTATGTGGTATCAGGCGCGGACGAGCAAGGGGCCGGGACATCGTACGTCATGCAGCGCCCAGGAAGGGGTGGAACCAGCCTGGAAGGCTGTTATCAGAAAGGCAATTGGGATTCCCAACCTGATCCAAATCTAGCTGTACGGATCATGCAACGTGCTGTGCATCTTTGTCCCGAGCTCACCGACGGCGAAGGGATCGAGCATCTAGATGTTATCAGACACTGTGGGGGTTCCCGACCAGTCTGGAATGGGGGACCAAGAATTAAGCGAGAAAGAGTGTATGGCAAATGGATAGTCCACAAGTGTGGTCATGGCGGTGCCGGGTATCAGGCACATCATGGTTTGGCGCTAGCTGCGAAAGATTTGGTCGATGCTGTTCACAGATTGGTAGGGAAATTGTAGAATGATCTAATATATTCGTTGTGCTGCTTTTTGAATCATACCCAACCGGCTGCTCAATGCATATATCTTACAAGTCAATTCATCGGAGGGAAATAACACCCAGAATATTGAATTCAGTAAGACCAACAATGCACCTTCACCAAAGCATTATCTCATTTGGTCTATCTGGGATCGACGGTAGAGTGGAAAGCATCTATCTCTAGACCGGCAAAGGTCAGTCATACAGACAGTATTTGGAATACAAGTAGACATCCACGATCTAAGTCGACGGATAGTACAGGCGCATCCCTTCGCAAACACGGCAACCTATCACACACGAGGAAGGTCCCAAATGCAGGTCCCGAAGTAGGACACTACCGGCCTGGTTATATTTGGTAATAAATGCATAACGATAATAAACTCATATTACCTCCCTGATTCAACCAGCATAGCTAAGTAGGGAGTGAAGACCTTTTGGAGGAGCAGTTCCGCGGGAGGGCGGTGTTGGCCAGGAGTATCAACCAGGCCTTCCTTGAACAAGTGAATGCCGATATGGAGGATCACCGTATTCTTCATTTTATACGCTTAGGCAAGCATGTCGGTTCCAAGGGATGTGGCGTGGAATGAGATGTATCTCGACTCGTCTCTTTTTATAAGCTCTCAATGCAATATCGGCCATTTCCCTGGAATCTGGAAACACATTATTCTTGACCACAGCTGTGCTGATCCTCTGGAACCACCGTGGTACCTCAATGTTGGGGGTTTTGACACGGGGGCATGATGGCCTTCATTCATCGCCGCTCACTTCGAGGCGGCGTGCAAATTATCCAGCTCCTGTGTAGAAAGGAAGCCATAAGATCATGGATAGGCATGAGTATGGTAACCTACAGATTGCTCCAGCGTTAATTTTAGTGCTTGCGGTAGAAACACACAAAAGGTTGCCGCTGTCCAGGCATCAATCGCCAGAACAACGGAAAACTAGACAAACCGGGTCTCAACCTTAGTCCCACGGGACGACCACGTTGGATACCTATCCCAAGGGGATTCACCGCGTCAGGGCCCGAAATATTTTTCGAAGCTGGAACGAATTCAATCTATTCTGCACAAGCACATAGGCCAAGAACATAATCCCACTCTCGAAGTGATAATTAATTATCTAAAGCAGGAATATTGTGAGAGCCAGACCCCTGATAGTTCCATGAGAGAAATTTGAGCCAAATATTCTTAGATTGCCCACTCCTTAGCCGAGTTATTCGCTTTTTATGCTTCTATCGTTCGTCAATATTTCGAATGCCTTTGAAATCCTCAAGGTCTCCAGCAGTGTTTATACTGGACGCCTTTACACTAATCAATATCGCTCCGAGATCAAGCCACAAGCCAGAGTTAACCCAATTGCAATTCAATTCTAGTAATTGAGAGACGCAGAAACCCCAATGAGTGGTGTTCCACATAGCAAACCGATCCATTGTCCCGAAGTAAGGCTAATAAGTAGAGCAGGCCGCATCCTACGTCTTTTGTCTGCCTTTCGCCAGTGAACAAAATTGCTGTGGAGGTGGGGTCCTCTTTGGAGTTCGATTAAGGTAGTTTGTACCACATTCATCTCAAAGTTCCATGATGAACTGAAAATTAATGGGTCGCGGGACATCGGCATATCTGCAATACCAATATAGTAGAAACTTGGTTGGCTCGTAATCCACAGCCAACGGGCCACAAGCTTGTCTGAAGAGGGCTGACTGAAAGAACTTTTCGAGAGTTCAGCTTCAACATCTTCCAGTAGCGCCTACCTTGCGCAGTAAGCTAAGTACAGCACCAGGTGAGATCGATCACCCTAATGCCTCATAATCCAATCGGTAGCGTGCATACATTTTTTCCTGTGCCCAGCCTTGAATCAGCGACGCGGAGCTGGTCTAAGTTCTCAATCTTGGCTCGTTGGCCTCCGAGGGTAAAGGAGGCCCTTTCCTCCCCCAGCAGTGGGCAGAGGATCTGAGAGAAAGCTGGTCCAGATGTCATTCACTGTGCTATAGGAATATATTCGCATGCCACATGTATCATTGTCGTTTCTACCTGAGTGCATCTTGCAGAATGCATCCGGTGAATTGCGCAAGCAGTGATGGATTGCCGTCGAGTAACGAGTTCGTCTCCTTCAATTCGGCTTCAAGGCATCGAGACATGGAAACAAGATTGGAGTCTCTCCCTTGGCCTTTGAGCCTGCTGTGCCATGTGCATCCGTCACATCTTGGCTGGTGAACCTCCGCTATCGGAACGACAGTATCCACAGGCAGGAGGTTTCCCAGCTTGCCCTGCACCATGGAACCAATGTACGCAAAGTCTAGTCCACCGGACTTGGCACCGTCTTGGGCCACTATGTTCGGTTTGATGATGTTGGGGCTGTCACCATCCTCGGACAGACGTATGACACGCGTATGCGACTGACAGCACTTAAAGGTACAGGAGACAATATTTGTACGGTATCGATAGTGTGCATAAATCCATCTTGCGCTCCTTTACCAGAACTTTCTTAAAGAAGGAAAGTTTTATGAAGGAAATGCGGCAAGGGCGACGTCGTCCCCGCGAGTAAGAGCAAACAGCCGAATACCAAGACACCATCAATGTGTTTGCGAAAGAAGAAAATGGACGCCGAGCCCGAGGAACCTTGGCAAGACCTTCAACCCACCTTGGCTCTGCAGGTGGGCACGCACCAAGACCATTCGAATCACATGACGATCCTTGGGGATGAAAAGACTAGGCCTGATTATCAGATTAGGGCGACTAATCTGATAATCTTATCAGATAAAAATTGAAAAATCCCTTTATCGAACTCCACCCTCGAGCCGAGTGCCGTCCATCAGATGAGATGAGTTCAGACTCTGTGGTTTTTAAGCCCTCACTATTTGCTAGGTGCACTTGTCTCATTATCGCCTAGTACGATTACGTAGATCGACTTTCGCGCCAGTAGGATAACGTACAACATTGGAATACCGCATGAGATCTATCTCGCTCTGGTTGCCTTCGTCCAAAATCATTCAGAATTCTCAGACCTCGTCCCAAGACCCACAGGGTCCAAGGCTTTCCTAAGCTAAAAAGGTTTCTTTAATGTCTAGGAGTTGGTTGATTGGATATGAAGGAGCGGATGTAGAATAGCTTGAGTCTGGGAGCTCAAGAAAGGCAATGTTCCTTCGCGTCTTTTTCGATAGCATGTTCTTGGAAGGTGGGATATCACACGCAGGTTTATGTCGGTCCGGAAAAGCTATAAATCAGTCTTCTCAACCCAAATGGAGATATCTTCTTTTCTGTACAGCTGGTCATCCCGAGCAAAGTCTCTTCTTCCAAAAGGCTCTACGAAAATACTGTCGACCATGTTGAACAAGGTTCTCGCTTTGTCTGCCTTGGCTGCCTCTGCCTTGGCTGTTCCCGTCCAGATACCAGATACCTCATCGCTAGACCTGGTTACCCTTTTGAACCAGACGGCTGGGTTTGGCTACCTTAGTGAACATGTCGGTCAGATTCCTGCTCTCGCTGGTGCTTTGAACAACCTCACAAACATCACTGTCCTCGCACCAAGCGACATCGCCCTGAGGCTCTTCCCTTGGGATACCCGGTACTACGAGGAATGGGAGCTAGCCAGTGTCGATTTGTTACAGGCTATCCTAGGATACCATATCCTTGATGGTATCCACTCTAACCTGACCACTTCTTTCGCACCATACAAGACTGCGGTCAAGCAGTCGCCATGGACTACCGTCCCAGGAGGCCAAGTTGTTATGGGACGCTTTGACACCCGTACATTTGAGACTGCTTTCATCTCTGGCAGAGGTCTGCTCGCTCAAGCCCCCACCTTCATGAAGTTTAAGGGGGGCATCATCTACCCTATCGACAACGTGCTTAATCTCCCTCGTGGTGTTGCTTATGAGCTGAACAACAAAGCAGCAAACGCTACCAGTTTCCTTACTGTTCTTGGCCGCTCTGGCCTGTTGGACGAAGTTGAGAGCTTGGACCAGGTCACTATCTTCGCGCCAAACGATGAAGCATTTAGACAGGTTGAGAAGGCTGTCTACGGACTCAGTAAAGACGACCTGGCTGCTTTGCTTAGGTACCACATCGTACCCAACCAGGTTACCTACTCCTCGGGATTCAATAACGGCACTACCTTCAAGACCTTAGGAGACCAGGATATTATACTCAACAAACAACGACGAAACTTCATCCAGAATGCACGCGTTCTGGGAAACGACGTTCTCATTAAGAATGGTGTTGTTCACGTCATTGACCAGGTCATGAATCCTAAGATCACTCCGAAGGCTCAGAACGCCACCCAGGGAGATGGCGAGCCTGCCTTCCCTGTCGGCCCTGGATTTTTCTAGACCTTCAGTCACACAATTAAGCCATCTGCGTTAAGTGCCACTGTGGCGGGAAATCTCTAAAAACAGAGGCATTCTCAGTCAAACACCTCACCCGTAGCAGGGTTACACATAATACATAGCAGGCGTATGATCCGATTAAAATTAGAACCATAGTAGATGTACGGTACCTAGAGAGGCCTCGTATGACTGAGAACGGTCTACAGGATCTGTCAATAGTTCTGCATCTAACCCTGACTCTGATGCTCCCATAAGACGTCGGTCATGCGCCTACCTTGCGTGGACGAGAATTTAGCCACCTGAAAGCTACTGGCCGTCGAGTTGAGCACAGTGTCGAGCTTGTTAGACTCGAACTCGCCCGGTGAGAAGATGCAGGAAGTGCTAGAATTGTCGACGACGATACCTTCAGGCAGCCTGTCAAGCCATGTTATCAAGAACTTGGAGGGGCCATTCTTTGCGGCAGAAGCGCGCCAGTCGATCAGCAGGCTTAGTTTAGATGTAATAGTCAGCCCTGAAAATCTTGAAATAGATATCGATCAAGCTGTCCACCGATTCACCTCTACAGCCAAAACCCCTACGCTGAAGCTCCTTTATTGATTAACCGTGACCGGGTCGAATTTTGCGAAGGGGAACGAACAATTCTTTATAAACGTCACACTCAAATTCGACCTCAAGCTCGGCGGTCAGAAGTAACGCTTGGAAGGATCCGAACTGGGATATTGTCAGATAGCAAGACTCTGGTGGCTGGTATCGATGTGACCCGTCCCTTTCCGGGATCTTCATCCAATGCGCCCATTGTTGCCGGCATTGTCGCTCCGTAGATCAGTGACTTGACAGTAGCCTGTGGATTTGAAAATCCACGCCAGCTGACAAGAGATGATCACAACATCCTCATTTATTAAGATAGGATTTCCCAAAGGCAGCACAATTTTATTCTCTACCAAGAGTTCCCTGCCATGCGCAAGGCTTGCAAACAAGTGTACCCTAAAGCCACGACGTAACCTGTGTCAACTTCGTTGAACAATAGTCATTGTAGGTAAGATGCACAATACTCGCTTTTATCTAACGACAATAGAGAGCGCTGATCTCTCTTCCAGCCTCTAGAATGGCACTGTGGTAGAGCGCAGTGTTAGAGCGGCGAGGCCCACAAATAGGTGTTTTTCATTCAAGCACATGCTCCCATCCAAGGCATCGTGCCCAGTGAGCTACTGGGTTGACGACGAGGTCTTCCAAGGTCGAAGCGCCCTTATAATTGCCAGAATGCTACTGATGTACTTGAGGACATAACTTACAACTTATGTTACCTTTCTGGTCGGGCGACGAAGGCGGTGAGTATCTGTCCACCGGTTTGAAGTTGGGGATGAGACATCCTGATGGTAAGGAGCGCCGAGAGAATATTGTGCTACAGTGGATTTCCTCCTTGGTCCCCTGCAATACTCGTAGTTGAGATGGGAATGCTTACTTCTGATATATGTCCACGAATCACGATTGCTCCGCATCGGTGGGGTAATTCCGCTGAGCGTGCACTCCAAGGTACGAGCCTTAACATTCTGCAATAAATAGGCGAAATACCTTGACAGGCAGACTTGGAGAATCCCTGACCTAGGCCATCCAGAGCACTAATAGCCCAAACTAGCCCCCAATAGCGGAGCTAAGTACCAATACTTCAGCTAACCAAGGTGGTCTCTGGGGTAGATTGACATATTGAACTAGTGTTGGGGAGAGAGGTCATGCACGCTGCTCAACAGGGATAAGCAGAATTGAGTCGCTTTCGTAGCATGGAAATAGTCCCAGTTGGCCCTGGGACCCCATAGATTACAAAACGTTCGGATCCTTTGCCAAATATAATTAATATAATTCCGTGAGCCAATTGTCAATTCATCAATTCTTACCAACGGTCACTGTTTTCTGCAGCAACCTTCTAGACAGGACCCAAAATGGCCTCTCCCAAAGTCGATTACACTACCGCACTCGGCGATCTCAACAAGGACGACATGGGCATCAAGGCAGAGCAGGCCGAAAATGTTGACCAGCAAGACCCTCCGTCACAAGAAGAATTACAAGCCGTTCGACGCAAGATCGACTGGCGCCTGATGCCTATTATGGTAGGGACGTATGGTATCCAGTTCTATGGTATATTCGGTTGCCACGAACCAAATCAAAGCGCCAGGAAAGCTTACTTGTGGATTTTGATCAGACAAAACCGCACTGAATCAAGCCACTCTTTTCGGTGTTCTCAAAGACCTTGACCTAGTTGAAATCTCAAAGATCGGTGACAGAACAGTTACAAACACGCAGAAATACTCCTATGGTCTGTACATAACACACCAAACCCTGAACAGCAACGCTGACTATGTCAACAGTTGGCATGGCCTTCTACTGCGGCTATGTTATGGGCATCTACCCGATTACGTTTTTGGCTCAAAAGTATCGCCCTGCTAAAGTCTGTGCGGCTATCGTCTTTCTGTGGGGCATCGTGGAACTGCTGTGAGTAATTCCCTAGAATGTAGAATACTGCTAATACTCCGAAGTACCATCGTTTGCAACAACTTTCCAGGTATTTTTGCACAACGATTCTTCCTTGGACTACTCGAGGTACGTGACGGCCAGAGCTTCTATGACCGAGATATCCTTTGCTGATGAACGTTGCAGTCCGGCGTGGGACCTGCTTTCGTAATTGCGTCCAGCCAATGGTACACCCAAGCTGAAAGTGCCCTTCGCATCGGAATCTGGTTCTCGGCATCGAATGGCGCAGCGTCCATGATCGGTCCCATTATCAACTACGGCTTCGGTTCGATCAATGGATCACTTGACCGCTGGAAAAATATATTCCTATTCGCAGGCCTTCTAACCACTGCCTGGGGATTAGTTGTACTCTTGCTCATGCCAGACGACCCCACAAGAGCCAAATTCTTGACCGAAAGGGAACGATTTGTTGCCTTGGAACGGGTGCGAAACAACAACACTGGCCTCGTTAACCACAACATCAAACCAAGTCAGATGTTCGAAATTTTCCGCGACCCGGCCTCGTTACTCCTCATCACACTCATGTTTTGTGCATGTGTTTCAAACTCCATCGTTGGGTTGTTTGCTAGCATCATTATCAAGAACCTCGGCTTCAACACTCTCGAATCGATCTGTCTTCAGATCCCAGCGGGATTTTTCGGGATTCTCTGTGGTGTGCTTCCCATGATTCTAGTGCTGAAAGCCAACAGATGGAGGACAACCATTATCAGCGTTCTCACCGTGGTATCAATCTCTGGAACTGCCATCCTCTACAGCGTTCCGCGTAACATGGTCGGTGTTATTCTGCTCGGCTACTATCTCAACAACTGCTACACCGGTACTCCGGTTCAAGTACTCGCGCTAGCCGCTGCCAATATTGCTGGACATACCAAGAAGTCCACTCTCAACAGTTGCGTGTTCATTGCCTTCTGCGCCTCGTCAATCATGAGTCCTCTCATAATGAACGAGAAGGACAATTACAAGTCTGGCTTCCTAGGTATTATGATATGTCAGGCCTACAACATTGTCGCCGCACAGATCCTTTTCTTCGTGTATCATGTCCGAAATAAGGAAAGGAATGAGTCGCATGGTCCACAGATTTCCGGACGCCCATTTACCGATGAAACCGATCTCCAAAATCTCAATTTTCGCTATGCCTGGTAGTGAATTTACCCTTGTTTGGGCGAACGCGAAGTCCCAAGCCGTTAATGGATCTACGATGTGGGTAGTGCCACCGTAACGAGGGTCGTGGGGAACCTTCGGAATCTCCCCCATACTAGTTAAAAAACCGTATGTTCGAAGTACAATACGGGGTACCTCAGTAGCGACGGTCCAGACCTTGACCGAAATTTTTCCTACCTCAAATCACTACATCATCTCTACAGGTACTGGCGCACTATAGTTGGAGTCATTTGGAGCACTTTACTACTTTAGCCGATGCAACGAATTAAAAATGAAGTTGGAGAAGTACTGCGCGGGCCCCTGAAAAAGGACCTTCCCTTTACCCAAAAAACGCACTGGCGTCGAGATAATTATGAGTACTATAGGAAAGGAAAAAATCCTAGAGAGGGATAGTAAGAGGTATATTAGCTAGGCGAGTCCCATGCGCAGTAATCTATTCCCGAATTCAATGAAGTAATAGTCAGCATACACTAGTCCATGATCCTTGATCCTCTCCCGATTCAATGAATTGTTCGACACGGTAGCATTTTTAAGGATAGCCTCGAACGCCCGCCCTTGTTCTACATCTTCACCTTTAATCTCATCGCCCACACTAGTCAAGCGCGCCTTTTCCGGAGCAAGCGAACACTCGATAGTCTCCTGAACCATCCTAAGTGCAGCGTCAAGGTATCGACCGCTTAACTCGTGTTCGGCCAGTCCGGAAAGGCTTTGGGAGAGGATAAGTAGGCCATTAGCCGCTGCCATCCCCGCCGAGGTGTCTCTCAGAGGTGGAGATGTAGAGTCGTCGAGAGGTGCGTCGAAATCCCACAGAGGAACATAGCGGCCCGTCTTGATCATTTTGTACTTATTCTCACTCTCAAGGTCCGCTCTTTGAACTTGTATCTCGACGCAGGGGGGTGCTCTTTCCAGCCTCAGTAAGAAATATTCCGCGAGACCACATGCGATGTCGAGAAACTCTAGCTCGCCAGTCCAAGCGTACGTTTGTGCATAGCCTAGGATCGCCCATGCTTGACCACGTGACCATGTGGTTTTCGCGTCGTACCCTTGTACTGTCATGCGCATCTTCACTCCACCTGTTCTAGGATCGAAGTTGACCACGTGGTGTGAGCTGTACAAAGTGCCCTTGTACTTATAAAGAGGTGTGATGCCGCGGAGAGTGCCTTCTGGCCGCAAGTGCGTGGCCATCAGTGTCCGCGCGTGCTTAATCGCCACATCAGCGAGATACCTCTTTCCCGAGTGCGCGGCGGCATAGAATAGTAGATCCAAATTGCACATCGAATCTATGATGACGAGGAAGTTCTCCGACATGTCCGTAATGGGTATAGCTGGCGGGTTTTGCCAGAAGATCGCGTCCCAGGATCGAATGGCCCCAACTGTAGCGTTGAAACGAGTGCAAAGACTCTGCGCAGCGATGAGGATAGAATCGATGGCCGACTGGTCGTGAAAGAGCTCCCATCGTTGACGCATGTGTGGCATCATGATGAAGCCCAGATCATGCGTATTAGTTAACGTGGCTTCGTCATGGATCGGGTTGGACCAGGTTAGCCCAAGGCGTTTGAGTTGCTCACGTAGATTCGATGATGATGGAGGTGATAGTGACGATGATGGCGATGATGACGATTGATAGGTGTCATTCTTGTTGTTAAGTGAATCCGTATAGGAAGGGATATTGCTGAGACTCGTGGGAAACCTGTGTGGATACTTGATGCTCCTCTCAAGTAGAGAATAGATGCAACCAGGAAAGAAACCACATGTCCAGAATGTGATATCTTGTGATTGATAAACTCCGCTGATGGTTCCAGTCTGGGGAACCAAATGAGGGTACTGTGCAGGTGGATTCTGGGAACATCATCAGCCACCGAAAAAGAAAACATGTCGTTCATGTGGCATCCTTGAGACACCAATGTGGCTTACATTATTTGCCAGCTTCTCTGTCGCAGTACGGAGGATTTTTGCAACAATGTTTTCGGAGAACAGGGCAGAGAAAATAACCCGTTTATTCCGACCCGGAACGAGGCTCGCGACCTCCCTGGTGGCCGTCGCGGTGAACCGCGCTTTTGAGTCGCAATTGACCTCGTCAATTGCGCTCGTGATGGTGAGCACTTTAGCAGCCATCACGCAGTCTATGGTGACCTACGAGGAGTGCAGGTGCTTGCCTCTCAGGAGCAGGAGGCGTGAAACTAAGAATGTTATACGAACAATTATGATACCGCTTATCGCCATGGCTCGGCCGACAGAGAGTCATTATTGAGAACGTGCTGTAGATTGCATCGCCGGGAAAATTGCCCCAAGAGAATGGTGTATAGTACTAAGCAGTAGTACTCTCACATCGTACACATTCCCCAAGAACCCGAATGCTAGCATTCCCAAGGCTCTCGGCTAAGTGATGCGGAATCACGGAGCAGTGGTCGGCCGATGATCTTGCCGGTCACGTGAACCCCGATGTCGTGATGCTTGTTACTCCGCAGAATTTAATCGTTGACTGCTAACCTATGCAAAGTACCATTGCGGATCGTAAGCACAAGGTCATTTACAGATCTACTACGCGACGACATGCTCTGTAGGCATCACTCTCCATGGCTCCACTGCCCGGCTTCTCTGATAATCCTTTCCAAACACGCCGGGATGTTGTTCGAGCGACCGAAGCACTTCTTAAGCCGCTTCTGAAATACTTCTCAGCTGCAGGTGCTAGAATACGTCTGCCCGTGGCATCTGGTGCACACTTCGATGAGGCCGCAGCTCAGCTGGAAGGCTTTGCGAGGCCACTATGGGCAGTAGGCGGGTTACTGATGTCAGGAGATCCCAATTGGGATCTTGTGCAACCATGGATCGATGGCCTTGAGACTGGCCCGGATCCAGATCATCCGGAGTATTGGGGTGCCATCCAGGATCATGACCAGCGCATGGTGGAAGCCGAAATGATCTCTTTTAGCCTGCTAGCTGTACCTCGGGCGGTGCTCTGGGACAGACTTAGCGCTAAAGGGCAGGAAAACCTAGTCAAATGGTTACAGGGCATCAATGGTAGGCAAATACACAAGGCAAACTGGCTCTGGTTCCGCGTGCTTGCCAACTTGGCACTCATCCGCGTCGCCGGGGTAGAACCAAGTGGACTCCGGTCTCAAATGGACATTGATCTCGCGGAGCTTGATACCTTCTACCTTGGTCATGGATGGTCGGGCGACGGGCTTTGGAGGAACGCCGATCTTGATGAACAGGAATGGAAGGCTTACAGCACCACGGGTCGTGTGAATAACAATCCTAGAGGGCGAAATGCTGACTTTTATTCGGGAAGCTTTGCTATCCAATTCAGTCAGCTGCTGTATGTGTACTTCGCAGGAGACTTGGATCCAGCTCGAGCTGAGCGATACCGCCAACAAGCGCGGGAATTTGGTGCCGGGTTCTGGAAATTCTTCGATGCTGAAGGTAGGCTTCCTTGTTTAGTCAAACAGGGCTTCAAAGAAAACTTAGTCCTAGAAGTCGCTAACAAGATGCCGTGGAAGGTGCGGTCATACCATTCGGCCGGTCGTTGACGTACCGGTTTGCGTGCGCCGGGTACTTCGCTGCCCTGGCTGTGGCCGATGTGCCGAATATGCCAGAACCATTGGCAAGTCCTGGAGCCGTCAAGGGCTTTCTGCTTCGTCATCTACGCTGGTGGGCTCGGCATTCGGGGGACATATTTTACCCTGATGGAACGATGAATCTGGGCTGGCTTTATCCGTGAGTCCTCCTTGCTATCCTAGGCATGACACACCACCACTAACCTCTCATCGGATTAGAAATATGTACATGACCGAAGACTATAATTCACCGCAGTCTGTTTACTGGGCTCTCAAATCTCTGATTGTGGTCGGCTTACCCGCGAGCCAGCCCTTCTGGGCTGAGCCAGAACTGCCCTACCCAGCTATCACACCTTCAATGGCTGTGGAGATTCTCACAGCACCCCGACAAATCCTCTGCAACCATCCCAGTGGAAACCATCACTTCATGCTTTCGAGCGCACAGTTCCTAGGCGTGCATTTCAAAGCTGCGGTGGCCAAATACTGCAAATTCGCATATTCTTCTGCGTTTGGTTTCTCAGTTCCGACTGGCCATTGGTCGCTGTCTCAGATCGCTCCAGACAATATGCTCGTCATGAGTCGCGATGGCACAGAGACATGGGCGACTAAATATAAATGTAGCGACGCAGATTTCAGTACTGCGCTGTGCGAGGGTCCAGCAGGTGAAGAGGTCGTCGCCGCTGCCACAACCTGGTTTCCATGGGTCGACCGTTCTGTGGTTGTAAGAACGACACTTGCGCCCCCAACCGAAGACTGGCCGGACTGGCATGTCCGCGTTCATCAAATCAAAGCGAACCAGCCTTGCAAATTGCTCTTGACCGCAGAGGGCGGGTTTGCTATTTCTGGTCGTCGCCAGAAGGATGGCTCTGATTTACCTGAGCTAAGTCAGAACATATGGGACGAGGGGCTTGAGCTCGGGCTGACCGAGGGGATTCTACGAGACGATAAATCGATTCTTGTCCTGTCGCATGCAGGTGCCTCAGGAGTCAGTACAGAGCTCATGTTGCCAGGAAAGGGAATGACTACGGTGGACGCACTTAAACCTGAGGCCAATACGAACCTTATTACTCAACGTACCACCATTCCGATTATTGAGCACACTCTCAAATCTTTGAAAGCCGGGAGTGATGTTTACCTGGTAACCAAGATATTTGCGATTTCTACATCAGGCGCTGGTCACAAAATCAAGGCAGCTAGGAGCCTTAAAACCCGCTGGCTTCAGCGCCCACGTATTTTGATTGAGAATCCTGCATCCGTCGAAGGACAATATCGGCTCCACCTCAAAAAGGCAGAGCATTCCTAATCCTAATAAGAGCCCCCATAAATCGGGGGCCACCCACCTGTTTCCTGTAGCCCCTCTGGGATGTTGTTCCACTGAGTAGAAAATCCCGCAGCAAGATCGTTTGGTTGCGAGTTAAAATTCATGTTTTCAAAACTGATAACCCGATCCATTTCTGTGAAGCTTTGGTCCATCAGGATCCGCGAAATGGCAGACAATTCGTCGCCATCAGCCGTACTTTGTTGTGGCACCGCCGAGTCATGGCTGACTTGTGCATTCATTGGGTAATGTCCACTGCGCATAGGAGCGAGAGATGAATGCAGTGAGTTTCTCACAAACGGGCTCGGACCTGACTGAACAGCAGTTTCTGTTGGGATTGTCGATTCGTTGGCATCCCAATCTGACAGACCTTTCTCCACATACTGTTCGTCATATTCTGCAACATTTATGTGGTAACGGCAGTCCTGCTGATGTCTGCGATGGAGGGTTTTCAACCTGTCGGCTAACTGAGTGAAAAAGTTCGTGTGATTTTCCGCGTCTTCGCGTCTCCCTGCACCTTTCCATCGCACCGCCATGTCTTCGAGGCATCTTCCCAGCACCCAAAACTCAGAATCAAGCTCGTCAGTTTCAAAATGGCGCCAGTGGACTATGTTTCCAAGTAATTAGTGAGCAGCATTTGGACTGGAGGCAGCCATTACCCACCTAACAAAACTCGAGCGCTAATGTAAGCAGAAAATGCTAGCTGTGGTGACACTGGATACAATTTAGAAGTAGTCTCGAGATACTTCCATGTGATATTGGCTGTCTCAATGGCAGCATGCTGACAAGTCTCGGCGCTATAGGAACTGGGCAGCCTGAGACCTCTCAGCTCTAACTCGGGATAGGCAATGCGTTGATGGAGGAGAATCATGGAAGCATTGTGTGTAGCATGTGCTACTGTCATATTGGGATCCATGACACCTGGGAAAGCTTTGCGCGATACACCCGAGTCCTTCCACTGCTGTGGTAGAAACATTTTCCAGCTATGTAGCGGCAGAGGTCAGTTCAGGTGTAGCTGGATAGCACAACAAATAAGCAGGGCATCTTACTGGACAAGCCGAAGGTCAAGTTCTTTGAAGCGGATGAGCCAATTCGAAACTTCCTGTTTATCTTGGAAATTGATCTTCTGGTGTAGAAAGTATGCCATTACTCGACTGAGAGACTCCATTGACTCTACGAAATATGCAAATGCTCCAACGGTTGACATATCTACCGTTTCGGATGTTGTTCCGGGTCGCACATCAGTCGGTGAGGTGGAACCGGTCTCATAAGCGTCGACAGTTGTTGGCGGTGTGTTGCTCCAGTAATATGCAGGGATAAAGGTGACTGATTTATTAATACCCACCACGGATCGATCCCATATCCCAAAATATGGGGTGGTGGCAGGTGTTTCATGATACCAGTGACCGCCACATACGGGCAACCTCCGACTAACGTCTGCCGCGGTAAGACTAGTGTTCGAGCTGAATATTGTGAGCATATAAAGCTATACTGAGCCTTCTTTTGGAGGCATAAGTCGCTTACCCCGTCGTCACTGAGCAGAATCTAGCAAGCGTAAGGGAAAATCCTGCGGACCATAGGGGGAAAGGTAAGCCAACCTATCAAGAATGAAGATGTTCCAGAAGACACGTCGTCTCTCCTCTTCCTCGACCCAGTTCGCGGGATCAGAGAGTTTAAGTGACGCCCGTAGTAGACCATTTCGCTTCTGCCGATTGTCCGCCTCAACTGTCAACTGCAAGTACTCTACCGTCCTGGTCAAGGACCCTATGAACGACCATACCCTATCTGAAGCGCCATTGCCTATCTAGGTCCTTCTCAATCAGTTATGAATCTCCTTCCCTCGGGCGCATCAAGTGATGATATACTGACCTCTGTGAAAGCGAGAATAGTAAGCGCTTGTAGGTTCTCGACCGTTAGTCGTTCCATCGCGTTCAAGACGACGACAGTCCTAGATTTTGAAGTTTTATCCTTCACGTAATCGGCATCCAAAGGCTTACCATCCTGTGTCACAAACCTCAAGGCTGCGAATACCATGGAATGAAGCACTAGAGACATCTTTTGCCGTCCCCTCGGCTCGGCGATTTTTCGCCGGAATGCAGCTTCCTGTATAATAGGGACCCATGGCTGCACACAGGTGAAGTATGCTGCTAGAAGCGCCTCAAGGCAGGCAATAGAGGGGGGACTGGGATATCTTTCATTTTGGTCCTCGAGTGTGTTACTTGGGACTGGCTGTGATGATGGATACTGCGGGCTGTGATTGAGAGGTCTTGGGCGTTTGTAAGGAGGCCCACATTCATTTTCGTCCTCTTTTTCGCCATCAATGGGACGGTTGAAGGGGCCAGAAGACGCGTCAGATGTCGACGCAAGTTTGGAGGTCAACTGATGAATCTCATGAGATAATTGTGATAGCACTTTAACGATGGGCGCTTGATCATCAGATAGGTCCAAATCAGGTTGTTCCACTGGTCGGTCGGGTATGCTCTGTGATCGGTGATCGAAGACAATGCTTTCTACCGCCGCTGATTTACATAAGGAAAAGACTGCGACAAGGATATCATGGCTCGGGCTCTCTTACCAAGGCGACGGTTCAAAGCTTCTACTACACCACTCTTTAGCCCTGGTCTGGCCCTCGTAGTCTCGTACACGCATTCGATGTCTGTAGTCACTTTCAGTGGAGGCTTGGGATGCAAGCCAGATGAACAGCTCCTTACTCAACCGTTCACAATTGGAGCAAAGTGGTTGCAGACGTGAGCACTTCAACTTCCTTCGTCGGCATTGGTTACACGACGGTAGCAGAGTGTCACAATTGGCATCGGCTACAGGCTCAGGGTGGGCGTCCATTGCTGTGCTTTGGGGAGGCGGATACCGGAGGAATAGCCGGCCGCAAGATGGTGCGAAGGGCAAGCTTTATTTGTAGAATTTGAAGCTCGCTTACACGGAGGGCTCTCGGCCTTTTGGAGGCCCACCTTCAAAATTCTTCTTGCCGTTTATCCTCAAAGTGACCCAAAAAGCGAAAGCTCACCTGTTACCAAAAGCCTATTCCTGAGGTGAATTGCCGCCCGAGGCACCCAACGACGTTTTGGACGCAGAAGAGGGGTATTAGGGAGTCCCCACAAACGTGGAGCGAGGCACCCCCCTCCACGGGCCTCCACCAATTAGCCTTGAGTCTCGTGATAGGAAGATCTCTAGCTATATAGATCTACGACGAAGCCCCCATCAAGGAGCATTTGCATTGACGATTCACCTATTTAACACCCTCCTGTCTCGAAAATCACTTCAAACCATGGCTGGAAATCAGGATATTGTCAAGGACGAAAAGACAGTGGTTGAGATGGAGCGGAAACCTGCACCTGAGAACGAGATTGAACCAATCACTTCTGCATACGCGAGCTTTACGCGTGCAGCTTTGATGCGGAAATTCTGGAGACTCTATCTTACCGGCCTTATGGTGTCTCTTGGTGGCATGTAAGTCTCTACTCCGTGACTAAAAAAGTGCGTGTTTTCACACTGTATTGCTAAACACAATTCCAGGTATGCAGGCTACTGCAACTCCGTTGTAGGTAGTATTGTTGCAAACAAAGGTTTCATCCAAGCCTTTGGCACAGTACATGATCCTAAGACTGGGAAACTTGTCCTCGACGCACACCATGTGTCCATCTGGGCCGCCGTGAACTATGCCTCACAGATCACTTTCCAGTTCATCTCACCCTTCACCGCCGATCGATTTGGTCGCAAGTTCAACATGTGGGTTTTTACATTCTTCTTAACTCTGGTAAGTTTGCAGCCCTTGAGAAAAGCGCAAGAGACTGATTCTTGAAACTCTAGTCTATCGTTCTCGCGATCGTTGCACAGAACTATATCGTTCTTGCGATCTCTCGCGTTGCAGGGGGATGCGCCAGTGGCATGATCTCAACGGCATGCATGGTTTATATGTCAGAGATCGTCCTGCCACAGTTTCGTGGAGCTATGCTAGGCGCTTTTTCCCTTTCCTTCGCCCTTGGTCAGGTCTTTTTAGCTATTGGCTTGAAAACGCTTGATGTCACGGCCCAATTGCAGTTCCGACGGATCTTCTACTCAGAATTCGTCTTTTTTGGAATCTGGCTCATCCCCGTAATCTACCTTCCTGACACACCAGGTAAGAAGATAAGAAAACTTGTCGCATGAGAAAATCTAGCTAATCAGTCCTTAGCATGGTATGCTATCAAAGGTAGACACGAGGAAGGCAAGAAAGCTCTCCGTCGGCTGGTTGGCAATGTCGAGGGCTACGATCTCGAGCGAGAATACGGCGTCGTTAAGTTCGAAGCAGAGAAGTCGGCTGCACTCGCCAGATCCCATAGCGAGTCCGACTGGAAAGCACTATTCACCAAGAACAATATTAAACGCATCATCGTGGCAACACTTCCCTTTACCTTTCAAAACTTTGTTGGTGTCTCTCTAATTTTTGGATACACTACCTACTTCTTCCAACTCGCAAACCTCTCTGATCCGTTCCTCGGGAAACTCATAATTCAACTGATTCTCCTTACCGGACTCATCATCTCGTTTTACTTCGTTGATAGGGTTGGTCGCCGGAAGCTTGTGATTTGGGGTGGAGTCATTATGGGCAGTGTTTGCTTTATAGTCGGAGGTCTGGGCTTCAGGGAGCAAACGAGTGCCTCAGGCATAGGATTGATAACTCTATGCGCGTTTTGGGCCTTCGTCTACGCCAATTCCTTGGCTCCGATTGGTAAGTGAATTCACGGGCGGCTTTTCTGCCTCGTGTGGATTCAGGTGGTCCGGCTGACCTTTCCTGCAGGCTGGATCTCCCTAGTCGAAGTCTCAAGTCCAAAGCTCCGAGCGAAGACTACAGCAGCCGCTGCCATTATACAAGCGTTGACAGGGTTGGTTTTTGTAAGTCTCAAGCCATTTTATCACATTTGATTTGGCATCTAATTATGGAAATTTTTAGTCCTACACCGTGCCACTGATGCTTTCAGATCAAGGTGCGGGATGGGGACAAAAGATCGGTCTGTTCTTCGGCTCAATTACCTATCTATATCTGATACCTATCGTCTTCTTCTACCCTGAGACAAAGAACCGCACATACGAAGAGTTAGACGAGTTGTTTGAACGAGGCATCCCTGCTTGGGAGTTCGAAAAGACAAAGACAAGGCACCAGGCGGCAGTCCAGGCAGGGAAAGGTTGCGAGCCGTGATCGGATTACAAATTTTTGGAGCATGGGATATCTTCTGAAAACTTTCGATACTTAGATGTGCTCCTTGTCATATCGATGTCGACATTCTTGTGGATTGATATCACAGCTTCTTCTTGGACCAAACTGGAGACTGGGTAGATCGGCGTGATAGGGACGAGCTGGTCAAGAGTCTCCTACAATTAGTGACTAAACTCCTGAGCAAATTATACTATCCTGCAATCTAGGTTTCTTTCGTTTTGAAGGCTTCACATGATTGCTCCAGAAATTTGCCAATAATAGAAATTTCACTGAGACGTTATTTACAGCTAGACACGTAGTTTTAATATTTATCTGTTTATGAACTACAGCATCGGTGAAAAGATATCCCCTTGGTTGTTCGTAAGGCGCACTGGTTTTCCTACCCATTGCATCAATTGGCGGTGCTTGTTATTGAAACAGCGCAGGCTCACTACTTCGTAGAGAACAACCCGCGATTACCTGCTTCGGCTCTCTTTTACAATGAACGAAATCAAGCTTCACACCTCATCTGCCGACTAACCTTGGTATGTAAATAAGGCATTGAATTATCGCAGGGTGATAATTGCAAGGAGTACTGTGAAATCCGAACAGCTTTTGGGGATAGGATCGTTCCTTCAAACTGCCTAGGTATTTCACGCATTTCGACTGCTACCAAACCACAGCTTTGTCCTTCAGGACTTCCGTCCACCAAACCACGTGGACCGCAACCGCGGCAGTCCCCAGCAAGGTCAACGGTATCATTGCCTTTATAGAACAACAATGGACAGGACGCTATCTGTATCCACTAAAGCGTACCCACATGCGCGTCAGGAGCCGAGAATGTGACGGGTTAAGGTCGTCGGCAAATGAATCGGGAACCGGAGCATCTATCGTGCGACCAATGCTCCGCACTGTCAATACTGGGGCCTTTTGAGCAGGCGAATAGTCTGATGGCTATGACGTGTTGCGTCCCATGGAACAAGATAACCCTGTCCTCAAGAACGGCAATACCGGCAATCGAATAGTATCTTTCGACGCTGAGATTTCTTTCTTTGCCTAGTTGGCTAATCTTAAAGCCACCACTGTGCAGAGCTACCTTGCTTAAAAGTGAATACATCGAAGTCAGCAACCATATTGAGCTTTTATACCCAACTCGCTGTATTTTTGTTGCATCTTCAAAATTCCGCAGACGCATTAGCGAGGCAGTGTTTCTCTTGAACGCGGTGTCTTGATTGGATGGGCGAGATTTCTGGTCGAGAAGAAACATAGACTCTTACTCCTGTGAATACACTGAGCTTTCCAGCGGAATCAATCGAAATCACGACAAAGAGATCATAATGCTCAGACCTCAGGTAAATTCCACAAGAGAAGCCGTTTGCTTGGACGGAATTTGGAATTTTAGTGTCGTGTCCGACGCTTCAATCGAAGAATGGACCAAAATTCTTTCATCAAAGACACAAATCCCAGTGCCTGCGAGCTACAACGATATCTTAATTGGTAAAGACGTACGCAATCATGTCGGCTGGGTCAAATACCAACAACATGTTACGGTTCCAAGAGGTTGGTCTTCAGAGCAATGCTTCATCCGTTGCGACGCAGCGACACATAGAGGTCGCATCTACATCAATGACGACCTCGTTGTGGATCATGAAGGTGGCTATACCCCCTTCGAGGCTAACATCACCAAGCTGGTCGAGGCTGGGAAAGAATTTCGTCTCACAATCGCTGTTTGCAACGAGCTTAGCAACCAAACCATCCCACCCGGATATATTGACGTGTTGCCCAACGGGAAAAGGAAGCAAAGATATTTGCACGATTTTTTCAACTACTCGGGTATTTCGCGTTCCGTGTGGCTGTATAGTGTGCCTATGCATTATTTACAGGACGTTACTGTTCTTACGGATGTTGCTGAGGACGGCACCACGGGTGTCATAACCTATGATGCCAAAGCTGAAGTGAAGGCTGACACCCAAATTCGAGTGGCTATCACAGACGAAGGGGGGCAGGTCGTAGGGCAAGCCACAGGAGCTCGGGGCAGAATAAACATCAAGTCCGTACATCTCTGGCAACCTGGCGCCGCCTATCTGTATAGGATGGCACTTTCATTGCACCGATCGGATGACAACTCACTTGTGGATCAGTACTATCTCAACGTAGGAGTGCGCACCGTGAAAGTGCAAGGATCTCAATTCCTGATCAATAACAAGCCATTCTATTTTCGCGGCTTCGGAAAACATGAAGATACTCCTATACGCGGGAAAGGCCACGACCCAGCTTACATGGTACATGATTTCCAACTATTAGACTGGATCGGAGCTAACTCCTTCCGCACCTCGCACTACCCCTATGCAGAAGAAGTCTACGACTTTGCTGACAGACACGGAATCGTCGTCATCGATGAAACCGCGGCTGTAGGTCTCAATCTGGGCATCGCATCTGGGTTGTTCGGCAAGAAAGCGCCTGCAACCTGGTCGCCCGAGGGCATGAATGATAACACAAGGGCTGCACACTCCCAAAATATCCGCGAACTCATATCACGCGACAAGAATCACGCCTCGGTGGTCATGTGGTGCATCGCCAACGAGCCGGCTTCTCATGAACACGGCGCGCGAGAGTATTTCGCACCCCTGGTCGATTTGACCCGCAGCCTCGATCCCTCGCGACCTATTTGCTTCACCAATTTCGTCATGGCGACCCCGGAGCAAGACCTGATCTCCGACCTGTTCGACGTCCTCTGCTTGAACCGATATTACGGCTGGTACGAACATACTGGCGACTTGGAGGCGGCAGAGCAGGAGCTAGAAACAGACCTACGGAGCTGGCAGACCAAGTACGGCATGCCAATGATCATGGCCGAATACGGCGCCGACACCATTTCTGGGTTGCACATGACGGAGCCGGGACCCTGGAGTGAGGAATTCCAGAGCCGTTTACTAAAGACCTATCACCGTGTATTTGACCGCCTTGAGTGTGTGATTGGTGAACATGTCTGGAGTTTCTCGGATTTCCAAACCGGCGCCATGGTATTTAGAGTGGATGGGAACAAAAAGGGCGTCTTCACGAGAGATCGGCGGCCAAAACTTGCCGCCCAGACACTGCGAAAGCGATGGTCGGAACAAAAGAACGATCTGTTATAGTTTTGATAACAGAGGCTGCATATGTAGCGATAGGGCTGGTCTTGAAATCCTTCTCCCACCAATTACACAACCCCAAAAGTAGGCAGGCACCCTCGATCCTTGTCCTCTTCAGGTCGATCTGCTTGCTGTCTTCAATTCCTTCTCGATACACATCTTTCTTTCTGATCATACGCTTTCTGCGTCCACCCCTACGAAGTTTCTTGTTCTGCACTTTAAGTAGTCTTTCGCAACCTTCTTAGTACACTTAGGAACTGTGCTTGGGACTTGGCCAGACATGCCGCATTATCCACACTCACAACACTTCGGGTAAGCCTACTGCCTGATTTGAGAGCGCAGCCGGGTGATATCTAATGCACGATGCATGTTCGCCTGCCAGCCCGTTAGCACCAGACTGCATACATTTGCTCATCTCATTATATCTGGAATTCCCAGCACTCAAATGGCAGGTTGGGGGCTTGGAACAGAGTGAGCTGGCTTCCTCGTATTTGATTCTTTGCTTGCCGTGGAGAGACACAGCATATGTTCGTATTGAGGACAGCCCCGCGTTCGACTCTTCAAAACAGGTGTGCCCCTCCATTTGCGACTCTGTTCCTGCGATCTGAGAACCTTTCCTGTTTATTTCAGCATTAAAAGTGAGCCAGGGATCATGGATTCCAACGTGCTACATCCTTCACCATACGTTCCGGCCCGTAGAAAACCAGTGCCATCTCACGCAACCTATCCCGGAGGGGCTCCTAATTATCAACAGAATGATGCCCGATCGCCTGCGAACTTGACCCCTCAAAATTGTCCGTCATGGTCGGCATCGCGGGACGATAGCTTACCTTCACAGACTCAGCATCCAGGAATCCCAACCCACCAGCGTTATACCCAGACCCAGAACCAGTACACACCTCACTCCCCACCACACGCTCCTGTAGGACAGCAGAGTCCAGGCGCATATACTGCCCAACAATCCCAGCGGCCCTCCACCCTCAAATCCTTCGGATCTTTCATGAAGAGTGCCTTGAAAGCGACACTGGATCCGAACAACATCCACGGCAATGCCATGGGCACACAACAGACTGTATTTGGTCAACACCAAGTCCCCCAGCCAGTCAACAGCTATGCCAATGGCCCTTGCCCTCAGCAGATGACCCCTGGTGCAACCATCGTCAACGGCCAAATTCTTGACGCCGCAGCTACATCTCGGCTCCAAATGTGTGGCATTGTTCCAACGACTGGGCGCTATTGGTAAGTGGCCTGCTTTCCCTTTCTGTCGGTCACCAATACATTTCTTGTAGGTACGACACTCGATGCGGCGCCTGGGGCCTCGAATGCGGCCCATGTATCGGCATCCTCCCTCCGAATCTCTCTCTCGGTGGGCCCCTCGCCCCAAATGCCTCCGGCCCCTCGATGACAGGCGTCTTCATCAACGGCCGCCAGATACACGCCCTTGATGCTTTGCAATTCCAAGCCATGGGTATCACTTGCATACCAGGGCGCTGGTGGGTAAATGCTGATGGGACCTACGGGATGGAGGGGAGCATGATACCCTGGGGGAATCTAAGAATGCAGGCTATGGCATCACAACGCACAAACTCCGGGTATGGCTCCTGGAGTAATGGGGATTCTTTCGGTGGGAGCGATGGACAGGGCTTCAGCTATGTCGGAGGTCACGATTCAACTGGAAGGGCATGGAGCGTGTCAACCGGGTAGTTCTCGTCGGAGCTAGTCTTGTTATTTCCATCATAGCTTCATTTTAATTTCGCCGCAGGAACATCCAGCTAACAAATGTTTGTCGACCACAACTTCTCCCCCTCCTCACATCTCAGTTTAACGGACCTGATTTCACTGTAATACAACAATTAGGGACTCAAACGTTCCTACTTTTGTACCTTAATTTTATAAATAGGCCCCGTACCTATTTAAGTGATGGTGCCAACAGTGTCCATTGAAAGGGTGAAATCAGGATTTTGAAGCACTCAATCCATATTATTCTGACATTTAAAACCATCTTCTTTCATTCTGTTGCAGAAGTATTGAAGGTTTTGGTACGTGGAATTACTATTCGTCGACAGTCAACCACATAGAACTCATGGTGGGCAGTCCATAAAAATTGCAAATTTTTAATATCCCCGCCGCCGCTCTCGCTTATTCGTGCTTGTCACAGTGGATCAACGGCACGAGAGACTTCGCATGGATATGTTTCAGATTCTGGGTGGAGTGACATCTGTTCAGCAGCCACCCTGTGATGTAAGGCGGCTCATGCCAATACTTGGACGCCGAGGGAAAGGGAGATCTCCGGATCAAACGGCGTCTTCGTTTCTATGATAAGGCTCATTTCGCGGTCCGAAAATGTTCGATAAGTAATCGTAATCATACTGACAATACTACATAATATACATCATCTCGTGTATTTTTGTATCCAAGGCACCCAACCCCGCATTGACAATGTAGCAAATTAACCATCTGTCAGTTACTCAACTTCCTTCCGCTCAATTGTCTCAGTCTCGGCCTTCTCCTCATCAACACCGTGAGCAACAGCAAGCATACTAGCCTGTGGCCCACCAAACAGCTCGTCCATAGACTCCATATCTAGGCCTCTCGTCTCGGGGACGAAGAAGAAGACGAACAGAATGGCGGCGGCGAGAAACGAAGCGAAAACGAAATATGTCCCGCCACCAATGTTCGTGATCATGTATGGGACGCTGCGGGCGATGACGAAGTTCATGAGCCAATGCGTCGCGGTGCAGAGAGCGACACCGATGCCTCGAATGCGCAGCGGGAAGATCTCGGAGCAGTAGATCCAGGGGACGCCGGCCCACGAGAAGCAGAAGCCGATGGCGTAAATGTAGATCAGCGTACAGGCTGCGTAGCCACCCGCGGAGATGTGCTTCGATGCGCTGGGGTTGCTGCGCATCACATAGCCGCCGATATACCACATGCATGCGGACATGAGGGCCGAGCCGTACATTAGCATCTTGGTTCGTCCAAAGCGGTCGACCACGAACGTCATGGCGATGACGACGGCGATGAATCGCACGATGCCGTAGATTCCCGTGGCGTAGAGGCCGGTACTGCTTCCGGTCAAGCCGATTGACTTGAAGATTCGAGGGGAGTAGAAATTGATGGCGTTAGAGCCAGCCATCTGCATGAAGACGAAGATCATGACACCGATTGCGATGCGGTTACGGTTCCCTGGGCGAGAGAGTTCTTTGAATTCGGCGATGAGGCCTTTGCCGACGGTGTGTTGGCGTTCGTACTCGATTTGGTTGATGATGCGGTTGATCTCTTCTTGGACGTATGGATGCTCAGTGGGGAGGTTTCGGAGCTTGGAAAGGGCCGTGGCGGCCACTTCTCGGCCTTTGGTTCGCGCGTACCATCTGAGCAAAAGTTAGAAGAAGGTAAACTCTTGTGGATTTGAGCTTGAATCATCAACATACCTGGGTGAATCTGGCAAGAAGAACATGCCGATGATGAGAATGCCGCCGGGAATGAGTTGAATAGCAAAAGGAATCATCCATTGAGAAGTGGTCGGTCTCATGTTCACCTTCAGGCCATAATTGATCCAGAAGCCAACACAAGTTCCTGCTTGTACTCCAATTTCATAGATGCCTACTAGGCGGCCTCGAATCTTTGGAGGTGAGACTTCAGCAATATAGAGAGGAACCAGCATACTAGCGGCACCAACACCCTACAGGGAAATGTTAGTCGAGTTCGATGGGAACTGGTAGAATGCGTCTTACAAGGCCGCCAACCGCACGACCAGTGAACATAACAGGAACATTCCCGTATGAAACAGTCTGCATCAATGACCCAATGCAGAAGATGATGCCGGACATGATCAGCGCCCATTTTCTGCCAAATTTGTCACCAATCTGGCCCGCCGCGAGCGATCCGAAGAAACAGCCGGCTTGGAGTAAGGACACAATGTTTGCAGAGAAGGCATCCGTATTACCCTCTAAGTGGAAGTCCCTGTTGGTTCAGCGACTGTCAGCACGGATAAACACCAGGAAAAAAGTCGAAAGACTGACTTTTTGAAAGAATCGAGGGCAAGTGTTGTCCCGATGAAAGCGAGATCATAGCCGAAAATGATCGCACCGAACGAGGAAACAATCGCTAGGAGGTAAACACGATAGTTGTAAACCTCACGAGGGGTTTCCACGCTCATGGGTTCCACCATATGTCTTGAAGGGCGCATGGTCGCTTCTGTGTCGCTGTTCGCAAGTCGGATCTCGAAGATCGAGCAGTCTACACTCGAGCAAATATTATCTCACGAGTAATGACAAGAGTTGGCTAAGGAGTCTGGGCAGGACTTGGTATGCTTGGAATGCACAAGCTTTTGAGGCAGTGCCGCATGTCTTATATATGTGGCCTGGGCACGGATGGCTTGCTTATTCTTGTGAACAAACTGAGAGAAGTCGCCAGAGTCATTCCCCGTCTCGAGTCTGCACGTTTTTAGCGGAGAAGCGGGGGATGGTGGTAGCTACCCGTCCTGAGGTTCAATCCCCAGCTTTACTCCGCGGATCTGGAGGATGGTGGCGGGTAATCCGTCCCGCGGGTCGTGACGGAAAACGACTGTCTTTGCTTCGGCTATTGCTCGCGGCTCTGGGGTTACCCACTTACTTGGTCAGAAATACATATGGAGACTTAAGATGAGTGAGAGAAAATCACGTAGTCTTCATGATGGAGAAGATAACTTTGCACACGCCACCGGAAGACAGCCAGGAACGAGGGTGGAAGGTCAAGGACTTCTTTCTAGGAGTGGTCTGATGGCTCGATTAAGCCGACGATCCAAGACTGGATGACTCCATCAATTCTCTCGATCCGTGGGACAAAATATTCTCAACGGTAAGGATAGCTAATCCTATAATGTAGAGAAGGACTTATTTAGACGTAGGAGTACAACCTATAAAAGTAAGGTAATACCATAGACTACTCTAGACTCTATGTTTTCCAAAGTCGAGAATTAATCTTATTCGATAAAGCTTAAAAGAAACAGTGATATAGGTTCGCTAACTAAAGGCTTCGACTTCTACGATATATGCGCTGATGTTCATAGCTCTAATTAATGAGGCAAAGGAATAGATGGGATAATTAGGAGGGACATCCCGCATAGTTCTGGTGGACAGCGATATTGGTTGCCGGCACGACAGTTGTGTTTGGTGTAATGACATCATTTGCCAAGCCCCCTCCATTTGCCATTTTGCGCAGGTCGAAATTAACTTATTACATACCCATCACCACTCAATCACGTTCTGAAATCATGCTTTAGTCACTAGATGGCGCAAAGTCTTCAGACAGCACCTCGTGCCCGCGAAGCATACGGTGCGCCCCGGCATCCGTCTGATCCTCTAGTCTTACAACCGTCTCCACGCCAGATCCGGTTCCTGCACCCTGGCTATCCTGACGAGCCCTCCCACAGGCTCTACCGGCCCCACGGCCCGATTTCTATTACCTCTCCTACTATCTACTCCGCTGCTCCCTAGGTTTTCTGGCCCACAGCCGCCGGCTCCCCATCCTCGCGCTCCTCCTGGGCCGACTCAGCCCGAAGGGCTATCAACTTCCTCTCCACTCTAATATCGCGGAACCCCAGGCCCCAACCGAACGCGAACGCCCCAATACTCACAGCGATGCCGAGATACATGACCTTATCCACGCTATCGCTGTACGCCTGTAGTACAATGGCCAACGGTTGGCCGTCGCGCTCGAACAGGTGACGGACCGAACGAATGCCGGCGTTGATGATGAGCTCGGGGGCCATTCCAATGTCGGCGACGTGGTCCTGGAGCTGGCGACGCAACGAGTTGCTGAAGATAGCGTTGGCGGCAATCAAGGACACTGCCGCGCCCATGTTCTGGCAGAACATGCCGATGGCCATTGCGGTGGGGATTTGTGGCGCCGGAACGAGGTTTTGGATCGCAATGTACGCCTGTGAGGTTCCAAGGGAGAGGATTTGTCAGAGAGAGATGTGCGGGGTGTGGTGGGTGAGGATGGAAGTAGGGAAAGAAACTTACATTTGCAATTATGGAGCCGCTACCTGCACCGTAAAATATCTGGAATCCGATCCATTTCGCAGTCGGGGTCGTGGGACTCAGGAGTGAGAGCAGGCCGTACCCAATGGCCGAGATGGAACTTCCTCCAATGACCCAAGGTAGGTAATAGCCCAGCCTTTCGACTGTGGTTCAGTCAAGTGGTCAGTGTGAGGGACAAGTTTCGGACGTGTTTATAGAGAGACACATACTCATGGTGCCCGAGAGCACAGTGAACAGGACCATAGAGATGACCGTGGGCAGCATATGCACACCACTCATGAGAGGCGAATCATCGTGTACGGCCTGGAAGTATATGGCGAGGTAAAAGTCTGCAACGAGGATGGTGCTCAGCAGGAAGAACATGTTACCGGCGGCTGACCAGATGATACGGTGCTTCAGCATTGCAAAGGGGACCATGGCTTCGTCTCCTTGGTGTTGTTCCCAGACCAGGAACAGGGCAAATGTGACGCCCCCGCCGACCAAGAGACCAATAACGATGGAGCTGTTCCATGCATGTTGGTTGCCGCCCCATTGCAGCGCTAGGAGGAACATAACAACCGCGGGGCAAATCAGCATAAATCCAGGGAGGTCGAGAGACTTGATAGCCGTGGCAAGGACTTGCCGTGGGGGAGGTTTCGCCTCCGGCTCGGGGATGCGAAGGAACAAAAGCAGGATGGCGACCACACCTCCAATGGGGAGGTTGATGTAGAAACCTAGATCGATCCCATCAGCGGCTGACACCATCTCGCACTTACAGTAACGAGGAGAATCGAGGGCAAGACCTACACCATCTCCACGACACGTATTCGGTGAAGAGACCACCGACAATCGGACCAAGCGCAAGTCCAAGTTGGCCGAGACCCATGTTGAGGCCTAAGAATTTTGCTTGTTCGCGGGGCGGCAATATGGCGGAGATGATTGTCAGAGAGCCATTGGCGATGCCCGAAGATCCCACACCCGCTATAGCTCTTCCCACGATAAACATGCTCGACGACTGTGCAGCTCCGCAGAGGAGAGAGCCTAGCTCGAAGATAAAGAAGAAAGTAAGGTAAGACCACTATTGGAATGTCAGACGGGGAAACAAGACGCTGATGAGGCCTGGGCCCTAGGGGAGATGCTAGTACTTGCCTTGATGGAAAAGTATCGGAATATCTTGCCGGTTAAGGGCTGGAATGCTGAGCTGCCAAGCTGATAGGCACCGCCATACCTAGCCACGTTTTAGCCAGGGGGAGGAGCAGACCGGATGAAGATGAGTATCTGGATCGCTCCGATACGTACCAACCGACGTCAACCAGCGAGTTGAACCGAGAGGTAATGGCTGGTGTCGCCGTGGACAGGACCGCAAGATCGAGGAAGAAGAGGAAATAGGTCAAAGTGATGGGGCCGAGAATCATGGCTTTCTTGATTCCCGTCACATATTCCCGTTTGGGCTCTTCTTCATCGTCGCTAGGTACGAGTGTCTCGGCCGTGCCAACATTGTGCTCTGGCGACCCAACATACGAAAGCTCTGTGTTTTGTGTTGCTCCGACTTCTGTCTGAAGCTGCGATTCGGCATGTCCGTCGGCGAGCATCTTCGCGGTATGGATCAATCTGTCCTAGCCTCTAGCTGGAGAGAACCTGCTGCTTTCCGTGTGTCGATAGGAGTAGCCTTGGCTTGGGCTTCGAAGGTGACAAGCTCATCCGCTCGTGACATCTTAGCCTTTTTATTGTTATTTTCATGCGACTTCTCGGATGAATTGATTCTTCGTAGGCCGGTTGTAGGGGGTTCTGCGTCTTTGATAAGTAATCCAACGGACGTCTGTAAACCGTTAGACTCAGCCCCGTGATATACCGCCATACCCAAAACGGCATACAAAACTTGGCTTGGCGTTTCGGAGACCCACGGCTGTAAAAGGCGTCAGAGTTCGTCGACGTCCTCTGTCACAATCAAGTACACTATCTTCGACGTTTACTGAGTTAGGCAAACAGATCTGAAAAGCCAAGGCTTCTTGTCAGGGTATGCACGGGTGAACCTGAAAGGACGCTTCCGCTTACCAACCAGCATGCTCTTTGTTGTGTCCTCAAATGTTGACAAGGTCGATCCAGCGACGAGGAAGCTTATTCGCAGCCATGTGATGCTCGGAAAGAAAAAGAAGAAAAGGGGGGAAAGCAACTCGGACAAGCGAGTGATTCGGGCGACTCCTGCTCACATATCGCCCGTTCGACTGAAGGGAGCGATGGAAACGTTCAACCCCCTGCTCTACAGCCGCGCTGGTTCGGATATGTCCTTTGTTGACTTTGCTAAAGGGGTGGAACCATCAATCGCTATGAATCTAAATATAACAAGATGTCAGTCAGAGTCAGTCTCTTGCCCTGATATTTGCTAACTGAGGGGGTAAATTAGGTTCCACTGTCGCTAGGAGGGTTGTGTTCCCGCTGATGATGGCAATTGGCTTCCATTCGGAGAGCAGGGAGTCCTTGTACCCAGTGGAGGCAGATCCCGCCGCCCTTCACATAACAGCCTTTGCTGTGGAGGAGTTCATTCAAAGGGTCCTTCTGCGCCAACGGAACAGTATTAATCCCGTGTCGATGCTTCATTTTCAAAGAGGGGTAAGGCTTCTCCGGCAGCGACTACTCGGGGACGAAGGTAATCCGAAGATCTCGGATTCCACAATGGATACTGTCATGAAACTTTGTGGAACGGCGCACTTTATGGGAGATTATAAGGCCTCGAGGCACCATATGGAGGGTCTTCAAAAGATGGTTGATCTCAGAGGAGGGCTCCATGTCTTCAAAGGTAAATTCTTGCTCACTGAATTGCTGAGGTAGGATGCCGATAAACTCTTCGCGTGGTCAATTGAAAGATGCTAATAATCTATAGATGCGACCTGAGGATCGCGCTACTCGATGCATCGACGCCTGTATTTTACCGTCAACCTTACGAACCAGTGCCTGAGTACCCTAAGAAGCTGGTACCTAGACCTGGCAGCAAGCCGTTCTCCGAAGACACCGATAGGGTAATTCCCCATCTAAATAAGGAGCTGGTGACAGCATGGTGGGTCATGAGAAGGTTCTGCCTAATCGTCAATCTTGGGGTACAAACGCAGTGGCCGGTCTATACGGAGGTCATCCATGACACTATGGTCTCCGTGATTTATCGTCTTCTCTTTATGGATTTCCCAGCCGGCTCACTCAATGAGGTGATGCGCCTCGGTCTCCTTACCTTCTCCTACCACAGCTTCTTACAGTGGCAGGACGACAAACCACCCCGCCATAAATTTCACACCACTTACCAGGAGTGCGTCCTCCACCTTGGGGTCGTTAAAGGAGTCACTCCTCAGCTAATGCTTTGGCTGTTGATGATAGCAGCGAATACGCTCTTTGACGTCTCTAATGAAGAGTGGTTGGAGCATAGTATGCGGGACTGTATTGATAAATGCCGTATCATGACATGGAAGCAGATGCAGGAACTACTAAAGTCGTTTATATGGATTCCACTACTGGATGAGCGGTCAGGTATGCAGATATACGACTATATTACGAACTAGGTCACGGATGAGGTCGCCAGGACAGGCACCCCGCGTTCCAAGGGACAGTTTATAGAAGGTTAGCCGATAGAGGACGAGGCTATATTACGTAACTAAGGACTTTCAGGAAAGGAAATCTATAGGACTATATTATAGGAAGAAGAAGAATATAGTACTAGGTGACTAAGGAACTAGTATTATATATATATACTCCTTACATTAGATAGGATTATTTATAGTTAACTTTATTAATAATTTTATATCTATATTTAGAATAACCTAAATAAGAATAGTTCTCTAATATCTATGGGACATAGATGCATCCGTAAAATATTTGAAACGATACTAAGTAGAACATTAGGGTTAGGGGCCTACTGTGACAAGGGTTGACTGGATTATAATATAGTCTAGAGAAACTGGTCCGTACACGCGTTAAGTTCGCGTATATACGGCTAGATTATACAGTAATTCACCCCACTTTCTATTAACCATTCCACGGACTACTAGACTATATTATAGATTTAAGGTTCTAACTACACGGGCTATATAGAATCGATATTAATTTACCTCATCTATATTAGCCGTCTATTTACATTACTTCCTACATTCTTTATTTCTAAGTCGCCGCTACAAAGCCTTTAAATTATTTAAATTATAATGACGCCTTGTACGAGTAAAGCTATATGTTATGATCCGAACCGCGAAGTAGTACTGACCAAGGTGGTTCCTTGATAAGTGGGTAATTAGACAGGAATGACCAGGTATAGAACAAAGGGAACTATTCTCGTTCGGGTTATCCTAAATGCAGGTATAGGATTGTTAACGAAGTTGACTACGAATAGTCCTATCTAAGGTAGGGAACGTGTATA